>Ga0182016_10000574_pt1 | contig 46067 bp, 42 predicted proteins | sample 712S2MmetaG_FD_120491 | JGI IMG/M metagenome (GOLD analysis project Ga0182016, IMG submission 120491) | Permafrost microbial communities from Stordalen Mire, Sweden - 712S2M metaG | ecosystem: Environmental > Terrestrial > Soil > Wetlands > Permafrost | place: Sweden: Stordalen | collected...
ATTCGAGGGAAAACCCCTCGCGTCGAATCCGCGTCGCGGTCCGTAAGCTTTGTCTATCGGGCCACTGGGTTGAACGGCCCAGATCGTGCCCTTGCAAGTGTAAAGGCCGCGATGGAGACGAGGAAACCCAAGGGGAGGGTTGAACCTCGGAGAAGCAGCAAAACCGGCCTATACATCAGTATGCTCCTTTAGAGGGGAGACGGTGTCCCAAGGCGTGGGATTTAAGGATTGTGGCTCGCTTCGCGTGGAATAAAACGGGGAGTCCAACATCCACTAATTTCTGAAGATGAATACCAACGTAGCTCCGGCATTCTCTCAAACAGTGGCCAAGTCGTGGCCTTGTATCAGTCGCCCACCGGCGTTGCCGGCCTGTGGGAGATGAAACTGGCTCCATCTCTGTCGTTCGCTAACTTGCCAACTTGCTAACCCCGCGCAGCGGGGGCTAACTTGCCAAATGTTCGACCGTGATCCGGCCCTTTTGTTGAGGTTGTTCAGCTTGCGGAACAACGGGGAATCCTGTTTCTTTTTAGGGTACGACTTCAGTCGTGCCAAAAATGGTGCAAAATCACGGCGGGCTTCAGCCTCTGCGGGATTTCTTCCACATCCCCGCCACCGCTTTCGCCGAAACCATGGATTGCCTGAACAAGATTGATGTTCGCCTTTCTGAAATAGTCTCTCAAAACTGGGTGCCCCACTTCTCGAATGCGTTCGAAGTCTAATTGGATGAGCACCTTGGAAAATCGTGCTTAGATTCTGTGCTGATTCTGTGCATTGCGGTCCGCGGAAATCTTGCTTACGGCGATGCAAATCACGCGTAGACGCCAACGCGCTCCACATCTGCGCGTGGGGCTGTCGATCGTGCTGCCCACCCCCGCTCGTCACTTGCACCATTCTTCACCATGCCGCATAAACAGATGACTGCATCCCTTTGGTAGGTGGGCAGGAACAGGCAACGGATCGCCGGGATTCCACAATCCCAAGCGGCGCAGTATCTCAGGCATTTCAGAATCAGACACAGCCAGCGGATTGCCATCTGAGTATCCGGTCAGACTGCGATACCGGAGGATTCGGCCATACTGCCCTGAATCCCCTGCTCGGTAGACCTCAATCCAGTAGGTGTAGGGTGCGTTCTCCGTAGGATCGTCGACGATCACGTCTCCTTGCAGCGGCCCGCTTTCGACAAAACGCGCATCCTCATTGTTATTTCGTCCCGTTAGGTTAAGGAACACGCGAATGAAGCGATCAGCCGCCTTGTCATAAATATACAAAGCAGTGGCAACCCAGCAGTTGCCGTTGCCGCCCGTCGCCCCGCACACCTTTAGGAATAGGAGAGGACCTGACTTGTTCTGAATCGCGTAAACAACGCTCCCAGCAAAAAGATGGTATGGCTTGTCGGACCACGGCATCTCATCTTTGATCTGTCGGTAGATATCCTGACCACAATCCGGGCTGGTTCCTTTCACAAGACAAAGGAATATTGGTCCATGGTCCTCGAAGTCTAGTGCCGGTTTGCCGCCATCCTGAGCGACTACGAACGTCCATTGAGTTACGGTCCCAAAGGGCTCCGTCAAGTCAATATGAGAAATGACACTTGGTTTCATGACGCCTTGATGCGACAACGCCGCAATGACCGACCGATCTATTTCCTTTCCTGGAGAGGCCTTAGGTGTCTCCGCACCCAAGAAGTGCGGCGTAATAGCGGCGGTCAAGAATGCGCAGCACAGCGGCAGTGCATTGAAATTAAATCGGAAAGCCATCTGGTTCATAACGAGAGATTTTAGATCATGACGGTGCAGGCTGCGGATGACCAATCATCGGACGAGGTACCAAGTGGTGCCCAAACTGGGAACTGGGAGATCCGCTCATAGGCGTCGGAATCCCTCCACCATTCGGAATCCCACCATCCCATAGCCTCATCTGACAGAATAATGGCAGTGAATCGCACACAAAATCTTGTCTCTGGGCGAGCGGGCGCGCCAGCGTGGGTTGCCATGGTGGCACTTCTCTGCGTGGCAGCGACGGCAGCGCGTGCGCAGACGCCCAATCCCACCTCCGCCGCCAACCCATTTTTCGGCAGCGTCACCGCCCATCCCGCAAGCGATGACATCCTCAAGCTCTCGCTGGATGATGCCGTCAGCCTCGGCCTCAAGAACAATCTGGGCCTCAAGGAAGCCGAGAACAACGAAAGGGCGCTTCAGGGAGAAAAGAACGAGGCGATCCAGGCGTTCCTGCCCAGGATCACTCTCACCGGCGACACCGGCGTCTATCAGCACAATCTGGCCGCGCTGGGCTTTGGGCCTGACACCGCCAAGAAATTTCGCTCGTTCCTTCCACCCGGCGTGACGCTCTCTGAAATCACGCGCGACGACCTGACCGAAGGCCAAATCCATCTACGGCAGACGCTTTTCTCAGGCCCGGTGCTGGCCGCCTTCCAGGGAGCGCGCGCGGGCGAAAGAGCGGCCCACTTTGCCAAGATGACAGCGCGCGGCGAAGTCGTCCAGCAGGTGGCCTCGGCCTATCTCCATGCCATTGCCGCCGCCAGCGAGGTTGACAACGCCAAAGCCCTGGAGTCCGCCGACCAGGTGCAGTTCAGCCAGGCGCACGCCGCGCATGAAGCCGGCGTGGTCGCTAATCTTGACGAATTGCGGGCACGGGTCCAGCTTCAGGCCCAGCAGCAGGCCGTCATCGCCGCTGAAAACGCTCTGGACGAAGACTTGATCCTGCTCAAGCGCGAGATCGGCATCGATCCCGCCCAGAAAATTGCCCTCACCGATCCCGCGCCCTATAGCGAACTGGCCGCGCAAACCCCTGAAGAAGTGCGGGCCGTCGCCTACAAGAACCGCCAGGACTACCAGAACCTGCAAAATCAGGTGGCCGCCTACAAGGCCATCCACGCCGCCTATCGCAGCCAGCGCCTGCCCAGCCTCAGCTTCAGCGGCTACTACGGCGTGAGCGACGTAACCGGCGTAGGCTCCCACGGAACCATGCTGGCCCAAGGCACGCTGAGCGTCCCGCTCTTCCGCGAGGGCAAGCTGCGCGGCGATACCGAGTCGTCCGCCGCCCAGTTGGCCGCCGTGAACGCGCAACTCGACGACCTGAAGGGCCACATTGACCAGCAGGTGCGCTCGGCGCTGCTCGATGTGGACGCGACCTCGAAGCTGGTTGAGGTAGCCCGCTCCAACGTCGAGCTGGCCACCCGCGCCCTCAGCGACGAGACCGACCGCGTCAGCGCCGGCGTGGACGACAACCTGCCCCTGGTCACCGCGCAGGCCGCGCTGGCCTCGGCCCAGAGCAATCTGGTCGAGAGCCTCTACCAATACAACCTCTCCAAGCTCGCTTTAGCCCGCGCCGCCGGCGTGCTGGAACAGCAGTACCGTGTGTATCTGGGCAGGTAGGGTTCATTTCTGGCGGTAAGCCCTGGTAACGACCTGGGAACCCCGCTCCTGAGTGCCTTTCAAGCGGGTACCGTACCTCTGCTATGATCCCGCCATGCCCCTTTCCTGGAACGAAATCCGCCACCGCTCCATCGCTTTCTCAAAGGAATGGGCGGGCGCAAAGAGCGAAAGCGCGGAGAAGCAAACTTTCTGGAATGAGTTCTTTGAAGTATTTGGAGTGCGACGTCGCGTTGTCGCGTCATTTGAGGAGCCCGTAAAGAAGATTTCAGGGGAATACGGCTACATCGATTTATTTTGGCCGGGAACGGTACTCGTCGAGCACAAGAGTCTCGGCAAGGATTTAGGTAAGGCCGAATCGCAGGCATTCCAATACATCCAGGATCTTATACGACAGGGGCGGATGGAGGATGTTCCGCGCTATGTCATCGTTTCCGATTTCGCCCGCATTGCCCTGCACGATCTGGAACCCGATGAACAGCTCGATCTGGCTCTTTTTAGGGGTTTGCGCGTGCAGACCGTTGAACTTCCGCTTGCCCAGTTTCATGAATACATCCAAGCTTTCGCGTTTATCCCCGGCTATAAGCAGCATAAGTTCGAGGAACAAGACCCGATCAATATCGAGGCGGTCAAGATCATGGGCCGGCTCCACGACACGCTTGGAGCGGGGGGCTATTCGGGGCACCGGCTGGAACGGTTCCTTGTCCGGATACTCTTCTGTCTCTTCGCTGAAGACACCGGAATCTTCGAGCGAGAATCGTTCCACCTCTATCTGGTCAATCGCACAGCCAAAGACGGCTCGGACCTTGGATTGCACCTCGCGCGTCTTTTCGATGTACTCAATACGCCGCCAGAAGAGCGCCAAGCCAGCCTCGACGAAACTCTCGCCGCATTTCCATATGTGAATGGAGAACTCTTCTCCGAGAATCTCGGTTTCGCCGACTTCAACACAGATATGCGGAGTGCGCTTTTGGGCTGCACGCATTTCGATTGGTCGCGTATTTCACCGGCAATCTTCGGTTCTCTTTTTCAGGAAGTGACAAAGCCCAAGGAGCGTCGGCAAATAGGCGCACACTATACCAGCGAGCGGGATATTCTCAAGGTGATCCGCTCATTGTTTCTTGACGATCTCCGGGCCGAATTCAGCCGCGTGAAAGGTAGCAAGGCCGACCTCAGGCGCTTTCACGAAAAGCTGTCCGCACTTCGTTTTCTCGATCCTGCCTGTGGCTGCGGCAACTTCCTTGTAGTTACCTATCGCGAGTTGCGGCTCCTCGAAATCGATGTCCTCAAGATATTGTTTCCGTCCGGCTTTCAGGAACTCGACATCCAGCGTCTCTCACTTGTCGACGTGGATGCCTTCTGCGGAATTGAGATTGTTGAATGGCCCGCGCGCATTGCGGAAGTTGCAATGTGGCTGATGGACCACCAGATGAATATTCGCCTTTCCGAGGAGTTTGGCCAATACTTTGTCAGGCTTCCGCTGAAGAAGTCGCCGACAATTGTCTGTGATAACGCATTACGCATCGATTGGCAGGAGATTCTTCCGTCCTCACGATGCAGTTACATACTCGGCAATCCCCCATTTGTGGGCAAGAAAGCAAGAAACAGCGAACAACAGGCCGATATGCAGATCGTGTTCGGCACTATCAACCGCACGGGCGTTCTCGATTATGTTTGCTGCTGGTACCTTCGCGCAGCACAGTATATTCGCGGAACGAAGGTCACGGTTGGTTTTGTCTCGACAAACTCCATCACCCAGGGCGAGCAGCCGGGCGCACTTTGGCCAATGTTGTTTCGCCAATGTGGAGTGAAGATACATTTTGCGCATCGAACTTTTCCGTGGGAGAGCGAAGCGCGTGGCAAAGCGCACGTTCATGTGGTCATCATTGGGTTTGGAGCCTTCGATATCCGCAACAAACGGATATACGAATACGAGGGAAAAGGAGACAATGTCCTGGTAAGCCAGCCGGCCAATATCAGCCCTTATCTAATCGAAGGGAATGATAGAGCTCTGGAGACCCGTGTCAATCCGGTGAGCGCGGTTCCTGAAATGCGGTTCGGAAGCATGCCGAACGACGGCGGCAATCTACTCCTCACCGACCAAGAAAAGAACGACTTGGTGAGAGAGGCCCCAGAGGCGCGTCATTTGATTCGTCCTCTTCTGAGTGCAGACGAGTATCTGAATGGTCGGGACCGCTGGTGCCTTTGGCTAGAGGGCGTCTCGCCGCAGACTATCCGGGGAATCCCCGAGGTTTATCGACGGGTTAAGGAGGTGCGGGTCTATCGCGAATCCAGCAAGAGGGAAACGACTGTCAAGCTTGCCAGCTTCCCAGGTCTGTTTGGGGAAAATCGCCAGCCGGCATCCAAGTACGTTTTAGTGCCGCGACATAGCTCTGAAACCCGGAAATATATCCCTATGAGCTATTTCACGCCTCGGCATATCGTGAGCGACAGCTGCCTTTGCCTGCCTGATGCAACGCCTTACCATTTCGGCATTCTTTCCTCTGCTATGCACATGGCGTGGGTACGTCAAGTTTGCGGAAGGTTGGAGTCGCGCTATCGCTACTCCGTCATGCTTGTTTACAATAACTTTCCCTGGCCGGTAGCGCCTACAGCCAGACAAAGCGCGGCCGTAGAGACTGCCGCGCAGGGAGTTCTGGACGCGCGGAAGGAGTTCTCAGGTGTTTCGCTTGCGAGCCTGTATGATCCATTGGCGATGCCCGCCGCGCTGGTCAGAGCCCACAATCTGCTCGACCGGGCAGCTGATGCTTGCTACCGAACACAGCCGTTCGAAAGCGACCGCCGACGCGTCGAGTTTCTCTTCACTCTTTACGAAAAGCTGTCTGCGCCACTCAATTTTCCCGCCAAGAAGGCGCGGCGAAGAGCGTAAGCATACGATCTGGGGAGTATTGGCGATGCGAGGCAAGACTTACCGGGTTGAGATCCTAAGTCTCCCGGGCCAATCGAGTGACCCGCTTTTCACATCGCTCTTATCATTTTTCGCGTAACCTGTAGATAAGAGGCGACAATCCCCCATGCCCAGAAAGTTATTTGTGAAGTACTATGTGGAACCTGATTCGGCGGCCCTGGCGTGCCGGGCGGCGCAGTACTTTGTCGAAATGGCGGAAGAGGCGGTCGCGGCCAAGGGTCGCGCGCGCATCGCCGTCAGCGGCGGCTCCACGCCCAAAGCGGCTTTCGAGCTGCTGGCCAACTCCGATCAGCCCTGGCGAAGCCGCATGCCGTGGGAGAAGCTCGACCTCTACTGGGTGGATGAGCGCGCCGTTCCCCCCGACAACCCCGACAGCAACTACCGCATGACCCGCGAGGCGCTCCTGGACCATATTCCGCTCCGTCCCGAGCAAATTCACCGCATCGAGGGCGAACTGGAACCCAAGGCAGCGGCTGCCCACTACGAGGCCGAGCTGCGCAACAACTTTCGCCTTGAGGGCGCGGAGCTGCCTCGCTTCGATCTCGTCGCCCTGGGCATGGGCCCCGACGGCCACACCGCCTCGCTCTTTCCCCGCACCGAGGCTCTCCATGAGCTGAACCGCCTCGTCGTAGACAACCACGTTCCCCAAAAAGACACTTGGCGCATCACGCTCACCTGGCCGGTCATCAACTTTGCCAGTTCCGTTTTCTTTCTCATTGCCGGAACGGATAAAGCCGAGATTCTAAAGGATGTTCTCACCGGGCCGCTCGACATCGAAAGGCTCCCAAGCCAGCTCATCTGGCCCGCCAGCGGTATACTGACATTGATTCTGGACAAGGCGGCTGCTGCGCTTTTGCCCGCGACCGACGCGGAAGGCTGCGGGGTCTTGGAGAGGGAACGATGATTCTGGCGGGCGATGTAGGCGGCACCAAGGTCGATCTGGCGCTGTATGACTTTACCAATGGCAAGCTCTCAACCACCCGCGACAAGATCTATCGCGCTAAAGATTACTCCGGCCTGGAAACGATCGTGAAGGAGTTTCTCGCCTCGGACAAGGTCACCGCGGCCTGTTTTGGCGTGCCCGGCCCCGTGCGCAACGGGCGCCTGCGCCTCACCAATCTTCCCTGGACCCTGGACAGCCGCGAGCTGGCTGCCGGCCTCGGCATCGAGCATGTCTTTCTCATCAACGATCTTGAGGCCAACGGCTACGGCATTGCCGAGCTAGAAGACGGCCAGATCTACACCCTCAACGAGGGCGACCGCAACCAGACAGGCAATCGCGCCCTGATCGCCGCCGGAACCGGCCTGGGCCAGTCCTTCCTGGTTTGGAGCGGACACGGCCACATCCCCTACCCCTCTGAAGGCGGCCATGCGGACTACGCGCCGCGTAACGAGGACGAGATCGACCTGCTGCGCTTTCTCAAGCAGAAGTTCAACGGCCGCATCAGTTTTGAGCGCGTGATCAGCGGCCAGGGCCTCACCAATATCTACGAGTTCCTGCGCGAGGTGCGCGGCATGGACGAGCCGGCCTGGCTGGCCGCACGCATCGCCGCCGTCCCCGACCCCAACGCCGTCATTACCGAGCTGGCGCTCGCTGCCAAAAGCGAAATCTGCGAGAAGGCGCTCGATATGTTTGTCTCAGCCTATGGCGCGGAAGCCGGCAACCTGGCCCTCAAGATTCTATCGGTAGGCGGCCTCTATGTAGGCGGCGGCATCGCGCCCCGCATCATCGAGAAACTCAAAGACGGCACCTTCATGAAGGCCTTCACCGACAAGGGCCGCCTGAGCCAGTTGCTCATCAACATGCCGGTGCGGATTATTCTGGAGAGCCGCGCCGCCCTGCTGGGCGCAGCCGCCTACGCCGAAGCCAAAGCCGCCGAACACAGCGGCATCTCCCCCCGCGCCGCCTCGATCAAAATCTAGCTCCGCTCTTCCAAGGCAGCAAAAATGGCCAGCCCAATCCGGCTGGCCATTTTCTCGGATTTCCTTGACTACTGGTCAAAGACGAAGACCACATTGATAACGGTTTCCACTTCGACCGCCACTCCGTGCAGCAGACATGGCTTCAACTGCCAGCCATTCAAGGCATTTACCGCGGATTGCGAACGCAGCGGCGACGGCGAAGCCAAAACATCCAAGACGCGCACTCTCCCATCGGTTCCAACCACGGAAGCAACAAGTACCGTATCTGGTACGTTCTCCTTTTGTCCTTTCTCCTGCTTTGCAATAAGCGGTTTGAAAAAAACCGTAGTGTTAACTGAAAATCCTTTCGCATCGCTGCGGCCAGTCCAATCGGGGGAGCTCCGGCGATCCATCGCTCGTACCAGAACCGCATCTGTAAGTGGACTCAGCATCGCATCCGATGAATCGATCCATTCTATGGTCTCAACGGAGACCGAGAAGAGGCTTTGCTTTCCTGCTGCGTCTGAGATCGCAACCTGCCGCGCCAGATAGCGGCCCTGTATCTTTACGACATGATCGAACTCGGCGGCGATTAAGCCCGAGTAAGTCGTACGCAGAGCCATCGTTGAAAGGTCAAAGCAATAGCGCTCAGTTGTGTTGGAGCTTGGCAACTGCTGTTTGCCGTCGTACTCCGATTCAAATGTAGCACTGGCGCAGGCCAAGTTCTTTTGTCCTTCGGAAATCAATTTGGAATCGAGCTTCAGCATTCCCGAGTCGAGGAAGCTGCGAGCCGGTAATGGATGCAAAAGAATCGATTCTAAATTCCTCTCGAAGAATCGCAGTGGCCCACCGCTCTCCTTGCGGTAGAGAGCGCCGTCAGCCGTCCGCCATTCCGTACGAGTCGCATCTGCACGCGTCCAACTGCTTCGATGCACCTTTGGGGACGCCCACCAGTACTCCCAAGCCCCTTGCTCCGTCGCGCCTCCCTTCTCGTCATAGAGTTGATAGGTAGCCTTCAAGTGCCAAGGCTTCAAGGCCGGGTCGGTGAAGTCGTAGAGGGGCGCAGCCGCCGCAAAGACCTCGCGAGGATCCTTGGGAAGAGATGGCTTTGAATTGTCCGCCGTTTGCCCCATGCCCTGCGGGAGGGCGATCAAAAAGAGAGCAAGAAATGATAGGGTTCGCATGGTGCGGACAGGGTAACAGGTCGCCCAGTCAATTGGCTTGGGCACAACCCCGCTAGTCAGGGCAATCGCATGGGTCTATTTCGTTCACAGGATTGATTCCGGTCTCGACCGCGCCGGAGGCGCAGCGATGGTTAGCCCCGCGCTTCAGCGTGGGGAAAGAGGTAGCCAATATGGTCAGTCAGCCCCGTCGGGGCGGCGCAAAGGCCGAGTTTGCCACCAAAGCGACGTTTATGCGATTGCCCGGCCCCGCTAGTCCTCATTGGACAGTGACCCGTGCCTCGGTTCAGTGAGAGAACTTAAACATGAGGGGTGGCCAGCCTGCGATGGGCAATCTGGCTCCTCTTATGTGCGTCGGCCCTGCAATCTTTTCAGATGTTAATTGGTCACCTATGCCACAAAGGGTTACGATTGAACCGATATGCCAACATTCAGAAGAGCAACTTGTCTGCCAGTTCTAATCGGGCTTGTTCTTTTGGCCGTGGCGATTCATGCTCAAGTCCTCGTTCGGGTGGCGGGAATTGCCGGCCCGGTCAATACTCTACTGACAGCGGGCGACGAAGTGTGGGCGGGAACCGACGATGGCGTGTACAGCGTAGATTGCAAATCTGCCCGCGCCGTGCGAGTGGCTGGCGAGATGGGGCGCGTCAGTGATATCGAACAACCACAGTTCGACTCTCTTTGGGTCTCTACTTCCAAGGGGCTGTTTCGCATAGCGCTGAAGACAAACAGATCAGAGTTGATTCGTGGAATCGACGTGCCAATCAGCGGTGCAGTGGTGGTAGGTACCGAAGTCTGGCTAAAAAGCGAAAAGGGCGCTTACTGGGTCGGCGAAAACGCAAAGCAGGTTGTACCCCTTGATGCGGATACCGGCGCTGTAACGAGCATATTCAAGGATGGCGATTTTGTCTGGTTGAAATCTTCAAAAGGACTTTTTCGGGTTGTAATTGGATCGCACCGGGCCGAACCGGCTGTCGGGGTGCTAGGCAAGATCGAATTCACCGAGTTTTCGGGCGACCGGATTCTGTTGACCACCGAGAAGGGTGAATTTCAAATCCCAAAAGGTAGTTTGCAAGCTATCCAAAACGAACGGGCAAGAGATTTGGAGGCCTTTCAGGTTGGCTCACAAGCAGGCAAGGTACTTTGGCGCACCCTAGTCGGCCAGGATATCTGGATTGGCACAGACCACGGCGTTTTCTGGCAGGATCCGACTACGAAGCAGGCTATGCCGCTCGCAGGCTTTCAGGGCGAGGCCAGTTCCTTTTTACAGGTTGATGGAACTCTCTGGCTGAAAGGTTCCAATGGAGTTTTCCGAGCCGACCCCAAGACACATACCTTCGTTGAAATTACAGGGGTGCATGGACGAGTGCGTTGGCTGATCCAGTCGGGAGGGGAGATTTGGATCAACGGCGAAGATGGAACGTTTCGGGTTGATCCAAACACAAACCGGGCTGAGGCTTACGGTGGAGCAGAGGAAAAAGCTTTTGACGTTCTGCCTTGGGGCGACACGTTTCTGTCGTCAGGCTTGAGCGATTTCTACCAATTGGATATCAAGAAGAAGACCACCAAGCTCCTCATCAAGGATTTGCACTGGTCGAGCTGGTCTACCTACAATGGCGGTCTCTTGATTTGCAGCAAGGATGGACTGTTCTGGCTGGACTTCGAGTCCGACTTGCGCGCTTCACTTTCTGGGACCATTCCGTTTTCAGAGAGACTTCTGGGTCATGCACTCTGGTTTTCCGGTGAGCATCGCATGGTCGTCGACTATGTTCGAAAGGACGCAAGGAAATCTAATTATTCGACAGGGAGAGCGTATCCCATTCAGGTCCTCTATGACACCAATCTGGATGCGTTAAAGAGAAAGATTACGGAACCAGGAGCCTGGATAGCTCTGAGTGCGAATGCGCCGGCGGTGCAACTCAACTCCGGTATAGCGAATATATTTGTGGCCGTGCAGGACAGTTGGGGCAACAAAACTGATGCGACCAGTATCCGGCAGATCGAAGGAACGGTCTTGCCGATTTGGACCCTTTGGCTTATGACATTGTCAGCGGTCGTGTGTGTGCTGCTCGTCGGAGCGATTCCTGTGGTCATGATTCGCCAAAGGGTGCTTTTGATGCGCTCAAGAATTTGATTCGAGTGCGGAAACCCTGCCACCAGTCCTTTTAGAATGAAATTTTTCATAGAGGTGCCGGGCGCCCCAAGTCCGGATTTTCGGACCTGGGAGGATCCATCCCACCCCCCAGTACTGGATTTCATCCTCAAACCCAGAGTCGGAAAGGTGTACCCTCCTTCCATCCCCGCGGGACTAGTTCGCTATCGGCAAACCGGCGAGAAGCTGCGTTCTATGCATCGCAACCTGGGTTCCCCAAAATTCGACACTTGCCCATTCGCCCCGGCGCGTGCAGCCCTTGTACAATCTCCAACGGTAACCCAAATGGCCATGTTTGTTCATTTGACGTCTGAGTCGCGCATCGCGCGGATTCGCCGAAATGGAATCGCTCGTTTGCATAAAGCTGTCGGTACGTCGCCCGAAGGTGTTTACGCTGTGCCCGTTGCACCCAACTTTTATGCCTCTCACCAGTGGCTCAGAGAATTAAAGCGGCGAAATCAAGGCCCAATCGCTGGCGTCTACTTTCGGATCCCCGATTAACAACAAGTTTGGATCGGCCATTATGGGCAGTCTCATCGTCCCGTTGCTGCCGCCGAGGCGGTAGCAGAGTTTTTGAAGGCAGACGATGCGGCGGGCTGGGAGGTTATAGTACCTCGCCGCATCGAGGCAAACGAGATTCACAAAACCCGGCAACTGCCTCAAGTGATCGGCTGGAGGTTCTCTCCCGATTCGAAGGGTAAGCCGCCCTTTTGCACTTGCAAGTTCTGCACTCGCGGCGAATATGGGAGCGCGAAACTGCGAAAGCGGCTCGGCTCTCCTGACGATAATTAACGGCCATTCTCGATGGAACACTTGGGGTTTTGTCAGTTGACCTACGTGATTGTCAGCCAGTATCCAGCATCCAATCTCTTGCGTTCGCGCACTCGCCGGCTTGCACGCATCGCCCGGAACAGCGACGCCTTGCGCTACCAGGTATCGGCCACCAAAGAAAATGTTCGTGATCGCATAGTCAGCGCGCGGCGCAGCTCCAGCACAAGAATTCGGGCGCCCGAAAACCTGCCCCGAGCTGGCCGAAGGGTATCCGCGTTTTGGACCTGGGAAACTCGAACTCTTCGCTGCCCTTTTGCACAAAATAACCCTCCACCGGCGCACAATCGAAGGATGGAGGATATCCCCGGTTCGTTATGTCAGCCATGTCCCCGGTCCGTACCCCGAACGGCACCCCCCACCCCCCTAACCCCAGGGGGGTATATCTCCACTCCATATTTTCCCGTAAAGATCGACGCATGAATAGTTTAAGAATTACCTATGTTGACTGATTGGTAAACTTTACCTCCGGATTTTAGCCCCTTAAAGTCGCAAATAACGATCTTTTTGAATGAAAATGTTCGCTTCAGCAAACTCTTATGAAGAGGATTTCAGTTTCGGAATTGTTGCTGCATTGCCAGCTCGCTCTGGGATTTCAAAAACATTGGCCTCGAAAACCCTCACCGTCGCAGCGCCGAGTCCACTGTCGCAATCGTCCCATGATAGAAATACTGCCCAAGCCCCACCGTAAACAGCCAGCACCCATAGAGCGCGTGTTCAAAGCTTGAAGTGGCCAGCGAGCCGGTCTCGGCGTAGCGGGCGGCAAACAGCAGGCCGCCAGCAAATGTGAGCGCCACCGCCAGCCAGTTGCGGAAGATGATGTGCAGAAACGCAAAGGCTGCCGCGCTGGCCACGATCATCGCCCACTTGCCGGGAAACAGCGCGGCATACCGCTCGAAAAAGAAGGCCCGGTAAAGCAGTCCCTGCGGATAAACCGACAGCACCGGATAGGCCACCATCACCACCGCCCATAACCACGGCTTCTGGCGCACCAAGCTCCACTCCAGACCGGGCGCAAACCGCCGCACGCCGAGCCAGATTGCCAGCGCCGCGAGGGCAAAGACGCCCAGAATCGCGCCCAACTGCCCGGCCAACGGTCCCAAGTTCCAAAGATGTCCCCGGTCAAAGCGCGGATCGTGGAGCAACTGCCAGCCCGCATACGCAGCCACTACCCACAGCAGTGGCAAGGCCGGAATCCGCACCGGCGAAAAGCGGTAGCCAAGCGGCAAGGCCACAAACAACAGCAGAAACTCCAAACCGAGCGCGAAGCGAGTCATGGTGCATCGTCCTCGCCTCTGAGCTTACAGCAGCGGCGGCGGCAACTCGCCAGCGGTCTCACCAATTTCAAAGCGGTTCCCGGCCGATTGCTCTCATGCGGTTCTCGATCGCCATTCGGTCCAGGGTCTCGAAAGGCAGGCTGAGGAAGAGTTGCACCCGGTGCCGGATCTGCCGCAGAGTGCTGGCAAAGGCCGCGCGCTTCACCTCGTCCGTGCCCACCACAGCCGCCGGGTCGGGAAAGCCCCAGTGCGCGGTCACCGGCTGACCCGGCCACACCGGACACATCTCGCCGGCCGCGTTGTCGCATACGGTCACAATGAAGTCCATCGGCGGCGAATCGGGTTGGGCGAATTCATTCCAGTTCTTGCTGCGCAGTCCCTCGACTGGATAACCCAGCGCCCGCGCTAGCTCGATGGCGAAGGGATTAACTTTCCCTGTGGGATGGCTGCCCGCGCTGTACGCCTTGAAACGCCCCGCGCCCATCGTATTAAAGAGCGCCTCGCCAAGAATGCTGCGCGCCGAGTTCCCCGTGCAAAGTACAAGAATGCTGTAAGGCCGTTGCATGATCGTCTCCAAAGGGGTTAGTTGCAGCAACCCGGAGCGCAGCAACCGCCGCCGGGTTTCGTTGCCCGGATAAAGGCGCTCATGAACTTGCCCTCGACCAGCGGGGCGATCGCATCCACATCGATGCCCGCCTCGACAAGAAAATGCCGCGCATCCTCGATGGAATACACACGCGTGGACTCCATGGAAATGCTGTCGAATCCCGCCTGCGCCAGCTTGGCCGCATACTCCTGCTCATCCAGCGCGCCGGCGATGCAGCCCACCCACAGCAACATGCTCTTGCGCACCTGCTCATGAACCTCGCCGCGCACCACCACATCGGAGACAGCGATGCGCCCACCCGGCTTCAGCACGCGAAAAGCCTCGCGCAGCACCCGGCTCTTGTCGCCGGAGAGATTGATGACGCAGTTCGAGATCACCACGTCCACCGAATTGCCGGGCAAGGGGATGCTCTCGATTTCGCCCTTCAGAAACTCGACGTTCTCCACGCCCGCTTGGCGCTGGTTTTCGCGGGCCAGCGCCAGCATATCGTCGGTCATGTCCAGCCCGTATGCCTTGCCGGTTGGCCCCACCCGCCTGGCCGAGAGCAGCACATCGATGCCGCCTCCCGAGCCAAGGTCGAGCACTGTCTCTCCCGGCTTCAGCTCAATCAGCGCCGTAGGATTGCCGCAGCCCAAGGACGCGAGAACGGCGCTTGCGGGCAGGCCGCTCTTCTCCGCCTCGTTGTAAAGGTTAGTGGTGATCGGATCGCAGCAGCGCAGTGCCGGATCGCCGCACGCCACCGATCCGCTCTCGCGTACCCCCCTCGCCGCCGCTCCATACTTTTCCTGCACCATAGTTTTCGTGTTTGCAGTACTTTCCATATCCAGCGCCTCATATTCGCATTAACAAATATATACACAGTGCCCATATTTGTCAATCCATATATAATGAGGTCGTGGGTTACAGCTCCAAACCTGTCAATCTGGCAAGCGTGTTTGCAGCCCTTGCTGATACAACACGGCTGCGTCTGCTCAACCTGATGGCTGGCCGCGAGGTCTGCGTCTGCTATTTTGTTGAGGTTCTCGGCCAGGGCCAGCCGAAGATCTCCCGGCATCTTGCCTACTTGCGCAAGGCAGGCATTGTTGCCGCACGCCGGGAGGGCAAATGGATGCACTACAGCATCCGCCCTCCAGACGATGCTGACGCGGCATCCGTCCTGGCCACCGTCCTGGCGTCGCTGGCCAACGACAAGCAGATGCTGGCCGACCTGAACAAGCTCGACAACGCCTGCTGCGCGCCGCAAACGCTCGTCGTTCCAGAGGGTGCGCCGATTCCAGCGCTTATCCCTTCCCTGCCGGAATCCCAGCGCCCGCGCCGCAGTTAGCTGGATTTCGGGTAGTGCTGAGCCCGAGGAAATAGCGTACGCTTAAATGCCGCCGGCAACGAATAGGCTGAGTGGTCTCCGAATATGGTTCAGGATCGCAGTGCGAACCATCGCGGTTAGCCGTATAATGCATTTTGCCTTATTTGCCGATATACCTTGTTGTGACCGGCGTTGAGAAACGGCTGGACAAAATCGAGGGAGCGCGATTGGAGAATCGAAACGCAAGCGCCTCGGGCAAAAAAGAGCGGCCAAATCCGGCCGATGACGCACGCCCCCCGAACACCGGGTGGCAGTAAAAACCCCGCCGCTCGGCCGGCAGCCAATGCTCCCATGCTGGGCGCTTACATTTCAGTTGGCGGCTCGTTGCCCGGCGGTCGTAGGGTTGCTGGGGAAGTGGGCTGTTTGTATCAAGACCGGAGCGGGCCAGAAACTTGAGTATTTGCGGTTTCGAGAGAGCTTAAATATGGTGGATCGGTTAGCCGGGTTGGATCTGGCGTCTGTGCCGCGGGCGGGACATCGCCTGTGCCGAAGAGCCAGTCTTGTCTTGATCGCCGCCATCCTAGTGCCGCTGGGTCCGGCGGCCGTCGCCCAGCACTCCGCCATTCCTCCTTCGGCTCCTAAGCCGGTCAACGCCCGTGAGTCGCGAAAGCATCCCGTCGCCTTGCCTACCCTGACCACCGCCGCCGCGGTTCACAATCTCACCCCGGCCCAATCCAGGCTGCATTATCCCGTGCACCTTCGGGCAGTTTGCACGGTCTGTTTTGCCGGCTGGCATGGCTTCTTCGTGAATGACGGAAAGTACGGCGTTTATGTTGAGACCAAGAATCAAGTCCTGTTGACCGCCGCAATCCACCCTGGCACCTGGCTCGACATAGTGGGGGTTACAGGTCCGGGAGAGTATGCCCCCGTAGTCGACCAAAGCACTTTACGAATCCTGGGGGAAAAGCCACTGCCGCCCACCCGGGAGGTTTCCCTGGAAACCATATCGACCGGCGTCGAGGACGGGCAGTGGATCTCCTTCGAGGGCACGGTGCGATCAGTCGGGTTCGGAGATTCGATGCTGGCGTTGACGGTTGTCTCTGGACGATGGCAGATCGTCGTCAACACTCCCCCAGGGAAGACCGCCGCCAACGGGCTCATTGATGCGCGGGTGCGAATTCGCGGCGCAGCGGGTCCGGTCTTCAATCAAAGACGTCAACTCATCGCGGTCGGTGCTTACGCCCCCAATTTGGACTACATCCAAATTCTCCGGCCCGCGCCTGCCGACCCCTTTTCCCTTCCATTGAAACAGCTGAGAAACGTCTTCGAGTATTCGCCGGGAGCCAGTTGGGATCATCTGGTTCGACTACGTGGCATTGTTTCCGCTCGCTCGGGCCAGACCGTTTTTATCTACGATGGCACGCAAGGCGCCGGAGTGATCAGCCGCGAGAGGAACGATCTCCAGCCCGGCGAGGTGGTGGATGCCGTGGGATACCCGGTGCTGGGCGAAACCGCCCACACCCTGGACGACGCCATTTTCCGGCGGCTGGGCACCGCGCCCCTGCCGGAGCCGCGAGTCTTGACTCCAAAACAGGCACTCTCGGGTGAGTTCGAGGGAGACTTGGTCCGCCTGACCGGCCGTCTGATCGAGAAAGGGAAAGCCTGGGATCAATATACGATGCTGATTGAGGAGGGAGGCGAAGTCTTTTCCGCTGTGCTTCCCGGTGAGCGCGAAGACCCTGCGATGAACGCTTTGCGCGAGGGAAGTCAGATTCAGCTTACCGGCGTCTGCGTGATATCGGATACTCAGGCATCGCGGCATTTCCGGCTTCCCAAGGCATTCCAAGTCCTGCTCCGCTCGCCCTCGGATATCGTCGTCATCGATAGTCCTCCCTGGTGGACGCCCGCTCATGCGTTTCTGGTTCTGGCATTGGTCATCGCCGCAACTCTGATTGCGCTGGCTTGGGTGGTGGCGCTCAAAAGACGTGTCGCGCAACAGACAGCTCTTCTCCGCGAGCAGGCCGATCTCCTACGCGAAAGTGAAGAACGATTCCGCCACATGGCTCTGCACGACGCATTGACGGGATTGGCGACGCGCCTGCTGCTTCAGGACCGTCTGGATTCGGCGTTGGAAACCGCTAAGCGCCATCAAACAGCGCTGGCTCTGCTAGTAGTCGATCTCGACAAGTTCAAAGATATCAACGACACATTTGGCCACCAGGCCGGCGATGCAGTCTTGCGCTCTGTCGCCGACCGTTTGGTCGAAGCCGTGCGCAAGATCGACACCGTCGCCAGAATCGGCGGAGACGAGTTTGTCGTGCTGCTCAGCGACCTGCGCGATCCGCACATCGCTGAGAAGATTGCGGAAATGATTGTGCAAAACCTCGCCGCTCCCGTTCTTTATGAGGAGCGCGAGTTGCCAGTTTCCGTCAGTATCGGGGTCTGCGCGGCTTCAGCCGGCGAACTCGATGCCGAAACGCTGATGAAAAACGCCGATGCCGCGCTTTACCAAGCCAAGGCAAATGGCAGAAATTGCTATGAAGTATTCGCTCCCGCTATGCCTGGAGCCCGAACGGCGTAAACTTCTCCGGAGGTCATGCGGAAGATGGATTGGGCAATTGCCGTACGCAGCGGGCATGCCAACTGCAATCTGGCGCGCCGTCCGAATAAAAGCGCGCGGATGGTAACAACATTGAGGTATATATTCGCTCTCGTGTCTGCCGATAAGATTGCAACGAACTTGGTTTCGAGCGGCGGATCGCGGCGCGCCGGCAGGAGAATTACGGCCTCGGCGCCGATCGGAGAAGAACGAATGGAGCGCGGCTGTAGGAGAGGCGCTGCTCGCTTCCGCGAACAGGAGCCAGCGAAACCCCGGTCCGCGCCTGCTTGCCAGCGCAGCTTTTCACTGACTTCGGCAATCTTCATTCCGATCCTCCTCTCTGCCAGTCTCTGGTCCGCGGGGCCACTGGCGCTGGCTGAAACCGCCGGCAGTGCGCACGAGCAGTTGCGCACCATCACGACGGCCCGCGAAGCCCATGACCTCACCAGTGAGGAAGCCAAACGCGCCTATCCCATTCACTTGCGGGGAGTGGTTACCTACTTTGACACAGACACCGGCAGCGGATTCGGCGCCATCTACATTCACGATTCATCCGGAAGCATCTTCGTCAAGACTCCGGGAGGAGCGATCAAGTCGCTTCCCGTTGGCTCGGTCATCGACCTGTGGGGCGTGAGCGATCCAGGAGGCTTCGCCCCAGTTGTCGACCGCGCGGTTTTCCAGGTGATCGGCCACGCGCCGCTCCCGGCTGACGCCGTCCCCGTCAGCCGCACCCAACTCTTTGCCGGCGAGTATGAAGGCCAATGGGTCGAGGTCGACGGTATCGTTCACTCCGTCTCGGACAGCGGCCACATCGTCACCGTGGAATTGGGAATGACAGACGGAGTCCTCTACGCCACATCGGTTCGTGAGACGGGCGCAGACTATTCCCATCTGGTGGACGCCAAAGTGCGTATTCATGGCCATGAGGCGCCGCTCTACAACAGCAGCGGCCAGATGATCGGCGCGCGCGTCGTATTTCCTAATTTGACCGCTGTGCAAGTGATTGAAGCCACGCCCAGCGACCCCTTTCAGTTGCCCGTCATTCTCATCGACAACCTGTTTCGCTGGGACCATATATCCGCGATGCGCCATCGCGTGCATCTGCGCGGAACCGTCACCATGCAGTGGCCCGGAGCCTCTCTCTGCATACGCGACTCGAGCGGAGGAATCTGCGCGCAAACAACTCAAAACACCCATCTTGCAATTGGCGATGTGGCCGACATCGCAGGCTTTGCCGGCGCTGAAAATTCCACCGCCGTCCTCACGAATGCCGTATTCAAGAGGACGGACAGCGGGGTTCCGGTTGCCGCCGAATATGTGACCGCCGAGCAGGCGCTGCTCGGCCAGCATAACTTGCAACTCATTCAAATCGAAGGCCAGCTAATCGGCCGCGATCTGGCCAGCGCCGACACGACTCTCATGCTCACTACCGGTAAGTTCATCTTCACCGCCGTTCTCCCAAAGGATCTTTCTGGACAGGAAGCAGAGGATTGGAAGAACGGGAGCAGGTTGCGGATTACCGGAGTCTGTTCCAAAGAGTTCGATCCCCGGTTGAGCGTGTTGGCAGACGGAATGGCGGTGCCCAAGTCCTTTCGAGTTCTCATGCGCTCGCCAGCCGATGTGATTGTCGTCCAAAAGCCCTCCTGGTGGACGCCGTCTCACGCGCTTCTGGTCCTGGCATTGGTGCTCACCGCAACCCTCATTGTGCTGGCCTGGGTTCTGGCGCTCAGAAGACGTGTCGAGCATCAGACGGCTCTCCTTCGCGAGCAGGCCGGTCTCCTTCGCGAAAGCGAAGAGCGATTCCGCCACATGGCTCTACACGACGCCTTGACGGGATTGGCGACGCGCCTGCTCCTTCAGGACCGCCTGGATTCGGCAATGGAAGCCGCCAAACGCCATGAAACCGCATTGGCGCTTCTGCTGGTGGATCTGGACAAGTTCAAAGAGATCAACGACACGTTTGGCCACCAGGCCGGCGACGAGGTCTTGCGCGTGACCGCGGATCGCCTGCTGGATGCCGTGCGCAAGATCGACACCGTCGCCAGAATAGGCGGGGACGAATTTGTCGTGCTGCTCACCGATCTCCGCGATCCGCAAGTTGGCGAGAAGATTGCGGCTATGATCGTTCGGAATCTCGCTGCTCCCATTTCCTACGCTGAGCGCAAGCTGCCGGTTTCCGTCAGTGTTGGGGTTTGCCAGGCTTCAGCCGGCGATCTCGATGCCGATACGCTGTTGAAGAACGCCGATGCCGCGCTTTACCAGGCCAAGGCGAATGGCCGAAATTGCTTTCAGGTCTTCTCGCCGGAACCGTCTCAAACCTGAGCGCAAAATGCGATGATGCTTTCATGGGTATATCGCTCTTGTGCGGGAAGGCTCGGACCGGATGAAGCGCTGGCTGCTGCGAATCGCTGTGGTGTTGGTGGCGGGCTTTGTGGCTGTCTATGCCGGCGATTGGGCGGTCTTCAAGCTACGCGGCTCGCCCAGCGGGAAGGTCACCGTCAACCGCTACGTTACCATTCCGCTCAAAGGCAACAAGCAGGAGTTCGACTACCTCGGCTCCATCGACGTAGCCTGCTCGATCTCGCTCTTTCCCCAGGCTGGGCAGAGTCCCTGCTGGCAACTGCGGCGCAACCCCAACCAGGGCAGCACTCTGTAATACATGGGAGAATCCGGTGAATGCCGATCAGCCAGATCGCCCTTTTCCAGAGCCTCTTTAGCTGGGGACCGGGATTCCGCCGAAAGCCGCCCAAACATATTATCGTGACGCAGGTCACGTCCTGAAAATGCAACCCCCGGCTAGCATCGTAAAATCTCGCGTGTCCCGAGGTACGATGTACAGCCGCACACAGAACGAGAACGGCACTTATAACACACGGTGTCTTGACTGTTTCATGACCATCGCATTTGCCCTGGAAACAGAGTCGGACCTGCGCTTGATTGAAGACCACCACATCTGCCCGGAAAAGGCGCTGTCGGGCCTGCTCGCGCAAGAGATGTCCATCGTGTCCAATTCCAGGCCAAACTAGCTGCCCTACAGCATCCGCGCAATATCCCGCAACTGCCTCGCCGTGGCTTCCAGAAAAGTCTCGGCGCTGGCGCCCGCAGGCTGCTCCAGCCCGGATTTCGCCTTGATGGCGGAAGCTATGCGCAGGGCCAGAGCCTCACGGGTTGCCAGGCTCATATCCAGCCTCCGCGCAAAGAATCCTTCCAGCACCTCAAGGTCGGTGGCCGAGAGCCTGGCGATACCCGTCGCCGGAAGCGTCAAGGCGGTGTGCGGCTCGGGAGCCGGTGCGCGAGGCGTGAATGCCTGCGCCGTGAAGGTTCGAGATCCCGATTCTCCCCAAAGAGGACTCTCCTGTTCGCGATCCCTCACCACCAGTGTGCCTGCGGCCAGATCGCCCAGCCGCTGATGCTGCTTGGAGCAGAACACCGCGATCACCCCTACGGCGTAGAAGATCGGAATCTGATCCACGTATCGAACCAGATTGCGCGCCATGGACTCGAAGAGCCCGATGGCCCGCCCGGATCGCTGAATGACGCGAATCCGCGCCACCCGCTTGCCGGGAGTGCGCCCGTTCCAAAAAGCCTCAAACAGCGTGAAGTATCCCCAATTAAGCAGAAACACCATAAAAATCAAGATCGCAATGGCCCATTGCTCTGAGATTTTCGAGAATGCCTCGATGCCGGGGAGAAAAAATGAGGACAGTAGGATAAGCACCAGAAACCCCGCTCCCCAGATCAGATAATCTACTAGCAGCGCGATAAAGCGGCTGCCAACGCCGGCAAGGGGCATCTCGATAGCCACCAGCTCCGGCGTTTCGATGCTAAGCTGGTCAGAACTCACGTCCATGGCAAAAATCCTCTCAAACCACTGGATTCAGAAGCGGCGGCCTCACTGGGACCGGCTCTCTTCTCTCTTGTCCCAATCCGATCGGAGCGGCCTGGGACAGCTTTCCCGCGCCGAGTTGCAAGAGATGGCCCTCCTCTACCGGCAGGTGGCCGCCGACCTCTCGGTGCTGCGTCATGACTCTACCGCGCGCGGCTATGAGCAGCATGTGAATCACTTGTTGGCTCGCGCCCACCATATCATCTATTCCGGTCGCAAGACGAATCTTCTCACGCTTTTTCGCTTTCTGAGGGACGAATATCCGGCTATCTTCCAGCAGCAGATCGGCTTTGTCCTGGCTTCGCTCGGGGTTTCAGTAGCCTGGGGATTGCTGGGCGCGGTCATCACCAGCGTTCATCCGGAGTTCATGCGTATGTTTGTGAGCCCCAAGATGATCGAAACCATGGAGCGCCACCACTTGTGGACGGAATCGGTAGTGGCCGTCGCCCCCCTGGCCTCCAGCGCCATCATGACCAACAATCTTTCGGTCTGCTTCGAGAGCTTCGCCGGCGGCATTGTCTTCGGGCTGGGCAGCTTCTATTCTCTGGTCACCAACGGCATGATGCTCGGCGTGGTCGCTGTGGCCTGCCAGCGATACGGCATGTCGCTGGCGCTATGGAGCTTTGTCGCGCCCCACGGATCGCTTGAGCTGCCCGCCATCGTTATTGCCGGCGGAGCCGGATTCCACCTGGGCTACGCCATGCTCTTCCCCGGCCCCTTACGTTGGAAGGATTCGGTCGCCCGCGGCGGCATCCAGGCCACACGCCTAGTCTCCGGCATCATTCCCATGCTGGTCGTTGCCGGCACCCTCGAGGGCTTCTTCTCCCCCTCGCAAGCCCCCATCTGGCTCAAATTCACCGTTGGCGGGCTGCTCTTCTCGTTTCTGCTTACATGGCTTTTCCGGCCAGTCAAAGCAATCGCAGTGAACAGGTGAAGCTCCTCGTGGAATGCCTTCAATGTTCTGAATGCTGCCGTTCGCTAACTCGCCAACTCGCTAAAAGCATTTGATCGTTCTCCGTGCCTTGGTTCAACGCGGCTCCTGAACCTAAGTTTTCCCTAGCCTGCTTAGTCCCAGGGAAATGCTGATCGAGAAGTCGGGATTCTTGCAGTGAATCCCTCGTAGGCTTGGGACCCAGGCTGAGTCCCTGACTTCGCCTTGCTTCACTTGCCGAGCTGATTCGCCGCCAGGGGCGGCATCTTCAGGAATTGCCCCACCGGCAGCGCCCTTCGAGTCATCCGCGCCATCAGGATCGCGCCTCTGAAGTAGTCCCTCTTGTCGATCCGAACTCCAACCGACGAATGCCCCGCGAGTTGCGGGCCCAGTTGCAAATCGCCCGCGCCCTCCAGCTCGTCGCCCACATAATTCCGGAACTCCTTACCGTCGTAGACAGCCGTGACTCGATACCACTTCCCCAGCGGGTGCAACAGCTTGCAATTGAGCAGCGTCAATCTCTGACCGGCAGTCGTCGCAAAGCTGTCCAGGCACCATTGCCCGTCCACGATCCGTATCTCGAAAAGCATTCGGTTGCTGGTGTCTTGGCCCGTCAGTGGGTCTTGCTCCTGAAGGTGAAAGAACCGCTGCGCCGGCGCCCCATCCGCGTCAGGCCGGAAGATCACCTCCCAGGTGAAGGCGGAAACACCAGCCAGCGGATGCGCGCCCACAAACAGCGCATCGTCCACGCCGTTGAACTCGACAGCCTTGCCATAGGGGGATTCGATCGCGCGCGGATGTCCTAGCACGGTCACAGGATGTCCGCCGAGCGTGCTGGTTTGGTCGAATCTCCAGACCTCCGCCTCGGGGGCGCTTGCGGCCTGCTGCGCCGCCGCTGGAATCTGCGCCCAGCCAAAAGCCGCAACCATCGCCAACTCCGTCAGCCAAACAAATCCAAGTCGTTTGTCGCGCATCGCTCTCAATTCCATGCCTTTCCGTCAGACCCTCATTGTAGGCCGCTTGCCCGGTTCCACAAGAATTTCACGTCGTCCAGGCGGCTTTCGGTGCATAATCTCAGGCAACCCGATTTTCGTCCAAATCGAGCCCCCAAAACCAAAACAATCGAGGAGCGGCCCATGATCGATCTCAATGTAGTTGGAGCGTTTCCAGAACTCGCACTGCACGGGCTGTTCAGTGCGCGCTTTGGCATTTACCTGCCCGGCATTCATTCGAATGATAACTTCGAGGTTGTCGCGCGCGTCATTCACAGCATCGATCAGTTCGACCCCACCGTTCCCGCGGCCACCTTCCCGCTCCAGTGGCAGCAGGGCAGCGCTCTCGATTTGTGGACCGCGACGGTCACTCTTACGCCCGCCGCCGGATCGCACCTGGGAGAGATCGGCGAGCATCTCTACCGCTATGAGCTTTGGTGGACGCCCCCCGGCGGAACGCGGCAGTGCGTTTGCCCGTGGATCGTCGATCCATTTGCGCGCCAGGCCGAAATGGGACGCATGTCCGCCTTCACGCTCGACCCCGCCCCGGTTCCATTCGCCTGGACAGACACTGCCTGGAAAACGCCGGAGTTAGACGATCTGGTGATTTACGAGCTGGAGGTCGAAGAGTTCAACGATACCTTCGACGGCGTCATCGACCGTCTGACTTATCTGGCCAGTCTCGGCGTCAACTGCATTGAGTTGATGCCTGTTACAAGCTCACGCCTGGACTTCGACTGGGGCTATGGCCCATTGCATTATTTCGCGCCCAGCTCGCGTTTTGGCGGCAACGCCGGACTGAAGCGCCTGGTTGACGCCGCGCACGCTCGCGGAATCGCAGTCATTCTCGATGTCGTCTATGAACACGTGGATACGATGTTTGCTTACTATGCCATCTACAGCAGTCTTGCAGGCGCAGCCGGCGCGCCCAATCCGCCCAATCCCATGATGGATGGCTGGAATATCTATGGCTTTGGCCCCAAGCCAGACTTTACCGGCGCATTTACTCTGGACTACTTTCTCAATGCCAACCGGCACTGGCTCGATGAGTATCACGTAGACGGTTTCCGCTACGACGAAGTGACCGACTTATACGTCCCTCCCATGGATGCCGGTTATCGCACACTCGTGCAGAATACTTATCTGCACTCTCTCACCCTGCCGCGCTTCCAGGGCGCGGGCGGCTACAGCCGTATTGTCCAATGCGCGGAAGCTCTGGACAAAGCGGCCACCGTAATGACTCAGAGTTATACCAACAGCGCATGGCAAAACGGCTTGCTCTATCTCGCCGAAGCCGTGGCCGCGGGCGCATCTCCCCAGGATAGTTATGGCCACCAGTTAGACCCCGGCTTTATGGGATATCCCATGACCACTGCCGCCGTCGATGCCGCCGGAAACCCCCTCCATATGCCGGTTGCGCCCTTCCAATACATCGAGTCGCACGATCACAGCCAATTGATCGTCTTTGCCAGCCCCGGCACCGACTCCGGCGATCCCATCCCAGAGGGCGACCGCAGCCGTTATTTCAAACTACAGCCTCATGCCATCGCCCTCTACACGCTGCAAGGCATTCCCATGTTATGGCAGGGCCAGGAATTTGCCGATAACTACGCCCTCCCGGATAACGGCCTGGACCGCGTCCATCTGGAGCGGGTAACTCACTGGGAGTATTTCTACGATGTCCCCGGCAATACGCTGGTAGGTCTCTACCGCCGTTTGGGCGCTCTGCGCCGCAGCGTGAGCGCGCTGCGCAGCCGCGCGTCTTATTACTACTACCAGCAGTCGCTCCAGGGCACGCAGGTGGTCATCTATTCCCGCCATGCTGCGGCCACGGGCGTAAATGCGGAGTCGTGGGCTCTGGTGCTGCTTAACTTTGCAGATACCGATGCCACCGTCAACGCGCCATTCCCAGTTGCCGGCACATGGCGCGAGATGGTTGACGATGCCCTGCGCGCAACCCCGCTTGAAGTTGAGGCCGCCACCGATGGCGAGACGATCGCCTTACAGGTACCCTCCAATTACGGACAGATTTGGGTCAAGAACGCCTGAGCCGCACATCCACTACTCTGTCATCCTGAGCGACCACCTGGGTGCCCCACTCTCGCCGCGTCTTTGTTTTGCGGCTAAGGTGGGCTTCGTCGCGGCCAAGGTGCGAAGCCCCCGCTGTCATTTTACCCGCCTTCGCTGCTAAACTCCCCCTTCAGGGAAATGTGAGCGAGATTGGTTGCGCTCACCTGGAGGGTACCCGTGCCAGACTCTCAACCGCCCGTCTTTCAGCCCTTTGTCTCGCCCAGCGAGAACCGCCGCGAGTTCACCTTTCGTGCCCTTTTCCTCGGCTCTATCTTCGGCATCGTCTTTGGCGCCGTCACAGTGTATGTGGGTCTGCGCGCCGGTCTCACCGTAGCAGCCTCCATCCCCATCGCCGTGCTCTCCATCAGCATGTTGCGCTGGTTCGCAAAGATCTGCGGAAGTAAACCGGTCCAATTGCTTCCCATACCCCGCTCATGGAAGAAGTGGCTAAGTACTGAAGCTTCCATTCTCGAAAACAACATCGTCCAGACCACCGGCAACGCCGGTCAGTCCATCGCCTCGGGCGTCATCTTCACCCTCCCCGCGCTGGTCTTTCTCGGTTTCGATCTCGAATACTCGCGCATCTTTATGCTCGCCCTCATCGGCGGATGGCTCGGCGTGCTCTTCATGATTCCTCTGCGCCGCCAGCTCATCGTTCAGGAGCACGACGCTCTGCCTTACCCCGAGGGCACCGCCTGCGCCGACGTGCTCATCGCCGGTGAGCGCGGGGGCTCCTTTGCCAGCCGCGTCTTTCTCGGCCTCGGTCTGGGCAGTCTTTACACGCTCTTCCAAAACAGCAACCTCTTCAAAGCCTGGCCCCATGCTCCGGAATACCAGCCCGACTTCGGCCCCCAGCATGTGCTTAAAGGCGCATCCATCTACGCCGACGCCACTTCGGAATACCTCGGCGTCGGCTACATCATCGGCTCCCGCGTCGCCGGAGTCATCTTTGCCGGGGGTGTCTTTTCATGGCTCGTAGTCATGCCGCTGATTTATTTCTTCGGCAAGGAACTCGGCCACCCCGTCTACCCCGGCCAGGTTCCTATCGCCCAAATGAGCCCCAGCGACCTGTGGGCCACCTACATCAAGCCCATGGGTGCGGGCGCCGTAGCTGCCGCAGGACTCATCACCTTGCTCAAAACGCTGCCCACCATCGTTGGCGCGCTCACTGCCGGATTCAAAACCATGCGCCCCGGCGCGGCGGCTGCTCAGGCTAAACCCATCCGGACTGAAGACGACCTCTCCATGAACGTTGTGGTCATCGGTTCGCTGCTCATCGTCGCCTGCATGTTCATCTTCCTTGAGTTCAAGCCCGTCCCCGGCGCATTTGTCGGATGGGCCGCGAATCTGTCCGCATCGCTGCTCGTTGTCGTCTTCGGATTTCTTTTTGTCACCGTCAGTTCGCGCATCGTCGGCCTGGTCGGCTCCTCGGCCAGCCCCGTCTCCGGCATGACCATCGCCACGCTCATGGCCACCTGCGCCGTCTTTTTGGTTATGGGTTGGAGTCTCCCTGCTTACGGAGCTCTCGCCATCACCATCGGCGGCGTCGTCTGCATCGCCGCATCCAACTCCGGCGACACCTCGCAGGACCTCAAGACCGGCTACATCATTGGCGCAACCCCGCGCCTCCAGCAGCTTGCGCTCATGATTGGCGTCGTCGTCTCTACCATCGTCATCGGATTCACCCTCAACCTGATGAATACCGGCCTCCAGGAGTTCCACACCGCCGCGCAGCCCTGGGATCTCAACGCATCCCACCCCGGTGTCGTCGTCCAATCCGACTCCCAGAAGCTTCCCGCACAGATTCGCGTGGTCGCCGCAGACAATTCTTCCACCCTCCACCAGCGTTCAGAGTACATTGTCCTCAATGCCATCGGCTCCTCCGAGCTGCAAGACGGCAAATATCTCTATTCGCCCGCCACCGGCCGCATTGAGGTGCATTGGATTCAGGGCATTGGCAGCGCCAACGCCCCCGCGCCGCAGGCCAAGCTCATGGCCACCGTCATCAATGGCATTCTCAGCCGCAAGCTCCCCTGGGGTCTCGTCCTGCTCGGCGTCTCGCTCGTCATCGCCGTCGAGCTGCTCGGCGTCCGCTCGCTCACCTTCGCCGTCGGCGCTTACCTGCCCATCGGTACCACCCTGCCCATCTTTTGCGGAGGCCTCATCCGCTGGCTCGTCGATCAAGCCGTCAAAAAAGCCGGAGGCTCGGAAGATGCAGAAAGCGAAATCTCCCCCGGTTCCCTCTTCGCCTCGGGACTTATTGCCGCCGGCGGCATCGTCGGCCTGCTCGGCGTAGCCCTCAAAGCCATCGAAGCCACCTACTTCGACAACCGCGACCTCCTCAACTTCCCGCATAGCTTCCTGGATAACAACTATGTCTCAGTAGCCGCCTTCGCGATGCTGGCATTCTCTCTCTACTACTTCGCCCGCAAGCCACTAAAGAAGTGAGCGACAGTTGATGCCGCTCTGGACGGCCCTAAGGGTGGATCGAGGAGTAGACTAAACCTCAAGTACGGCCAGCAACATCTCAGGTGCCGTGAACCACGATGAGCACTAGAACATCAGATTCGGTAATCGCTCTGTTTTGTGGGGCGGGCGGAATGTCACTCGGGTTCAGCCAAGCTGGACTTGGCCCGAAAATCGCTGCGGATATTGACAACGATGCATGTTCCACCTATGCCAAGAATATGGGCGGCAAAGTTTTCAACGTGGATTTGTCAGAACAAGGGAGTAGGTTCAACAACGAGCTGGCGGACTACAAGAACGCATTCGCTCTCATTGGTGGCCCGCCCTGCCAAGGTTTCAGCAGCGCTGGAGTGAAGAATTGCAATGACAAACGAAATCGGCTTATTTTCAATTACTTTTCGATTGTAGAATCGGTCCGGCCGCGATGGTTTCTTTTTGAAAACGTGGAAGGCCTGCTCACTGCCAACGGCGGTCGTGGAGTGGCCGATCTAGTCGGCGAATTCATCCGTATCGGCTATCGCACTCGGCTCGAAAAAGTAAATTTTGCAGCCTATGGGCTTCCGCAGGCGCGGAAGCGCGTGATTCTTGTGGGCAATCGCCTGGGAACGGATTTCGAGTTGCCTGCCGAGAAATGTTCTTTCAACGCCGGAAAGCATAGATGCTGTGGAATACTGCCGCCAGCACCGACGCTTGACGAAGCCATCGCAGGATTAGGCTCTCCGATGACGGGACCAGACGATGCTGCAACCTATGCGACGTCCGAGCCGGCTACTGAGTATGATAGGCTGATGCGCGTCGGGAATTCCGCAGGGAGAGTCAAGCTGCATTTTTCTTCAGTATCGCCGCGTCTTGCCCCTCTCATATCGGCCCTTCGATCCGGGGAAACTATGAGGGATCTGCCCGAAGAATATTGGCATAATAGCTTTAGGAGGCGAGCATTTCGGCGCGTCGCGGACGGCACTCCGTCGGAGAATCGGGGCGGCGCTCCGTCTGGCATCAAACGCTTGGTTGGGAACCTAAACGCATTGACAATTACTAGCGCGGCAACGCGTGAATTTATACACCCGCATGAAAATCGCCCATTGACGCTTCGAGAGGCTGCGCGATTGCAATCATTCCCCGATATATATGAGTTTATGGGCAGGGCGATGAGCATCGCGCGCCAGATTGGGAACGCATTCCCGCCAATGGCGGCACGGATATATGCTGAGCATTTGATGCGTCTGGATGGAGCTTTTGGAGGCAATCGCGCTTTGAGAGAAGATATGAACCCAGGGGCGCTCATCGGGTATCACCTTACAGATTCTTCGGGGATGAGTCCGGCGCTGGCGAGTACTGAAGCGCGATTGGAATCCTTGCGAACAGAGCAACTCCCGTTATTTGAGCCTTTCACTCAAGGGGCGCTATGAGGGCGCGGAGAGACGGGCGATTGTCGTTGGAACAATCAAAGCGTCTATCGAGAGCGAGGGTCTTGGGTCTGGCCACGGCGCTTCCAATTTTGCTTGAAGACTCGGAACTTGGAAAACTGGCAGCGGTTATTTTGTCGGATACTGGACATTCCCTTGCGGCTGCCGAACTCCCGGCGCTGCCAGAGACGGCAAACGGAGACTACTACAAGCTGTCGCTTGAATGGTTCGCCGAGAAAACGGAGATCAAGGATTTCGTCGGCACATATCTCCGCTGTGTCGCGAAAGTTCCCGACTTCGACACCTATTTCGATTGTCTCTGCGAGTTGCACAAGCGAAGAAGGAAATATGAGCGAATCTTATCAGCTCAGCCGCTGCCCACGATGCTTCAGGTGGCGCCACGTTCCCTTCTGGAGTTCGGGATCATTGCAACCCCGGCGCTCGCGTCATGGCTTGTGTGGCGGAAATGGTTCTATGACATCGACAATAGAGCCGCGCAAGAAACGGGCTACTTATTTGAGCCGATCTTGGCAAGCGCCCTGGGTGGCCAACCCTATGGAGCAAGGAATTCACCCATTAAACGCGTGTCCGATGAAAACAAGGGGCGGCAAGTGGATTGTATTGTCGGCAAAGATGCGTACGAATTCAAGCTCCGGGTAACAATTGCAGCCAGTGGACAGGGCAGGTTCGCGGAAGAGTTGGACTTCGCCAAAGACTGCCGTAAATCGGGGTTTGACCCTATCCTTCTCGTCCTTGATCCCACGCCAAACGCGCGTCTGAGCGACTTGCGGGCCGAATTCGAACGATCCGGCGGAAGAGCGTACGTTGGCGATGAAGCGTGGTTGCACATCGAGCGTGAAGCTGGGCCGACCATGGCAACTCTGATTGAGAAATATGTGCGTCGTCCGATATCCACCCTCGACGAACACACCATGGATCTGCTTGATTTGTTTGTGAGCGTGGAGCGCGACCGTTCAGCCCTCCACTTTCGGATGGGTCAAGGAAAATCGGAACATCAATGGACAATACACCGAGCCGAAAATCCAGCGCTCGCGAATGACGCGGCAGAGGAGGGCGCCGAATAACAATTTCCATATGGAAAGAACTGATCGGCCAGTCATCGGAGCTGAGCCAATTCCGCAATCAGGCCGGGGTTCTAGGTTCCGCTCCTGAAAACTGGAATAGCCAATAAGCCTACGCCGCCACCCGCAACAGCACCCCTTTAAGCTTCCGTAAGCAAGCAATGATATGGGACAGTTTCGCCGCCGGGTTCCCCTTCAACCAAAACATCTTCCAGGCCGGCGCATCTTCACTCTTCAACAAACTCCCGCCAGACAAGGCGGCCGCCCTTGCCGTTGTTTGTTCTTTCGGAGGGAGCAGGGGCATTCATGCCCCTGAAACCATGCCCGAAGCGACGGGGCTTCAGCCCCGGGCCTTTCATTGCCAGCCAGACGATTCCGGGCCTGAAGGCCAATCAATCAGCCGCTCTCCTCGCGGACATCAACGACCCTCCTCTTTCCTAGAACGATCACCGCGTGAAAACCACCGCACGGGATTTTGCAGAAAATAACCTTCCCCTGTCACACAATGGAGAATGGAGGACAAAAGATGAACCCGCATCGCTCGGATGGCCGGATTCCAAGCCGCGAAAAACGGGGCATAAGGTCTGTTAACTACAAAAATAATACCCCCACCCCCCTCCAATATTTTCAATACCTTGCAGATAATTAATTCGATAACAGCCGGGTGCCCATTCTTCAAGCACATTGAGACGCCGCAGAGCTATTCACCGGCTTTGGTCGCCAATGCCCCAACCACCGCGATATTGGCCAGCAATTCCTGCGGGAAGCCGTGGCGTTCCTGTAAATAGACTGGGCTGTTGTAGGAGATCCAGGTCTTCCCGTTCAAGTCTTCCCATACGAGAATCTTGAGCGGCAGATCGATGGCCGCGCTCGGCGCGGCCTGCATAATCGGAGTGCCCGCCTTGGGGCTGCCAAAGATCAGCAGCTTGGTAGGCAGCATCTTCAATCCAGCCTTTTCCGCTTCCCCGCTATGGTCCACCAGGGCAAACAAGTTGACTCCCTTGGCTTCGAGAATCCCCTTGAGCTTCGCCACCGTTTCGTCTACGGATTGGTTGCTGGCAACGTCAACGATCCCTTTGTCATGACCCAGTGTCATGGATACCTCCTTATTGCTGCCCGGCGCTCCTTCCTGCACCGCCTTCCATTGAGAATAAGCCCACCCAGCTCCCGGCAACCACCCCCTTCATGCTCCCGCAAGCAAACAACGATATTGAATAGAATCACCGCAGAAGTTTGCAGAAAATAACCTTCCCCTGTCGCACAATAGTGAATGGAGACACAGGATGAACCCGCATCGCTTGGATGGTCGGATTCCAAGCCATGAAAAACGGGACATAAGGTCTGTTAACTACAAAAATAATACCCCCACCCCCCTCCAATATTTTCAATACCTTGCAGATAATTAATTCGATAACAGGCGAGGGGCGCATATCCCATTAGGGCCCAATGGGGGTGCCTCAGAGCCGGGGTTCCCACGGACAGGCCTTCGTCCGTGGGGTCGAGAGCCTGTACCGAGCCTGCCGAAGGGTGTCGGGATTCTCGGAACTATGACCGTTCGACTTTCTGCCGTCCGTTTTCGGCGTCCACGCAAATGCAACGGAGCCAAATCTCATGATTTAGGCTGGGATTGCGGGCATCGTTTCTGTTCCTTCCGGCCTGCGCGGAGGCTCGTGTGACCTGGATGATTCTGCTGATCGGGCTGGCGGTGGGAATGATTTCCGGCGTGGTGGGTATCGGCGGCGGCGTCTTGTTTGTCCCCGCGCTCATCTGGCTGCTGGGCATGGACCAGCACAAGGCGCAGGGAACCTCGCTGGGCGCATTGCTGGCGCCGGTAGGAATTTTCGCCTTCATGGAGTACTACCGCAAGGGGAATGCCGATCTGCGCGTAGGCTTGCTGCTGGCCGCTGGATTTCTCGTGGGTGGATACTTCGGCGCCGTTGGAGCGCAGTATATTCCGGAGCTTTGGCTGCGCCGCATCTTCGCCATCACCCTGGTAGCTGTGGGCGGCAGGATGTGGTTCAGCCGCTGAAGACGCGCGCCAATTTGGCCCGAACCCCGGAGATCGAAATACCGGGGCGTACCGGCATCGATTGAAACGCAGCTTTGTGACTGTGAACAGGACGCTTGCGCTCAGCGAACCAGGTGCAGCGTCCGCGACCAGCGCGTCTCGGTAAAGAAGTGCAGAGCAACATGGCCCATCCACTCCAGGCTGTTTCCGATTCCAGTCTTGCCTTCCTGGCTTTCGGGAGTCTCGAACGACCAGTAGTTAAATAGTGGCCGGCCAACAATATTCTCTCTGGGCACAAAACCCCAGTAACGCGAGTCCAGGCTGTTATGCCGATGATCGCCCATCATGAAGTACTTGCCGGGAGGCACCACCAGTTCCCCATTCTCGATGTGGTTGGGAAAGTCCACGCTCCACTCCGCGGTTGCGCCACGTTCCGGGCTGGGCGGAATCGATGGAAACTCGTCGAGGAATTCTGTATCTCCCGACGGAGAGATCTCCCCCTCCTTCGGCGGATCCTGGGCCACGCCGTTGAGGATGACGATGCCGTTGCGCAGGTGAATATGGTCGCCGGGTACTCCAATCAGCCGTTTTACCAGAGGTATATAATCGGGCCTGCCATCCGCATCCAGGTCCGCCACGGGTTTGATAAAGACCACGATATCGCCCCGTTTCGGCTCACGGTAGTGAACCAGCGGCATCCACTTCGTCGGGGGAGATAGCGTGATCCGGTCCACCACCAGATGGTCGCCCACTAGAAGTGTGTCCTTCATCGAACCCGACGGAATCACGTAATTCTGACCAATAAATGTGAGGATGAACAAGCCCACGACCAGCACTGAGCAGATGCTGGCGACAGCCTCATAAGGCGTCTCTTGCACCTTTTCTTGAGCGGCGGCTGGCTCGTCCGGCGGCGTCTGTTTCTTCTTCATCTAGAGCTTGTACCCTTCCGATCAAGCAAACCTGGGGCGGGTTTCAACACCGCCGCTCACTAGCGAATCGGGTGCAGCGTCCGCGACCAGCGCGTCTCGGTAAAGAAGTGCAGCGCCACATGGCCTATCCAGGCCAGGTTGTTGCCAATCCCGGTCTGCTGATATTGGTCCTCGGGAGTGTTGAACGACCAGTAATTGAACAACGGGCGGCCCACGATGTTCTCTCTGGGCAAGAACCCCCAGTAGCGGGAATCGAGGCTGTTGTGCCGGTGGTCGCCCATCATGAAGTACTTGCCTGGTGGAACTACCAGTTCGCCATTCTCGATATGGTTGGGAAAGTCCACGCTCCAGGCTTCGGTAGCGCCGCGTTCCGGGCTGGGCGGAGTGGATGGAAACTCGTCCAGGAATTCGGTATCTCCGGATGGAGAAATCTCTCCCTCCTTCGGCGGATCCTGGGCCACGCCGTTCAGGATGACGATGCCGTTGCGAAGCCGGATATGGTCGCCGGGCACGCCGACCAGCCGTTTCACCAGAAACAGATAATCCGGCTTGCCTTCCGCATCCAGATCCGGCACGGGCTTGATAAAGACGACAATGTCGCCCCGTTTTGGCTCGCGGTAGCGAATCAGCGGCATCCACTTTGTGGGTGGCGCTAGGGTGATCCGGTCCACCACCAGGTGGTCGCCCACCAGCAGCGTCTTCTCCATCGACCCCGAGGGAATCACGAAGTTCTGCCCTAGAAACGTGAGGATGAACAGCCCCACCACCAGCACCGAACAGATGCTGGCCACCGCCTCATAAGGCGTCTCTTCCACCCTGTCTTCAACTGGATCTGGAACGGAAGCAGCTTGCGGCTCGGTGGGCAGTTTCGGGGGCGGCGCTGTCTTCTTTTTCATTCGATTGCTCTTTTTCGGCGGTAGGTGGTCAATCTTCACTGTCAGGATGGCAGGAGCTGGTCATCCCGGTTCTTTATCGATGCATATTCCCTGTCTTCTAGTGAACCACATGGAAGATGCGCTTCCAGCGCGCAAACCCGGCCAGCTTTGCCGTGAGTTCCTTGTCGTGTCCGAGTCTATCATCCCTGGCCTGTTGCACATCGGTAGTCGAGGAACGGGCAAGCGAGAAGTAAATCACCACGGGCCGGGCGACGATGTCGTCGCGGGAGACAAAGCCCCAGAAGCGGGAATCCTTGCTGTGATTGCGATTGTCGCCGAGAACAAAATACTCATCCCCAGGAACCACCAACTCTCCATTTTGAACGCGGCTCTGCATCTGCTTCCACCACACTGGATCGACTGCGGGATCGGTATATACCTTGGCGGGAAAGTCGTCGCGGAAGGGGTTGGGCGGAGCGGGCTCGAATGCCGCATAGGGTTCCTCCAGGGGCACCTCGTTCACCATCACCCGTCCATCCTGGATGCGCAGCCGGTCGCCGGGAACTCCCACCACTCGCTTGACCAGAAATGGCGGCTCGGGGTGGCGGAAAAAGACGATATCGCCGCGCGCCACCTCGCGATAAGGCATCAGCCACCGGCTCAGCCTGCCGGAAGGAGCATAGACCTGCTTGTTCACCAGCAGAAAATCTCCCACCAGCAGGGTGCGCTCCATGCTTTCCGATGGAATGAGATATGGCTGGAGCACGAACGTGAGCAGAAACAACGCCACTACCACGGTTCGCAGAAACGAGGCCAGTGCCTCCGGCACTGTGGGCAGATGGTGCCGCAGTTGCGCGATCCAATCCTGGATCGAGCTATGGGCCGGGCGAGGAGGCAAACCGGAAATCCGGTCAGGCGTGCTCATGGTTCTGCTTGCTCCTCAATCTCAGTGCTGGGGGACGGAGCGCCCGCCTTGGCCGCTGCCGCCGCTAGCCTGCTGAGCGCGCGCCGCGCCGCATCCTGTTCCGCCTGCTTCTTGGTGCTCCCCATCCCCCTGGCCAGCGGCTTGCCCGGTTCTCCGTCTTCAGCTTTGAGACGGACCTCGATCAGAAAACGCTTCCTGTGGTCGGGGCCACTTTCACTCTTCAGGCGGTAAACCGGCGCTCCCGCACGTGCCGCCTGCAAGTGTTCCTGGAGCGCGGACTTGTAGTTGCCCAGTGCGGCTCCTGAGCGCAATTCCTCGGCTAACTGTTCGGCAGCCTCGCCCATAACCCAACGGCGGGCAAAGGCTCTCACCGGCTCAGGGCCCCCGTCGAGGTACAGCGCCGCCATCACGGCCTCCATCGTATTGGAAAGCACGGTCTCCTTGCGCCTGAGGCCTCCGCGGTCCTCTCCCTGGCCCAAACGCAAGTGGCTTCCGAGATCGATTGCCGCAGCCACCTCCGCCATATGCTGCCGGCTCACCAAGCGGGCGCGCACGCGGGTAAGTTCACCCTCCTGCCACTCAGGATGCGCATGGAAGAGCGCCTCGGCTACCGTCAACCCCAGCACCGCGTCTCCCAGAAACTCCAGGCGCTCATTGTCCCCCGCCTTTGCGGTCTCTTCATTGCCACTGTCAGGCGTCTGCCCGGTGGCCGCCTGCTCGTTCGCAAGGGAGCGGTGCGTCAAGGCGCGAACCAGCAACTCCGGCCTGGCAAAGCCATGCCCCAGTGCGGCTTCCAGTTCAGCCAGACTTGCCTCCACGCTCACCCCTGTTGTAGGTATTCTCTTGAATCATCTCAAAAGACGGGCCGCGGCCGAAAGAAATCCAGCCCAATCCCCCATGCAACTATTAGACGCTATGGCTGAACCGGAAGGCGCAATCTTCATTGCTATGGCAGCTTTTGGGTCCCAGTTTGTCCTGCCGGTCCAGTTTCCGGCTTTGCCCCTTGTGGCTTGCCCGCTCCGTCCCCGGACGGTTCGTCCTCGGCATCGTCATCGCAACCATGGTCTTTCCTTGGATAAGCGGTCTTCAAGCCGCGCTCGGCGGCCAACCGCGTATCCTGCTGCCCGTCGCGCGTGGCCAGCGCCTCCTTGTATTCGGCAACCGCCTCGTCCCGTTTGCATTCCAGATCGAGCATGCGGCCGAGGTAGATGTGCGACCACGAAAGCTGACGCGCATCCTTGCTCGTGGCCAAAGTCTTCTGGAAACGGTCGATCGCCTCCTCCGGATGGCCGGTCAGGATGGCCGCCCTGGCCAGTATGAAGTTGGCCCGTGAGTCTTGCGCGACCGATTCCAGGGTGTCGGAATGCTCGGCGAGCGCCTGGCGCGCCAGGGCGCTGGCTGTGGCCACGTCGCCGGCAGCCAGCCGCGCCTCGGCCAAATCCAACCCGGTCAGCTTGCGCGGCTTGCTGCGTTGCAGTACATCCTCATCCGCCTCTTTATCGAATTCGATCAGGCGGGCGCGATGCACTTGCTGGTCGATGTCCATGCTGTAGACCATCTCGCCAATAGTGTCCTTCAGGCTGGCCGGATCCTTCTCGAACTGGATCAATTGCTCGTAAAAGTACTGCGTCAGCACAAATCCCTGAGCCATATCGTGATGCACGGTCGCCCAGCGGACGGCATCCACCTTCTGCTGATAAAGCTGACGTTCGTGCTCATAGCGCGACAGCTCCGACCGGTCCACATCCGCAGGTATCTTGTACTCGGGAATTCCGGTATCCATGGTCCGGGCTTCGATGGCCTTGATCAGGCACTCATTGGTAAGCGCCACCGTGTCGGAGCGGTACCGGAACTCGAGCGGAGCCTCCCGGATCTCTTTCAGAATAGGTAGAGACCGGTCGATGGCGCTGGCGCGGGAGAAGATCAACGGTTCGATCAGGTAGTGCAGGTAGGTGTGGCGCACATCGCCCATGCGAATCTGCCCATTCACCGGGGAAACCACCACGACGTAATCGGTCCCGTAGATGCGGGCATTCACAGTGCGCGGCGAGAGCAGCGGCTCGATCACGACGATGAATCTCCGCCCTTCATAGGTCGAGGCAGGCATTTTTAGATAGAAATTGGTTGTCACGATCATCTTCGACAGCGGATCGTGTAGCCGGTCGGCCTCCTCATCGTAGATGCGATGTACTGCCAGCCAGATCCCGTGCAGGTCCACTGCCGCCACAAAGTCCTTGAGCAGCGGCACGATCTCCACCACCTGCGTCGAGTCGGGCGGCATCTCCGTCAGCTCCGCCGAGACTTCCAGTTCCGGCGGAGGCGTCAGATAAAGAGCCAGCGAGATGTACTGCGAGATGTCCCGCTCCGTGCCCGTCATGCGGTGCTGGGCGATGAACAGGCAGACTTTGTCCCTCTTGGCGCGTGCATCCTCGCTCTTGGCCAGCGCCTGGCCCATCTCGTCGCGAACCCGCTTCCGCACCGGCGCGCTCTCATCCAGCCCCTCGTCGTAGCCGCAGGCATTCAAGGCGGCTGCCATCAGAAAAACCGGCTCCGAGCTGACCAGCGAAACGGTCGGTCCGGCCGGATCCACCAATGAGGGCGCTTTCTCCTGCGGCATTCCCTGCGAAGACGAACTCTGGTTCTTTGTGGAACTGCTGTTGGAGGATTGAGCCTGTGACCTTGCAGGCGCAATACCCGCCAAAAGGCATGAAACGGCGGCCGCAAGCACGGCAATCGATCGAAATGTACGGAATGTCATGAAGAACCCTACCAGCAAGTCTAGTTAGACGCACCGGCAGGGTCAAACGGGAGGGTAAAACGAATTCAAGAACGTATTCCGAACTCTGAAGGAGACGGCCAGGAGGGCGCGTTGCAGTTGTTGCGGATTTCAGAAAACAAAGCCCCGCCCGGACAACGCCGGACGGAGCCTGTTGATTTCCCGATCTCTGATCTCTGACCCCTGATCCCAGCTCTTCGCCTTACCCGCGTACCGAAACACCGGAGAACGAAAGTACGGCCAGTCCGCGCACCGGCTTGCCAAAGAATCGCGCCGGCTCAAATACGCCCTGCAGCATCAGGTTCTCTATCTGGGCGCGGGTCGCCTCGTCGGTGGGGCCGCTGACGATTCGATAGTCGTAAACCTGGCCCGAGCCGTTGATGTAAGCCTCCACCACCACCGGGCCGGAGAGCTCGTCGATCTCGTTCTGGCTTACCTCGCTGGACAGATAATAGAGCAGCCTGGGAGCGGTGGCATTGCCCAGCGGCTCGTCCTTGGTGGCCTGCGCCATCTCCGGCGCGGCAAACATGGTTACCAGCACGATCACTGTTCCCATCAGCAGCGTAGCGCTGGCAAATCCGGCAGTAGCCTGCAACAGGAACGGCCCCACCGTGTTTTTCCAAGCCAGACCCCAGCCTTGAAAGGGGCTCCGCCGGCTGCGCGCCTGCTCCCGGCTCACAGCTACGCGAATCCGCAGCAACAAATCTTCCGGTACCGGCACCGGACCCAGCGCGGCCAGCGATGACTGCGCGTGGCGCAAGGAGGACCACTCTCTCGCACATGCCTGGCAATCCTCCAGGTGAGAAGCGATTCGCTGCATCTCCCGTCCCGTCAACTGGCTATCCAGATACTCAGAAAACCTTGCCTGCACCGCACTGCAGCCGCTCATCTTGCCTCCTCTCCCAGAGGTACTTCAAACCCCGAACGCGCCTGGGAGCTTGCTCCAGCCGGCGGCGCTGTGAGAATCGCCTTCAAACACGCGCGCCCCCTGACCAGCCTCGACTTTACCGTTCCCAGATTCACGCCTTGCATCTCCGCTACTTCCTCGTAAACAAATCCCTCGATATCGCGCAGGATCAGAGTGCTGCGGTAGGGCTCCGGTACCTGCTTCAAAGCCGCCTCCATCCGCGCCCGGTTCTCCTCGTGCGCCGCCCGTTCGTAAGGCGATTCAGCCGGGTCCACCAGCATCTCTTTCAGCAGCACCGGCGTCCCGCAGTCCCCCTCGATGATCTCCTGCTCGATGGGTATCTCCTGCTGTTTGTGCCGCATCCACCAGCGCCGCTGGTTCGAGGCCTCGCGCAGCGCGATCCGGTAAATCCATGTCCGCAGCGACGACTCACCGTGAAAGTTGCCCACCCCGCGGAATACCTTTACGAAGACTTCCTGGGTCAGGTCGGCTGCATCCGACCGGTCTTGCACGGTGCGCGCAAGCAGCGAATAAATCGGCTGGTGGTAGCGCGCGATCAGCCACGCAAATGCTTCCTCCGAGCCGCCCTGAAGTTCCGCGATCAGGGCTGCTTCTTCGGATTGCAGCGTCAGCGCGCTGGCAAGATTGCCCATGGTGAGGTCCGCCTGCATTCAGTGTCCTCCCACCTTACCGCAGAATTCGTACGATTGGCATCTTGCGTTTTCGCATCGTCCCAAAAATCAGTGCGAAATTCCCAGATACCGAACGCCCGAAGATCATTTGCTGCGGCCACTCGTCCAACGGCCGCAAAAGTCAGCCGCCGGAAACCCGATCCTGCTCTCGAGTGCGCGGGAAACGGAACATTGGCAAAAAAACGAATGTCCCGCGCGCTCTATTATCTTAGACACCCTACTCACCCGAAGTGTTCCCGGTCACGAAGGTTTATTTTTCATGCAGTTCGGGGAGGAAGGCTTTCGACTTTTCCAAGGCCTAGCCCGGCGTGCTTCCCCGTTTCGGATCTATTTCACCCGCCCGATTCCCTTGGCAATGCGACGCAAGCCCAAATTCAGCCCAGCCTGAGTCCGGGCCTAGCCAATCATTGACGAATCCCGTCTAAGCGGAGACAATAGGGGAGTTGTACCCCTCAGCATGTGGGCCTGTGGCGCAGCTGGGAGCGCGCTTCCATGGCATGGAAGAGGTCATCGGTTCGATCCCGATCAGGTCCACCAAATAAACCATTCAAAACCAACTACTTATCAGCACCAACCGACCCCCCGCGAAAGCTCTGGGGGTGCGGAAGTTTTTGCACTTCGATCGGCAGCATCAATTCAACGACTTTCAGGCTCGCTTTGCGCTTTTGCTGGTCGACCCCGCGGATGTAAACGTCAAGCGAACAACGGGAATGCCGCATCGACTCGTGTGCGACCTTGATGTTCACGCCGAGCGATCTCAGGTTGGTCGCGAGGGACTGAGTGCGAATTCGCTTTGAATCGAACCAAGGAAAACAGGAAATCCAAATCGGCCGAAAACGGCGATTTTGCACGGCATTCCAGGAGCGCGTTGAGCACAATCGGGGCGGCCTTTGCGCTCTAACTTAAAGCGACTTCCTTGTTGAAATCTGTTCACACAATCTCCTTTGCGTTTTCATCATTGCTCATCACGATTAGAATGACTGTCGTAGACTCCGGATACTCCAAGATCGATGGTTCCCGAACAGGCGTCGGTCTTGGACGTGTGCTTATCGTCGCGAACGGTGAGCCTCCGCGAACGGACGTGGAGTCAATTGGATAACACACTGGTGCAACATCTTCTCTCGTAGCGCGGTTGTAAAACAGGAATCTCTCCATTTGTGCCGCGTGAACTGTCGCAAGCATAGAAGCTCAGGATTGATCAGCCAATGATGCCCGCTATTCAATCTCCGGGTGAGGAATCGGCAGCCCGAGTCTCTACGGGCGCAGTCGAGCCACGCAAGGGCCCATGGGTGTTGATTGCGACGATCCTCGCTTCCAGCATGGCATTTATCGACGGGACAGTCGTCAACGTAGCATTGCCAGCCCTGCAGAGCGCACTCCATGCATCGGCGACGGACATTCAATGGGTAGTTGAGTCCTACGCCCTTCTGCTTGCTTCGCTGCTGCTGTTGGGCGGTTCTCTCGGCGATCTCTATGGCCGCCGCAAAGTCTTCCTTTGCGGCGTTCTCCTGTTTACAATTGGATCGTCCTGGTGCGGCCTCGCGCCCTCAATCACATCCCTCATTGTTGCGCGCGGAGTTCAAGCGATCGGAGCAGCTCTTCTGGTTCCGGGAAGCCTGGCTATTATCAGCGCATCTTACGCAGAGGCCGAGCGCGGGAGGGCCATCGGCACCTGGTCCGGCTTCACGGCGATCACTGCGGCTATCGGGCCGGTCCTGGGCGGATGGCTTGTCGAAAATGCGTCGTGGCGATGGGTCTTCTTCATCAATCTTCCAATCGCGGTCATCGTTATTTCGATTTCACTTTTGTGGGTTCCGGAGAGTTACGACGAAGCAGCAAACAAGCGTCTCGATTGGCAGGGCGCCACGCTCGTTACGTTTGGTCTGGGTGCGATCACCTACGCTCTCATCAATGGCTCGGGCTCGGCCACTGCTGCAGGCCCCGAAACAGTCATTTGGATATTGGGCCTTGCTGGCGTGTGCGCGCTGCTTTGCTTCATTATTGTGGAATCACGTTCGCCGGCTCCGATGGTCTCTTTGCATCTTTTCCGGTCCAGAGACTTTTCCGGGGCCAACCTGCTCACGTTCCTGCTCTACGCGCCGCTGAGTGGCATCTTATTTTTCTTTCCTCTCGATCTCATTCAAGTCCAGCATTACTCGGCGACGCAGGCCGGAGCAGCCCTGCTTCCGCTTATCCTGCTGATATTCGTACTCTCTCGCTGGTCCGGAGGCCTGGTAGCTCGATACGGCGCGAGGTTGCCGCTCACAGTGGGGTCGCTTGTAGCGGCGTCAGGCTTCGCACTCTTTCTAAGGCCGGGGATCGGAGGCGCCTATTGGAACACCTTTTTCCCGGCGGTGGTTGTTCTGGGCATCGGCATGGCTATCAGTGTCGCCCCACTTACAACGGCGGTGATGGAATCGGTTCCTTCCAGCGAGGCCGGCGTCGCCTCAGGAGTGAACAACGCGGTGTCGCGAATCGCCGGACTCCTGGCCGTCGCAGTCCTTGGTCTCGTCCTCTCGGCCGGATTCAACCGTACGCTCGACCGCAGTCTCTCGCGGATGCAACTGTCTCCCGCAGTGCGCGAAAGCGTCGAAATGCAGCGATCGAAACTGGCCGGGGCTCAAATCGGAGAACCGCTCGTAATGCACGCCTTCGCTGAAGCATTCGTTTCCGGATATCGCGATGTGATCTGGATATCTGTCGGAATCGCTCTTCTCAGCGCATTGAGCGCTCAGATGATCCGCTCGAAGAAGCGCATTGTCCAGATCCGCAATTGAGATCGCATGCGCTTACGTCTACTTGGACACACGCGAGCGGTCACGATCAAGCTGACGATTCAGAATCTGGATAAACAGATCTGCGGTTGATCAACCGTCCAAAATCGACTATTGGGCCGACATACAAAAAGCACCGATCAATACCATCGTCCAATAGCTTTGTCTCTGCGTTTCTGGCCCAATAAGCAGGAAGTGTGCGGATCGCGAGTTAGTGGGAGCTACTGGGAGGCAGTATTTCCGGCGCGATTCGAGGGGGCACAGGTCAACAATCATATGACGAATATTCGAATCAAACGAGCTTACGAAGAACCGGACAGGGAGGACGGAACGCGGATCCTGGTGGACCGGCTTTGGCCGCGGGGTCTGACGAAGGAGAAGGCGGAGGTCGATCTTTGGCTAAAGGACGTGGCGCCAAGCACTGAACTTCGAAAGTGGTTTGCACACGATCCAGCCAAGTGGACCGAGTTTCGGTCGCGCTACCTGGAGGAACTCAAAAGGAACAAAGAACAGCTCTCGCTTTTAAGACACGAGGCTGCGAAAGGCAACGTCACGTTAGTCTATGGCGCCAAAGATCAGCAGCACAACGAAGCTGTGATTCTGCAGAGACTGCTCACAGCGAAATGAACTCGCTCTTCACGTGCATTGATGGCCGACGGGATGGTCACAGAAAGGTTGGCGCGGCGACGGCCTCGAATAGCTCTCCATAGGAGTCTGTCAGTTTGCCGATGGGGAAAGCGCGGTTCAGGCCGCTCGGATTAGGTAATACCCAGACCGCAGATCCGCCGAGTGTAGTTGGCTGCAATCCCCACGATAGGTCACGCCGGTTCAAAAACACTGAACACGCCGGCCGTCCGAGGAATGCCAGGTATCTGGGCCTGTACTTCGCGATTTTGCGCTCGAAAGCAGGCTTGGCGGCGATGTAGTCGGCTCGACTGAGGCCTGTTGCGCTGACTGTCGGCCGAGCAACAGCAGAGGTGATTCCATAACCGTAATCGAGTAAGAGGCGCGCCTCCTCCGGCTCTAGTTGCCGGTCGGTAAAGCCCGCGAGGTGAAGCACGCGCCAGAAGCGGTTAGTCCGGTTCGCGAAGTGAAGTCCGACTGCAGCCGACCGCATTCCAGGATTGATTCCACAGAAGACAACATTCAGGGAAGTCGAAATGACGTCAGTCAGACCAATGGGATTTATTTGTAGACTAGAAGACATAGCCTCAGAACAGCATAAATTCTGCAGTTGGTATCGGTTTCATTTGCCCGTTACCTCGTAAGCTTACGGCTCGGCTCAGCATGAGAACGGAAATGGGTTAACGATTTCAATATGGGTCATTCTTTGAGCAATCTTTTGGGTCCGCTGATGTGTTCATTGCCACGTTCGTAGAAGCGTAATAAGCGGTTCGCTTCGAGTGTCAAACCAATTCGCACGCTTTTGCCAATCGGCCCGGTCTTGCGCGCCGTCTCGGCCAACCAAAGCGAAGAACTTGCACTGCACAAGTCCGCGCCATCCTGCCGGAGATCAACCTTCAATGCCTTGGTCAATCGTCCTGGCCCCCTGCCTATATCGAGCTGTTGCTTTCTTTGACGCATGTAATCTATGGGTTCGAAGCCGTCGAGAGGCTCAATAGCCCGTAACAAGACTCCTGCACCAACTCCAGCCGTCTCGCTTGTCACATTCAATAAGGACGACACGCCATACGCGAGATAAACATAGGCGTGTCCACGTTCAAGGAAAAGAGTGGCATTGCGTGGAGTCCTACCACGGAAAGCATGTCCAGCCGCGTCCCCGACGGGATAAGCCTCAGTTTCGACAATGCGTCCGCTTAGCCTGCCGTTTGCAGTGTCATGAACAATGACCTTGCCAATCAAATAGCGAGCCAATGTCACAGTGTCGACAGGAAGCTCTTCACGCGAAAGCCTTCGAAGGCCCTCGCGAGCGTTGAGTCGCGTCAGTAATTGTCCTGCAGAAAGCATTGAACCATTCAACAGATTGTAAACGATACTCGCCAGCTGGATCCGCTCAGATTCGACTGAACTTCTTGATTGAGCCAGAGATCACGATACGAATCAATTGGACAAAAGTACCGATCGACACCTTCGTATCAATCGGAGCAATCATGATCTGTTGGATTGACGTCGCAATGCTGCAAGCACTTCTTGCGCTTTGGCAGGTCATGGCCGGACCGAAGGCCAGCACCAATCGCTCAAGTCGCATAAGTTTGCTTGACCGATACCAAAGTATTCGCCAATACCATCGTCCAATAGACCAGCCTCTTTATGTCTGGCTTAATCGGAACGATAGGGCGCGCCCAGACACGGCGAATGCGGTGAACATACCAGAACGGAACTCTTATCCAACGGAAGGGGTAGTCGAAAGATGAATCAACCTATGCGTCGCGACCATAGAGAACTTCTTGAGAGCCTTGTCAGCGGTAAGCTGCCTCGAAATCTAAGCTGGAACTCTGTGATTGATTTGATTGGGCAAATTGGGGAGGTACAACCACGCGGAAATGACGAGTTTGTCTTCGCGGTCGGATCACAAAGGAGTTTATTCAAGCGCCCAAGCGGGCGTAATCTCGCGGTAGAGGAAATATCTCGACTACGCAGGTTTCTGAGGGAAGCAGGCGATCATGGGATGCCCGCCAAGGGATCCCAAATCGTGCGAATGGTCGTGGTCATCGACCATCATGCTGCACACATATATCACGATCTGGGCGACACCCGGCCCCAAGGCGAAGTGACTGTGAAACCATATGATCCCTTTGGCTTCCATCATCATTTGATCCACCGTAAAGAAGCTCACTACAAGGGCGATCGTGTCCCCGAGGAATACACATACTACGAGGAGATCGCCACGGACCTTGCAAACGCCGAAGAGATCATCCTCATCGGACATGGGACGGGGAAAAGCAGCGCGGTCGGGTTCCTAACAGAGTATCTCAAAGCCCATCGTCCCGAAGAGTTCCAGCGAATCGTCGCGACAGAGACGGCAGATCTCTCGGCTTTGACCGAGCCGCAGATTGAGGAGATCGCGAAGAGGCATATTGGGGCCGCCATCAATTCCGCTTGAACAAAATCCATGTATCCCTCGGGGCTAACCCGCCTAGCTTTTGGGCTCGCGCATCAACCGAGGTGGATTGTTTGGTACAAAAGCATCGATCAATACCTTCGTTCAGTTGATTTG
>Ga0182016_10000575_pt1 | contig 46023 bp, 58 predicted proteins | sample 712S2MmetaG_FD_120491 | JGI IMG/M metagenome (GOLD analysis project Ga0182016, IMG submission 120491) | Permafrost microbial communities from Stordalen Mire, Sweden - 712S2M metaG | ecosystem: Environmental > Terrestrial > Soil > Wetlands > Permafrost | place: Sweden: Stordalen | collected...
AGACTTCCTCGACATCGCCCTTCGGCTGGAGAAATCGAACATCCGCTTCCTTTCCGTGACTCAGCGGATGATCGACACCGACCAGAAAGACCCCATGGGCCGTTTTCTTCTTCAGCTGTTCGCTTCGCTCGCCGAGCTCGAGCGCGGCATCATCATCGAGCGGGTGAAGGCCGGCGTCAAGGCAGCCCAGGCCCGCGGGGTGAGATTCGGGCGGCCGCGGAAGGTAATCGATAGGGTCCGGGTGATGGAGATGCGGGCCAAGGGCGTCAGTTTCCGCGCCATCGCCCGCGAGCTCGGGTTCCCCCTGGCCAAGATCCAGCGGACTGTATCGGCTGCCGGCTCAAACCCGCGCCAATAGGCTGTATCGGATGTCGCTTCAAAACCGCCGCGCTAAGTGACGCATTGAAAACGCTAGGCTTCCCCCCGGAGAGCTCCAAATATACTGTAGGTTCCGATACTGACGGGTCCTGCGGTTTTGGCGGGTTTCGTCCGGAGGATCGGCGATTCCGCCCTCCCGCGGCGCCCCCGGCGCGGCGGGGCTTTATGCGTCCGAATGAGTCGCGCGCGCACGGAGCTGGCGCCAGGCGAGTGCCAGGAGCAGAGCCGCGGTGAGCAGCATCGCGGCCGTGCCCATGGCAGGAGCGACCACTGGCGGGCAGCTACAGATGCCGTGGGGACAGTAAGCACTTGCGATGCAGATCTCGATTTGGGGATCGGGGGTGTTCATCGGTCGAATTCTCCTATATGGGGACGGATGTCTGGGTGGAGCCGCAATTGTACGAGCTCCTCAGTTGGGATCTGCCGGGGTACCGGGTTCGAGGGGCAGCGCGGCGGCCGCCTGGCATCTCATCGCATGTACTGCGAGGGCGCGAGCAAACTGTATGGCAGCGTCCGGGGTTAAGAGCAGCCAGGAGATCGGCTTGCCGAACTCGATGCTAACGCCGCGCGCATCGTGGCCGATTGCCACAGCTCCCTCGGCGGTGTCGGTGTGGACCAGGGGTTCGTCAGCCACGGTTCACCTCGATCACGGGTATGTGGTTGGCCGCGTTGAATCGATTTCGGGTAGGATTCTGCGTTTGGCTGTAAGACCATTTCACCAGGTCTGCCACGGTGGCGGTGGTCATCAGGTGGGGCGTTTGGGCGAGCCAGTCGGCGACCAGCTCGTCTAGGGACTCGTGTAGCTCGTGGTGGCGTTGCCTGTGTTCTTCGTTGCTCATCTTCTCGAAATCCTCCGTCTTTCATGCTGAGGCCTCCAGTAACGGACGTTCTCCGTCCTTCCGATTGCACCTCGTGTCTCTCGAATGCACTAGATGCACGGGCCTGTCGTAGTTCAAATGACACCACTGGCAGAGCATCTTCCCGTTCTCCAACCGGTCGTCTCCAGCTACTCGGTTTAGGTGCGCGGCTGTAAGCACGATCTTGACCCCACGCCAGTTCGCGTTCGGATACGCCTCGATAAAGGCGTAGAACTCCAAATGCGGCTGGACGGCTCCCCAGGGGGCATGTGCCGCGCCCGAATCGCTCCACCACCATCCTGCGAAGGCCTTCAGATTCACTCGCCACACTCTCGCTCTATTCGGTGCGTGGCATTGTTCGCAGGCGTTCCCTGATCTATCCAGGAGTGCATTTACGAAGGCCCTGTATTGAGGACCTCGGTAGAGGTGACGGAGGTGTCTAGGAATGGGCATATTGCTTTCTCTGGCTTGTCGGGAGCGCCTCCGGCCTCAAAAGCTTCATCGCCTCAAGACCGATGAATCGTGAGTATGCCGGCGGAATAGCCTGCGAGAGCTTGCTCATGGGCATCCAGTTGATTCCCATCGCCTCCCGGGCCTGCTGCACGGTGAACGTCTCGCGCGTGCGATTGTGGTCCGTGTTCGTCTGAGGCGTGCTCCCGCGACGATCATGACATCGCGCGCCACCACGGCCGCGAGTCCCGTTGCCGGTCCCAGTGACGCTGATTGCTAGCCTTTTCCCCGAATCGCTCATTCCCGGCGCACTGTGGCCGATGACTGAAATCGTGGTGCGCCGGTTATCCACCGGGGTGTGGCCGCAGACCGTCAGGGAGGCCTTCCGATTCGCGTTTACCTCGGCATAGTCTCCAGCGATCGACAAAGAGCCGACCGAACCGCCTCCATGCTGGCACGCCGGCCGCAGGGCGATTGAGAAGCTCGTCTCGAAGAGCCGGTGCCTCCTCAGTTCCGCACGCCCATCTTGCGTCTGAAGGCCGAACATCGTGCCGCAGAGCAAAATCAGGTAACCGGACTCTCCCAGGGGCGCGCCCTCCACGTTCTCGATGCAGTAGGGAATCCCGCTCGCTACCAAACGCGCCCGCGTGTCGGGAATCAGGTTCGGGTGCTCCTTGGCGGTCGGCATAAAACGCAGAGAGGTGCGATCCTTAGGACGGCCCATGCTCGGTGCCTCCTGCCGACACATGGAGGGTCCGTCCGCTGAATCCGCGAGCCAGCAGCCAAGCTGTGGCTCGCTCGCAGTATTGATTCCAGCTGCCCTGTCTGGCGTAATGGTCGAGCTCCATGGTTTCCTCGTCGCTCAAACGTTCCAGGGCCTCGGCGATGGCCTGAGGAGTGAAAATAATCAGTGGCTCTGGCATATCAGTCGTCCTTGTACGGCAGCCATTGCTGGCGCACAGGCGGCGGAGGCGGCGGCGGAACGTTCAGCAAAAACAACGGAACTCCTCCCGGTACCGGGGTCGCACCCTCCAGGACCTCGTTCACGCACGCTATGGAGCGTAAAAGACTGAGGGAAGACCCGCAGACGTTCACGTTCTTGCGTGTGACCTGATAGTTGATTCGAACCCCCTGAGAAGAGAGGTCCGTCCAGATTCTGACGCGGTGGCCGTTCCTTCGGCCGGTCCACTTCCGTTTCTTCCTCAGTTGCGCGAAGATAGTAGCGCGCTGTTGATCGTCGATGATCATAAGCGTTGATCCTTTCACCGGTGAAGATCTAGGGGACCGCGACGGGAGATCCGGTCCCCTTTCTCTTTTCACTCTTCCCAGTTCATCCGGCCGGGAAGATTCGCCTTACCGCGGCGCGCCCGCGGTGCGGAATCGTAATTCGCGTGGTAGAACTCCCGCCATCCTAAGACTCGCCGGATCAATCCGAGCAAGACCAGGGCGGCGAGGAAGATGAGCGCTACCCGCATTAGATAATCATCCGGATTGTGACGATCATGAACCTGTCCTCCTGGTCGCTTCCGGCGTCTCCGAGCGAATCGCTTTCGGCGCACCGTGCGGCCCACAGTTGCACATGGCGCGGGCCCGCCGGGCCATCTCCCCGAGAGACAACATCCCGAGCGCATCGGCGTGCTCCGCCATCTCTTCGAGCGGCAGGCGCCGCAGTCTGTCCACCGCGAGCAGTAAGTCCGCCTGCCCGTTGGCGTAGTCCTGAAGCTTAATTCCGATAGCAGAATTACTCAATCGGAGTCCTCCATCCTCGCCACTTCCGACACCGTGAGACCCCTGGAGGGGCCGACGTACTTCTCCATGGCCTTGACCACCTGGTTGAGCTCCTGGGTGCGTTCGTAGTGCCGCTGATTGAGCAGCTTCACATACCAGCGAACCTGGCTGATCGTCGCGTTGGCCAACAGCGGACGCTTGCCTTCTGCGGTGAGAATTCGCCGCGGCAGATGGGATAGCTCGCGGAAGAGGACGATCTGCGCCGGCTTGGGGCGCACTTTCCGGCGGTGGGACTGGATAGCCCGCTGGAGGAAGCGGATCAGCAGCACGCTGGCGAATTCGTCGAGCGGGCTGAAGAGTGGGTCGCGATCGTCGTGAATCAACGACCGTACCACGTCGTCCACCGGCTCCTGCGGGTGGAGGATGGCGGCATTTTCCACCAGCCCCAAAACCTGGGATTTTAATTCCGAATCCGAAATTACCGTAGCTTTTGAGCCACACTCTGCAAGCTGTCTCAAAACGGCCTCTCTATCTCCCCGTGGACTAGTCGCCATGGGCGGCCTCCGCTCTGGCCTGGCCTTCTTCGCTGTCGACCGGCTTGCGATTTTGCAAGTCCTCAAGTTGCGCCAGGAGATGCTCTTCGTCTTCCCTCAAGCGCTGTAGCTTGGCCTTGGCGCGCGTAGTGGCGATCGACGATGTCCCGGCGTCCTGCAGGTCTTTGGTGGCGCAGACGATGGCATCGCGGACCTTGCGCAGCAGTTCGCGCACTCCCCGGACCTCTTCGCTGTCCGGCTCGATGAGCGGCGCGCCTTTTTCCCAATCGACCACCTCCATCCGCGTCGGATTCGCCGATGTCGGCCGTTCAACGGGATTGTCGTGGAACTTCTTAGGCAGGTATTTGATCAGCCACGCGAAGGGTGAACCCTTCTTGCGCGCTTCCTTCACCATCGCTTCAGCCATGGCAGCGATCTGCGCTATGGTGGCCTTCGGAGAGCCCATGCGGGATCGCCGGATGATCATGTCGCAGCCTTCCACGTCGGCATTCACATGGCCTCGCAACGTGTCCATTAGTTGATAGGCTTCAGGTCCGTACATTGGAGTTTCTTTCTTCCGGGGCTGGGAGACGAGTTCGCTCCCGGCGTCAGCCGGATTCGCGGAATGGGAATATTCGGCGCCTCTACCGGCGGATGGTGCTGACGGAAGCCCTTCAACGGGGGGATTTAGAGACGCCGAAACTGGTTGGGGCGTGACGCTGAACAGAGGCCCCTGAATGCCGGCGATGGTTGGCGATCCGGCCTCCCGTGCGATCAGCTCCGCCATGGAGCGTGCCCGGAGTATCTGGCGCTCATAAGCGAGTTGGTCTTTCTGCTGGCGCTGCTGGTCTTTCTGGCGCACTTGATCCAGACGCGTGAGTTGACGCACCTGGACCTGCATCTTCGGGTGGGCGCGGAATATCTCAGGATCGACCCCGAATTCGTTACCCCAGGTCAAAAATAGCTGGTCCGGGGTGAACGCGTTGTTGGAAGCATTGGACTTATCGTCGGACCTGTAGTCAAAGTCGGCTACAGCCCCCCTCTGTCGGTATGTCTTCGCCGGCTTTGGCCGAGCCAGGAGAAATATGCCGACGCGGATGCCCCTGCCGGTCTGGCCGAGTTTGCGGCGCTCTTCTGCAGGCAGCGTATGCAGCGGCGTGAGGAGTTTTAGTTCCACGGCCTTTTCGTACCCCAGGCCGAGCAGATTCTGGGGCAAGCACTCCAGCCGCGCCCTTTCGATCCAGCCGTCCGCTTCCAGGGTTTCAAAGACCTTGCGCAGTTGCTGGCGCGCCTTCTTCATCTCCGCGAGTTGTTGCTTCGAGGGCTGATAGGCGGAATCGGCATAGTCCTCCATCCAATACTCGAAGAGCTTCACCGCAATGCTGTTCGACGTCATCACCTCCGTAACCAACGGAGTGCCGTGCTCCTCCGCGCGCTTGTCGTACTTCCGGTGGAGTGTGGGACTCTCTTCGAAGACCTCGAAGCGCTTCAGCTTGCGCATCACCACGGCCAGCTCGGTCTCGAAAGGAAAGGTGTGGATGAACAGCACACCCAGCACGTTGACCTTGAGCGGCACGATTTCCGGCCGGATGAGCGCTCGCAATGGAAGCCGGCTATTAGTGCCCCACTCGCCGTCGTAGAGGCCCTGTGCCACGATATGAGGCGGGGTGTCCTTGTGGCGGGCCTTCTCTTTTATCCGCTTAGCCATGCTTCTGATCCTGGGTTACAAAACGTTGCAGGTTTACGCTTGGGAAAAGAGAAGCTCTGTGGCAGAATTGAGGAGAGCCGACTCCTTCCGGCGTTCTAAAGTTCAGCCTCGGCGCGCGCAACTTTCGACGGGAACGCGTTTCGAGGAAAATTCAGGGTATCGGGGGGAGACCTTCCACGGCTGCTGAGTGCGGCATGGCAAGATCGATTACAATAATCTTGCTGTAATCGAAACCCACCCAGTACCGACCACCCTAGAAAGCAGCCCAGACGCGCCGATAAGTGCTCCGAATGAGCCCCCAGGAGACTTACCTCCGCACTCTCCGAGAAGAGAGCAAGAGGTTGACTCAGGGGACGGTCGCACGGAACACAGTCGTCGGCTACCGCTACGACTGGGCTATGTTCGAGAGCTGGTGTCGCCAGTACAGTCGCGTGCCCTTCCCCGCAGACCCGGAAACGGTTCTGTTGTACCTCACCGATCTGATCCACCAGGGAAAGAAGCTCACCACAGCCAACCGGCGTAAGTGCGCCATCGCCTACGAACATCGCCTCCGGGGAACCGACTCCCCAGTTACTCAGGAAGTGAAAAGGATGCTCTGCGGCGCGCAGAGATTGATGGCCGAGAAGCCGCGGCAGATGGTTCCGATCACAGTCGGGCAGTTGTCCGAAATGAGCGGACAACTGGAAAGGCTCAATAAATTCACCGCCTGGCGGGACCGTGCGCTGCTGGTGCTGGGCTTCGCCTCCGCCTTGCGCCGCTCTAACCTCGCAGCCTTGCGCCTGGCCGATATTGAGTTCCGCAAGGAGGGGCTGGCGATCGGCGTAGGCCGCGAGAAAAACGATCAGCAGGGCCATGGGCGCCTGTTGGGAGCGCCCCGCGGACATCACCGGGCCACTTGTCCGGTACGGACGATGCGAGACTGGCTCAAGCGCCGCGGGGAGATGCCCGGTCCGTTGTTTCCGCGGCAGCGGAGGGACGCCGGTTGCTTGGACGGCGACTCGGTAACACGCATCGTGAAAACCTGCGTTCGAATGATCGGCCTGGATGCCAAGCAGTATGGAGCCCACTCGCTGCGCGCCGGATTCATCACCGAGGCTGGACTCGCCAGCGTGGGCGAGTTGCAGATTGCCAAGCAAACGGGACACCGCTCGATGGCGGTTTTGCGGCGCTACTTCCGGCCGCAAGACCTGTTTCGCGGCAACGCTGGCGCGATGCTGGGGCTGTGAGTTCATACCTCTGCAGTGTCGGCTGCCGGCTTACTGTCGGCGACTGGCGGATGCCAGCGGGCGTTCGCCATGCGGCGCGCGCGCTCAGAGCGTTGCTCAAGAGTCATGGTCTCTATTCGCTTGCGCTTGGCCGCTTTGGCCCCTCGCTTCCCTATGACCGCCATCACTCTGCGAATTTCCGATTTGCGCATGATTACTCCGAATGATAGTCCCATGCATAGCTGGAATGCAACAGAAATTTCAAGGTAGCCTCCGGAAGTCTACCGCCAGTAGCCGCCCCGGAACGAACGCAGTAGGCTCTCCAGTCCAGCGTATTGAGAATACATATAGAGAGTACAGATAGGAGACCCACCGGCCCCCTTCTTTGAGAGTGGAATCGACACAATCCCGTCGTCGTCGTGTTCCCGCTTTAGAGGGCCGGAACAAAAACGACGACGACGGGCCACAGCCTAAGCCCCCAGGAGCGCACACAAAGACCCACCGGCCCCCTTCTTTGAGAGTGGAATCGACACAATCCCGTCGTCGTCGTGTTCCCGCTTTAGAGGGCCGGAACAAGAACGACGACGACGTGCCGCAGCCTAAGCCCCCAGGAGCGCACACAACCCAGCGCCACACGTGCAGCCCGGAGGATGGACCCCCCGGAAGCACCATTCCCCGAGCATGGCTTCCGGATGGTGGAGAGCCCAGAGGGTCAGGCGATCGCGCCCGTGAGTTCCCAGGCAGCGGTTGAGATCGTCGATGTAGCCGGCAGCCGTGCTTTCGGCGAGGCGGAGGGTGGCGGCGATGGCTTTGGTGGTGTGATCGGAATGGAAGTCGCAGAGGATGCGAAGGATCTGGCCTTCTCTTACCGACAGCCTGATTCGCCCCTCCCGGTCGGTCTGCATGGCTAACTTTTGGCTACGTGTGGATTGCCGCCCGCAGTTTTACGGGATTGTTCCATTGTAACTTCGCTCCTATGATTTCCGATAGATGCCTCCTTTTATCGAACTGCCTAAAAGGCCATGCCTCAGTGAGTCCTCCCTCAGACAGAAAATCGACCGCGCCGGGGAGTTGGACCGTCAGATCCAGCTCGTCGCCCCCGCGGTCGACGAGTACGAGGCCCTCAAAAAAGAAATCGCCGACCACTTCGGCGAGGCGCCGGCCGACAAGCCCCAGGTTGCCGACGGCGACTCCTACCAGGTCCAGCTTGGGACCAAACGGCGCGAGCGCACGATCGTCGACAAGAAGAAGGTGTTCGGCCTTCTGAAGAAAGCCCTCGGCTTCGAAGGCCTGCTGGCAGTGATCGATATCTCCCTCGGTACGGTCGACAAGAACCTGCCGGAGAGTGCCAGCAAGAATCTGATTAACGACGAACGGAGCGGCTACCGCACGTTCAAGTTGGTTGCCAGGCGTCCGCAGGGCGCTAAGGCGGCCTGACATGGCAAACCTACTGGCGCGCGATATCAGGGACGTGATCCGCGATCGCATGGCGGACAAGATCGCCCGGCAGCGGCTGGAGATCGAGCGGCTACGGTCGCAGCAACTGGCGAGCCTCAAAGAGCGCAAGGCGCGGGTGGAATTCCTGATCGGCGCTTTCGAGTCGGCGCAGTCATGCTCGAACTAGCCAGCGGCGCCGATCTTGAGGAGGCCGTGATCGTAACCATCTCGAAGGGGCGGGGCAAGTGCGCAGAGGACAAGGCCGTGTTCCTGATCCTGGCGGGCTGGAAAACGACCGACAAGGGCTTCACCTGGGACAGCCCCAGGGGTGTGCGGTACCGCGGCCCGCACCTGGCCTGGATCGCGATGCGGCGCCAGGCCAAGCGCCGACAGAGGACAGCCTGATGGCCGATCTACAATCGCGGCCTTACAATCCGTCGCCGGATCTCTGCTGCGAGGCCTGCGCGTTCGGCCGCGGCGGTCATGCCGAATGGTGTCGCCATCGGCCCGAGCCGGTTCCCGTACGCACTCGATGCAAAGGTACGTGCGGCGAGCCGGTTCCCGTACGCACTCGATGCAAAGGTACGTGCGGCGATGCCGAGTGCGAGGACATGGAAAGAGCTTGGCAAAATGCCCGCGAAGGGAACTAAAGGCACTCGGTCGCAGAAAGACGTCAAACGCCGCATTGTGGCCGCCGGCGCCATAACGGGCAAGCGCACCTCGGAGATCGCCAAGGATGCCAATTGCAGCGAGCGGCACGCTCTGCGCCTGGCGGCCGAGACAGAGACGAAATTTATCATCGCCAACGCCCTGTCTCCGTACCGCGAGCAACTGCGCAAGATGGCCGGCAAAGCGGTGCGCGCGGTGGATCGCGCTTTCGTCGCCAGGAAGACCGATAAGGCGGACCATTTTACCCAGCTCAAGGCGGTGGAGCGTTACGGCGATCTGCTGGAGTTGGCGGCGGGAGATACCCGTTACCTGGGCAAGGACGCCGATGCCGGCCGGCATCTGGTGACGTGGCAAGAATTCATTCTGATCGGCAAACAACGCAGGGAGGTAGTCGAGTGAAACAGGCCGGCAAACCACGAGATGGCGAAAGGCCGCCTAAGATGCCCGTGATACGACTCAGCAAGCGACTCTGGGCCGAGTATCTTCACCAGGTGAAGGCAAAGGCCGTGCGTGCCGCGGCAGAGAACCGGCTCAGGCAGCAACGCGAGCGGATCATCGTCGACCACATGCACGTGGCGCGCGCTATCGCCCGCCAGGTGTTTCACAGTTTCCGGCATGCCGCGGCTTCGGGCAGCAACAGGATCAGTTTCGAGGACATGCTCTCATCGGCATATGTCGGCCTGGTGGAGGCGGCCGGCCGCTGGGAACCGAGCAAAGGCGACTTCGCCAAGTACTGCTACTTCCGGGTGCGGGGTGCGATCATCGACGCCCACCGCCGGCAGGCGTACCAGGAACTGCTGCCGGTCTCGTTCGAAGAGTGGGTGCAAGGAGGCGAGAAACATACCCGTGAAATCGCGGACCGTTCCGCCCTCCCCGACGAGCTCGCCGGTGGGCAGGAAAAGGCGCGCCTGCTGGTGGCCGTGATTAACCGGGTGCTCCCGGACGAAGAGCGCGACGTGATCCGGGAAGCTCTCGCTGGCAAGAATGTCACGGAGATAGCCCGAGCTCACCGGCAATCGCCGCTGTGGGCAAGGGCGAAGCTGAACGCGGCGCGAGTGAAGGTAGCCGCGGAAGTCCAAAGGAGAGTGGCATGATCCTGCAGATCCGTCTTTTCCGCCTCGTGTGGGAGCTCCTGTGGGTCAAGGGGTTCCTGGTGGGGTTCACCCTGCCGGATGGCGCCTGCCGGGCCCTAGGGCTCAATCTAGGGCCATTTACGATCTGTATCTACATCGAGGCGATCCCGGCCCACTGCAAGATCTGCCGGCGCCCGCTGAGGTGGGGATTGCACGGCAAGATAGGCAAGCGGTCGCTGTGTAAACCGCGGGCCTACAAATGTTGCGATGTCTGGTGTCGCGATAACGCGCTGGCCGGCGATCTCCGCTGTGAGTTCCATTCTGCCTTGCACAAACGCTCCTCGCTATGAGCCGCGACGACCTCATTTTCCTGGGAGCCTGCATCCTGGCGGCGCCGGGCGGAGTGTCGCTGGCCGGGGCAGTTGAAAAAGCCGAGGCGTTAATGGCGTTCTCGCGCTCGCGCACCTCGGTCTCTGCTCCACCGGTGGCGCCGCGGAACCTTCGGGAGGAACTGCTGGCAGACCGCGACCGTAAAATCCGCGAGGCTATGGAGATTTGCGAGTACAACATTTCCAAAGCCGCCCGGATGGTCGGGATGAAGCGAACCACCCTCACCGAGCTCATGAAGCGGGCAAGGGCGCAGGCCGCGTGAAATACCAGGAGCTGCAGCGCGCCTTCGCCGATCACGCCCGATTCTGCCGGGAATCGCTGGTAGTCGAGAACGAACGCCGGCGGATTGTGCCTATGATCCTGCAGCCTGGCCAGGTCCGTCTGCGGGAAGCCATCGACAAGGAACGCAAAGCCGGAAGGCCGGTCCGGATCGTCTACCTGAAATCGCGCCGCATTATGGCCACCACAGGCACCGCGGCGGAGTTCTTTCGCACCACCGCATTCGACGCCGGCGTACACACCCTGGTGATGGCGCACACCGACGACGCGGTCAAAGAGATCTTCCCGATCTATAAGCGCTTTTACCAGAAATACCTGCCCTTCGGTCTGAGTGAGGATCCGCCCCCACCGGGCAAAGACGACTACGCCATCACTATGGGCCCGTCGCGCGCCCTTGCGAGCGAGATCTACTGGGAACACGGCGGCGATCCCGAGTCGAGTTACATCAAGATCCACACCGCCGGCAGCGAGAACTTCGGGCGCGGCACGCGGTTCACCAACGCCCACTTTTCGGAATTCCCTTATTATCCGGATCCGGCGGCCACTATGCGCGCGGTGATGTCGGCGGTCCCTGCCCTGCCCGATACCTCGGTAGTGATCGAGGGAACCGCGAAGACCATCGGCGACACTTTTCAGCATATTTGCCTGGAGGCGCTCGAGCACCGCGGCGAGTGGGTGTTCCTGTTCATGGGCTGGTGGGAGCACCCGCTCAACCGGATGCCCCTCTCCGTGCCTCCGGACCGCTTCCAGGAGTCGCTGACACGCGAAGAGCGCGAACTGATGGGCAGGTACAACCTCGACCTGCCGCAGCTCGCCTGGCGCCGCTACAAGATCGGCTCCGAGTTCCCCAACGACCCGCAGGGGTTCAAACGCGAGCATCCCGCCACTCCCGAGGAGGCGTTCAGCGCTTCGTCGCGCAACCGGTTCTCCATCCCCCATATCAACCGGATGCCGATCCAAAGAAATGCCGTCGCCGGCGAGCTGGCTTACGACGAGATCGGCGCCGAGAAGCGCCTGGTGTTCCTGCCGAACGAAACAGGGCCGCTCACAATCTACCGCATGCCGGAGCGAGGCAGGCTGTACGCATGCGGCGCCGATCCCTCCGGCGGCGCCGATGCCAACCTGGGCAAAGGCACGGCGGATCCCGATTGGGCGGTGGCACAGATCGGCGATCGCGACACCGGCGAGCAGTGCGCCACGTTACGCCTGCGGTGCATGCCGGGAGAGTTCGGCCGCCAGGTCTACCGGCTGCTGCGCTGGTTCAACAATGGCCAAGTGGCTCTCGAGAGAACCGGCGCCGGAGTCGGCTCCCTCGAGGCGCTGCTCAACGAGAACTACCCAACCTCGCTCATCTACCACCGCGCGGTGGCTACCGATCAGGACCCCGAGGTGCGGTCCGACAAGATCGGCTGGCAAACCGACGAGGTGAGTCGCCAGCAGCTGATCTCGCTACTCGACGACGCGCTGCGGGCTCCGTCGATCTTCGTCCACGATCCGATCACGATCCGCGAGCTGCTCACCTTCGTCATTAACCCGCGAGGCAAGCCGGAAGCCCAGGCGGGCGGGCATGACGATTGCGTGATCGCCCTGGCTCTGATGGTGGTGGTGATGGCGCGCATGCCGCGCCCGGTCATCCCTGCCTCGCTGACAGCGCCGCAGTTGCAGAAGTACGGCCAGAAAGTCGAAAGAGACAGCAGGGGCCAACTTGTCAAACTGCGCCGATAACACACCGCAACAACGCGCGCGGCTACGGCGCACGCCGACACACAGCGAAGCCGAGGCCGATGAGCATTTCTTCGCGGAGCTGCTCACCGACTACGGTATGGCGGTCGAGTTCGGGGATGCTCGCCTGGCGCGGTTTTACCTCGACGAGTGCGTGAAGAAATACAGCGAGGCGGTGCGACGATGACCCAGAAAGACTATCAGCTGAAGTGGCCGCAGTCCGAGCTCGACCGCATCGGCAACCGGGTCGAAACGGACTACCGCGCCGACATCGCCGATCACAACCGGAGAATCGATCGCTGGCGCGGCTACTACCGCCGCTGGCGCGGCCTGGTGGACAGCCCCAACGAGGGAGAGGAGACCGCCTCCAACCTGCCGGTACCCTACACCCGCTGGAACTGCATGACCAAGTGGGCCAAGGAAATGGACTCGCTCTTTGGCGACGACGCCGAGATTGTGGCAGTTCCGGTCGGACCCAGTAACTACAAACGCGACCAGAAAATCTCCAAATACATGAGTTGGCGCGTGTTCAACTCGATGAAGCTGACCAAGCGTTTCTGCGAGTTCGTGCTCCGCAAAATCATCTTTGGCCGATCGGTAGCCTATTCGCCCTGGAAGCGCGACACCTTCGTCGTACCGCCAACGGAGGACACCGAGCAGGCAGTGAAAAAGGGGTATCTCAAAGACAGCGAGGAAGACGACGGCGGCTATCGCGTGGTGGACTACGAGGGACCCGACTTCGATCCGCTCTGGCCCGACGACTTCATTGTGCCGGCGGAGGAAGTGCGATCGCTTCATGAGTTCTCGCATGTGATCCGGCGTTACCGAGTGACACCCGAGCAGCTCCTGCAGGGCGAGGAGGAAGGGCGCTACCAGAACATCACCAAGAACTGGAAGACCATCGTCGCCCTGGCTCAGCACGGCTCGCAGCGCGAATACGACGGCGAGGAAATCAAGCGCGAGAAGGACGAAGCCGAGGGAGTGATGTACGAGCGCCCCATGTCCTCCGGCGAGTGGCTGATGGTGATCGAGTGGTACGGACGCTGGCGGCCGCTCAAGCGCGGACCCCGCGGCGGCATGCCGAGCGCTTCGGAGTGGGACTTCGACAAGCGCGAGATGCACCAGCAGGATTTCGTGGTCCGATTTCTGTGGGACCTGCGCCTGGTGATCGGCTGCCAGTCTCTCGCCGAACTGTATCCGCTGAAGAAAGACCGCCGGCCCTTCGTGGAGTCGGCCATGATGGCGGACGGAACCTACTGGTCTCCGGGGCTGCCGGAGCTGCTCTGCGACCTCGAAGACGATTTAAAGGCGAACCACAACCAGGCGACGGAAGCCGGACAGCTGGCCATGAATCCGCCGCTCGGGTTTAAGCCCGCCTCCGGTTTCGATCCGCAGACCTTCCGCGTCGAACCCGGCCTGGCGATTCCGCTTAACGATCCGAAAAACGACATTTTCCAGTTTCAGATCAAAGCGGATATGTCGATCGCGCAATGGAAAGAACAGGTTCTGCTGGCCTACGGCGAACGGCTGACCGGTATGAGCGATATGCACCTCGGCCGGCAGTCGGACCGCCCCAACGCTCCCAGGACGGGCGTACAGACCCAGCAGCTGCTCGAGGAGGGTAACGTCAGGATCTCGCTCGACACCAAGGTGCTGCGTGAGGACATGTCCGCCGTTCTCGGCCATTTCTGGGACCTGGAGTATATGTTCTCCGGGCCCCAGATCTTTTTCCGGGTTACCGAAGAGGACGCAGACGGCATGTTTGCGGTGAACAACGGCGGCGCCATGCTGACCCTCGAGGACCGCGACGGCCGCTACGATTTCCGCCTGCAGTTCGCGAACTCGGTCTACTCGCGCGAGGCCAAGAAAGAACAGAGCCTGGCACGCTACCAGCTGGACCTGCAGAATCCGCTGATAATGTCGAACCCGCTGGCGCTGTGGGAAGTCACCAACAAGGCCCACGAAGCTCTCGGCGATCCCAACTTCGCCGACCTGGTGCCGCGGCCGCCGCAGCCGGACATTCCGGTGGATCCAAAGACGGAATGGGTCAACCTCCTCCACGGGGAGGACGTCCAGGTCAACCCGCAGGATAACGACCAGCTCCACCTGATCCGCCATATGAAGGACCTGCAGAGGGCCGAAGACGACACCAGCGGCGCCACCGCAGATCCGGACGCCATCCAGAAGCTTATGAAGCACTACCGCGACCATATCGCCCAGTTGCAGCAGAAGAAGCTGCAGCAGGCCATCGTGGAGCAGGCGGTGCAGGCGGCCAGCCGCCTCGCCCAAAGCGGTGCCTTGAAGTTCCCGAACGGGCTCTTCGGTAACGCGCCTCAGATTCCCGCCGGCGATCCGGCAGCAAGCGGGCCGAGCCCGTACGACGCCGGCGAGCAGGCAAGAAAGGCAGCGTAAATAGTCCAGATGGCGGCACTGGCGATGGAGGCTATCGACGAACCGCTATGGAGCCGGTCGGCGGTGCTGGGCATGGCGAAAGTCTCCTGCGTTCACTGCCGCGGGTACGGCCTGGTCTCGACCCTCCACAAGGGCCGCATTGAGGAGTCTCCCTGCCCATGCGTCCTTCGGGAGGTGTTCCGCCAGTGTTACCGGCGCTTCCGGGAGTGCGTGTCCGCGCAAGGGAACACATCGGGAGTCTGGTATGGGGGGGGCGGCGGAGCGCCCAGCGGGCGGCATCGCTACGGGCGGAAGCGCGAGGAATTCGTGGCGGATTTCTGCCTCCTAGCCAGACGAATGCTCAATGACGTGGACTTTGAGATCTTCCGCCGCCACTATGTGCTCGGCGCCGAGTGGCGGCAATCTGGCGTCGACAGGGGCACGTTCTTTCACAGCGTCTATCGGATCGAAGAGACGCTCGGACGCTATTATGCGGAAGTGAGGCCCTACGCGCTCTACCCGCTCTTCGTGTACTTCGACGGCAAGCCCGTGGGCACTGAGGCCGCTCTGCCCCTGAGATCGAGCACCGGACTCGGAATCGAGCGCCATCCCCGCTAAGGCGTCAAAACATGAAAACGTCTATCCATCCATCCACCCGCCTCGACGATCTGGACGCGCGCGAGTTCGAACAGATGCTCGCCTCGAAATCCTGGGGTATTTACGAGAGACGGCTGATTCAAATGCGCGGCCGTCTGCTCGAGTCCTGCGCCACGGTAGACGACGAGGTGAACCTACGGCGCGCGCAAGGCGGGGTGCAGTACCTGTCTGCCGTGCTCGATATGCCGAAGACCCTGCTTTCGGAGATGAAAAAAAAGCCGAATAGCCCAACATGATCCCTTCCTATCTGCTATACGTCGCGGTTGCTCTGCTCTTCGTTCTCGTGTTCGGGGTGCTCTTCTCGTGGGCTCCTCGCAAGAAAACAAAACGCGAATCTGCAGGCCCTCACCTGGTGATCGTCGGCAGTGTCGCCATCAACGTCGACAATATGGCTTACATCGACGGCAGCGACTGCCAGAGAGTCCTGATCTCCGCCGGTAACGAGCTGCTGGACTTCACCGGCCAGGACGCCGCCGACATCCTGCGGTACTTCCATATCCCGGCGCCGGCGGCGCACGCCGCTCACAAGCCGCACAAGTCCGCTCCCGTTGCCGAATAACCCCACGGACAGCCATGGGAGCCCGTGCCCTTCAAGGAATGGTGTTGTGAAAACTATAAGCGACGGCGCAAGATGTGCTTCGCTTGTCCCCGCCGCGCTGATTCTCTGCGCGATCGCGATCTCAGCGGCCCTCTGCTGGTTCATCCTCTGTCTGGCGACGACAGTAAACCAAGTGCCGCACCAGATGACGGCCATTCGGCAAGCCACCCTGCAGCAACTGACGACGCTTGAGGCCGACTCGCTCAAGCTGATCGATAAACAAGCCAGCGGGATTCGGCAGGACGCGAGCAAACAGATCACGGGCATCCGCACGGATGTTATGACCCAGCTCAGCACCACTGTGGACGTCTTCAACGCTCGTACCCTGGAAGCGCTCGGCAAGCTCGATCCGGCCCAAAAGGATCTCGACAAGCTCACTAATTCGACAGTGCGCGATCTGGACAGCGCGCGCATGGACCTCGATGGCATACAGATGCAGTTACGCCCCACGCTACAGAACCTGGCCACGGCCACAGGGAAGGCCTCAGACATCGCCACGCACATCGACGATGCTTTACCGCCGTTCACGGACTGCGCATATCTAGACGACTCGGGCAGCCCCATAGGCGGCAACCCGGATTGCGTGTTCAACCGCTACCAGGGTGCGAGCAAGGCTTTCGAAAACACCATGATCGCCATCGGCAAGGCGGCGCCCGGGGTGAGCACCTCGGCGGAGGGCATTTCGCAATCGGTGGCGAAAGAGGCCGCCTCACTGACTAAACCCCAAACATTCTGGCAAGGCTTCAAAAGCTGGCTGCTGATTATCAGCCGGTGCATCGGATTCTTTTTGTAAAAGGAACAAACACTCATGACGATCACAAACGCATTCACCACAGCATGGAAAGACCTCAAGGCCGGCGCCGCCAAGGTCGATTCCTTTCTGAACCAGAACAGCGCCACGATCCAGGGCGCCATCGCTGAAGGCAGCGCCGTGGCCGTGGCTGCCGGCGTTCCCGCCGCGGCGGTCACTTCGTTCGATTCTCTGGAGGAAGTGGTAATGGCCAAGGTTGCCGCGGCCGCGCAGGACACCGCGAACACCTCCAGCCTCACCGCCTTGTTAGGCGATGCCCTGCCGGCGGTGCAGTCGGTCTCCACGCTACTGAAGACGCACCCCACGGTGGCCACCGTTACGGCCGCGCTCAAAAGCTAAATTTATGTCCGGCTTCATGCTCACCATCGCCGCGTGCCTCGAGCGTGAGGCCGGATACTGCCTGATCTCGCTCGCGGTGATCAGCGCCGGCGTGCGCTTTATGGACCCATCGCAACGGGCACAGGTGGGGCACGACCTGGTCGTTTTCGGAATGGGAGTGCTCGCCAGGTCGATGGGAGCCAATAAACCAACATGAGAACCTCGCCGGCCGGCCGCGCCCTGATCCAAGCGGCTGAAAGCTGCAAACTCGAAGCGTATCCCGACCCCGGCGTAGGGTGGAAGCTGCCGACCATCGGCTGGGGGCACACCGGCCCCGACGTAGTCCGCGGGCTGAAGATCGGCCAGGCAATCGCGGATGAGCTCTTCGATAGCGATGTGCTGGCCAAGGAGGGCCTGGTCCTGGCGGCAGTCCACCGCGCGCCTCTCACTCAAGGGCAGTTCGACGCCCTGGTGAGTTTCGCATACAACTGCGCGGGATGGCAGAATTCGACCCTGGTTCGGATGGTCAATGAAGGCAACTTCACGGCGGCGGCCGATGAGTTCCCGAAGTGGTGCCATGCCGATGGCCGAGTACTGCCTGGCCTCGTTACCAGGCGCGCTGCAGAGCGGGCCATGTTCCTCGGGGAGGCAGCGTGAAGAAACGCCGCGGCACCATTTGCCTCTCGCTTGAGGCGCTCCGGTGTCTCCTGCATTTACGCGAGGGCATCACTGTTACCGGAGCTGCGTATTCCGCCGAAGCGGAGACGGTCGAGTTTTACCTGACCGGCGAATCGCTGCGCCTGACCGGTCGGCGGGAGCACCCGGAGCGCTTTCCTTTGACCGGACTAATGGAAGACTTCGAATGACCCCGGCCTTCATCGAGACGTTTGTCTGCAACTGGTGCCAACGCTCTCGGCCCAAGTTCCGGATCCACCGTTTGCACTCGAAACAAATCATCTGCGACTATTGCCTCGACTGGCAGCAGCACGCCCTCGACGTGCTCGCCGGCGAGACGCCGCGCGGGTGCCAGGGATGCGTGAAGACCTGGGGGCAACTGAGCGCCGAGACGCCGGGCGAACAGGTGCGGATGTACGTCGTCCCCAAGGACGGCATCTATCAGCTGCTTTGCAAGGCGTGCGTCAAGCCATACCTGCCGAAGACCTCCGAGCTCTATAAGGGGACGCAATTCGGCGCCGAGACTTTAAAGTTACTTTGAGAGGAAAATTCTATGCCACACGATGCGAACGGAAATCTACTGAAACCGGGAGACCTGGTGAACATTCCAGGCACAGTGCTGTCGGTACGACCGGGCGACTATTGCACCTGCGAGGTCCAGCTCGATTACCCAATGCCGCCGTACACAACCAAGACGACAGTCTCGGCGATCAACGCCGCTCAGGTGGTGAAACGCGTTGGGGGCAAAATCTACGCCTGTGAATGCCGGGCATCCGGAGCGGATGACCTTCCGGACTACTGCTCCGAGCACCCGGAGTCCTCTGAGCCGAAGCAAATTCTATGACAACCGAACCCGTAGCCCCTACCACCGTTTCCCCGGCCGCGGCACCGCTCGCCGCGGGAACTCCCCAGACACCCACGGTCGACGCCGCGGCGCTGCAGCAGCAGATCGACGATCTGAAAACCGCGGCCGCGGAAAGCAAACGTACCGCGGAATTCTGGTATAACAAGGCCACCGAAAAGCCGGCCCCCGCGGCGGCGTCGACACCGGCCGCCGAAACGGAGCCCGAGGTCGACGTCCTCGACCTGGCGACGAAAGGCGGCAAGGCCTTCGAGCGCTACATGGAGACTTGGGCCAAAAAGGCCGGTTTCGTCAAGGGAGACGAGATGGCCCAGGCCATCTCGCAGAAAGCCCAGGAGCTGGCCAAGCAAGGCGAGCTCGTCGCCAAGTATCCCGACCTCAAAAAAAACGATTCCGAGTTTTTTAAGTCCACCGCGCTCGAATACGGCTCCCTCAAAAAGCAGGGCGTCGGCGAAGCGCTCGCTATGGAAATGGCCGCCGAGCGGGTCGAGCTCCGCTTCCTGCGCGAGGGCAAGACCAAGACGCCGGCGCAGATTCAATCCGACAAGGAAGAGGCCAGGCGCACACGGGCCGCCGCCGGCGCCGGCGATCGCAACCACCGCGCGGCAGAACGGCCCGACGAAGAAGACACCGAAATGACGGACGAGCAAAAGCAGATCGCCATCCGCATGCTGGTGGACGACGACACGACACCCGAACAGGCCATCGAGAAGTATAAGGCCCGCGCTACTAAAGGCGTGGCAATGAGGCTCAAATAATGCCGAGACCTACACGAAGAGCGCCCGATCCGGCGCAGGCCGCCAACGAGAAAGTACTCGCCGATCGCCAGGCGCGACTCGACGCACAGATGAAAGAAATCCCGGACCTGGGACTCGGCCTGAAGGACGAAGGCCCCAAGGACGCTAACGAGTTCTTTGCGGGGCTCGACACGTGGGACAAACAGGCATTCGGCAACCCGGCGACTACGACCGTACGGTGGGTCTACGGCCCAAGTCCGTTGATCGACGGCTGCCCACACATGCTTGCGCTGGTAGAGCGCGAGGGATTGGAAGCGACCGCGGAACTCTTCCGCAAGACGATCCTGCTCAAGCAGCATGAGGCAGTCGGCGACGAGATCCTCCGCCGCGGCATTTTCCACGGCATCAAACGCTTCGGCGTGGAGAAAGTCGCGCAGGCCTTCGCCGATCAGATCCTCCAGATCCCGCGCAAGCAAGTGGAGTACGAGACCGGCCCGGAGGAATTCGGAGACCCGCTCTTGCTGGGCGGCAACGTCCTCCGCGAGGTGGTGATGAAGCACGGCAACCGTCCGGGCATGAGCTACCGCTTTATGTCGGAGCGGTGTATCGCAGTCCTGGGCATGCGCGGGTACACCCTGGTGAAAGACGAAAAAGGCGAGCTCGCCAAGGCCGGCACTCTCCTGCTGGCCGAGATCCCGGCGGCGATCGCGGCGGGGCGCGCGCGCCACTACCGCGACCAATCGCAGCAGCTGGTGAGGGACGCGGAAGACGAGTACATGGCGAAGACCGAGCAGCTCCTCGCCTCTGCGGGGCGCGTGGGCGCGGGTTCGAGACCCTTGCGCGCCAATGAAGTGATCCACGGCAACGCCAGCGAGAGACAGGAACTGGTGGGCGCGGATCTCTCGATGGGCATCCACTTTTCCGACAAGCCGTAAAAAGTTTCCTCCTGTTGGGCGAATAACCACTCAGCAGGGGGGACTTTTCTAAGTGGCAAATCCTAACAACCCGTTCGGCTTCCGGCCGATCAGTCGTTTCGGCGGCGCGCCGTTCAGTTGCACGGAATACGGCAAGCCCGCAACCGACACGCATACGCTCTTCGCTTTCGACATCGTCCAGAAAGTCACCGGCGCGGTCGCGATCCCCGAGTCTCCTATCGGGTACAACGTCCCGACCTGCCAGACCGGATACAACGGCACGCCGGGGACTACGCTCTGGCTGGGGGCTGCGCTCAACTACGGCCTACTCTCGACTCTCACCGTGCACATGGTGACCGATGAGCAGGATGTCATCTACATGGCGATGTGCGACGCCACCAATCCGATGACGACTGCCTCGTACATCGGCAAAAACGCCAACATCAATATCGCTTACAACACGGGGAGCCTGTCGACCAAACAGTCGGGCATGACCGTGAACACCACCGGCATTGCGACCACCGCGACCCTCGATCTGAGGTTGACGCGCGTGTCGATGATCACGCCGAACCTGGAAGGCACCAACGCGATTGTCGAGTGCCTGATCAACAAGCACCAGTTCGCTCAGGGTTCGGTGGGCGTCTAGTAGCAGAGGTTTTGAGAGGGCGGCAGCCGGCCAGAGAGCAGGCGCCGCCCGAAAGTTTCGGAGGGGCTTTAGATGTTTATCAGAACGTTATTCCCGGACCTGTTCCTGCAGAGCATGCTCCCGGCGATCGACGAAGTTGTCATGACGAAGTACTCCCGCTTCCCCGACGAGTTCGTCGACGTTTTCCGCATGGAGTCCAGCTCGCGCTCCATCGAGCAGACCACGGAAGTCACGGGCTTCGGGCAGTTCGCGCTCATCCCGGAAAACGACACCACGCGCTACGACGACGCGTTGCCAGGGTTCAACAAGACCTACGTCCATGCGCAGTACGGCCTGGGCTTCAAGATGTCGAAAGTGTCCCTGGACGACGACAAGTTTGGCGTGACGCGCAAGCTCGCGACCGAACTCGGGCGCTCGGCCAAGGAAACCAAGGAAGTCACCGCGGCCAACGTGTTCAATTCGGGCTTCTCCTACGACACCGGAACTACCAACGGACCGGACGGCCAGCCCCTGTTCTCCACCGCCCACCCGCTCATCGGCGGCGGAACGCAGACCAACAAGCTCTCTTATGCCACCGATCCCGACGTCACCAGCATTCAGTTGGCGTTGACGGATATGCGGCAGACGGTCGATCACCGCGGCAAGCGGCTGCGGATCCCCTCGAAGAAAGCCATCTTTCCGCCCACTCTGGAATTCGTGGGAGCGGAACTGTTGGGCGGTTCGGACCGCGCCGACACGGCCAACCGCACCATCAACGCTTTCCGGCACCGCTCGGGCATGCCCAGCTTCGACTCCTGGATGGTGTGGGACTATTTGACCGACCCGCACGCCTGGTTCCTCGAGGGCGAGAAGTCGGACACCGAGCTGCGCTTCTACGAGCGCGAGGCCTTCCACACCGTGCACGACATCGATTTCGATTCGCGTTCGGTCAAGACGGCCGGCTGGATGCGCTTCAGCGTGGGCTTTAACGGCTTCTACGGCATTTACGGAGTCCCCAGCCAATAAGGGCCAGGGGCAGCCGCTAAGGAGAATCCATGGCTCTCATTCCTCAGAAAACGCGCCCCGCGTCGACCAACGTCACGCGGGAGCGCATCGGACCCACGCGGGTACCGAAAGACCGGTCCATCCTGGCGATGTGCGCGCCCAACCCCGCCAACAAGAGCACCAACACTTCGAACAACCAGGTGCAGATGGTCGACTGCATTCTTACCGCGACCTACTCGCCAGCGGCGGCCCCCACCCAGTTAACCGGCATCACCACGCACTCGCTCGCCATGTGGAATATCACGGCAAGCGAGGCCGGCCACGCGCCCGACTACTTCCCCGGCGACATCTGGGAATTCCTCAGCCAGGACAACGTGAACGGCGCCACCACCGACGCATTGACCAACTCCGGGCTGCTCTGCCTGGGCATCTATGTCCTCGGGACCGGCCCATACGATCTCGGGATGCTGCTGTACAACAACACCGCAGGCACTCTATCGACGCCGGCGGCGTACCTCCCTACGCTGTTCGTTTCGCGCTTCACGAACCTGTGCAGCGATCCGAATCCGATTTATTAAGGGGGTTGAATGCCTTTCGACCTCAGAATTCAGCAACGGAATGTCTTCCCCTCGACGGCCTGCACGGCCGCCGGGGGGCCCTACTTCTCCGTCACTCACAAATCGACCGTGGGGAAGGGCATCCGGCTGTACATCACCACTTCGCTGGTGACTCTCTCGACCGCTCCGGACTCGATATCTCTTTGCGCGATGCCTCCGAACGGCGGCGCCGCGGTGCCGATCGCCACGCTCTCCGGTCCTACTGCCGGCGGCAACCTGACCGTGGCGGGAACTTACGTCTTCGATTTCTATCCCGGCTCCACCACTTCGCAGGTGCCTCCTGGCACCGGTAGCGCGGTGACGTTCGCCGGCGGCATTGTGGCCATCTCGATTCCGTTGCAATGGCAGATCAAGATCGCGCTCGGTACCGGCGGCGCGGCCACCATCGCGATCGACGCCGAGATTCTGCCCTAATGGAACGGCCGCCCATGGGCGGCTAGTCCCTGGGCGCGCCGGCGAAAAGCCAGGTATGAGGATTCGCTCCGCACCCCTCCTGCTCCTAGCGATCGCCGCCGGCGCATTCGGCCAGGCCATCAGTAACCCCGGCTCGCCCAGCAGCAATCCGTTTCAGACCAATGTCTCGACCGCTTACCTGTACTTCAACAAGGTGCACTACGCCGGCGCCTGGTCGAGCTCGACGACTTACAACTCCCAGGACCTGGCACTCTATAGCGGGGCGAGTTACATCAGCCTGCAGGCGCTCAACACGGGCAACAATCCGGCGGCGGCGCCGCTCTGGTGGATCGCGCTGCCGGGCAGCGGCGGCTCGGGCAACGTGGTCTTGACGACGGGATCGGGAGCGCCCTCGGCGAACTGTACGGCGCCATCGACGTCGAACCTGGCTGTCTATCTAGACAGCACCAACAACGATGAGTGGTGGTGCTATGCCACCAACGCCTGGAAGAAAACTCTCAGCGTTACGGGCAGCGGGCCTTTCCAGATGACGGGGGAGGTTGGCTCTCTGCCGAGTACGCCGGCATCGGGGAGCGTCAGTTGTGTCTTCCTGGCATCGTCTGCCCTGGTGTGCGTCGATGCGAGCGGCAACGACTGGACGATGTTGCCCCCCGGCGCGACGGCCATCGCCAACGCCACCACGGGCAATGCGGGCACGGCCACCGCCCTGGCATCGGCGCCATCGCTTTGCAGCACGGGCAACGCGCCCACCGGCGTGCTGGCAAATGGCGATGCCACCGGATGCGCGGCGATCGGCGGCGGTGGAGGCGGATCGTCGCTGAAGGGAACCATCTCCCTCCCTACGAGCCTGCTGGCTAGCGGGGCCTGCCTGGCGGCGACGCCAGTTACCGGCACCGGCATCGCCACTTCCGACACGATCGCCATCAGCTTCAGCGCGGACCCAACATCCACCACTGGCTATATCGCCCCGTCGATGTTGTCGTTCATCCCTTTTCCTACAGCCAACACCGTCAACGTGAAGGTGTGCAACAACACCTCGGCAGCCATCACTCCCGGGGCCATCACGCTCAATTGGGCAGTGGGCGCGCGAACGGTCGCCAGCGGCACGGCAACGCTCGGGACTTCTGCAATCGCGAGCGGTGCGTGCGCGGCCCCGGTTACCGTCGCCAACGCGGCCATCGCTACCACCAACGTCATCTCAGCCACTTTCAATGGAGACCCGACATCCAGCGCGGGCTACCTGCCGGGAGCGATGTTGTCGATCATTTCATACCCCACAGCCGGGAACGCGAACTTTAAGGTCTGCAACAACACGGCCAGCTCGATCACCCCCAGCGCGGCCACCCTGAATTGGAGTGCCCAATGATGAAGCGTCTAGTCCTCACAGCAGCTTGCCTGGCCTTGGCAGCCGGCGCACAGATTTATCCAGGACCTGGAATGCCTATGGGGGGCAGCAGCATTGCCCTCGTCTCTCACGGGTACATAAACAGTGGCGGGGCGATTGTTACCCCAGGCTGGGTCACCATCAATTCCACCGGTGCGAACTTCATTGTAGTTCTGGAGACCCTTTACCAGAACGCTACCGTGGCCCCATCAGACAGCAACTCGAACACTTGGGCGCAATGCGGGTCCGACTACATCAGCATCGCCAATAACAACTTCCACATCGGGATATGGTATGCGGCCCACGCAACAGTGGGCACCAGTCATGGTATTGGCTTAAGCGGTCCGACATCGTATTCCAGCATCTACGTGGCGTCGTTCAGCGGCTTAACTTCCTCTCCCTGCACGGCTGCAACCAACGGAACTACAGGTGGAGGGTCACCAGCGGCAACGTTGCAGCCCGGTTCTATCACGCCGGTATCCAACGGATCATTGATAGTCACCGGGGATTTGGCGTATAACGGGTCTGGGACAGGGTCGTCCACCATCAACTCGGGATTCACAGTAACAGATTCCGGCAGCACCAACACTGGGTTCGCATATGGGGGTCTTGCATATCTTGTGCAAGGAACGGGAGCGGCAATCAACCCTACTTGGTCTCAGGCAGATGCCGAGTTATTGGGGGCAATTCAGGTGGCCTTTAAATGAAGCGGGTTATCTTATTGCTAGTGTCGGTGTGCGAAGCTGATCGTCCAATCCGCATCGAACGGCTCCGCGGTGGGGACGGTGGGATTTTGAGTTTCAAGCCATAAATGACGCCTGGCGAATAACCCTACGTGACGTGGGGACAACTCAGATTTCAGCTACAGACCGGCGCGCCGGGCGTCTCGGCCGACCTCCTCGACGAGTTTCTCAACTCGCGCTACGAGCAACTCCTCGAGGCCACCAACTGGCAGGGCCTGCGGTATCCCGCCACGATCCAGACAACCGCGGCGTACCAGTCGACGACAGACACGGTGAACCTCACGGTGGGCTCGACAGCGGTGACGGGAGTCGGCACTGCATGGACCTCGGCGAACACCAACGGCATGAACTTCTACCGGCCCGGGGACACGGTGATCTACACCTTCACCTGGGTGTCGGGAACCAGCGGGACGCTCGACCGGCCCTATGAGGGCGTCGGCACCGACGCACCCGGGACGCTCTACACCGCGGCTGCCTATGTCTTCATGCAGGACGTCTACCAGCTGCCCTCGGACGTACGAAGCGTCGAGTACGCCCTGGATCCGATCACGGGCTATGCGCTCGGCAAGATGAGCTCGGCGGAAATGGACGCTTCTTGCGGACAGCGCACCCTGGTGCAGGACCCGACTACCTGGGCGATCGTCGACGACACCAACGAGTCGAGTCCACCGGTAGCGCACCAGATCCGACTCTTTCCTCCTCCGCTCTACGCCCGCGGGATCAAGATCGAGTACATCCACACCGCCAGCGGATTCGACGGCGGCAACACCAGCGCATCGCCCCTGCCGTGGATCTCCCAGAGTTCGCTCCTGGCGGGCTGCCGTTGCTCGATTGAGACCTACCTCGCCTCGCAGAGCGAAGGGCAGGCATTTGCGGCGCATCTCAATGCAGCCAAGACCTACGCCGCGGAGTGGGCGGTCGAGATCAACCGGCTGCTCCTGGTGGAGTTCACCCAGAAACGCAAGAAAGTGCCGATGCAGATGGCCTCCAGGTTCACCCGGCATCGCGTGTTCCGCGTCTGCCGCGGCTTCCGGAATGCGTGGGGACCCGGAGCCGGCGGGCCGAACTAGCCATGACGCTCGCGACGATGTACGGCCTGGTGTCGCAACGCCTCAACGAAGGCGCCAGCGGGCCCGTGTTTTATCCCAAGAGCGAAATGATCGCCGCGCTGAATGAGGCGGAGCGCTTCTTCGTCCTGCTCACGCTGGGCCTGGAAAACACCGCGCCATGGACCATCTCAGCCAATACGACGTTCTTTCACATGCTGACGGCTTTCCCCGACTGGATCGCGCCGCTCCGGATCTCGAACCTGGACGGCTCGCGCGTAAGACCCTCACGGCTGGAGGATCTATGCTCGCTCAACAGCGGGTGGATCGCCTCGCCGCAGATCGGCAACCCGCAGCGCTATTGCGTCATCGGGGGAGACCTGCTGGCGATCTATGGGCAGCCGACCGTCAATACGACAGTGAACGTCACCTACGCGCAGGCGCCCGTCCCTCTGGTGCAGGACACCGACGTGCCGCAGTCGCCGGCCGAGTACCATCCGCGCCTGGTCGACTATGGCGTCTATCGCATGCGGCAAGTGGAAGGCGGGCAGGAGTTTCAGAAGGGGCTGCCGTTCTTCGCCAGCTTCTTCGAAGGCGCCCAGCACTACGCGGCATACGTCCGGGCGCGGAATATCGGATCCAGGTACGACAAAGTGCCGTTTGAGCTAGAGCGTTTCGATTTATCGCAGCTGCTGAAGCTGCGCAAAGATCTATTGCCGGGCAACAAACCGGCGGAGGTGTGAGTCATGGCTATTTCGACGGTTGCAATCACGCAGGGCAGCGGCACAAATATCACGGTCGATACGTCGAGCGGCGGCGACATGCAGGTGATCAAGATCGCCGAGTCGGTCCTGGGATCGAACAACCTGGTGCCGGCGTCGGCGAGTACCGGCCTGCTGGTCAACATCGGCACGTGTACGGCGACTTCCATCCCCATCACCAACGTTACCGCGCAGAATCTCAATGTCGCGGTAGTCGGGACGGCAACCGTCGCCGGCGCCGTCACAATCAGCAATGCTCCCTCGGTGAACCAGGCTGGCACCTGGAACATCGGCACGGTGGCCACCATCACCAACGCGGTGACTGTGACGGGTACGGTGGCCATCTCGGGCACGCCCTCGGTGGTGCAGTCGGGGACGTGGAACGTCGGCACGGTCGCCACCATCACCAACCCGGTAACGGTCGCGGGCTCGGTCTCGATCACGGGCACGTCGACCATCACGGGCACGGTAACGGACAACCAGGGGACGCCGGCGGCCACGTCTAACGCCTGGCCGATCAAAGTGACGGACGGCACCAACGTGCTGGCCATGCAGAACGTGAGCTCGGTTTACGCGCTGCCGGTGAAAGTGCTGGCGCAGGTGGGCGGCGGATTCTCGCAGGCAGACGGCTCGGCGTTCGCGGCGGGCACCACTCCCACCGACGTGTTCGGCGGAGTGTACAACGACTCCATCGCCTCTCCGGGAAGCGGGCAGACGGCGGCGGCGAGGATCACGGGATTTCGCGCGCTGCACATCAATCTGCGGCGCAATGACGGCACGGAACTGGGCACGTCGACCAATCCGCTGCAGATTGCCAGCGCGGCGGGCAGCATTCCGGTGTACTTTACCAGCGTCCTGAACCAGGGGAACGGAAACGACGGCCTTGCCAATGGCCCCTATCCGTGGCTTACGTGGAACTCGCCCTCCATGACCACACAGAATATCGGGTACAACCCCGGGGCCGCGTCCGCCTGGAAGTCCGGAATCAGCATCTCTGCGATCACCACCGGGAACGCGATCCACACCCCGGCCTCCGGGAAAGGCTATTGCATCGAAGGCCTGGTCATCTGCATCCAGGGCAGCGGCACCTATACAGTGACGATCTATGACAACACAAACGCTGCCGCCAACGTCGTCTTCCAGGCGCTCGGCCAGGGTACGTACGTGGTCACTCCCTCTCGCCCGATACCATCCAGTGGGATTAATAACGTCCTCAAGGCCGACATCACCGGCACAGGCACGGTCACCTGCCTGATTACCGCGTGGGGCTACGACGGGTAGAGAGTCCAATGCTTCTCCTGCTTTTCACCGGCGCGTCTGCGAACTACACGCTCGACGTCTCCAAGTCGCTCGCGGACGTGGCGTACCGGCTGGGGTTCGCAAGCCTGTCGGACTTGATCTCCGATGCCGAGGCCTACACCAACGTGGCGGAGCTGTACCAGTTCGCCGACGATGGGGCCAAGAAGATTGCGTACGAAAGCGGGGTCTTTCAAAACTACGACACCAGCGTCAGTGTGACGCCTGGCACGGCGGTCTACGCGCTGCCGGCGACTCACGTCTTCACGGTGCTGGCTGTGCTCATCGACGGGACCACAGGCGCGCCCCAGCTCCTACGTCCTACCGCGGTGCGGAATTTGTGGGCGCTCGATGCCAACTGGCCGACGACGACAGGGAGCCCCAATCGTTGTTCGCTCGACGCCGGCGGCGTGGGGACGATCACGCTCTATCCGGTCCCGATCGCGGGATCAGGGGGAACGCTCGGCCAGGTCTGCCAGGAGTTCCCGAGCCCGGGGATCAGCCAAGGCTTCACCCTGGTACCGCTATCCGTGGTTTTGCAGGACTACTTCAGTTACTGCATGCTGGCGGGGGCGAGGGGGAAGGAATCGGAGGCGGCGATGCCGGACATGGCGGCCCACTTCCAATCGCGGTGCGATCTGTACGGGCAGATCGTTGAGCACTTGTGGGGCGCAGGTCAATAGTCGACCGACCTGGTGGTATCGTCGCCGTTGCCGAGGCTGGCGACCGCGGAGAGCAGCGCCTGCCTTTTCAGGGTGGGCATGTCGCGCAGCTTGCGGGTCCAGCTGGCCACCTGGCGCTTGAGATCCTGTCTCTTGCGGAAGTCGTCGCCGAGATACCTATAGTCGTGCAGGACGGTGGGAGGTTCGAAATTGAACCACACCCACTCTGTAGCCATCCCGCCGCGCGTCATGGCTTCGAAGTGAATGGAGGTCCAGCTCCGGAGCGCTTCGGCGTACATCTCCGACCAATACCCGGAAACCAGGATCCTACAGGGCAGGCCGCCGATGGTCGACAGCAACTCGGCGTGTTGGGCGTCGCTGAATTCGTGGTTGTAGAGACGGCCAGAGGAACGCGTTTCCATCAGGTAGGGCGGATCGAGGTAGATGAGATCGTCAGGGCCCAGGGGGTAGGAGGCAAGAAATGTGAGCGCGTCGCCGCGCAGGAAGCGGAAGCGGCGCGGATCCGCAATCGGCGAGACAGCCGAGCGGCGCCGGCGCGGATCGGCGGATTCTCCGCGAACGGCCAGCGGCGCTTTCACCGTTCCTGCAGGAACGCCGATGTTCCCGGAGAAATCGGCGGATTCGCCTTGGTGCGATCGCCATCGCTCGATCACGCCGACGTCCAGGTCTATGCCGATGTTGTAATCCGCCGGCCGCTTCAGCCGCATCACTGCGCCGCCGCCGAGGAAGGCCTCGATATAGGTCCGGTGGGGCGGCATCAGGTTGATCAAACGATGGTAGACGCCGGGCCCGGACTTTCCTCCTGGGTAGCCCATAGCTCGAGCATCGGCGACTTTGCCGAGAAAGTCAAGGCCGCCGAAAGACCCTTCGCTTCGGGCGGCGTCTCGATCGCGATCGCGTAGGAGATCAATCGCCAAGTGGACGCTGCGCAACAGCCTCCGGAGACCGCCCCCGGCGAATAACCCCGCAGTGGGGTACCAGCGAAAAGAAATCCAGATATTGGGCGGCAGCCTGAACCTGCTACCACCGGTCGACAAGATCCCGATCACCGACTATCTGCTGGCGCAGAACTGGCGGGTCGATCGCCTTGGCCGGCTGGTGACCAGGTTCGGCTACTCCCTCAAGGGCAATTACGCCGGCGCGACGTTTGCGCACTCGGCGGCGATTTACGGGGGCGTCGAGGGCAACTGGTACGTGGCCGCCAACCTGCCCCAGGGCGGGGGTGGGCTCTGGTTCGCCGGCGGCAACTTCAGTTATATAGCCGGCGGCTACGACGGCAACCGCGTGGGCATGGTGCCGTTCGACGGCGCCATGTATTTCATGAACCAGGGGGCGCAGGGGAAGCACACGCCGGCGCTCGGCTATCAGCCCTGGACGGTCCTTTCGCCTCCCACCACGGCACTCAAAGCGGCCGCGGGGACGGCGGACGCCAGCGGACCGAACGGCACCTACCAGTTCTACGTCACCTACGAAACTACCGACGAGAGCCAGGAGACCAATCCGGGACCGGTTTCGGCGCCTGTGGTGTTGAGCGGCCAGGACGTCATTCTCACAAACATACCGATCAGCACCGCGGCGAATGTCGGCATCCGGAACATCTACGCCACCGGAGGGACGCTGGGGCAGCCCTACCTCGTCGGCGCGATCAACGACAATACGACGACGTCGGCCGCGTTCAACCTAGCCGACCAGACGGCGACTCCCGGATCCGCCCTGCTGGCGCCGTGGAACGATCTTTCGGCTACCGACGAGGGCATCGTCATGCCCATCCAGAACGATCCGCCGCCGCCCGCGGCGGTGATGGTGGGGCCTTACTTTGCGCGGCTGATCGCGTGTAATACGCTCACCAATCCCAATCGCCTGTGGTGGACTGATCCGGATGAGGTGTACTGGCCGGGCGCATCGGACCCGGCGGTGGGCAACTGGGTCGACGTGGGCTCCGATGGAGAGGCGATCGTGTGGTGCACCATGCACACCAACGTGCTGGTGATCTACAAAGAGCGATCGATCTGGCGCCTGGTGGGAGATCCGGACACGGGCACGCTCGAGCAGGTGGTGGAAGGCGTCGGCCTGGTGAGCGCGTTTGCGGTGACGTCGGCCGGGCAGCACGATTATTTCGTCGCGCCCAACGGCCTCTACAAATTCGACCTGGACCGCGCGACCGACATCACCGACCCGATCCGGCCGCTGTTCGACACCACCTACCAGAACGCGGGGCCTCTCACGCGCCTGGGATCGATCGCGCCGGGCCCGAACTACTTTTCGAACTCGCTCAACTGCTACGGCGTGGCGCTGGGCTACGCCATGGGTAAGCTGTACGTGGCATTCATGGAGGAGAGCTCCATCGCGCAAACCCACTGCCCGATGCTGGTCATGCATGAGGCGAGCGGCAAGTGGTTCTACCACCGCACCGCATCGGACGCCGGCGACCTGGTGGGGTTCAAAGGTTTCGTGTTCGATGGCGTCAACATGGTGGGCCTGACCGGCGACGGCAACTCGTTCTTTCTGTTTTCGCTCGACGACTTCCAGGGGCACTATACCCAGGATTCCATCAATGCCGCGATCGAGTGCGTGTGGCAGTCGCACTTCGAAGACGTGGGCGCGCCCGACAATCAGAAAAACTGGCTCGAGGTGGTGATCGACTGGGAGCCCGCCGGCGACAACGCCACGGTGTGGGTGGCCTACGACGGCGGCACGCGGGCGCTCACGAGCATAGGGCAGCTGCCCGCGGGCACGTCTCGGGCGCAGGTCTCATTCCCGCTCGGGCAGGACGGTGTGCTGGCCAAGAATATTTCGGTGGCGATCGATTGCCAGTCCAACTTCGGCATCGTCCTCCACAACGTTTATCTGTATTACTACGAGGAAGCGCGCCTGGCGATGTCGGCGAGCACCATTCCGGTCGACCTGGGCAGTCCCAAGGTGAAACAGTGCAAGGAGCTGCAGCTCGACATCGACGCCTCGCGCGGACCGGTGTCCGTCAATCTCTATTCCGACCTGCCCAGCAACCAGCTGGCGGTACAGCACAGCCTCACGGTGGCGCAAGGCTACGGCCGTTCGCCCATCAATTTCCCGTTTTCCGTGACGGAGGGCTATCTGTGGCGCATCGCGCTCACCGGGCTGAACAGTAATCCCTTCCGTCTCTATGCCGCGCGCCTGCTGATGCGGCAGATGGGCACTTACGTTCAGGCCTACGAGGCGGCCAACGGCTTCGTGTGGGACTCGATGGAGCACAGCTTCGAGAGTGCTATTACCAAGATCCCGCGCAGCTTCGCGGTGGCTCTTTCGGCGGTGCCGATCAAACGCTTCCGGACGCTCTCCATCGAAATCGAGACCTTCGGAGGCAACGTTACCTACGCCTTCTTGACGGATCTTCCAGGGAACGCGCAGGCCTCGCGCCAAACAGGCACGATCAACACGGCGGGGGCCGGCCGGCGATACGTGCACATCCCTCTGCCGCAGGGAACCAACACGGCGATCGAGGGGCGGCTGTGCCGTCTGCAGCTGGGCGGAGCTTCGAAGTTCATCCTGTACTCGGCCGCGGTGGAGCTGCTGCCGATCGGTCTCTACATCGAAGCCTACGAGGCGGCCGGCGGGGCGATGTACGACTCACGAGCGCAGGACGGCGGGACGCCGGCGGTGAAGGAATGCCGCGAGCTCGAGTTAGACATCGAGACCACCGGCAGCGTGACCGTGCAACTGCTGAGCGATATCTCGGCCACTCAAACATTCGGCAGCGTGAGCACCACCGGGCGGCAGAAGGTCATGCTGCCTCTGACCGTCAACGCGGCCACGGAGCAATTTGTCGAAGGCCGGCTGCTGCAGCTGCTCATCTCCGGAACGAACGCCTTCCGGCTGTACGGCGCGCGCGTCAAAGCGCGGGCATTCGGTCAATACCTGCAGGCCTCGGAGACCGCGGGCGGAGCGCTGTGGGACACCACCGATATCGACCTGGGCACGCCCAAGGTCAAACAGTTCCGCGAGCTCGACCTCGACATCTGGGCATACGCGGCCTACACAGTCACCGTCTATTGCGACCTGCCGAACCGGCTGGGCGGCACAGTCGGGATGACCTCGCAGGCCACCTTCAGCCAGGGCGCGACTACCGGGCGGACGCGGGTGCGTATCCCCATGGCACAGGGCTCGGTACCGGACAACTATCTCTTCGGGCGCCTGGTGCGGGTGACAATCACGAGCTCCGGAGCGTTTAAGTTGTTCAGCGCGCGGATCGACTTCCGTCCGATCGGGGTGTACATCGAGAGCTACGAAGCCACGGCCAGCCCGGCGGCGGTGTGGGACTCGACGCCGGCGGACCTCGGTAGCCCGGCCGAGAAAACCTTCGACCAGGTGCGCTTCGAGATGGACAGCGACGGCAGTTCCCAGGTGACCGTCTACACGGACCTGCCTGGCGAGGTTTTCAGCTCAAAAGGAACCTACTCCCTCACGACGGGCCCCACCTCGCGGCACTGGGCGACCGTGCCGCTACTTGGGCCGCCGCTACTCGGGCCGTTTTCCGACCCGGAGGGCCGATCGATCCGCCTGGTGGCCACGGGCGGCGCCGGGTTCCGCATCTACAAAGCGCAGGTCAGGCACTTCAAGGTGGGGCGATACCTGGCGGCCACCTCGCCGGCCGGCAGCGACTCCTTCAATACGCTCGACTTCGACTTTCAATCCGAGCGGCCGAAGATGTACAAGCGGATCGAGGTCGACCTGCGCGCCGACCAGCCCGTGAGTCTGACGGTTTACACCAGCCAGGGCGGGGGCACGGTGAACTGGGTTTACCAGGCGTCGGTGGCATCGAGCGGACGCCAGGCGCAGACTATCATCCTGCCTCCGGGGGTGCGCGGGCGCCTGTTCCGGATCGTCATCACAGGCGGTCCGGCGCGCGTCTACCACCTGCGGGTGTGGACGCGGCCGCTCAACGAGCCTAACGCGCAGTGGAGTTGGGAAGAGTATCCGCTCGAGCAGAGCGACGTGCTGCCGGCCTGGGCCGACCTGGCGGTGGATGCCACGCCGCCGGCGTTCACGATGGCCGAGATGCCGGTAGCTGCCACGCCTCCGGATTGGCAGTGGGCGCCGTTTCCGGTGAACCCCACGCCGCCGAGCGCGATCAACGATCCGGCGCAGTGGATCTGGGGCAAGTTTTTATCGGTGGAGGAGACTCCGGACCTGTGGCAATGGATCGACGTGCCCTTCGAGGTCCAGGGTAAATGAGCGCGATCCCTCCGATTCCGTCAGGCCTGAGTCTGGCGGATCTCATCCTCGCGATCAACGATCGGCTACGGAGGATTAACACAGCGGTGGCCGCGGCGAGCTCGCCGGCTACCGCGGCGGTAGTGAATCAGTCGACCGGGAACTCGGGCCCGGCCCCCGTGATCTCGCGCGTCTCGGCTCTGGACGCGTCGACGCTGGCAAACACTGCCCCTGACTACCAGAGGCAGTGGCAGGACCAGGCCGGAGCCCTGCACACCGTGGTCAGTGCCAACGTGCTGGGGACGAACCTGGCGGGCGCCACTGTGGGCGTGTGGCTGTTCAACCCCTCCGAGCCGGCCGGCCTCTTTATGGGGGTTTTCGGACTCACGAGCAACGCCAATCAAATCTTCTTAGGGCTCCCAGGTAGCACCACCCAGAATATTCTCACCCCATTGGCCTCGACTGGCTGGTGGGTCCAGGTTGCGCTGGGGCAGTTCTTTGCCAACAACTACTCGCCGCCAAGCGGCTCCGTGGCCAGTGCCACCTTCTATACGCTCGCGCCCCCCGCTTCGCAGACGCTGGTGTTTGAGCCTCTTCCGAGCCAGGTGCAGATGCAGGCAGTAATCAACAATGACGGCCTGATCGTGCTACTGACAGGGGGCCAGGCCCAGCTCACGATGGGGCAGAATGCACTCGGCGGGTACGAGGGCCAGTTGTATCTGCTGGGCCCCGGGAACTCCTCTTTGCGCCTAGTGCCGGAGTTTGCCAGTACGGCGAGCCCCGGCGGCGGCACGCTGCCTTCGAACCCCACCGGATTCCTGGCCGGCTATTTCAACGGGACCAAGGTCAAGTTCCCGTTCTACAACGTGTAGGGGGCGAAAAGCCCGGTATGCCCATCGAAATAATCGAGCCGTTCCCCCCTTACGCCTGGCCCATGGCTTGGGCCTGGCTCGAAAAACACCGGCACATGGTATGCGACGACTTTTCGCCGAAGACGCCGGAAGAATTTGTCGAATTACACAGTAGGGTGGCAGGGTCCTGGCGGACTTTCGCGGCGCTGAAAGACGGGCAGATCGGAGGGGCTCTGCTCTTTGAGATTTCCGGAGCGATGGCTATCATGCACGTTTTGTATAGCCGGCGATTCTGGGATCATCGCAGCGCGGCTGAGGCATCGCGTCAGGCCTGCCGCCGAATTTTTGAGTCGACTGGGGTAGTCAAGATTTTGGGCCTGGTTCCGGAACACAACCGGCTCGCGCTGGCTTTAGCGCTGCGCGGCGGCGGCAAGGTGGAGGGGCTTCTGCGGCACCACACCACCGTCGACGGCAAGCCGGTGAACGCGGTGGCGGTGGGGATCACGAGGGAGGAATTCGATGGGATACGCGATGGGCAGCAGCACGCAAAACGACACGCTAACGAACGCGACGCAGAACTCGGCGGGCTCGAACACGAACTCGTACAGCACGGCCCAGTCGAGCCTCCAAAACCAGCTGATGCAGGCATTCGCGTCGATGCTGCCGGCGACGGCGAACGGGGGACTCTCCCCGAATGTGCAGAACATGGAGACGGCCAACGCCAACCAGATCAACGAAAACTCGCAAAGCGTGGGCACGCAGATGAACCGGTACCTGGCGGCCAGAGGATTCGGAAAGTCGGGAACCATGGGAGAAGCGGCCGAGCAAACCCAACTCGGCCGCGCAAGCGCGCTGGGAGCAAACGCTAGTGCCGCCAGCGGCACTCAGCTGAGCTTCGATCAGAGCCTCCTGTCGGATTCGTTGGCGGCGGCCTTCACGTCGATGGGCAGCACGGCCACGGCGAACAGCCAGAATTATTCGAACGTCTACGGGACGGGAAGCAGTTCGTCCGGCGGCGGCGGCCTCAATCTGACGTTCGGCGGAGGCGGAGGGGACTAACATGGGCGGCTGGCAGGCAACGCTCGGGAGCCCGGGACAGGGCGGGGTCAGCATCAACCTGGCGCAGAATCTGCGGACGGCCGCGGCGCAACAGGCGAAGCTGGCCGCCCAGCAACAGCAGCAGGACTTCCAGGACGAGCTCGAGCTGCGCAAAGCTGGCGCGGTGCCGTACGAGCCGCTGAAGGCTCAACCTAATGCGGATCCACATTCGCTCACCCGCCGCAGCCCGAACCCCGCACAGCAGGATATCGATCGCAGCCGGATCGTCACCATGCGGGACGGCCGCCAGTGGGTGATGCCGGATAAATCGCAGCTCACTCCCGAGCAGCAGAACACCCAGCAGCACCAGAGCACCGGCGACTTACTCAGCGCGCTGAGGGAAGGCGCGCGGCCGGTCTCGCCGAGCGCGATGGATCCGGCAGGCACCGTGCAGCAGAATGGCGATATTCCCCGCATGTTGGAGACGGCGGATCCGAACGATCCGAACGCACAGAGTCAGCTGGTACCGGAGGCGCGGTCCGGGGTAAATCTCCCGGTGTCGGATCAGCCGGGGACGGCATTCTCCGCGGGCGGCAAGCAATTGTACATGCCGACCGACGCGGAGAAATCGGAGCAAGCGCTCCGCGAGAAGACGAGCCAGGCCTCGGCGATGCAGGACGCGGAGGGATGGGTGCTGCCCGATTCGCTCGCGCGCGCCGCGGCGAAGCATGCGGGACTGCCGGAGGATGCTCTCATTGGGGTCAAGCTGCCGCACGAGACAGTTTCGGAGGCGTTCAAGTCGGCCAGCGGTCCGGAGAAACAGGACACACAGAATCCGCTGCCTGGGTATGTGGGGCCGAAAGGCGGCCCCCTGGTGCGCGATACGAAGACCGGGAAGGTGAACGAGCTCGATCTGCCGGCGGGATCGAAGCCCGCCCTGACGGAAGAGCAGAAGGCGCGCAAGAGTGAGTTCGATACCGCCGAGGCGGAGCGGAGGGCGAACCGCGATGGACGCGAATCCGACAGAATCGACCGCGCGACGGAAGCCCTGCAAACCAAGGTCGACAAGTCGAAGACCGACGAGGACCAGTATCGCCAGCTGGCGGACTCCTACAACTCTGCGGTGGGAGTCGCCAACGGGGAAAAGTATATCGACCCGATGGATAAGACCCGGACGCCGAAGATCATGACCCCGGAGAAACGCACCGCCATGGCACAGGCCTACATGCGGTACAAGACCAAGGCCGACGATTTGGCGAAGCAAGGGGCGGATTACTCGAAACAGATTGAGTCTCGCCAGGCGAAGCGGACCCCGCAGGGACAACAGGCCCCGGCCCCAGCTGGCGGACCGCCGACTCGCGCCGGACAGACTCCTGGCCCTACCGCCGCGCCTGGTCAGGGAGCACAGCGGCAACCTACCAGCGTTTCCTCAAGACCGATCGGTATCAACCGGAAGCTACCGCCGTCTCAGGGAGACCGGGAGCACCACCAGGGGCGGGATTACGTTTTCAACGGCAAGGTGTGGGTGGGGCAATAAGTCGAATTACCCCATAGATGGGGCCCGACACTTTACCGGCGGATTTCTTCGATCAACAACAGCAGGTCGCGAGCTCCGCACCTCCGGATACTCTGCCGGCGGACTTCGACTTTACGGCCAAACCTGCAACTCCAACTCCTGGGGCGAAGACGACAATCGGGGCAGCTCCGCCCGCACAAGCACCGCTCAAACCTTCTCAGCAACTCCCACAGCCCAACCAGGTCGTACAGGATGCCACCCAGCACGCCAGGGTGATCGCAGAGGCAGCCACGAGGCCGCCGGACCAGACCATCGGGGCATATCACCCCGGAGTCTTAGAGCGCCTCTGGGCGCCGATCCGCGAGGGTGCCTTCGGGCGCGCTACTCACATGAGCAGCGAAACCGCCGGCGCGCGCGAGGAAGATCCCAGCAATCCCCTGCTGAAGCTCGATGCCGCGGCTCCGGACGTGGGGCCCGGTGTAACCAAGGCGGCGCTGCAATTCGGCAGCGGATTGACGACGCCGGAGAATCTCCTGCTGATGGCAGGTACCGGAGGATTGGGGGCTCTGGAGAAGCAACTCGGCAAGAGCCTGGTAACACGGCTGGTATCGGCCGGCTTTTCGGGGCAGATGTTAAAAAGTGCCTACGACCAGGTGCCAGCGTTGCGCGAGCACTGGAACAAACAGGACTGGCCCAACGTTCGTGCAGACTTAACTCGTATCACGCTGTCGGGCGGTATGGCAGGACTTGCGGCGACGCACGCGGCGAAAGGACCCAAGGAGACCACCAATGTTCCCACCGAAGAAAAGCCCGGCCAGAGCGCCGAGCATGAAGCGGCCAGCCCCCAAGCGCGGCCAATCGCAGCCGCCGGGCAGCCTGCTCGACCGGCTGAACGCGGCAACCAACCGGCCGCGGTCGATGCCGGTACCGCAGGCCATCCCGCCGCGCAAACGGAGGTAACCCATGCGGGTGACGACGCTCGTAATCAGGGCGCACCAGGCCCAGCTCCGCGAGGTAGAGCAACTGGTGGGACGCCACCGGCTGTACGAGAAGGGGACGGACAGCAGCCGATACCTGGACTACCGCGACCGGGCGGAGGCGGACCTGGCGATGGTGAACCTCAATCTCATCCCGGGAGTGTCGGTGAGAATACTCGGAGAGTGACGGGGTCGGCGGACCTGCCTCTCACCAAGCAAGGAGAGAGGCACGCCGCCAAGATCGACGTCGATCCGGACACGCAAGTCTTCCACGCGCCGAATCGGCGGAGCGAACAGACCGGGCAGATCGCCAGCGATCGGGCCAAGCCGGCCGCATGGCTGGAACCGTGGAGGCTGGGAGAGCACGAAGGCAAGCCCCTCCCAGGTGCGCAGCCGATCATCGACGATTTGATGCGCAACCCCGACAAGAAACCGGGGGTCAGTCCGCACTCAGGAGAGGCGGGGGAATCGTTCCGGACCGCGCGCGATCGCCTGATTACCGGGGCGGCACGGCAGCGCGCCGGCATCGAACCGGGCGATAAGGTTTTGAATGTGACGTCGGGGCGTGCGATCGCGATCGCCGGCGGACATCCGGAGCAGGAAATCGCGACGGGTCAATTATACCAATGGACTCCGCAGGGCATGAAAGCGGTGGAGGCCGTCGAGCCGGGTAAGCAGCATTTCATCACGCACGAAGATACGATTTGGAACCCGAGCCCTGATAGTAGTGGCGACGGAAAAGGGCGAGGGATTGCACCCCGTGTCGTCGTGGGTGATGCTTCAATGGGGCCGCCGCCACCGCAGGAAAGTGTAACACCGCGCGGGCCGGGGTTCATCGGCAATATTCCCACGTCCGAGATCCACGCCGACCCCGTGCGATTCCAATTCAAACAGAACGTAGGCCAGGGCGGCGCCGGCGAGACTTTCCGGGATGTGACGAAGTGGGACCCGGAGATGGGCGGCACGGTCTCGGTGTGGCTCGATCCGGCGGACGGGAAGACGTACGTGGTCAATGGGCATCACCGCCTCGAGATGGCGCAACGCCTGGGCGTTCCCGAGCTGAGCGTGCGGTACCTGAAAGCCGCGACGGCGCAGGAGGCGCGGCTCAAGGGCGCCATTATTAATATCGCCGAGGCCTCGCAGACGGCCAGCTCGATCGACGCGGCGAAGGTGTTTCGCGACTCCGGCATGACCGAGGAAGAGATCGCGGCCGATGGCCGGATCGCCATGAAAGGAAAGCTCGCGAAAGAAGGATTCGCGCTCTCGAAACTAGCGCAGCCCATCTTCGACGATGTAACTGCGGGCGAGCTCACGCCAGCGCGCGGCGCCGTAATTGGTGCGGGAGTTCCCAACCACGCGGACCAGATTGCCTTGTACGACATCGTCCGCAAGATGGAGCGCGGAGGTAAGCGGCTTACAAACGATCAGCTCGAAGAGTTGATCCGGATGAACAGCCGGGCGCCGAAGATCACAGAGAGCACGGCGGACCAGGCGCAGGCCTCCATGTTCGGCGAAGAGGAGATGACGCGCTCACTGCTGCCGGAGAAGGCCATCGTTTCCGACTATGTGCGGTCGCAGCTGAAAGCGGAGAGGAAACTTTTCGGGGCGGTGTCTTCCCAAGCGGCCGCGGAGCGTTTAGGGGAGGCCGGTAACGTTATCCAAACCAGTACCAATGCGGCCAAAGCCGAGGGTGCAAATCAGGGCATTTCGCTGTACGATAAGCTGAGCACTTCAGCCGGACCGATCGATGGCATTCTCGACCGTGCAGCGCAGCGACTTGCCAATGGAGAAAACGCCAATGACGCCAAAGAGCAAGCCTACCGAGAGACCCGAGACTATCTCGCGCAGCAGATCCGTCAACTCTCCGGAATTCCGGAGGGAGATGCTCGACGAGTTAGTGGAAGCCTACCAGCAGGGGACAGTGAAGCTCGCGCCGGGCAACACGATCAAGCCCCGGTAGTCGAACCGCAGCCCGCGCCGGCCGCGGAATCCCCTAAGTCCGACCTCGAGCGCCAGGTCGAAGCCGCGCGCGCAGAGCATGACAAACTCGTCGAGGCAGCCAAAGCCCGCCTCAAAGCCAGAAAGAAGCGACTCGAGCGCGGCAGTTTCTCACAGCGGGACTCGGAAGCCGGCCAGGGACTCTTCAGCAAGCAGGATTTCGACGACATGGTGCTGGTGGCGGGGGACTACATCCACCGCGCCGGCGATGCCTTCGTGGAATATGTCAAGGCCATGGTGGCAGAGTACGGCGACACTGTGCGCCCGCTACTGCGGAAAGCATACCTTGCGGCCAAGACGCGGGCGCAGGCGCAGGACGATCTTTTCGCGGAGCGGCCGGCGGCGCCGGAGCCCGGCGGATTCACTCCGGAGGCGCTGCTGCACGATCGGCTTACCGCTCAGATGAAATCCGGCGGGCGGGTCAAGGCTTCGAAGTTGAAGGCGGCGCAGTCGCGGAGTCTGTTCGACGAGGAAGGGCCGGAGAGCGGCAACCTGTTCGCAGCCGAGGATCTGCCGCGGGCGGAGCGGGAGAGCTTGAGTCTGTTCGCAGGCGACGAGCGCGGGAGTTTTTCGTTCAAGGCGAAAAGCGGCGGCGGCGTGGCGGACTCATTTCTGCGGGCGGATCTCAAGGCGGTAAAGGAACTGAAGGCGAAGAGGGACGCGGGCCTGGCCGCGGTGAAGAAGGCGGCCGCCGATCCCGCGGAGAAGGCTTTCGGGCAGCGGCTGGTCGAATACTACACGGGCGAGCGTGACATGTGGGTCACGCGCGTCAACCAGGTGCTCGATCGGCTCAAGGCCCTGGTGCCGGGAGCGGTGGAGCGGCAGGGCATCGCCATCTACCGTGATTTCAAGACACGGCCCGGCGAGCTGCAGCAGTGGCTCAACGGTACCCACGTCAATTTGCGGACGCTCAGCGGCGCCGATCTAAAGACTGCGATGGATCGGATCCAGGAGTTGCGGCCGGCAATCCTGCAGGCGCTGCACCCCACGAAACGTATGCTCGATGCGGATAAGGTGCTGACCACGATCGCTGAGGCGTCATTCGCCGAGGGGCATCGGTTGGGATTCATCCCTCGAGAATTGAACTCGGAGCGGTACTTCACCCACCTGTTATTTCCGAAGGGCGAAGCGCCGGTGCCGGTGCCGATCGGAGAGCGAATGGGAAAGGCGCTCGGCGGCAAGATCGGTCGGGAGTACGCGTTCTCGGCGAGGCGCGAATATCCCACCGTGCTCGATGCGATCGCGGACAATGTGAAGCCGAAGACCCTCGACCCGTTCGTAGCGTTTGCGATTCACGGCGACGCTTTCGCCACGGCGCGCGCGACTCACTTACTGATCGAGGCCCTGCGGCGTCCGGGAGTCGGAGGGTACGCCAACGGCGCCGCTAAATGGTTCGCCGGTTCGGACCGCCGGATTCCGGAGGGCTGGGTCGCGGCCGCGCGCCATTCTCGCTTGTTCTCACAGGATGGCGAGTATGTAGACCCAGTGACGGGAGAAAAGGTACTCGCGGAGCAGCAGCTCTATGTCCCCAAAGTTATCGACCAGGCTCTGCGGCCGATCACGGATCCGGATTACATGAACCGGTTGCCGGGCTTCGCGCAATTGCGACACACGCAGGCATATCTGAAGGCCGTACAGTTGGGTCTCTCGTTCTTCCACGTGACCACCGAGAACTATATGGCTCTGGCCAACATGGGGCCAAAGGGTTGGTGGCAAGGCCTACGTGCCGATCGCGATAGCGCCGACTTCCTGAAGGCGGAGCGGGAGTTCATCGGGCACGGCGGTACCACCTCGGTGCTCGGGCGCACGGTGGAAGCGTACAAAGCGCTCGAGCCCGGGCTGATTCCGACCTGGGGGGATATTTGGAAGAGCGCTCCGGTGGTGCGCGAGGTCGACCATCTCGCCGGCAAAATCACGGAATTCACTTTCGGCAAGATCCAGCGTCAGTTCAAGGTCACCGATTACGGACTCCATAAGGCGGCCTGGCTGGCGGACCACCCGAACGCGACGCAGATGGAGACGCGGGCGGCCATGGGCTCGATCAGTAAAGAGATTAACGCGGTCTACGGTGGGCTGAACTGGGAGAATCTTGGGATCAACCACATGAGCGTCGAGGTCACGCGCGCGCTGTTATTGGCGCCCGATTGGACGATCAGTAACGTGTTCAATCTCAAGTACTCGTTCGAACGCGGTACAGAGGCTGGGAAGCTCGCGCGTATGTTCTGGATCCGCCAACTGGTGGGCGGGATCGCTCTGACGGAGGCCACTAGCCTAATGCTGGGCGGGAGACTGTCGAAGGATCCCACGCAGGTGTACATGGGGCACGACAAGGACGGAAAAGACATCTACCAGAACGTGTTTTTCAAGGGCGCCGGGGGCGACGTCGTCAACTTTGTGCACGACACGCTCGACTACGGCGGAGTGCAGGGGCCGATCCGGTTCATGGCTGGGAAGGGCGCCCCGTTCATCCGGACCGGGATGGAGCTGGCGAACAACGAGGACTTCCTGCACCGCGAGCTGATTCCGAAGGGCATGAATCCGGTGGCGTCGACGGCGCGCGGACTCTGGGAAGCGGCTAAAGGCGTCGCGCCCACTCCGCTCACTCTGACGAACTGGAAGGACATGCTGATCGGTCCGAAAGCGGATCAGTACAGTGTGCCGGAGTTTCTGACGGTTCCCTTCGCTGGAACGGCGCCGCGGCACGTCCCCTCAGGTGGCATGCGGATGAGACACGGCGAGCTCGAAGAGTACGAGCCGCCGGCGAATCGGTCGATCTGGGATGAAATCGTTTCGGGCAAGCGCTAGTATTTCCCGCCGTGGGTGATCGCCGAGTTGGCATCCATGCGCGCCTCGCGGATCTTCCGTATGGCGACGGCGCGGTCGGGGCCTGGTGGGACGTCAGAAATGATCTGGCAGACGGCCTGGGCTAATACCTGGCGTACGCGGCTGCCCGCTTCGATTTGTTCCGGGGTCCACGCGTGGTAGTCGAAGGCATCGAACACCGCGGCTTCGACGGCTGGAGTGAGTGTTGTTGCGCGCGTGATGTCCACCTTGGGGACGGCAGGCTCGGAGAGTTGTTGTGGTGTCATGCCTTCAAGTATGGCGAATTACCACTCAGAGGGGAACATGGCGGGGTGGATTTCGGCGGTGGTGGCGTTTTTGGCGATCGCAGGCCAACTGGTGAACGTGTATCTGAATCTGAAGCTGCGGAACTCCGTGCTCGAGTCAGAGACGCGAATACTCTCCGAGGTGGCCCTCACCTATAAGCGCAAAGACGTCTGTGCGGCGGAGATGTCGGCGCTGGTGCGCGAGAGCTCTTAATTTTGCGCGCCCGTGAGCAGGACCTTTTCGAGCACTGTCATCTGCCATTCTTTGCCCGAGTTGTCGAGCAGGTAGAACTTACCCTTCACGAGCGCATACTTCACGGAGCCGTGCAACGTGACATCCGGCGTGTGGCCGCCTCGCGCGGCGCACATGACCTGGTAGACGAGGCCCGGCGTCTCGATCCGCAGACCGAGCCAAGCCGTGGGGCTGAAATTGAGTGAGAGGGAAGGCCCGGCGGCTGCGGGGTCGGGGAGGCTGCCGAACATTGCCACAGGCGGCTCGCGTTGCAGAGCGTGAGCAGTCTCGATGATAGTTCCGGGTTTCCACTCCCGCTTGGGCGCCGCGGCGAATACCGCGCAGACTGCGGCGAGCACTAGGAGTACTCTCATTTGGCGGCCTTCTTTCTTTTGTTCCCCCAGCGTTTGAGCGCGCCCTTTCTGCCCTGCTCTTTGCGTTGCTCAGGGGTGAGGGCTGATGTGCCCTTTGGGACGCGCGCGGCGCCGCCCTTGGCTCCGATCGTAGCTAGGTATTCGCTGATGACGTCCTGCTTAGCCATAAGTCTACCTTAAGCCGTTAAAACCTTTTTTGCAACGCCGGTGCTGTTTTCTCTTGATTGTTTAAGCTGCTTAAGCTATTCTGGTTTCAGGAGGCAATGCGAATGAGCGCGGCGTACATGGTGAGCCCGAGACCGATCGAGTCGAAGCCGATCAGTGGACTGAGAGAGCCGGTGGAATTCGAGCCAAACAAGCCGGTCGAGATGGCGTTGAAGTACTCGCAGGGCAAGACGGTGAACACGCGGACCGGAGAGAGAGTGATGTTCTCACTGGTCGACGGGCGGGTGATGTTCCTGGATCCGGAGCCGGCGGCGAAGATCGCGGCACTGGGCGCGCGGGCGGGTGAAAAGATTTGCGTGTGCATGCAGTGGAGCGGGAAGCGCGGGGATCCGCGCGAGTGGACGGCCTGGCTATCGACGGACTCGGAGCTCCGGAGGGCGCAATCGGACGCCAGGGCGAACGGCGACAAGTGGAACGATCGTAGACTGGAGGACAAGATGATTCAACGGGTGGAATCGGCTGCGCAGGCACCGCCGATCGCCGCGGCGGCGCCGGCAGCGCAGCAGATGATGAGTCCCGAATCGCTGGCATTGCTCTCGCAGTGCCGGCAGCTGGTGGACGTCTTTTGGTTCACCCTGTCGTACGCTCGCAAGGAATACGGCGACCAGGTTAGCGCGCAAACGGTCCTCGGGCTGGTTCAGGCGGCCGCGGCGCCGAAGAAAGCGGGGCGCTGAATGCGGGAGATCGGCGCCGGAGTGCTGCTCGCGATCTACGCGGCCGACGTGTTTCTTGGGGCGCGCCTGCTATGGTACGCGTTCCATCGGACGAGGGGCAAATGATGAATACCGAGAGGATGCTCCGCGAATTGCACGACGAGCTCCGCGCCATCGACACCGCGATCCGCCGGCTGGAGCGCGTGCGGGATGGGAAGGGCAAGCGCGGCCGGAAATCGATGGGCGCCGACGAACGGCAGGAAGTCTCCGCGCGCATGAAAAAGTACTGGGCAGGCACCAGGGCGGTGATTGTCACTCGCCTGCGGGATAAGGGGACAGAATGAAAGTCACCTGCCCGGTTTGTAAGCGCGAGGTCGAGACCTGGCAGGAAGCGCCGGAGGTCATGGTATGGCACACCGGCAGGAGCCTGCCATTGCGGCGGTGTCCGGGATCGAATGTCACCCGGATCGAAGCCCTGGCTGGACCGGAGCCGGCCCGCCCGTACTTCAGGCAGGATGACCCGTGGCGAAAAGCCCGGTAATGAGAGCAGCCATCTACGCCCGCGTGTCCACCAAACAGCAAAAGCAGGACATGCAGCTCGACGAGTGCCGGGCTTTCGCCAAGGTCAACGGCTGGGAAGTGGTGGAGTACCTCGAGACGGAAAGCAGCGTCAAAAAGCGCCCGATCTTCGACGGCATGATGGACGATGCGCACCGGCGCCGCTTCGATATTGTGATCGCCTGGAAGCTGGACCGCATAGCGCGATCGCTGAAAGACTTCCTCGACATCGCCCTTCGGCTGGAGAAATCGAACATCCGCTTCCTTTCCGTGACTCAGCGGATGATCGACACCGACCAGAAAGACCCCATGGGCCGTTTTCTTCTTCAGCTGTTCGC
>Ga0182016_10000576_pt1 | contig 46019 bp, 47 predicted proteins | sample 712S2MmetaG_FD_120491 | JGI IMG/M metagenome (GOLD analysis project Ga0182016, IMG submission 120491) | Permafrost microbial communities from Stordalen Mire, Sweden - 712S2M metaG | ecosystem: Environmental > Terrestrial > Soil > Wetlands > Permafrost | place: Sweden: Stordalen | collected...
GGAGGCGGCGCCTTCGGTCCCGAGGTTGGCAAGTGAATTTCGTTCGGGAGGGGCTGGCTGAGCATCCGGCGCGGCTGAGCGGGCACTGGCCGATTCCCGGCGGGAAGAAGAGGACGCAACCGCGGCTTCGGGTGAAATAGCGAAAGCGGCCGGGGAGGCGGCGCTTTCGGTTCCGAGGTTAGCAACTGCATTTCGTTCGGCAGGGGCTGGCTGGGCATCCGGCGCGGCTGAGCGGGCACTGGCCGATTCCCGGCGGGAAGAAGAGGACGCAACCGCGGCTTCGGGTGAAATAGCGGAAGCGGCCGAGGAGGCGGCGCCTTCGGTCCCGAGGTTGGCAAGTGAATTTCGTTCGGGAGGGGCTGGCTGAGCATCCGGCGCGGCTGAGCGGGCACTGGCCGATTCCCGGCGGGAAGAAGAGGGCGCAACCGCGACTTCGGAGGGAAGCGCCGGAGCTGTCGAGGCTTGCGTCGCTACCGCAAGAACGGGTTCGAGTGCGCTCGAGCGGCTTCGTGGCGACGGTACCACAGCCGGCCCAGGCGTGCTCCTCCCCGTTGCCGGGACCGTTTCGAGCGATCCGTCGGTGGGCTCGGATGGGGCGTCAAGAAGGAGTTGAAAGGTACTGCCCCTTGCTACCGGCGCCGTGCCGTCCCCCGCTGTGCCGGCTGGAGAGACGGTCCTCTTTCCGGCGTTGCCCGCGACGGCCAGCGCCGGATCGAACAAGCCCAGAAGAGCCGATAGCGGGATGGACGGAACGGCGATGGTCACGCTGAGTCGTATGCAGCGGGCGTGCCAGTCGAGGCAGATCCTCTTTTCAACCGGTTACGGCGAGTCGCGCGCCAGGAATTTGCCGCGCCAGAAAGGGCCGCGGCAAGATTCTGCCGCGATGGGCGGACTGGCGCCGGCCAACGCGGCGCTTTTGCAAGGCTTCCGCAGCCTCGCCATTTGGTCTTCGGGTTGCATTGCCTATGCCGGCATGGATTCTCTTACAGCTATCGCGGCCAGCGGCCTTCGCTCTCGGATGGAGTCGCTCGATCTGGTGGCGAACAACGTGGCGAACGCGTCCACCGGCGGGTACAAGGCTGACCGCGAGTTCTATAGCCTTTATCTGGCTCCGGAGGCCGAAGGGGGCGATCCGGATTCCACCATGCCCGTGATCGAGCGTCCCTGGGTCGATCTCAGCCAGGGCACGCTCCAAACCACCGGCAACGCTCTCGATGTGGCACTTTCGGGAAGCGGCTTCTTTGCGGTCCAGGGGCCGGGAGGCTCCTTATACACGCGCAACGGCAGCTTTCGCCTGGCAGCCGATGGCAAGCTCAGCACTACGGAAGGCTACCCGTTGGCTGGCGCCGACGGGAAGGCGCTCACGCTCACCGGTTCCCTGCCGATCGACATCTCCGCGGACGGCACCGTGCGCCAGAACGGAAATATCGTCGGCCAATTGCAGGTGGTCGACTTTCCGGGAGCGCGCGGGCTGCGCAAGCAGGGGACCAATTACTTTCGGCTCAGCGATCCGGCGACGACACCGCCGGCGCCCGCCGCGGCTTCGGTGGAGCAAGGAAAGCTGGAAGGCTCCAACACCGGCACGGCCGAATCGGCCATCCGGCTGGTCAGTATTATGAGGCAGTTCGAAATGCTTCAAAAGGCCGTCTCGATGGCTAACGACATGAACAAAGAAGCCATCGAGCAGGTAGCCAAAGTCTGAGGCGCCGGGACGACGATGACGCCGAGGACATCGAATACAAGGACGCCGGCCAGCCCACCGGCACCGCTTGCCGAGGAGAGGTAGCACATGATACGAGCACTTTACAGCGCCGCCAGCGGAATGCAGGCGCAGGAAATGAACGTCGATAACATCGCCAACAACCTGGCCAACGCCAATACGGTGGGGTACAAGTACCGGCGTGCGCAGTTTCAAGACCTTATGTATCAGAGCGTGTTGCAACCGGGATCGGCCTCCAGCCAGCAGACCGTTACCCCGGCCGGCCTACAACTGGGACTGGGTGCGCGGCCCACCTCAAACGAGATCATCTTTACTGAGGGCGCCTTTTCGGAGACCGACAACCCTCTCGACGTGGTCATCCAGGGCAACGGTTTCTTTCAGATTCAGCAGCCCAATGGCCAGTTGGCCTACACTCGCGCCGGCCAGTTCCAGCTCGACATGAACGGTAACATCGTCAATTCCAGCGGCTATCCGCTTCAGCCTCAGATCACCATTCCGGCCGATGCCCAACAAGTCACCATTGCGCAGGACGGCACCGTATCCTATACCCTGCCCAACCAAACCGCCGTGCAGCAGGCAGGGCAGATTCAACTGGCGAACTTTCAGAACCCGGCCGGCCTGAACAGTCTGGGTGGCGGTCTCTACGAACCGACCGACGCTTCGGGAACGGCCACGGTGGGAGTTCCCGGCGGACCGGATGGCATGGGGTCGCTGCTGCAGGGATACGTCGAACAATCCAACGTTTCGATTGTCAACGAGTTCATCAACCTGATTCAGGCACAGCGCGGATACGAAGCCAATTCCAAGGTGGTGACCGCGGCCGACAACATGTACCAACAGGTGAATAATCTAGCCAAATGATGCCGCTCGCTCTATTTGCGATGGCCGGCTGCCTGGCGGTGGCGCCGAAAGCGGACCGGATCGAGGCGCGGGATCTGGCCGCCGCCTATCCCGAGCTTGCCGCGGCGGCGGGCGACGCCATTTTAGCACCCGCCCCGGAACCGGGATTTACGCGAATCTTCCGCGGGCCGGAACTGCGCCGGCTGGCGGCCCGGTTTGGGGTGCAGGATCCGCCCGACGAGGAAATCTGCGTCACCCGCAAGACGATGCCGGTGGACCCGGCCCGCTTGCTGGAAGCCATGAAGCGGCTTCTGCCCGAGGCCCGCATCGAGTTGCAGGACTACAGCCGCCAACCGGTGCCCGAAGGTCCCTTTCACTTCGATCCGCGCACCCTGCGCGGCTCCCCAACGGCGGCGATCTGGCCGGGCTGGGTGGAGTATGCCTCCAACCGGCATTTCACGGTATGGGCGAAGGTGAAGCTGAACCTGAAAGTGCGCCGCGTGATGGCGGTGGCCGATCTGGTTCCGGGCGGACCGATTGCGGCAGCAGCGGTTGCCGAGACTCTGGTCGAGGCGTTACCGTCGGCAGTGCCATACGCGGAATCTGCCGCGGCGGTGATCGGGCGCTGGCCGCGGGTCGCCGTTCCAGCGGGAGGCGCTATTCGTGCGGACCAGTTGGAGCCGGCTCGGGCGGTGATGCGGGGGCAGACGGTGACGGTTGAGGTCGCCGCCGAGGGCGCTCGCCTGGAGCTGGAGGCAGAGGCCGAGGCAGCGGGCGATATCGGCGATGCGGTCGCGGTGCTCAATCCGTCTTCGCACAAACGGTTTCTGGCGCGCGTGGTGGGGCCGGGCAGAGTCCTGGTCACGACCACGCCGGATGGGGGAACGCAATGAACGCACGAGAATCGAAGGGCCGTTGGCTGACTGGCATCTTATGCCTTCTGTGGCTATTGTTGTGGCCGCTCGAAGCCAAAAAGAAAAAGGACAATCTTCCGGGGCAGAGCCCGCTCGACCGCTATGTGGCGCAATCGCTGGCTCGGCAGGCGGAAGCTCCTCCTGCCACGCCGGGCGCCATCTGGCAACCCGGATCCCGACTGGCCGACGCCGCACGCGACGTACGCGCCAGCCAGGTGGACGATGTGCTCACCATCGTGGTGGCCGAACAGGCGTCGGCTGTAGTCACCGGTGCCACTCAGACCAAACGGGTTTCGAGCACGGCGAACTCGATCACCGCGCTGGCCGGCGTCAAAAGCGCTACCGGGGCGCTAGCCAACCTGGCCAACACTTCCGGGGACACCGAACTGAACGGGCAAGGAACCACCAGCCGCACCACCACCATCACCACCACGCTCACTGCGCGCGTGGTCGGCGTGCTTCCCAATGGCGCCCTGGTAATCGAAGCGGCCAGGGACTTGTCGATCAACTCGGAGCGGCAAACGATCACCGTGAGGGGGGTGGTGCGCCCGGCCGACATCGACCCGACCAACAGCGTGCAGTCGACCAGGGTGGCCCAGCTCGAAGTGCGGATCGACGGTAAAGGCGTAGTGAACGACGCCATTCGGCGTCCCAACTTCCTCTATCGGCTGATCCTCGGCCTACTGCCATTCTGAAGAGGTTTTCGGGAAAGGGAGTGAAGATGATCTCGTTACTGGCGCTGGCGGCATTCTGGGTCGAGCCGGTTCCGGCTCGTGCCGCGCGCTTGAAGGACCTGGTCGCGGTGGAAGGAGTGCGCGAGAATCAACTCCTCGGCTACGGGCTGGTGGTGGGTCTGAAAGGCACGGGCGACCGCCAGCAGACTCTCTTCCCTTACCAGACTCTAGCCAACATGCTGGCGCGCATGGGCCTCACCATCAGCGCCACCACCATCCAGGTGAAGAACACGGCGGCGGTGATGGTCACCTCCACGCTGCCACCGTTTGCCCAGCCCGGTTTGCAGCTCGACACCACCATCGCTTCGGTCGGCGACGCGCCCAACCTGCAAGGTGGCATCCTCCTGCTGACCTCGCTGCGCGGCGCCGACGGACAGGTATACGCCGTGGCGCAGGGCCCGGTGGTAACCGGAGGGTTTGTAGCCGGGCAGGGCGGAACCTCGCAGACCGTGAACCATCCGACGGTCGGGCGTGGACCGGGCGGGGCGACGGTGGAACGCTCCGCGCCATCGGTAATACCGAAGGCGATCGTGCACTTGCAGTTGCGGCGGGCCGATTTCACCACCGCCAGCCGAATCGCCGAGGCCATCAACCGGCGCTTCGGGGAACCTTTCACCAGCGGCGCCAAACCGGAAAACGCCGGTCTGGTCTCGGTGGCGATTCCGAAGGATTACGAAAATCGCGCCGCCGAATTCCTGGCGGAACTGGAAAACCTGATGGTGGAAGCCGACCGGCCCGCCCGCGTAGTGGTAAACGAACGCACCGGCACGATTGTGCTCGGCAAGGACGTGCGTGTCTCTCCGGTGGCGATTCTGCATGGAAACCTGAGCGTCGAGATCCAGACCACGCTAGAGGTTTCACAGCCAGCGCCCATGTCGCAGGGAACAACCCAAGTCGTACCCCAAACCACCGTGAACGCCAAGGAGGAGAAGGCCCGCAACGTGGTGCTTCCGCAGGGTGCGACGGTGGAAGAACTGGTGCGGGCGATGGCCGCCATCGGCTCGACGCCGCGCGATGTGATCGCCATTCTACAGAGCCTCAAGGCTGCCGGCGCCTTGGACGCGGAGCTGGAGGTCATCTGATGGGCCGAAGGGTTGGAGTGGCGAGGCAATGAACGATCTGAGCGGCAGGCTCGAGGTTCAGCAGGCGCTTTCGATTCCGCCTGGAGGGCAGACGAAGAATTCGGCCCAAATCCGCCAGGCGTCCCAGCAATTCGAGGCGATCCTGCTGACCCAGATCCTTTCCATGGCCAGCGAGAACGGTGGCTGGCTCGGCTCCGGTGACGATTCCGCCTCGGGTTGCGCCACCGGCCTGGCGGAGCAGCAACTTGGCACGATGCTGGCCGAAAAGGGCGGCATCGGGCTCGCACCTCTTATTGCTCAAGGCCTCGAAGCCCGCAAGTAAGCGGGCCGCGAGTCCGCAACCGGGTTCCGGTTCAACACTCAAAAGCTCCAGGAGTGTTCGGTGATCGCCAGAGCCGGACCGTAGGAGCTATGCCCGGCCCATGTTTCCTTTACCGGGACCGCGGCCGGGCGAAGCGCTTCGATAATTCCATCCCAGGCTTCGGTCAGGGTCGCAAGCAGGGCCAGCACTTCACCGAGCGGCTCATCGGCTTGACGGAGGTTCGCTTCGTTCAAACGGCGCAGCATATAATCATACAAACGGGCAAGCTGGAGGGCGATCTCGCCGCCGCGATGATGATCGAGCGCTGTCAGTTCCACCAGAATCCGGGTCGCGCGGGAAATAGATCTGGACCGCTCGCGGATCTCGCCTTTCGCCAGATGACGGCGCGCCTCCCGCACGGCCTCGGCACAGTTCTGATAACAGATCCGCACCAGGGCGACGGGATCCGCCGATAAGAGACTACTCTCTGCGTACGCTTCATTGGCTCTCTGCCACATTCTCTATCTCCCGGAAACTCTTATCGGATGAAAAGTCCGGTTCCGTCTTATGTTTTGCCGAGGTCCGCGGCCAGAGCCAACACGTATTCCGGCGGTATTTGAACCAGCACCTGCTTGGTGGTGGAATCCACCACGCGGACAACCATGCGCTTGGAGGCGCTGTCCTGCTGGTAGGTAAGTTCCTGGTTCGGTCCATACAACTCGGCGCTGTTGACTGCCTTGACGGCCTGCACGATCTCCCGATTCTGGGCAGCCCGATCGGTTTCAGTCGGGGTGCTGGCCGCCGGCGCCATGGGCAGGTTCTGATTGATTGAGCTGACTTCCATAGATGCTCCTCATTTGGCGGTTCTACCGGTGGTCGGAACACGCCGGTATCTTCTCCACTGGTCTTATCGGTAACATTCGGAAAATCTTGTAACCCGTCGCCGGCGATTCAAAGAGCGCCCCAACCGGCCGAAGAGTACCCCAGGGAGAGTCGAGAACCGTCATGCGAAAGCCCCGAGCCGGTACGGTCATGATCGGAATCCAGCCCGCCGAACTTCCATGGCTTCGCATGCTGGTCGCCTTGCTGCGCCATCCCGACCCTTCGACTCCCGAACTCACCCGGCGGGCATTGTTGTACTTACACGACGCGGCCGCCCGCTCCGCGCTCCATCCGAGCGCTAAACCCGGCGACGGCTACCTGCACTGTTCCTGACCACCGCCAGCGATTCCCTAAACCGAGAGGCGGCGGAGTCCTAAACCATTAATCCGCCGCAGTTGTGCGCCGTAGGGAACCCGATAGCCCCCAGCGGGTGGTAGCGCTGGGTATATTGCTGAAACAGGCGGCGACCGGCAAGGTCTTCAATCAACAGCAAACACAGTGGCTGGTAGTCCGCCAATCGCCCGCGTATGGGTGGTTGCGGATCGCTTTGCGGCATGCCGCCACCGCGGGAGAGCGGAACACTTGGAAGAGACCGTTTCGTTCTGCGGGCGCGTGCTCACCGCCGGCGAGCGCGAGCGGTGGCGGCCTTGTCGATGGCCCCGGCTACGGCGTCGGGACCGTGCTGACGAATGAGTGAGCTTCCGCTGGTCGCCTTGGTAGCCGAGCGACTCGAAATGACCCCAGTCGACCTCGAAGCGTTCGCCCGGCTTTGGCTCCATACGCACGAAGGCTCGTTGCGGCTTCGACTGCGGGCGCACTTCATGCACATAGTGGCGCAGAATGCTGCCGCCACCGATGTAGCCCAGCGGTTGGATCCGTTGCCCGATCACGGCGGCGCTGGCGCAAGGATCCTTTTCGAGTAACTCGGCGATGGTGGCTTTATACGGGTCGAGCTTGCTGGATCGGGGCGGTCCAGCGGGAGTTTGGGCCGGCATGTCCAGATGCTTCTTGATCGTTTCCCAGCCCATGTGCAGATGGCGCTCGATCTTGCGGATCGGCCAGTGGTCGGACCAGTACAGGCGATGCAGGTCGTTGATCTGTTCCGTCGTAAGCATGGGCCCGATCCCATTTATACGCGCAGGGCGTCGCCGGAACCGGAACGATGTTCTTTACAAGATTCCGGCAAGAGGGGGATAACCCGTTGAAAGACCATGACTTCGGAGAAAGCTACGTTGTTCTTTACAAGCGAGGTGACGCGGTGCCGCCGATCGAGCTGCCGTTGTCGCTGACGGTGGTGCTCGGCGGCTTCGGGATGGTTGCGCCAGTAGGTCTTCTGATAATCGGCATGTTCGGCGCGCCACTGCTTCCGGCTGTCCAACACCACTTGGGCATACACCGGGTCGGCCTGAATCTTGCGCCGGTGGTAATCGGTCCGGCGGTGCCGCTGGCACTCCGGTTGGCTACAAACACGCTGCTGGAGCCGGTACGGGGATGGATGAAAACTTCGCTGGCAGTACGGACAGCGATGAAGTGTGGCAAAGCCCAGTGCGCCTGCGCCTTCGACGCTACCAAGCGCCACGGTCCGCACTTCGAGCTAACCTACAAGGCCAACGGCAAAACGGTCAACGTCAAGCTTGGCTCCGTCCCCAACGCGAGGTTCTCGCGATTCGTATCGCCGTTTTTCGCCGATCTGTCGCGTTAGCGGGCTCCTCGCGACCCAAGGGGGGCCCCGGCGCCCTGCATGGCACCCGGCAACCGGCGCTTCCCGGTTCATTCCGCGCTGCCTGAAGGCCAGTGGCCCTGGCGGGGAGGAAGTTGGACGCGAAACTGCCCGAAATCGCTGCTGGGGACACAAGGCTCCGTCCCGGAACACAGATTCTCGTCGGCGCAGTCGGGATATCGCGGGTGCGCGCCGATGCGCACGCCGCGTTCGACGGCCAGGCGCGCCGTCCGCTCCATAATGGCGTCATCGCCGGCATGTCCGCCGCAGGCGATGTTGGCCGAGGTGATGCACTCCATCAAGGCCGCATCGTGGGCGGCATCTTCCAGTTCCCCCATGTCGCAATTCAGATCTACTCGCATAGTACCGGCTTGATATTAACTCGGCGCAATTCGGCCTTACTTCGGATAAGATCCTTGTGTCGGCGCGCGAGTTTGTCGCCGAGCGAGAGACTATACGATTCTCGTCAGGCGGAGCAGTCAGATGATTCGGGAAATTAAGATCTACCGATACAAAACGCAGTTCGACGGCACCTTCGAGGCGGCCGACGGTTCCAAAACGTACAAAGGCGACGCGACTACCAGTCTCGACAGCGGCAGCTATAACGGCTTCGTGTTGCACGCGCCGGGAACTCCATTCTCCTATCGGGTGCACCAGCCGCGGCCTAAGTCTCTGGCCGGTCAGGTTTGCTTTACGCTGGACTTTGACGGCGTCGCCGATCCGTTCAAACTGTCCTACGCCCCTACCTTCACGGTGAGTATCGAGGGAACGGGTCCGAACACGGATCCATACAAGGAAATGCTGTACGGCGTCGGCCCCGACGCGTACGCGGACGATCCCACCTACATCGACAACGTCAAGGTCGGGCACCTCGACCTGATCTCGGGGAAATTCACCGTGGAGCCGGCCGATGGCGGCGCCGAGGTGGAAATCGACCTGAATGTCTTCTGGGCGGCCCAGAGGACTCCCTCCTCCGCATCGAGTGCAACACCCACGGTGACGATGTATACCTATTACCGGGATTTGCGCACGGGCAGAATATATCCGAACCTGATGGACAAAGTCAGTACCCCGAACCTGGCGGCCATGGCCGCCGATGCCGCGGCGCAGGCTCAAGATGCGATCCTGTTCCGCCAGGCGATCGATGCGGGGCTGACGATTCTGGCCTTCATGCAGCTCTCGATTGGGGCAATGGGCGCCATCCGGGCCGCCGGACCCGGACCCGCGCCGCCTTCGGTGGAGGGAAAGCGGTGGGGTGTACGGGCGCCAACCGCCGGCGAGCTGGGACGCGGGATGGTGGCGAGACTTCGAAGCTTGGGCAAGCGAATCGTAGTCAACATCGGCGGCGAAGGGGAAGTGGCGGACGCGATTAACCTCAATATCCAAAGACGCCTGAACCGGCCAATTCCCAACTTCATTCAGGCCGACGCGGCCGATCTTGCCGAGATCTGCGAGCCTCGCTCAGTCGACGAAATTGTCAGCAACGCGCTCCCTCCCAGTACCTTAAATTGGAACCGTATCATTCCGGCGGCAGGTAAGGTGTTGAAGCCAGGCGGCCGAATCACGATCAGATTCCAGGGCGTAGCACGAGACGGAGACGTGATCCTCCCCATGCTGAAGAAAAATGGGTTCAGAGAAATCAATGTGGTGACGCTGCCCGGCGGGAGGCAAGTAGTCGATACAACCGGAGCGCTGTTCACGGCCATCAAGGGGTAGTGCTCGGTTTCGCAATTACGGTCACACATTCTGCACCCGCTCCCTGAAGACGCTCTCCAGGCTGCTGATTTCGACGCCGGGCGCCGATAGCCTGGTCTTCGGGCCTCCGCGTGCTCTTGAAGTGGACGCAAGTAGACTTTTGCTTGTACAGCGAAGAATAGCCGGAGGTGCGATATGTCGAAAACAGCAGTTGGATTGTTTGAGCAGCCGGGTGTGGTCGACCAGGTCGTCCGCGATCTCGATGCCAGTGCGTTCCCTCGGGACAAGATCCGCATTATCGGTGAGCCCCGTGGAATGGAGGGCGACGGAGTGACGAGTACTCCCCGTATCGACTTCGAAGTGAGTTTCAACCGGGAACTCACGGCAATCGGGGCAAGCGCTCGCGAAGCGGATGCTTACGTACAAGGAGTTCGTCGCGGCGGCGTCCTGGTATTGGCGACAGGATCGAATGAACAGGTGGAGACCGCGGCAACGATCATGAATCGACACGACGCAATGGAACTCGCAGAGCTAACCGGCAGTCGACCGGAAACTCTCAGTGTGCCCCGCGAAAACATGACTCCGATGCTCGATGGCTCGCCCCAGGCTGGGCGGATCCGCCAACCGGGCGGCGGCGCCCGCATGTTTGTTTGGTAGCTCGCGCGAAAATGCATCTACGAAACCGGCGCCCGGAATTCTGATGCGGCGTTTGCACTCGCAGCGGCAACTTCTGCACTTGGCGTCTGTCAGGAAATAACCATTCCAATTGGCAGCAACCGCTCCTTGACAGTCGCGGCTCCGACCTGCGGCTCTACGGACGTAGTGCTTGAGTCCGAGCCGCGACCGCGAGGGGGCGGTTGCCGAAGATTGGAACAGTTATTCCCTGACGGGTACCAGGTGAGAATTTCGGCTGTGGAACTGCACTTGTTCTTCGATGGCTCGTAATGCTAAGGAGTTGCGCGGCGAAGCCAAAGCGGAACCCTCTTCGGCCATTGGCGAGCGCGTCTTCCAGGCCCGCGCCGTGCAGCAAACCCGCGGCGGCACCAACGCCCGCATGCCCACCCGCTCCATCCGCAAACACTGGCGCTCTGGACGATTCCGGCGAACGCACCCTGGAACTGGCCGTCCGCCGCATGTTCCCTCTCCGCCCGCGCCCACGACCGCATCCTCAAAGTAGCCCGCACCATAGCCGATATCGCCGGCTCCGAATTGATCGCCGCCAAGCACCTGGCCGAAGCCATCCAGTATCGGAGTTTGGATAGGAATTACTGGAACTGAGGCGGTGGGCCATGGCCCCGGGCGGATGACCGGGGCAGGCGCCGACCTCCGATTCCTAGCTTGATCATCCTGCCGGCCAACGGCCACCGGACAGATCTCTCAGACCAAGCGGTCACCCGCCGTGCGCCCATGGTACGATTGCTAACGATCGTGTGGACTAGACTTCGTCTGATTCTCCTCGCGTCTCTACCCCTGGTCAGCGGGCCGGTCGCGTCCGCGACGGACGTATTCGCGCACTCGGTCTATCGAGACGAGGCGTGGCTGCTAGACGCGCTGGACAATACTTTCTGGCTCGCGGACGGCGCGCCGTCGGACCGTCAGATCTATATCCTTGGCCCGGTGTCCTGCGCGGAGTGCCGGGAACTGTATGCGCGAACCCGGCGGTTGCCGCAACAGGTGCAACTACGCTGGGTTCCGCTGGCGCCGGGCGACGACGCACCCGGCACGAACGCGGTTTGCGAGGCCGCTACGGTGGCCGACTCGGAAGCGCTTGAGCACATCTTCGGCGCTTCGGCGAACTCGCCGGCTTGTTCCACGCCGGTCGCGCGGGACAACGCCGTGCGCTGGAACCGCGGCATCCTGGGCACAATCGAAGGAGTACTCGCACGGCTCAATGCACAGGGTGATTCCATTGCGTATCCCTGTCTGGTGTGGTTGTCGCCCGCTGGCGTCCATGTACAGGTGCGCCCCATGCAACTCGACGCCATTCTCGCATCGGTCGCATCCCGTCCGGAACAGGCAGCGTCGACGGCGCTTGCGCGCGAAACGCTGGTTCGGGAAACGCGCACCGAGGGGGCCCCCCGAGGCGATTACTTCGCGCGCGAAAACGGCGTGACATTGTTCGCTCTGCCGAGCGTCTTTTCGCCGCGAATATTGGTCCTGGACCAGGATTTCGGCTGTCAAGCGCGGAGCCGGACAATCGTCGGCAACGAGGCCTGGATCGAACTGAAGTGTCTGTCCGGTCCGGCGACCCAAATCCTGTTTGGGCGGGAATCGCAATTGTTCCGGGTGTCGGCTGGCAAGCGCTTTCTCTACCACGTGCTGGAGGGGCCGCAGAAATGACAAAGCGCGGATACCGTTGGCCCGCTCCGGCTGGAATGGGCGCACTGATCGCCGGACTTTGGTTCAGCGCGAGTGCGCTGAACGCTCAGAGATACATGGTGGAGACCGTCGCCGGCGCCGCGGACCAGGATCACGCGCTGGGAGACGGCGCCCCGGCGGTGAGCGAGGTATTAGCGCCGTACGGGCTGACGGTGGACCCCACTGGCACATTGTACATAGCCGACCGCGACCACAATCGCATCCGCAAGGTCGGCGTCGACGGCAGCATCTCCACGCTGGCGGGCGTGCGCGGGGATCCCAGAAGCATGGGTTTCGATAACGGCGGCGGCTATTCCGGCGACGGTGGTCCGGCCGGAACGGCGCGGCTGAACCGGCCGATCGGGCTGGCCCTGGATCGGCAGGGTAACCTCTATATTGCCGATAGCGACAACAATTGCATTCGCAGGGTTACGCCGCAAGGCATCATCTCCACCGTTGCGGGCCAGCAATCGTCTGGGTTTGGGGGCGACGGCGGCCCGGCCACCCAGGCGCGCATGGCCGGGCCAGAAGGCGTTGCCGTCGATGGCGCAGGCAATCTTTTCATTGCGGACACCCGCAACCGCCGGGTCCGTAAAGTCACCCCGGACGGCCGGATCTCGACGGTCGCTGGCAGGGGTTGCGACGTCCGCTCGGCCATCCGGTCCGCGGAATTGGCCCAGGCTTGTGTTGAACCCAACGGCATCGCCGTCGGTGCGGACGGACATCTATATGTCGCCGAACGGGATCCGGGACGCATCAGCCGCATCTCCGCGGCCGGTGTGGTCACCCCCATTGCCGGTGCGGGTGACCGAGGTATGGCTGGCGACGGTGTCCCCGCCCTGCAGGCGAAGCTCGACCGGCCCACCAACGTCGCGGCCGATGCCGACGGCAACGTATTCATCCTGGAAGCTCGCGGTTTGCGCATGGTGCGGTCAGACGGGGTAATCACAACCATCGCTCCGGTAACGCCTGTCACGCCCGCAGGCACCGGTGTAACTTATACAGGGCTCGCTACGGCTCCGTCAGGACGCCTTTACGCCGCCGACCGGTGGCCCACCGGCACCGGACGCGTCCGCCGGTTGACGCCGGCCGGCGCACGCGGCCAAACGCTCGCAACCGCCGCCGAGTTGGGCGTCACCGCGGAGTCGCTTCGCATTCGCGCCCTGGTGGCGATGGAGACCAACCTAAGGAAGTATCGTGATGTGCTCTTCAATGCCTCTAACTGGGCCGAGTTTCGCGGCCAGGACGAGAATCTCCGCCGGCTGACGCCCCGCGCGCGTTTTCATCGCGAGGCGATCGGCAAGGCCGCCGAACTGGCGCTTCTCTTTGACGGGTGGGATGATCGGCCCCCGCCTAGGATCTCTCCCGAAAAGCGCGTTTTGCCTGGGAACGGCCTGAGGGATGCGGATTGGGTTGAGCACCTCTTGCAAGCCCACCACACCTTCAGCCTGGACGGCTCCGCAATGGATGGCGGCAGGCGGGCCTGGATACTGGAGGCTACTCCAGCCGACCAGACCGACGAACGCGGCCTGTCACCAACCGAGCGCTGCGTCGCTGGATTACGTGCCACCCTCTGGATCGATTCCGGAACGGCCTTTCCCATCCGCGCCGATATGACGGTCGTCCGCCCGGGGAAGTGCAGTGTACCTGGCACCCCCAACAGCGTCCACGATTCGCCGGGTACCACGGAGCAGGCGCACTTTCAACTCGTGCGCGCCAAGGATCAGTGCGGAACCGACGACCGGGAGATCTGGCTTCTCGATCAATCCGAGACAATAGGCAGAATCGGTGTGCAGGAGTATCGGCATTTTTGGGGTTGGCCGATCGCCGAACGCTCCTGGCTCCTTGGGCCATCTTACGCGGGCGGCATCGTCAGGGTCATGACCGTCCTAAGGGACCCACGCATTTACTTCACCAGTTCCTGCATTGCGTACACGGGCGCCGAGGCGCCCCGGCTGGTCGAATCGGTTGACAGCACGATCACGTTCAGCCTGCCCGATGCGAACCCTCGTGAACCCGGGCCGCCTTCGCATTGATGCCGTACCAAGCTCCAAGGAGGATCCGGCGGACTAACAAGCGAGTAGCGCCTCAATCTTCTGCATCAATCTTTGATAGGCCACTGGCTTCGTCTCATAAGCGTCGAAACCGGCCGCTTGCGCTTTGCGAACATCCTCGGGGAATGTGCGGGCTGTCAGCGCGACCAGCCGGACACGCGCCGTTTTCCGGCCCACTCTGATCTGCCGGGCAGCCTCCCAACCATCCATTTTCGGAAGACCGAGATCCATGACGATCAGGTCGGGTATGTGCACCTGCGCCGCTGCCACACCGGCCGCTCCATCCACGGCTTGGAGAACGACATGGCCTCTCCGGCGCAGGAATCTCGTCACCAGTTCGAGGTTGGCTTCGTCGTCTTCGACAACCAGGATCAGTGCCATACAGGACTCGCTGCCAAATCGGGCTTTGTACGAAGATCCGGTTCGCCGTCGCCCATCGGGATTTGAAGTGTGAATGTGGAACCTTGCCCCGGCGCGCTCTCCACAGTGATGTCGCCGCCCATCAACCGGGTCAGCTTCCGGCTGATGGCTAAGCCGAGCCCGCTACCACCGTATTTCCGCTCGCTGGATGTCTCCAATTGTGTAAAGTGGCAAAAAAGTTTGCTCATGTCCTCAGCCCTAATACCGATGCCAGTGTCGACGATCCGTATCGTATACCAGCGCTTCGAACCGGTTTCGGAGTGTGCCTCCACCAGCACGCGTCCGTCCTCGGTGAATTTGCACGCATTCCCTACAAGGTTGAAAAGGCACTGTCCGATGCGCAATCTGTCTCCGCGCAGGGTGGCCGGCTGGCACGACACCCGCACCTCCACGCGATTCTTGGCGGCAAGCGATTCGAGACTTGCGGCGACCTCTTCCACCAGCGCCGCGATATCGAAGCTATCCCGCTGCAGTTCGACTTTGCCGGCCTCGATCTTCGAGAAGTCCATCACGTCGCTGACAAGCGCCAGAAGGTGATTGCCGGCCCGCCGGATTTTCTGAAGGTCTGTGTCCCAGCTACGAACTCCCGAATCCGGCATCTCGAGCTGTATCAGCTCGGCGAATCCGAGGATGGCATTGAGCGGAGTCCGCAATTCATGGCTCATCGTGGCCAGGAACATGCTCTTGGCGCGGTTTGCGGCTTCGGCGAGTTCCCGGGCCTGAATCAACTCTTCCTCGTAGCGTTTTTGCTCGGTAATCTCTTCCGCAATGCCGACGATTCGAATCAGTTCGCCGGTTTGGTCGAGAACAGGAAAGGACTGGCTTCGGATCCACTTCTCCGCGCCGTCGGCTGTTCGTATCCGATATTCGAATTTAACGGCCTCTCCCTTCGCTCGATTGGCGGCCAACAGACGAATACGCTCCGCGTCATCCGGATGGATCGTTTCTTGCCACGCCGCCGCGTTCCCGTAGAGTTTGTCGCGGCTGGTGCCCCAAATCTGCTCATACGCGGGGCTCACGTACAGCGTTCGGTCGCCTGCTGGGGTCAACACAAAGAACACTTCACGAATATTCTCCGCCAGTTGGCGGAACTTTTCTTCACTTTCCCGGGACGCCTTCTCCGCTTGCTTGCGTTCGGTGATATCGCGAACGATCCCTATCGCGTGCCATTCGCCGCTCAGCATGATCGCGGACAACGAGAGATCGATGTGTATCTCGTGGCCATTCTTCCGTCGGGCCAGTATTTCAACGGTCCTGCCGGGAGGTTCCGGTAGCGGGTCTCACTCTTCTCGGCGGTTTTGAGCCGAGCCCCTCAAAGTCTGGATGCGGTCGTGGCTGCTCTCAGCCGGCGTATTCCAGCACCAGCAGGGTGATGTCGTCGGATTGGGCGGCGCCCTGGGTAAAGTCGCGGACGGCCATCTGGACGGCGTCGTGGACAGTTTCCGCCGAGGAGGCGCCATGCGCGGCGGCCAGGGCGTGCAAACGCTTGACGCCGAAAAACGCTCCGCCCGCGTCTTGCGCTTCGGTCACGCCGTCGGTATAAATTAAGAGCTTATCGCCGGGGGTGAGGCGGGTATCGGCCACTTCGTATTCCGCGCCTTCGATCAGGCCTACCGGCATGCCGGTGGCTTCCAGCACGGCCGTGACTCCGCTGGAACGCAGCACCAGCGGCGGGCAGTGGGCGGCGTTGACGTAGCGGACGCGGCCGCCGCGTTCCACCTGGCAATAAAAGATGGTGGCGTATTTTTCTCCGCCGGTGCGCTCGAGCAGGAAACGATTCAGGCGCGCCACGCCTTGGTTTAATTCCCCCTGGACGGCGCCGGTGATCATCAACGCGCCCTGCAGCACTCCGGCCAGCAGGGCGGAGCTGACGCCTTTGCCGGAAACGTCGGCCACCACGGCGGCCCAGCAGTCCGGCGTGGCCTCCACCAGGTCGTAGTAATCCCCGCCCACCTGTTGCGACGCCATGCTGCTGGCGGCGGCGCGCAGCCAGCCTTCGGTGGGCAGATGGGCCGGCAGCAGGCTCTGCTGAATCGTGCGCGCCACCCGCAGTTCCTCGTCCATCAGGTGCTTGGCGCGCTCCTCTTCCAGCAGCCGGGCGTTTTCGAGCACGGTGGAAGCTTCAATCGCCAGCGTCTGCAGCAGTTCGCGGTTGCCCCCGGCCAGATCCGCCGCCGCCACGCGGGAATCCATGTAGAGCACCCCCACGGTCTCGCTGGCGGTGGAAAGCACGCTGGTGGCATCGCCCTGGCCGGCGCGAATGCGCACCAGCGGCACGCACACCACGCTGCGCAATTCCAGGTCGGCGACGCTGTTGGCGGGGCGCGTATCGTCGGCGCCCAGCGGGTCGAAATTCATGCTCAGCAGCTCGCGCCTTTGGCGCAGGGCGCGATTGATCAGGTCTCGCGGCACCCTCAGATCGGTGTCGTGCAGGTTGTGGCCGTGGCAGTTGCGCGCCACGCGCGTATCGAGCGCGTTGGCGGAGCGGAGCAGCAGAAACCCGCGCTCGGCCCCGGTCACCGTAAGCGCCGCGTCCACCACTTGGGCCAGCACGTCGTCCACCGAGAACGAGCTCTGCAGGGTACGCGCCAGATCGAGGATAGCGCGCAGCTTGCCCATGTTGCCGCCGACCATCGCGCCAGCCGCGCCGGTCTCGCTCCTTTCCGGCGCGACCACCTGTTCCACCAGGCGTTTCAGCTCCTGGCCGTCGAGCGAGAAAACCGCCTGGTAGGAATCGCGCGCGCCGAACTCGATCCGGTCGGCGGGCCGCAGCGTGTGCCGCTCCACGCGCGCGCCGTTGACGAACGTGCCATGGCGGCTGCCGCAATCGTACAGCACGTATTCGCCCTGCTCGGCTTCGATGCGGGCATGCGTGCGCGAAACCCGGCTATCGCGCAGAATCAGCCGATTGTCGGCGTGGCGGCCGATGTGCAGCGGGAGTGGATCGAGCGCCACCCGGATGCGATGGCCGCTGGGGTCGGTCACCGTCAGCGAGGCCGGTCCCGGTACGGCCAAAGCGGCGGCCGCCGGAACAGGCGATTCGGTGGGACTCGGTTCCATGGCGGTTAGCGGCGGGCGCGGGCTTTGCGCTCCCGCACGGCCGGCTCCGCCGTCGCGGCGCGCGCCACTTCCACTTCGCGCGCCCGCAACGTCTGGCAATGCGAGCAATATCCGCCCACTTCGGTGCGCGCCAGCAGCACCTGAAATCCGAAATGGGTCTCAATCTGCCGGCGCAGGCGCTGCAGCGGCTCGCCGAAAAACTCTTCCACCTTGCCGCAGCGCAGGCAGATCACATGCGCGTGCTCCTGCTTCAGGCGGGTCTCGTAGTAGTGCTGGTCGCCTTCGTGGTGCATCAGGTCCAGCTCGTCCACCAGACCGCCGGTCTTGAGCATTTTGAGGGTGCGGTACACGGTGACGCGGTTCAGCTTCGGATCGCGCTCCTTGGCCAGTTGAAAGAGCCGTTCCGCGTCCAGGTGCTCGCCCGATTTGTCGATCAGGTCGAGCAGGATCTGCCGCTGGCGCGTTAGCCGAACGCCGCGCTGGCGCAACGAGCCCTGCATCGAATCCAAAGGCATATCGGAAAGCGTACCTAATTTTAGCTCAAAAAAACCCAGCCCAAACAGCGCTCGGTCGCGCAGCAACGGCCTCTTCGTGGAGCGGACTCTTCAGTCCAATGTCACATACTTTTCCAGCCAAACCCGCCTGCGTAAATAGTGGGGCGGGCAATTTTGCCCGCAGCCGCCTTTTTAGGCGGCTCTTTCGAGGTGCTTACCGATGAATCGCATTGGCCTGCACTGTCATGCCGCTCACCCAACGGGGTTGGCGACCTGGCGGATTCCTCCGAAGGGTGTACGATAATCAGGGTGGACGGGGAAAACGCCAATCCTCACGAGGAACTTCAGTGGCTCGATGAGCGGATCGCAGCCGCTACCGAGCTGGCTGCTCTGAAGCCGATCTATTTTCGGCTGAACGAAATCATTCAGGCTTTCCCTGGCGATTTCGAAATACAGTTTACGGCCAACGACATCAAGCAGCGTTTGATGATGCGTGGGGTGGCGCTCAAGCAACGGGAAACCTTCCCGCCTCTCCGCCCGCCGCTGGCGGCCGAACCGCCTTCTTCGCCGGCTTCTCCGCTAGGTCCGGCGCCCCCGGCCGGACCCCAGGCGAACTTGCCTTTGTTCGGTCCCGCTCCGCCGCCTGCGGCCGCGCTGGGGATGATGCCCGAGGATCCGCCCGCACCGCCCGCGCTCCCTCCGGCGCCGCCCCGCTTCCCGCTCCGTTGGAACCGCGCGGCGACGATCGGGACAATCGCCGGTCTGCTGGTAGTCCTGGCGCTCGGCTTTTGGCTGGTGCGCCAGCTTTGGAAGCGCCACGTGTACCAGGCGGCGCGCCAGGCTGTCGTCGAGGTGAACATTGCGACCACTCCTCCGGGCGCGTCCGTGCGGGTGGCCGCGGGAGCCGGCAACCCGGCCATCTGCACGTCCAACTGCAAGCTGGAGCTGAAACCGGACACTTACCAAATCGTCGCCTCGCTGGACGGGTACGAACCGGCGGCGGCGGTTGTCACGGTGACGGCCAGGCGGCCGGCCACGGTCGGCCTTACGCTTCAGCCGCTGGCGCAATCGGTTCGCGTGATGTCGGATCTGGACCAGGGCAAAGTGGTGATGGACGATCGGCCGCCGGTCAATCTCGAAGAAGGGCAGTCGATCCTCGATAAGCTGGCTCCGGGCGCGCACACCGTGACCGTCACCGGGCAGAAGGGAGAAGCCTCGTTTTCCTTTGAGATTGCCGACGCGCGGATGCCGGCCGTGGCCGGCCCGGTGAAGGCTCGGAATATCTTCGCGGTGCTGGTGGCCAGCTTCGGCAGCCAGGCGCGCGTGGTGACTAACGCGGGCCCCTGGAAACTCGCGGTCAACGGCCAGCCCCAACCCGATGCCGGTCCGGCCGGGACGGACATCGCCGGTTTTCATCCCGGCGTCAACGAGATCGTGGCGAGCGAGGGGCGGGACCGGCACAACATGATCGAAAATTTCGGCGCCGCGCCCATGCTGACCGTCTTTTTGAAAACGAGCGTGGATGCGGGCACTCTGATTGTGTCCACCGGGCAGGACGACGTGCGCGTGTTTCTGGACGGCAAGGAGTACCGCCAGCGCACCCAGCGCGGCCAGTTGCGCATCGAGACCCTCGGAAAGGTCGCCGTGCGGGTGGCCAGGAGCGGCTTCGAGGACGCGCCCGCGCAGACGGTCGAGGTCAAGAGCGGCGCGGAAGTGCGCCTGCGGTTCGATATGAAACCGCTGCCGCAATCCGGCTGGCTCGAAATCCACGGCGCCATCGCCGGCACCGAGGTTTTCATCGATCAGCGAAACGTGGGTGCGGCGGGGCCGGACGGATCGCTCACTCTCAGCGACATCCGGCCGGGCGACCACGCCATCGAGCTGCGGCGCGAACAGTACCTGCCCAAGCGGCTGCAGCGATCCTTCCGCGCCGGCCAGGCGGTAGTGCTGACGGGCGCCGACGTGGTGTTGGCCGCCGCCGGCGGCACCGTCCGGATCGCCCGCAATCCCGCTTCGGCTAGCGTCACCTACCGCCGCGGCGACGAAACCGAGGCGCACGAAGTCCACGGAAACCAGATCGATCTGCCGCCCGGGAGCTACGCATTCTCGGCAAGAGCGCCGGGATTCGCCGATTCCACCGCCCGCGTCCAACTGGCTGCCGGCGAGAACCGGCAGGTGGAGTTCACTCTGGCCGCGCGGCCGTCCCCGCCCGCACCCGCGCAGGCAAAAGGAATGGCGGAGTTCGAGGACGCGCAAAGCTGGAAGAAGGAAGGCGACAATTGGGTCCATGAGGGTGGTGGATTCGTGCCTTATAAATTGCCGCCCAAGGGCGTCTTCACCTTCACCGTGGCACTGCGCAAAGGCGGCGGCGCATTCCGGGCGGGCCAGATCCGCTGGTGCCTTCAGTATCTCGACCCCAAGGACTACCTGCTCTACGAGATGGACCGGAAGAATTTCTGGGCCGGGGTGGTCGAGAAGGGCAAGCGCCTGGAGCGGGTCAAGGCGCCCCACAATCTCGGCAGCCAGAAGGCGTTCACCATTCAGATCGAGGTGACCTCCGATCGCGTGGTGCAAAAGGTGCGAGTGGGCAACGATTGGAAAGTGCTCGACACCTTTGTCGAGCCCGGCCGCGATTTCACCCAGGGCAAGTTCGGGTTTCTCATCCAGGGAAACGACGAGATCGCGGTTTCCGATTTCAAGTTCCAGCCGAAGTGACCGGGTGGGGCTGGAAGAGCCGCCTCGCGGCTACGACAGGCCGGGAGTCCTGTCCCGCCTGAACCGCGAAATCCGAGTACCTTTTCAGCTACCGCGTCCGCATAAGTTGTGGGGCGGGCGATTCTGCCCGCAGCCGCCTTTTAGGCGGCTCTTTCGGGGCGTAGCGCGTTTACCCCGCAACTTGTCACGCGTTAACCTAGGAGAAGTGAGACCCCTTTCCGCGATACTGGTGTGCGGTGTTGCCGGCGGGCTGCTGGCATTGCCGGCACCGTTCTTCGCGGCCGCAAGGAAGAAGCCCGCGTCTTCAGCTACCCCTTCACCGGCGGCTCGGGCGGCGGCTTTGAAACGGGTGAATGCGGCGCTGGACGATCCGCCGGATCAGCCTTTCGATCAGCCGGGGGCGTTGGCGCCCGTGTTCGAGCAGCTCTTGCGCATGAGCGCCAACGGCGATCAGCCGCCATTGCACGTGATTCAGTTTGGCGATTCCCACACCGCCGCGGACGAGTGGACGGGCGGCTTGCGGGAGGAGATTCAGCAGCGCTTCGGCAACGGGGGGTCGGGATTCTCGCTCGCCGGCCGGCCGTTTTTGGGTTACCGGCGCTTCGATATTCGCGGCGGCGGCAGCGCGCTTTGGCACTCCGAAGGGCTGCGAACCGGAGCGGGCGACGGTTTCTACGGGTTGGGCGGCGTGAGCATCGAAACCACCCGCGCCGGGCAATCGGTGTATGCGCGGGGGGAATGCGATTCGCTCGAAGTGGATTACCTGGTACAACCTGGCGGCGGCGCGGTAGCGGTCTACGTGGACGAGGAGCGGCGCGACGAATTCTCCACCGACGGCGTCCAGATGGCCCCGGGAGCGGTGCGCTACGATCTCTCACCCGGCCTGCACACCTTCAAAGTGGTGACGCTCGAACCCCGCCCCGTGCGCCTGTTCGGGTGGGTAGCCGACCGCAACGCCGGGGTTACGTATGAAGCCCTGGGGATTAACGGCGCCGAAGCCGGAGTCATGCTGAAGTGGAACGAGATCATGTTGGCGACCTACTTGCAAAGAAGAAGCCCGGCGATGATCGTGTTGTCTTACGGCACCAACGAAGCGAGCGACCCAAGCTGGACCCCGGAGGCGTACGAGGCCATGTTCTCCTCTCTGCTGGCGCAGCTTCGGCAGGCCGCGCCCACGGCTACGATTCTCGTGCTCGGCCCCGGCGACCGGTGGACGCGCACCCGTTACAGCGTCAGGCTGGTGGCCGGCATCGACTGGGTGATCGCCGCGCAGAAGCGAGCGTGTGCGGCCAACCGCTGCGTGTACTGGGATACACGCCAGCGGATGGGCGGGCGCGGGTCGATGCGGGATTGGGTGGATGCCGGGTTGGGGCAAATCGATTACGTACACTTCACCGCGGCCGGATACCGGCGTCTGGCGGAGGTGCTTTTCGCCGACCTGATGGGGCAATACGAGATTTATAAGAAGGCTCGCACGGAGCAAGCAGGCTTTTAATGGATAACAAGGCTAGAATCAGCAAAATCGTGAAGAGTTTCGCCGCCGAACCGGTAGATCCGGCGCCCGGCGAATCGCTGTTTGAATCGGGGCTGCTCGATTCGTTTTCGCTGGCCGACCTGGTGACCGAACTCGAGAAAGAGTTCGCCATCAAGGTCCCGGATTCGGACCTGGTGCCGCGAAAGTTCGATTCCATCGACCGCATCGACGCCTACGTGGCTTCGAAATCCTGACATGGCTTTTCTGCGCGGATTTGGATGCTACCTGCCCGCGCGCGTGGTGGACAATGCCGAGCTGGCGCCCCTGGTCGGCGTCGACCCGGCCTGGCTGCTGCGCTCGACGGGCATCGAGCAGCGGCGATTCGCGGCCGATGGCGAAACGGTTTCGAGCCTCGGAACCGAGGCTGCGCGCGATTGCCTGAAACGCTGTGCGGCCGAAGCCGGCGACGTCGGCCTGGTGATCGCCGCCAGCGGATCCGGCGAGTTTCGCTTCCCCGGCCCGGCCACCGCCATCGCCAGGGGTTTAGGCATTTCGGGCGTGCCGGCCATCGATTTGCCCATGGCGAGCGCGGGTTCGCTCTTCGGCCTTTCGCTGGCGGCCGACCTGGCACACCGGTATGGCAACGTGCTGGTAGTGGGCAGCGAAATCATGTCCCGGGTGGTGCGGCTGGAGCCGCCCGGCCGCGATACGGCGATCCTGTTCGGCGATGGCGCGGGCGCGGCCCTGGTGAGCGCTACTGGCGGGTTCGCCGAAATCCGGGATTCGGTGCTGGCCAGCGACGGCGAGTTCGCCGAAGCGCTGCTCCTGTGCCTGGATGCGCCGCTCCACATGGATGGGCGCACCATCATTCTCCACGCCTCCCGCAAAATGCCGCGGGCCATTCTGCAGCTTCTGGAACGCAATCGCCTGCAGCCGGCTGAAGTGGGCACCTACATTCTGCACCAGGCGAATCTCAACCTGATTACCCGTGTCGCCCACGCCGTAGGCGCCCCCGAATCGCGGTTCTTTTCGAACCTGGCGCGCTACGGCAACACCTCGTCGGCATCCATGCTGATCGCGGCAGCCGAATGGAGCACCGGCCAGGAAGAGCTAACGCAACCCGTAGTCTTTGCCGCCTTCGGGGCCGGGTTGAACTGGGGCGCCGTGCTGGCTGTGCCGCCGGCGGCTACGCCGTGACCGGCGGCACCAGCGTCTTCAGGAATTCGTGCGCCACGCGGAAGCCGCGCTTGTATTGTTCGGTGAAATTGGCGCCGTCGTACGCCGGGTAGTAGAACTGGTCTTCGTTCTCGATGTTCAGGGCTCCGGTGTAGCCCACTTCCGACAGCACGCTGAAGAAGCCTTTCCAATCCACCGAGCCGTATCCGGGCACGCGGAAACGCCACCAGCGGGCGTGGTTCACGGGCTGAATGCCGGCGCGTTTCACAATGTGCCAGAGAATCTCCGTGTCCTTGAGATGGACGTCGTAAATCTTGTCGGCGAATTCGCGCGCCGCCGCCACCGGATCCATGAACTGCCACACCAGGTGAGACGGATCGAACTGCAGGCCCACGTTCGGGCTGCCGTTGAAGGCTTTGAACAGGGCCTCCCAGCCCACCGGCCCGGTGGCGATGTTGGGCCCACCCGCATAGGGCTCCCACAGGATGCGCACTTTGTTTTTCTCGCAGGCGGCGAAGTACTTCTCGCTGTAAACCTTGACGATCTCGTCCACCTGCTGTTCGAGCCCCATATTCGGGATGGTGCCGCTCTGGCCGCCGATATTGGGGATGCCGAGCTTGCCGCACAGCTCCAGGCACTTGACGGTGTAGGCGTTCTGGCGGTCGCGTTTGGCGGGGTCCGGGTCGATGTGGTTGCCGTCCACGCCCAGCGAGGAAATGTAGATACCGCTCTTGGCGATCTTGTCCTTGATGGCGGCGATGGCGGCATCGTCCACCTGGTCGGGATTGATCCGGAGTTGGGCGCTGGTAAAGCCTTCGGCCTTGACGAACTCCAGGTTGGAATCCGAGTACTGCATCAGGACGCCGAGCCTGGGTTTCCAGTTCGGCGGGCGGTTGCGCTGCGCCGAAGCGGCGGCGGCAGCCGATATGGCGGTAAGAAGAGTGCGTCGCGTGACAGTCACGAAATGACGATACCCCGCCAGCAGGGGCGGGCGCAAGCCCTCGGTGCGGGTGCTGTGGGATAAACTTAGAGTTCGCTGACGTATTTCCGGGCAACGGCTTGTTACCGAGCCGCGACCGCCAGGGAGCGGTTTTCTTGGTGGGGCAGGCGGTTCCGCCTGCCGGGCAATTCTCTCACAGCTTCCCAGGGAGCGGTTGCCTATTACTCGACAGTATGAAGAAGGAATCGGCACCTAACCACCGCGATGAGATGCGAGAGGAGTACGACCTTTCGGAGTTGGAGGGCGGCGTTCGAGGGAAATACTATCGCCGGGCGACGGCTGGGACGAATCTGGTGCTGATCGAACCCGACCCAGTCAACGTGTTTCCCGACAGCAATCGCGGCGAATCTTGACCTTGCGGCGGGAACTGGGTTTCGTTCTGACGCTGGCGGCGGCGCTCCTGGCGTGGCAGCTCTTCGCTCCGCCCATCGTCGGCCTCGCCGACCAGGGCGACTTTGTGCGGCTGCTGGGACCGCTGGGATACGCTCCCGTACCGAAGGGGCCCGAGCACAAGTATTGGTACGTTACCCGAACCTACGTCAAGGATTCGAGCTACCGGGAGCCGCGGTGGGAGCAGGCCACATCGGAGTTCATTCCCGCCCGAATTGCCATCGCACTGAACCGTCTGTTTGGGAATCCGGACCGGTTCGACATCACGCTTTTCGGCTTCACGCACACGGTGCTTTTTCTGCTTGCCCTGGCCCGCCTGTTTTATGTTACGCGAAGCCTGGCGATGCGCCGGTTGGTGTGGGCACTGGCCCTTCTGGTATTGACCGACGTGGGCTACGTGGCCTATTGGAATTCGTTGTACACGGAGCCCGCCTCGTGCCTTTGGTTTCTGTTTTTCCTGGCCGAGAGCATAGACCTGTGCAACAGCCATGAAATCTCGATTGGCCCGGTCTTACGCTGGAGCATCTTCGCCGTGCTGTGGATCGCGGCTAAGTCTCAAAACGCCCCGCTCTCGATCCCCCTGGCTATATATGGGCTGGGACTGTTGCGGCGCACTGTCGACCGCAAAACCTATTGCGCGACCGTGGGCGGTGTAGTGGCTATCTGCCTGGCGGGAGTCGTCATGTACCGTTCCCTGCTGCCGGCGCCCAGAGTAACCGCTGTCTACAATGCGATCTTCTTCGGAATTCTGCCCGAGTCTCCCGATCCGCAATCCGATCTGAAGGCCCTCGGCCTCAATCCCAGCTACGCGCAGTACTCGGGAACGGTCGCCTGGAGCCCAGGCACGGGTGTAGCGGACGGAGCTCTGGTGAACGCCCTTCTGACCGATGTTGGCTCCTTCCGGTTGATGGCATTCCACTTGAAGCGTCCCCGGCGGATGTGGCGGCATATCGGCGAACTCTTTCCAACCATCCTCTCTCTGCGACCGGAGTTCTGCGGCAACTTCGACCGATCCGCCAGCCGGCTCCCGGGAGCCAGGAGCGACGCCATCGATTTGTGGAGCCGCTTCCACGAGCGCGCCTTATTGCGAATCGCTCACCTTCTAATCCCCGCGCTGGTGCTGGTGTTTGCCGGAGGAGTCCTGGCGCTTCTTTTCCACAGCGGTGCCACGGCGGCCGTACGGCCCTGGACGGAATTGGCAATCTGCCTTGCGGCGTGCTGTTTGACGGCGTTCTTCGCCGCCGCATTTGGCGACGCATGGGAGCCCGTCAAGCATCAGTTTCTTTTCAACCTGCTGCTCGACACCTGCCTGGTATTCGGGCTCGCGGCCCTTCCCCACATCCTCCGCCCCGTCATCATGAAACAAGCGGAAGACTAACTTCACATACTGCCGCACCGAGTCTTCAAACTGCTGAAGTCGCGGAATTTGGGTTAAGTCGGGTTCCGGCTCGCGGGGCAGTGGGGCGGTCCGTGGGGCAGACCATCGTCTTTCGTGAAGCAGGGTCTTCCGTAGCGCCGGCGATCTTTGTCGCCGGTGCCTTTGCTCGCGGCTATGCTGCCATTTGTTTGTCACAGCGCGAGTCCAAAAATATCCCCTTCAAAAACAGTAATTTAGGGTCTGGACATCTCGAAACGCATTGCCGTCCATGGTATTCATAGGTTCCGGGCCGCTACCGAAGCCTTGCCGGAATCGAGGATCGCGCCCGCGACGGACGCTTGCAAAGCCTGTCAATTCTGTACAAAAAATGCACAAGGAACCAACCCCGGCCAAGGGCTGCGTGGACCCGCGTCCACCATCGGCTCCAATTTTGTTTTTTCAAAGGCTGGCCAGCCATCGAAAACCCTCAAATCTGCACAATTCTGCACAACCAACCCGCACGGCCAAGGGCTGCTCCGGAAAAGTCCGCAAAATCTGCACAAATCCGCCCAAACGAGCCTATCGGCGCAAATCCTCGTCCGTCGGCTCCAATTTTGTTTTTTCAAAGGCCGCCCAGCCGTCGAAAGCCCTCAAATCTGCACAAATCTGCCCAATCGGTTGACTTTCCGCGTCTGAACCCGCTACGTTTGTCCATCATGCTGCATAGACTTGCCTGCTTCGCCTGTTTCGCGCCGATCCTCGCCTTCGCCGCCGAACCCGGCTCGGCCCACCACGACATCGCCGCTCTGGTCGATTCGCACGCCGCCGAATACCGCGACCTGTCGCGCAAGGTCTGGGAATTTGCCGAGGTCGGATACCAGGAGCGCCAAAGCTCGGAATTATTGCAGCAACACCTCAAAGCGGCCGGCTTCACCATCCGGGCCGGGGTGGCCGAGATTCCCACCGCCTTCGTCGCCACCTTCGGCCAGGGCAAACCGGTGATCGGCATTCTGGGCGAATTCGACGCCCTGCCCGGCCTCTCCCAGGACGCCGTGCCGGAACGTAAGGTGATCGTCGCCAACGCTCCCGGCCACGGCTGCGGCCACAATCTGCTGGGCGCCGGCGGGGCGCTCGCCGCCGTCGCCGTCAAGGATTACCTGGCCACCCATCACCTCCCCGGCACCGTGTGCTTTTACGGCACCCCGGCCGAAGAAGGGGGCTCCGGCAAGGTCTACATGGTGCGCGCCGGCCTGTTCCACGACGTCGACGCCGTGCTTCACTGGCACCCCGGCGACCGCAACGCCGTCACCACCGGAGCCGGCATGCTGGCCATGATGTCCGCCAAGTTCGAGTTTCACGGCTTGGCCGCTCACGCCGCCGCCGCTCCCGAAATGGGCCGCTCCGCCCTCGATGGCGTCATGCTCATGGGCAACGCGGTGGAATTCCTGCGCGAGCACGTCCCCAGCTCCACCCGCATCCACTACATCATTACCAAGGGCGGCGTTGCGCCCAATGTGGTGCCCGACGACGCCGAAATGTTTCTCTATGCCCGCCATCCCTCCATGCCGGCCTTGACCGGCATCTGGGACCGCATCGTCGCCTGCGCCAAAGGCGCCGCCCAGGCTACCGGCACCACCGTCGATGTGCGCATCGTCAGCAGCGATTACAATATGATCGACAATTTCCCGCTGGCCGAGCGCATGTACCAAAACCTGACCGAATTGGGCGGTATCTCCTATACTCCCGCGGAAACCGATTTCGCCGCTCGCCTCACCGCGCTGCTGCCGGCCGGATCGCGGCCCAAGCCCGGCGCCGAAAGCCGCATCGAACCGCTCCAGCGGGATCCCTCGGAGGGTGGCTCGGCATCGAGCGATGTGGGCGACGTCAGTTGGTCGGTCCCCACCATGGGCCTTTCCACCGCTACCTGGGTCCCCGGAACTCCGGCGCATAGCTGGTACGCCGTGGCCGCCAGCGGCATGGCCATCGGGCAGGACGGAATGGTGCTCGCCGCCAAGACCTTGGCGCTTACCGCCCAGGATCTGTTCGCCGATCCGAAATTGCGAGCCGCCGCCAAAGAGGATTTTGAGAAGCGCCTCGAAGGCCAGCAATACCGCTCGCAAATCCCCGCCAACCAGAAGCCGCCGCTCGATTATCGCAAGCTCGGAAACTGAACCGAATGTCTCAGGAGCGCGGTGCGATCGCCAGCCCGGCCGCGCTCAGAATCCCGCTCTTGTCGGCCACCTGGGCTTCGACGATCGGCACGTCGCGTCCCAGCAAAGTGCGGGAGCGCGTCCATACCCGCTCCCGCAGGTCGCCCAGGAAATCGCTGGCGGCATCGGCTGCCTGGCCACCCAAAATCACCACTTCGGGGTCGAAGATGTGCACCAGGCTGACAATCGCGGGCGCCAGTCGCTGCAGCGCGTTGGTCACGATTGCCCTGGCGATCTCGTCCCCCTCCGCGGCAGCTTGAAATACCGTGCGGCAAGTCGCCAGTTGCGGCTGTCCGCGAAATAAGCTGGTCAACACGGAACTGCAGCCGCGATGGACGGCGGACCAGGCAGCTCCTTCGATGGCGCGCGCCGAAAACACCGTTTCCAGACACCCGCGATTCCCGCAGGAACAAACCGCGCCGTCCGGTTCCACCGTCAAATGCCCCAGTTGGCCGGCCACGCCGGAATGTCCGCGCAACACGCTGCCGCCGGAGAGCACCGCGCCGCCCACTCCCGCCCCCAGCGTAAGCATCACGACATCCTGGCGGCCCCGCGCCGCACCCCACACCACCTCGCCCGCCAGGGCGACGCGCGCGTCGTTGTCGGCGAACACCGGTACATCGAGAGGCATTCCCACCAGGTCGGACAACGCCAGGCCTTGCAGAAAGTGGAGCGCTCCCGGCAGAATCTCGACCCGCGTCGAGTCGGGATCGATCTTCCCTTTGCAACTCACCCCGACCGCGCCCGGGTTTCCGGAAGCGTCGATCAGCCAATCCAGGGCCTCGCGCAGGGCGCCGCAGAAGCCGTCCAGCTCGTTGGGCGTCGCAACCGACCGCGCGGCCAGAATCGCCCCCTTCTCGTCCACCATGCCCGCCCGCATCTGGGCGCTACCGATGTGAATTCCGAGTATCACCATGGCAACCCCTCCCTACCCGGCCAGAACGCTCCAGCCCCCGTCGACGTTTACCACCTGGCCGGTTATCGACCGCGACGCTTCGCCCAACAGGTACAGCGCCGTTCGCGCCACGTCTTCCGCCTGCACCAGCCCAGCCGTCAATTGCTGCCGCGAGCGCACGATTTCCGCCAGCTTGGGATCGTCCATGGCGCTCTCGCCGGCCGGCGTTCGAACCATTCCCGGCGCGATGCAGTTTACGCTGATGCGGTGCGGCGCGTAATAAGCCGCCATGGACCGGCTCATCGCCGCCAGCGCGCCTTTAGCCGCGGCGTAGGCGTGGGTGGCAAACTCGCGCGGTTCGGGCGCGAAGGCCAGCACGCTCGAAGTCAGGACGATCGAACCGCGCAAGCCGGACGCCGCCACCTCTTGCTGCAGCATGCGGCCGATCGCGGCCCGGGACAAGCGAAACGCACCTGTCAGGTTCTGCGCCAGCGCCAACTCCCAGCCTTCGTCGGAGCACTCATGCACCGGCCCGTCGCCGTAGCGGCGCCCACCCGCGCCGGCGGCCTGCAGCACTGCGTCGATTCGTCCGAAGCGCCCCAGACACTGGGAAACCACCGAGTCCGCCGCCCCTGGCCGCGTTAGTTCGCCGGTCCAGCATTCGGCACCGGTTTCCTGGGCCAGTTCCCAGCCGGTGGCGCCGTCGGCGGTGGCGATCAACACCCTCGCGCCCCGCTCGGCCGCCATGCGGGCCGCCGCCGCGCCGATTCCGGTCGACCCCGTTACAATCAGTACCTTGCCTTGCATGCCGTTGACTCTTACACTTACACTGTATAGCTTTCAGCGCTCAGCCATCAGCGCTCAGCTAAGGTTTGGCTGACCGCTGATGGCTGACCGCTGACCGCTTCCATCATTCGTGGCGTGTCAGCAGGGTCTTATAGAGGTTCCACATGCGTTTGAAATCGAGGCCCAGCATGACGTTGACGGGAGTGGCATCGGGGGCTACGCGCCGGTCGAGCGGCTGGGTGGCGCCATAAAACTTCCCCCAGTTGGTGATCACGTCCAGGGACTGAGTCTCCGAGCGGGTGACAATGCCGGGGTCGATCAGGTACGCGGCCGGCAAAGAGTCCCACAGATAGGTGACACTATCGGGGTGATGATAGAAGCCCGGGTAGCGGTTGCCTAAGTCCCAACTGAACAGGTCCGTGATCGGAGTGTGGGCGGCCGCCACTTCGTCGAACTGGGCCCTGCGAATCGGCGCCAGATTGCAGATATCCAGGCTGAACATCACTTTTCGAGGAATGCGCGACCGCAGCACGATGCGCGCGGCTTCCGGGTCGAACCAGAAATTGAATTCGGCCGCCGGGGATGCATTGCCCGCCACGTGCAGATTGCCGCCCATGAAAACGATCCGCTTGATCTTGGTTTCGATTTCCGGCCTCATCCGCAGCGCCAGGGCGATATTGGTCATGGGCCCCAACGCCAGGATGGTCACGGCGCCGGGGCGGCGCTCGATTTCGGAAATCAGGAAATCGACGGCGGCCTCGTGCCGCGGTTTCCGCCCGGTAAGCTTGCAGCCGGGCGCGGGCTTGATCCTGGCCGGATCTTCCGCGAAAGCGCCCATATATTCCAGCGAACCCCAGCGGCGCGTATATTCGCGCGCCATGGCGGCCGTGTGCGCCAGCGGCTCCTCGGCGCCGGTCAGAACCGGAACGGCGGGCCGCTTGAGCAGGTCGAGAATGTGAAACATGTACTCGGCGCCCTGGGCCGGCCACACGTTGCCGGGCACGATGGTAACGCCCTCCACGGTAACTTCGACGGGGCTGCGCAGCAGCATCACCAGAGCGGCGCCGTCGTCGCCGAACAATCCCGAATCGGTGTCGAACAGCACCGCTTCGCGGTCTCCGGCCGTAAGAAGGGGCAAAACCAGAAGACCCGCGAGCAAACGGAGCATGCTTCCCAAATTCTAACGCGCCGCGCCGGAGGCGGAGCGGACAGGAAAAGGTCTTCGTCCTTACTTGGCTCGCTTTGCCACGAACTCTTCGGTCGCTATGTCGGCCACCTTGCGCGTGAACTTGATCTCGTCGCCGGAGACCTTGCCCGTGTAAGTGATGCGCAGCGGCTGGCCTTCCATGTCCAAGCTCTCCACAAAGGAGATTTCGTCTCCCTTTACCGTCCCTTCGGAGATCTCGGTATCGCCAAATTGCGACTTCGCCCGTCCGGTCAGTTTCTCGCCATCGACTTTGAAGTCGTAGGTGTAGTTCTGTACGCCGATCTGCGTATCGATCGCGGCCGTCCATTTGCCGGTGACGTCGGCCCACGCCGGAGCCAACAGAAGAACCGCCAGCGCGGTCCCCAGCAACAGTCTCGGAGCCTTCATGGTCAAACCTCCTGCATCTAGTGATTTCCGTCACATACTATACCGCGTGGTGGGTCGCAAGACGCGGGCGTGTATGTGGCGGCGCGCTTACTCGACCTGGGGAAAAACAGCTCCGGCTGGTCGGCGGGCGAGGTTCTATAGTGGGGCGGACGCCCTCGTCCGCGCGGGTCCCCCTGGACCCGATCTTCGCCCCGAGATCGTCAGCCCCTTGCCGCCAGCGATTTGCGCGACCAGGGGCTCGCACGCGGACGAAGGCGTCCGCCCCACCAAACGTCCCGGAGGGTCTATGGCACGCCGTCTGCACGCCTTGGCCGCCCGTATCGTCATAGAATAAGGATGCATAAACGCGAAGGGTGCCATCATGCCTGTTTCTAGAAATCGCCGCGGCTTTTCGCTGATCGAGCTGCTCATCGTCATCGCGATCATTTTGTTGATCATTACCATCGCCGTTCCCAAGTTCAACAGCGTGCAGAAGCACGCTCGCGAAGTGGCCGCGCTGCAGGCCATCAAGACCGTTCATACGGCGCAGGTGCAGTTCTACTCCGAGTACGGCCGTTATGCCACCTCGCTCACCGAGCTGGGGCCGCCCGCCAGCGGGCACTCCAGTGCTTCGGCGGCGGACTTGATCGGCAACGACCTGGCGTCCGGCGAGAAGCAAGGTTACCGATTCACCGTCACTGGAAATGCGGGCGGATACGTCATCAACGCCAATCCCGTGGTGTATGGCACCAGCGGCGACAAAAGCTTCTTTTCCGACCAGACCATGACCATTCACGAAAACGACGGTCCCGAGCCGGCCACCGCGCAAAGCAAGGAAATGCGCTAGCGAGAGAATTCAGCCACCGATGAACAAATCATGGTATTCATCGGCGCTTATCGGTGGTTATAATCTGATTCGGCCTCCCTGAAATGTTCTCTTATTCCAACCAGGATCTTTATTGCGAACAGGTGGCTCTGGCCGACGTGGCGGCCCAGGCTGGCACGCCGGCCTACGTGTATTCCAGCCGCAGCATCCTCGATAACTATCGCGCTTACGACCAGGCATTCGGCGAACTGCCACACCAGGTCTGCTACGCGGTCAAAGCGAACTCCTCCCTCGCCGTATTGGGACTGCTGGCGAAGGCCGGCGCCGGTTTCGATATCGTTTCCGGCGGCGAGTTGTTTCGTGTGATCGAGGCGGGCGGCGATCCGGCCAAGGTGGTCTTTTCCGGCGTCGGTAAAACCCCCGGCGAGGTGGAGTATGCGCTGGAGCGGGGCATCCAGAGCTTCCATTGCGAATCCGAAGCCGAACTGGCGTTGATCGATGCCAAGGCGGCGCGCCGCGGCGTGAAGGCGGCTTTTGCGGTTCGCGTCAACCCGGATGTGGACGCCGCCACCCACCCTTACATTTCCACCGGCTTGAGCCAGCACAAATTCGGCATTGCCATCGCCGAAGCGCCGGCCGTGTACGAGCGCGCGCACAGTTTCCAGAACCTGGTGGCGAGCGGGGTTAGCTGCCACATCGGCTCGCAGATTCTGGATGCGACCCCGATCCTCGAAGCCGTCGACAAGGTTCTGGCCCTGGCCAACGCCCTGCGCGCTCAAGGGCACCCGATTCGCCACCTGGACCTGGGTGGAGGCCTGGGCGTGGCGTATCGGCCGGGAGAGAAAACTCCGGGAATCCGCAGCTTCGTCGAAACCGTGCAGGGACGCCTCCGCGAAGCCGGATTGACGGTTCTGGTGGAACCGGGCCGCTCCATCGTGGGCGCGGCCGGCATGCTGCTGACGCGGGTGCTGTATCGCAAGAAGAACGGCGACCGGGAGTTCGTTATCGTGGATGCCGCCATGAACGATTTGATCCGGCCGTCGCTCTATCGCGCCCACCACGAGATTATTCCGGTCCGCCGCAATTCCCTGCCCCCGATCGTCGCCGACGTGGTCGGCCCGGTGTGCGAAACCGGCGATTTCCTGGCCCGCGAGCGGCACATGGCCAATGTGATGCCCGGAGATTTCCTGGCGGTTGCGACCGCCGGCGCCTACGGGTTCGTTCAATCCTCTAATTACAACTCCCGCCCGCGCGCGCCGGAGATTCTGGTGGAAGCGGACCGCTTCCGCGTAGTCCGCCAGCGGGAGAGCTACCAGGACCTGGTTCGCGGAGAAAGCGTCTAAATGACAGAGCATGCCATGATCGAGCCCGCCCGCTATACCTGTTACCGCGCCGCCGGCCCGATCGCGGTGAACGGCAAACTGGACGCCCCCTCCTGGCAACTGGCGGCGCGATCTACACCGTTTGTGGACATCGTGACCGGCGAGCCGGCATGGTTCGACACCCGGGTGGCGTTGTTGTGGGATGACGATTACCTTTATTTCGGTTTCCGGGCCGAAGAGACCGACGTCCGGGGAACGCTCACCGCGCGCGACTCGAAAATCTGGGAAGAGAACGACCTGGAGCTGTTTATCGGCGCACGCGACGCCTATTACGAATTCGAAATCAACGCCCGGAACACGGTCTACGAGGCGTTCTGGATCTGGAACGACGTTCACCGCCCGGGCGGACCTTACTGGGGCCGGCCGGAATTCGATCCGGTGAGGCAGCGGACCCTGGTGCTCGATGGGGTGGGCGGCCACGTTCACCCGCGTGGCGAGCGGTGGGGCTTCCTCGATTGGGACTTCCCCGGCCTGAAGACGGCCGTTCACGTGGAAGGTGTGCTGAACAGCCGGACGCATACCGACCGCGGCTGGACGGCCGAGGTGGCGCTGCTATGGAAAGGGCTGGAGTTACTGGCCGACGGCCGCTCGCTTCCCCCTAAAGACGGCGACGTCTGGCGCATCGATTGCTCGCGATTCGAGAAGATCGGCCGCCACGGCGAAGTGCTCGACCCCAGCGCCGGCTGGACCTGGAACCGGCACGGCTACTACGATTCGCACATCCCCGAAGTGTTCCCGTACGTCACGTTTTCCACCGAAACGGCGAAAGGGGAACTTTGACGCCCGGCCCGCCGGTCGTCTATCCTGAAAGGAGCACGCCTCGAAACCTCGATGTCAGCATTACAATCCGGAACTCGTCCCGCCGCACGCTTGGCGATTGGTGTCGCCGCGTCGGTTTGTTTCAGCCTGTTGCTTTCCGGCTGTGAACAGCGCACCACCGATAGTAAGGCCGCTCCGCAAGAGAAAAGCGCGCCGCACGACGCTTTTCCCAACGATACGGCTCTTTTCCTGGCCGGCCTGAAAGGTCCGCCCGACGGACCTTATCGCGAGTTGGAACAGACCGAGGCGTGGAAGAGCTACGCCGCCCGTTTCGACCAGACCTGGCAGAAAGCGCTGCGCGACCAGTTCGCGCCGGTAGACGCGTTCCAGAAACGCGTGCTGGCCGGCATTCACACGGGCAGCCCCTACCTGTTTTATCCCTTCAGCGGACCCGACGTCCTCTACCAGGTACACTTTTTCCCGGACGCGACCCGCATGGTGTACGTGGGTCTGGAGCCGGTGGGCAATCTGAAGCGGCCGGAGCGATATAAGATTCCGACTTTGGGGCGGGAACTGAGCGCCTGGAGCCAGGCGCTGAATTCCATTTTCAGACGCAGCTTTTTCGTGACCAGCGAAATGGACCAGGATTTCCGCGGCCAGGTGTCGGACGGCAACGCGCAGATCATTCTGCTGCTGTTGGCCCGCTCGGGCGATACCATCGACGAGCTCGAGTTCGGGCACCTGGAGCCTGACGGCCAGTTCAGCGTGGACGACGCGGCGCTGAAGAAGCACAAGGTGGTGAAGATCGAGTTTCATCACGGCGCGGAAACCACCGAGCGTACGCTCTATTATTTTTCGACCGACCTGTCCGACAGCGACAAAACCCATACCGCGGGCTTTGTCCAGGACCCGTCCTTCGAGCATTTTCTGGAAAAGCAGGGCACGGCGGATACGCTGGTAAAATCGGCGTCGTTCCTGCTGCACTGGAAGATGTGCGACGGCATCCGCGGCTACATCCTGACCCACTCGAACCTGATCCTGCAGGACGACACCGGCATCCCCTACCGCTTCCTAAAGGGCGGGGACTGGAAGGTAGACCTGTTCGGCGAATATAGCCATCCCGACCGGCCGTTCACCAACGAATGGCAAACGGATCTGGCCAAGGCGTTCGGGGAACCGGGCCGCGCCAAAGAGCTCGGCTTCCAGTTGGGCTACGGTGCGCTACGCCGCCCGTCGAGCCTGATGCTGGCCGTGCACGTGCCCAACACCCAGGCCGCCGCCGAAGCCCCGAAATAAGCGGCTTCCGATCGCCGGGAGTGTGTTCGCCCGTTAGTCAGCGAGATTACGATGACGGACTTTTGGCCGACCGTGCGGTATACCTTTCGGATACTCGGCCGCAGTCCCGGTTTCACCGCGGCCGCCATTCTCTCTTTGGCGTTGGGCATTGGCGCCAACACAGCCATTTTTACCCTGGTGAATGCGTTACTCCTACGTGAACTTCCTGTCCGGCAACCCGAACGCCTGGCTCAGCTCTCGGTTTATCACTGGCCGGTTGAAGCCGGGCATCGCCATCGAACAGGCCCGGGCGCAGCTCCAATCGCTTTGGCCGGCGGTGCTCCTGGCGACGGTTTCGACCGATGCCCCCGGACTGCGACGGCAGACGTTCTTCTCGATGGGACTGGATGTGGCGCCTGCCGCGACGGGCGTAGCTCGCGAACTCCGTGCCGCATTCACGCGGCCGCTCTACGTGCTCCTCGGTATTGTCGGGCTGATCCTGATGGTCGCCTGCGTCAACCTGGCGAACTTAATGTTGGCGCGCGCCGCGGCGCGCAGTCATGAAATGAGCGTGCGCGTTGCCCTCGGCGCAAGCCGCTGGGCGGTCACCCGGCAGCTTCTCACGGAGAGTTTGGCTCTGTCGGCATCCGGGGCGATCCTGGGCCTTGCTTTTGCCGGCTTCGGGAGCCGCCTGCTCGTCAGACTCCTGGCGGGAGGTCCCCTCACGCCGATCGCGCTCGACCTGCGGCCCGATTGGCGCGTACTCTCGCTCACGGCGGCCATGGCCATCCTGACCGGGGTCCTCTTTGGTTTCGTTCCGGCGTGGCGCGCCTCGCATGCAGACCCGGCTTTCGCCATACGAGCCAACTCGCGCGGTCTGGCGGGTTCAGGCGGATGGGCTCGCGCGCTAATGGTGGCGCAGGTTGCACTGTCTCTCGTGCTACTGTTGAGCGCCGGACTCTTGGTGCGGAGCTTCCGGAATCTGTGTACGATCGACCTCGGCTTCGACGCACGGGTCCTCCAGGTCAGGCTTTCTCCCAGGCCGGGCGGGTACGGTGTGTTGAACGTGAACGAATATCACCGGCAGCTCATCGATAGCGTCTCCGCTCTACCGGGAGTGCTGTCGGTAGGGTTCTCGGACTTCGCGGGAGCCGGGCAGAGAGAATGGCCGGAAGCGGTATCGGCGACTTCAGCGGCATCGAGCCCCGATGGCGGCGTCATGAGCTCATCCGTTATGGTCTCGCCAGGTTTTCTGCGGACGCTTGGAATCGGGCTGACTCTCGGGCGCGATTTCGAGTGGACCGACGATGCGTCGCATCCGCCTGTCGCGATCGTCAGCAGCGGTCTTGCGGAACGGCTCTTCCCGGCGGGCAGCGCCATCGGCCAGGCGATTCGGCTCGGCTTCATGCCCGAGTTTCAAAAACTCAGGATCATTGGCATCGCCAAAACGGCCCGCCTTTTCGACCTGAGGGATCGAAATCAGCGCGTCGTTTATATTCCATATTTTCAACATGCCGGATGGGCCGCGCAGGGCAGTGTCTTTCTACGCACCCAGGCTCCCGTGGCAATGGCCAGGATTGTGGGACACGAGATCGAGTCGTTTGGACACGAATACCCGTTGCAGGCGCAAACGGTCGAAGAAGAGGCCAGCCAAAGTCTGGCGCGGGATCGCGCCGTTGCCATGATCTCGGGATTTTTCGGAGTGCTGGCGTTACTGTTGGCCTTGATCGGGTTATACGGGCTGGCATCCTATAGCGTTGCGCACCGTACCCGGGAGATCGGAATTCGAACGGCGCTCGGTGCGGGACCGGCGGGCGTGCGTTGGGGCGTGCTGCGCGATGAGCTGACGCTGGCGCTTGCGGGGATAGCACTCGGAATCCCGTGTGCGCTGGGGGCGAGCCGTCTGGTCGCGAGCCTGCTTTTCGGAGTCTCGGCGGACGACCTGCCAACGCTTCTGGCCGTGTCGCTGTTGCTTCTCGCCGCGGCCCTGTTGGCCGGCTATCTGCCGGCGAGGCGCGCATCGCGCATTGACCCGATGGTCGCACTGCGGACGGAATAGGCTCAGAATACCGTTGGTCTGTCTTGTGGTTATTGTCACACCGCGGTTTCTATGCGGGCCTCCACGATGAAGAGCGCCGACGCCCGGGCTGGGCATCCAATCGATCAGGGCCGGCGAAGCGCCAGCGCTACCGGGGCTAACGGAGAGCGGTTTCGGCGAGTGGCCAACCCAAAGCCAAATCAACGGCTGACAGCGTTCGCGCCACCGATCCCTCCGCAATGCAAGCGTCGAGGCGGGGGATGTCAGAACGCCGGATACATGGGGTAGTCATGATGGTGGCCGCGGAGTTCTGCTGGGCGCGTGCGATTCGATGGATCGGCCGAGCCTCCTGAGTTGGGACCCATCAGTGGTTTCACATTCCCAGATGGTATAGACGGTCCAGCCCTGGGCGATGAGGGCTCTTTCATTCTTTCGGTCGCGCTGACGGTTCCCACGGATCTTGGGTAACCAGTACTCAGCATTTGATTCCGGTCGGCGTAGACCATCCTTGCACCTCTTACAACCGTGCCAAAAGCACCCATGCACGAAGACACAGACCCGCCGCGTCGGAAAGACCAAGTCAGGTCTTCCAGGCAGGACGCCGACGTGCAGGCGGTAGCGCAGACCGAGAGAATGAAGGAACCGCCTGACTCGAAGTTCCGGCTCCGTGTCCTTGCCACGGATTTTTGCCATGATCCGACTTCGAACGGCTTTCGAAAAGCGATCCACACTACTCCGTCAAATCATCTGCAAGCTGATGTTCTCCGTCATGGACGCAAGATCAGTCAGGCCGAGGGGAACAAAGGCCAGTTGTTTCCGTGAAACGCTTCCAGGTGAGATGTAGTCGTTGAACAAGACACATAGCACGTGAACGGTAGGCTGAAGCCCGGCGTGCTGCGAGAGGGACCGGGTCCCCGGTCCAACCGACTGGTCAGCTACCTCCATCCTGAACTCACCGTTCTTGCACTGCACCGAAACCATCGGCCGATGTGGGACAGTGCCCACCGGCAGGACCCAGAGGATGTCGAGGCCGCCGTCCTTTTCGTCCCCCAGCAGCACCGGTCGGTCGAACCCGATCGTCTTCAGGTGGGCGTTGAATTCCGCTTTCTTCCTTTTGGCGTCACGGGGATGACCTACACGGTGGACTTGACCGGTTGCTCGGCCGCAGAGACGCCTGGCGACCCCGCACTCAAAGTCGCGGGACCGCTTTCCGATGCTCCGAATGCTGCTCATGTCTTTCACGAAGATCAGAAAGTCCTGATCGAGAGCGGTGAATCGGCCAGTTGCAGGCTGGTACTCAAACGGCAACCTCGATCCCTTGCCCTCGAAGTGGGAACGGAGACGCTCCACCGCAAGTTCAATCGCTTGGTCAGTGCTCTCGGCCTTCATCTCTCGCTTCAAATCGTCGAGCAGCGGCGCGTCGTTATCCCGAATTTGCAGGTCCGCACGGGTGAGAACCCTGGAGCTCTCGACGCAGAGCTCCTCGGCAACGATCTCGAAAAACTCAAAGAGAGGGCTTGGCATTCTTGTTGACGAAAGCCTTCACTGCCGTGTCGAACGCCCTGTAGGACTGGAGCAGTCTTGTGCCTTCCGGGTCTCGGTTGCCAGAGACAACCTTCTTGAGGAGGAGGGCCAAGTCCTTGTTGACCTTCGACAGCCGCGATAGGCTCTCTTCGCGGGTATCAACGTAAATCTGAGCTTCTTCAAGGTCTTTGCCGGCATGCAATTCAGCTGTTGCCTTGTCCGACCCCAGCACCCGTGCCAAACGCGAGAGGTCCCGCGTGTCATAGACGACTCTGGCCGAAACTTCCCGTTCCGGGCTGCCCGGTCTTTTCGGGCCGTATAGGTCGTTCAAAAGCGCGCTGAGGTTCTTCTTATCATAGCTGACGATATCCAGGGTCTTTGGATTGACTTCGAGCTGGAGGTATTTCTTGATTCCGGTCCGCTGAAGGGCCTCGCCAAGCACCCAGAAATCCTCACCTTTTGGCAGTAACACGCTAGCACGATTCAATAATCGAAACGGTACCAACAACCTTCTAGCGTTTTGCCTGGTCATCCGCACCTCGCGAAGTACGCGATCGAGTCCTCCCTCAGCCTTACTCTCACGTTCCAGGAATTGGGCCTTGCTGATCGGTGGCCACTCGCGAAAGCCGATCAGGTGCCGCACGCCGAGATAGACCCGCATTTCGTTTTGCTGCTGTTCATCTGGCTTGTCTGGAAAGACCAGCACCGGAATGCTGCCGAGATCCGACTTGCGGCCCGTGTGTCGATCCGGGTTGCCGCGGATCTCTCGAATCGCGGCGAGGCGCCGGTTCCCCTCTATCACCACTAATCTTTTGTCCTTGCGCTTCGCAACAAGCGGCTCGTAATCTATGAACCCGTTCTCAAGAAGCGAGTCCACAAGCTCCGAGGCATAGTGAGGTTCACCGATTAGGTGCGCCTGGATATCGCCTTGGCTCTTGCCAGAAGCCAGCCCGCCAAATCTGGGGTTCTCCGGGTCGAAGTCCAGCACGTCCGGGGACAAATACTCCAACTTCGGGCCCGTCTGTTCCTGCACCGTTTTGCTCATTGGTTCACCACAGGCCGTGCAGCGCCGACACGACAGCCTTGAACAGAGGCGGTGGCACAGCGTTGCCGATCATTTGGAAGCGGTCACGTACGCTGCCCCTTTGAAATCGGAACTCACGGGGAAACCCCTGAAGGGCCGCACATTCGAGATATGCGAGGCGCCTCGCGGGTCCGTCGGAGGCGAATTGCCAGCGATCCGTATCAATCCTCCTTAATGGTGGGCTCATCGGATGGAGTGGAACATGACGCCAATGGCCCACAATGCAGGAGCTAGGCTCGTCCCAATCGCGCCTCCGATTGCGGGAGAGATAATACCAGTGGAAAGGCTCGTTGTCGAAGTCGCCCACGGGCCATTCTGGCATGCCGCGAAGCACGTCCCATTGTGAGACGGGCCGAACCCCTGTGTTGGCGCCGCGGAGCGGGGCCGGAAACGTGTACGCGAAATCAAGATCGGAGCGGATCCCAACTATGAATACTCGCCTGCGGTTCTGCGCTACTCCGTAGTCCTGGGCATTGAGCACTTGCCAGGAAACCCTGTAACCGGCTAAGCGGTAACGGCGGATTTGATTGTTGAGGAGTTGTCGATTGTCGCCGTAGGCCATGCCATTCACATTCTCGACGACAAAGGCCTTGGGATGGACGACACGGAGAGCACGGTCAAAGTGCTGATACAGGTAGTTGATCGAGTCCGCCGCATTTCGCCGACCTCCCTGGGTGAAGCCCTGACAGGGGTAGCACCCCACGAGGAAATCCGCATTCGGAAACGTCTGAAACTCGGCAATGTCGCCGGCTTCTACAACCGGTCCGAGGTTGTCCTCGTACGTCTTGCAGGCGAGTTGAGAGATGTCATTTGCCCAGACAACTTGGTGGCCCAGATCCGCCAGCGCCAGATCTGACCCACCGCACCCGCTGAATAAGGAAATCGTCCGCACTGGCCTCATAGGCGCCGCTCGACGCTCAATTCATCTCGATGTTGTATAAGACCTTGCAAATCATAAAGATGGTATCAGATTGCGAGGGCCGAGAGCTATCTCGCAAGAGTGCCCGTTGCAACGCCGCAGCCTCGAGTACGGCGCCTACAAGCGTTGGTGGACCCGCAGGCGCCCATCTGTAAATGGGAGGACACCGTGAAACGCCGGTCAGGTCGGGAGTTGCCTCACATGGCCGTCGGCCAGCAACTCCCTGGATACGGCGTTCGAGAACCCATGGACCGCAATGGGCCGCTTCTCCCGACGGGGCCTCCAACTCCCGCTAGTCGGCCGGAAATGGCCGCAGCCTTCCCGCCTGGGTCAATGCCAGCAGGGGGAAGTAATTTCGGTAGAGCGCGTAGCGCAGGTAAAACACATTGGGGAAACCGGTTCCGGTGGCGGCGGTTTCGTCCCACTCGCCGTCGGCGCGCTGGGAATCGACCAGGTACCGGACGCCGCGTTCGAACGCCGCCGAGGACCGGTCGCCGGCGGCCATCGCCGCCAGCAATCCCCAGGCGGTTTGGGAGGGCGTGCTGGGCGCGGCCACGAACTCGTCGCGGGCGTAAGAGGCGCAGCTTTCGCCCCAGCCGCCGTCCGGATTCTGCACCGCCAGCACCCAACGCGCGGCGCGCTCGATGGCCGGGTCAGTGCCGCTTTCCCCGGAAGCGCGCAGGCCGCGCAGCGCCAGGAACGTGCCATACAGATAATTCACGCCCCATCGGCCGTACCAGCTTCCATCGCGCTCCTGGGTTCGCAGCAGATACTGCGCGCCCAGGCGGATGCTCTCGCGCGCTTCGGGGGCACGGCGGCGGCTCAGCGCCTCCAGCACGCGCCCGGTAATGTCCGGACAGGTGGGGTCGAGCATGGCATTGTGATCGGCAAAGGGTACCCGGTTCAGAATCGCCCAATCGTTATCCACGTCGAAGGCTGCCCAGCCGCCGTCGCGCGACTGCATGTGAATGAGCCAGTGCTGGGCGCGGGCTTCGCAGCGGGCCTGCGCCTCGCGGTCGGGAGATTGGGCGTGCTCCAGGGCCAGCAGCACCATGGCCGTATCGTCGATATCGGGGTAATGCTCGTTGGCGAACTCGAAAGCCCAGCCGGAGGGTTCCAGTTCCGGCCGTTTCACGCTCCAGTCGCCCTTGTGGCGTACTTCCCGCCGCACCAGCCAGTCGGCCGCGCGGGAGAGGCGGTCGCCCGCGGCCTCGCCGAATTCGCCCAGTCCGAAAGCCGCGTAGGCCGTGTCCCACACCGGCGAAAAACAGGGCTGAAAAAACAAATCGTCGGGCCGCTCGGTGAACAGGTTGTCGAACTGGCGGAGAGCTTCGATCAGGTCCGGATGATCGCGCGGATACCCCAGCGCGTCGAGCGCCATGACGTGGTACATCATGGAGGGATAGATGGCGCCGATACCCTCGCTGTAGCGGGTGTGGTCGAGCATCCACTTTTCCGCCGCGCGCACGGCCGAGCGCTGCACCTCGCGGGGGCCGCGCCGCTGCCATATTTTGAGCGCCCGATCGATCTGGTTGAACACCCGCGACATGCGGTCGCGCCTGGGCAGATCGAAGCTCTTGCCCCCCAGCGCCAACTCGTGCAAATGAAAACCGGGCGGTACGGGACGCGTCCCGCCCACCGCCTGCACGATCGAAAGCGGCACCACGATGGCGCGGGTCCAGGAGGACATTTCGTAGAGAATGTTGCCCGGCAGCAGTACCAGCTCGGGAGGAACCGTGGGCACCGAGGCGCGCGGGTAGAGGCCGAACAGGCTGAGGTTGATCTTGACGTAGCTATTGCCGGCCTGAATCCCGCCCAGATCGAGGATGGCGCTGCGCAGGCGGAGCATGGGGTCCGCCTCCGGGCTCAGGCCGGATAGCTTGAGCGCGGTGTAGGCCTTGATCGACGCGGAAACGTCGGCCGGGCCGCCGGGGTAAATGTCGAAGCCGCCGCCCGCCTGCTGGCGCGCCAGAATGGCTGCCCTGGCTTTGCGGATACGCTCGGCCGTGGGCGGGTTCCAGGCGCCGCCCGCCGGCGGATAGAGCCAGAGCTGCAGCAGCACGTAATCCGATTCCAGGGTGGTATCGGCCAGCAGGTCGCCACACCAGTAGCCTTCCGGCTTCTGCAGCCCCGCCAGCGCCCGGGCGCTCGCTGCCGCGGCCGCCAGGGAAGCCTGCGACAGGCTCGCGCGCGTTTGCACCACAGCCGCCGCACGGCGCGACGAGGTGCGTCCGGCCGGCTCAATGAAGCCCGATCCCATCAGTTAACAGTGTAATCGGAATCTTCTTTTCGTGGTTTCCGGCCAAGGCCCAAGAATCGATACGTCATCGCACCTCGGTAAACGCCATGCGACCAGGCGCGGTCTATCGCTCCGTGCGGAATTGACTGGCTGGTTCATGTCTCACAAAAGGTAAGTGTCGGGATTTACTTTCTGCCCTTCCCCGCGTGACGCCGCCGCCGATCCGTGCCAAAAAAGCTACGATGAAAAGCGGAGAATGGAAGAACCGGCCATGAAACCATCCGAAGCCCTTGCCGCGCACCGCGATGAATTGCGGCAGCTTGTCAGCCGCTGCAGCGTCGCACACCCGCGCGTGTACGGTTCGGTGCTCAGGGGCAAGGACGACGACGAAAGCGACCTTGACTTGCTGGTGGACGCCACGGAACGCACAACGCTGTTTACCCTCGCCGGTCTGGAGCATCAAGCCCAACAATTGCTTGGCGTACAGGTATCAGTGCTGACTGCCAAGGACTTGCCGATGAGGTTCCGCAACAAGGTTCTGCGGGCGGCGCAGCCTCTATGAAACATCCCGAACGCATTGAAGATTATTTGCAGCACATCGCGGAAGCCATTGCCCGCATCACCGGCTATGTTGCCGTGGGTCGGAGCCATCATGACTTCTGCGCCTCCATGTAGATTCGTAGCACGGCGTTGATCCGCGTCTGATAGCCTTTCTGTCGCCGCAGCCAATCGAGCAGGTCGGTATCCAGCCGGATCGTGACCGTTTGCTTCGGTCTCGGCATTACGATTTTCGCTTGCTTCCAAAAGTCCGCGTCCGTTGGGCGCGCCTCCGGATCCGCCTTGACCGCGCTCCTAATGTCTTTGTCGCTCAAGGCGCGCAGGCGCTTCCAATCCGTGGCGCCACCCTTAGCTGAGGCTTTGCCAGTAGGCTGTTCTTTCATGGCGCTCCGCCCTCCATGCCGGAATGACCCGTCGCTCGGCTTCCGATACATCGCTGTAAATCAATGTGATCTCAAGACCGTCTACGACGCCGATTGCGTAGATTCGAGTTTCTCCATAGTCGAACCTGTCATCCACCCTCTCAAGCGTCGGCCCTTCGAAGATTCGGATCGCATCCTCGAAGGCGATTCCGTGACGTGCAACATTCCCCCGGCCCTTTCGTTTGTCCCAAACGTAGTTCATCGGCCCGTATTTACATTATGTATTGACGCGACGCACGGCGCAATTGGGGCCGTAATCACAGAGCGGGGCTAGTCAGTAATCCCTGCCGTGTCTCAAAATGGGTGGTTCTTGAGACGCTGCCTAGGGGCGCGTCGAGGCTTACGACGGCTGAATAGAATGAACCTAGTTTGGGCGCGATTTGGTGCGATAATTGGTGCACGGAGGAACTATGAGAGCAACTGTATCGCTCGATGACAACCTGTTGAAGATAGCACACGAATATACCGGCATCACCGAGCGTGCGGAGTTGCTGCGCGAGGCCCTGAAATCTCTAATCGCGCGCGAGGCAGGGCGTCGGCTGCTGGCGCTGGCCGGAACGGCTCCGACTATCGAGGATGTGCGCAGGTTGCGAGTTGACGAGCGGTGATTCTTGCAGACACGTCCATCTGGATTGAGATGTTCCGCCGCGGCCGCTTCAGGGCGGAGTTGGAGGGCCTGATTGCCAATGACCAGCTCTCGATCCACCCGTATATCGCGGCGGAATTGGCTTGCGGCTTTCTGCCGGATCGCAAGAACACGCTGCATTATCTCGACGGCCTTAACCAGGTTCTCCTAGTTCGATTGGCGGATGTGCGTCTGATGATCGAAGCGCGGGGGCTGGCATCGAGGGGGATAGGCCTGACGGATGCCCATTTAATTGCGTCCTGCCTGGCTGTGCCTGGGACGCACGTATGGACTATCGACGGCGCACTCGGAAGGGTAGCCGATCTACTCGGGATCCGCGCCACGATTCCGGGTCGCCCGGAAATACGTTAGCGAACCTATGAAGCTGTGTACTTAGGGCTCGTCAAGAAACAACTGTGCCATTTCGGCGTGGCGCACGCACTCGTGCGTGCCGCGTCGGCACTTTTGCCGACGCTCGGCGTACCGTACGCAAGCGGGTGTCGAGAAAAGTCTCGACA
>Ga0182016_10000578_pt1 | contig 45981 bp, 39 predicted proteins | sample 712S2MmetaG_FD_120491 | JGI IMG/M metagenome (GOLD analysis project Ga0182016, IMG submission 120491) | Permafrost microbial communities from Stordalen Mire, Sweden - 712S2M metaG | ecosystem: Environmental > Terrestrial > Soil > Wetlands > Permafrost | place: Sweden: Stordalen | collected...
AACGACAACCGTGGCGGGAGGTCACAGCGGCCATGGATGCCGCACTGCATCTACTCCCCAAAACCCCGTAATATCCACTCGCCTAACACTCAGTTGCAATCCACTCCATCTTGTGTCATTATCTCCTTTGGTGACACTTATGCCTGCAGGATTACCTAAAGACGAACCCCTCCGCTCACAAGAGGCCTTCACCGCCTATTGTCAGCTCACTCCGGAGCAGCACGAGAAGCCGCTGGAGTGCTACGCCCTATTAGGCGCACGCTACCAGGCGCCGGTGAAATTGGTCGAATCGTGGGCCAAGAAATACAAATGGTCCGACCGCCGCCGCCAATTCGAACAGACCGTCATGCAGAAGGTGCAGGAACGGGTTGTCGAGAACGCCGTCGAGACGAAACTATACTTTCACGACAAACTAACCACCTTGATTCGCCTATGGTTCACCACGCGCATGGCTGCGGAAAACTCCAGCGCCACCATCAACGCCATGCGCCCCGGCGACATCCGCGCGCTCATCGAGTTGGACCTCGACATCATGGGCGGCAAGGACATCAGCGATGCCCTCAAGGGGGTGAAGGAAGATGAGAAGGACGCCAAGGCCGCGGTGAAGGTGCTGACGACGAAGGAACTTCAGAGTCTCGTGGCCATCGGGGATCAGGACCGCGCCAAGAATCAACCCGTGGCCTTACCGTCGGCCGGCCCGACCGGTACAGGGAATGCATAAGTGAAGAAGAAGATTGCAGCGAAAATTCGTGCGGCGGTATCGGGGCTGACGTCCACCGCAGCATCGGCTTCGACAGTGGCAGCGGCAGCGGCAGCGGCAGCGACAGCAACCCCAACCTCGACCATCGCAGCCCATGAAATTCCTCCGCCGCGCGTTAATCCCATGCAGGTGCAGGCTGCGCGGCAGGAGTTGGCCTCGCGCGAGTTAGTACCGTATGTGGAATTTGTGCACAAACCGGCGCTGTCCACGGCACGGCACATGGCGGAATGGGCCGACATCTTCATGCACCCGTCGAAGACGAAACCCCATACGTTGATCATCGCTCCTCCGGGGTCGTCGAAGACCAGTTGGAGCAGCAAATTCCTCCCCTGCTTTCTTATCGGCCAGAACCCTGGACTGCATGTCGGCGTCGTGACCTCCACCGCCAAGCGCGCATGGAAGCTATCCCTCGCCTGCCGCGACACGGTCACGGAAGTTCCGGAGTATCAACAGGTGTTCCCGCATGTGCGGCCCAATAAGGCTAAAGGTTGGGCCCGTGATCAGTGGTTCGTCGAGCGTCCGCAAAAGGACGACCCCGACCCAACGATGACTTCATGCGGACTCTTCGGCGATATCCTCGGGTCCCGATTGGACTTTTTGATCTTCGACGACATCTTTGACGAGGAGACGATTGGCAGCGACACCCTCCGTGAGCGTGGACGCAAGTGGGTGCGCAATACGGCTATGACGCGGCTCGACCCGTCGAAGGGGCGTGCGGTTGCCATTTTGACGAGATGGAGTGGAGTCACTGAGGATCTCGTCGCCGAATTCGAGAAGGACAAGCGCTGGCAGATAATCAAGATGCCGGCGATCGGCTACTTCGGCGATGGGAACTCCTTGTGGCCTGACCGCCTGCCGCTACAGTTCCTATTAGATGAGCAGGAGCGGGACCCGCTGGGCTTCGAAGCGGTCTATCAAGGCAATCCATCCCTGGCGGAAGGCGATATTTTCAAGCGCGCCTGGTGGAAGTGGATGGATCTCGACGCCTGGCCCGATAAATTTGAGATGATCGTGCAGGCGTGGGACACCGCGTACAAGAAAGGGAAGAAGAATGACTATAGTTCATGCGTAACTCTTGGCATCCTGCGCGGCGGGATTTTCGTTCTCCACGTGCTGCGCGAGAAACTCACTTGGCCGGAGTTGGTCGAGGCGGCGAACAAACAGTTCTACGCTTTCCGCCCTCGCACGGTGTTGATTGAGGACTCGGCGAGCGGGCAGAGCTTGCTGCAACAGTTAAAAGTGCAGTCGGAGCCCATGATACCGGTGCATGAGTCGCAGCGCGGGCAGCAGGACAAGCGGTCCTTCGTATTGCCGGTGACAGGCTATGTCCAAGGCGGACGCGTATGGCTGCCGAAAGATGTGCCATGGGCGAAACGGTTCGTCTCCTCCCTGGGCAACTTCAACCCCGACCGTGAGCAGAAGGACGACGAAGTTTTGGCCTTCACTCACGGCATGTTATGGCTGACCAAATCAAAGTCCGTGTCGCTCACTCAGGATTGCCTGATTAAACCGTCGGGACTGAGTGAAAATGTAGGCAGCATGGGGACGCGGTTTGCCACACAATTAGGACTCGGCGGTTCACCCGGGGGTTCATGGTTTGACCAAATGTAACTTAGGGGGCTAATGTGGAATTCGCTGCGGATAACGACGAACTGCAACTGCTGGAAATCTCCGTCAACGCCAGCTACGCCACGTGGAAGGATCAGATCCGCCACGTCAACATTCTGAAGATCCGCTGCCTCTGCTTCTGGGACGGCGTGCGGCTGCCGGTGCAGTTTGGAGTGGATACGACGAATAACTAAGAGGACACTTCCTATGCCTGTCGACAACGTAATTGCCGCGCACTCCATGCCGGTCACGACTGTACAGCCGGTTAGTCCGGACCTACTGGCCGGTGGGTATCCGAAGTCCGCCAACGACGGCGCGACAGGTGGGTTCTTCAACAATATGTTTGGTGCGTTGCGGCGGATATTCCCCAATGGGCCACTGGCGGGGGAGTATGGCGTGAAGTCCTCACAGCCCGTGCTGAGTCCCTTTCAAGCCAACCCGGTGCCGGAGCCTCAGCCTACGCAGCGTCCGGCGCAGACCACGGCGCAGTTGGGGGGATCGGGCACACCAATCTATGCGGGTTTCGTGACCGACCTTGGGGAATACAATGGCAAACTGCAGGGGAGCAGTGCGTTTCCTACCTATGAGAAAATGCGCCGGAGTGATCCGGATTGCCACGCCGGGATAAATGCGACGAAGCTGCCTATCAGGTGTGCGCAGTATCAAGTGATACCTGGAGTCACTCCTGCAAGTCCCCTGTATAACTTCGCCGTGGAAATTGCCGACATGGTAAGGGAGAATTTATTCGGCGGCCTGGAGACGATGTCATCGACGGGGTTTTATCACGGGCAGACCTTCGAGTCCGTGCTGGAGAATGCCCTGCTGTGCATTGATTTTGGTTGCTCCTCCCATGAAATCCTCTGGCATGTCGACCAAGATAAGGTGAGAATCCGCAGGCTGGCGCCCATGCTCCCCATGACGTTCTTCCGTTTTTATCCCGACAAAGACGGGCAAATCCTGCTGGCGTTGGAGCAGTATGGTTACCGCGGCGACGAGTACGTGAATGTGATCATCCCATCCGAAAAGATCGACTACTTCACTTACGATAAGGAAGGCAGCGATTTCTATGGGCGCAGCGCTCTACGCTACGCCTATGCTCCGTGGTGGGTAAAATCAAACCTGTGGCGACTGGATAGCATCGCGATTGAACGCAATGGAATGGGGATCCCCCTCATCACGATGCCTGAGAATGCATCCGATGAGGACAAAGCTTCCGCCCAAGCATTCGTCACTTCACTGGCTATTCATGAGCAGGTAGGCCTCACGCTCCCCTTCGGTTACGACTTCAAGCTGGTCGGCATGACGGGCCGTATCCGCGATCCGAAGGCATCCATTCAGCATATGAGCGAGCAGATCCTGCGCTCCTTCCTCGCCCAGTTCCTCGCCTTCGGCACGACCGCCACCGGCAGCCGCTCCCTGTCTCAGGACATGTCCACCTTCTTTAAGTTGGGCCTCAACACTATCGCACGCGCTACCACCGGCACCATATCCAAGAGCTGCATTCGGCGCTTAGTCGACTTCAACTATGGCGACTCCCGCAAGCAGATCCCCTACCCTCAGCTCATCCACTCCAACATCGCCGCGCTCGACCCGATGGAGTTGGCGGAGAAGATTAAAAATCTCAGCCAATGGCAAGTGGATCTCCTGCAACCCGACGATGAACTGGAAAACTGGTTCCGTCATGAATACGGATTGCCCGCCAAGACCAAGATGCGCGTTCGTTGGATGCCTGTTCAGACCCGCCTCATGGAGCAACCTGCTCCGGGCCTCACGCCGACGGAGATCGAAGCGGGGAAGGACCCTGGCGGCGCCCCGCCGGTTGTGGAGCCTATCAATCCCACCGGCGGGCAGAATCCTCCGCACCCCGGCACTCCGGTTAAGCAGTCCTATGAGCCCGGCGTGCAGCCCAATCCGCACCGTGAGGAGGGAGCGAAGGTCAATCCGGTCGGCGGTGGCGGCCCGGCGGCGAGTATGAAGGCGGAGGAGACCGTGGAGTTGTGTCTCCTCCTGGCCGACAAGCAACCGGCCAGTCCAAAAATTGTAGTGTTCGACTTCGATGGAACCATTTCAATTTTCCCTGGGAAGAAACAACTCGACTACGTCCCGGGGAAATTCGGCGTGTGCAGTGAGAATGCAAGGGAGTTGATGAAGCGGATCACCGCGGCGGGGATGAAGTGTGCAGTGGTCACGGCCCGCAAGGATATTGAGGATACAAAAGCGTGGATCAAGGCGCAGAAGCTCCCGGTGGTCAGCGTAGGAAATGAGAAGATTCCCTGCCTGATGAGCGTCGATGACAGAGGTTGCCACATTTCGTGGGGGGAGGACCTCGACCCCGCTGCCGTGTCGGCCGTGATGAAGGCGCTCAAGAAGATTATGAAGACACATGGAGATTAAAGTGCCACAGTTTTCAATTTGCCTCAAGGGGGATACAATGCCCAGACCGTGCTTCTTTCCCGGATGTTATGCCCTAGAGAAACGTATTTACGATGCAGCAACCCCAGAGGATCGGATAACGATCGAGAGAGGTTATCTTCGATCACCATGGATTACACACTATACCCCTGAACCGGTAACCGCTACAGATGGAAATGAAAAGATCTTTCAGATCGGTAATTGATCCCTATGTCCACATGTGATACCGTATTCCCTGTGCAGCACTTCGCCGGAGTTGAACTCATCATCGACCCCTTCGCTTCCGACGGGGGCCCGTGGCGCAATCCACTACGGGTGGACAGCTTTATCGTCAATCCCAAGGAGTGGGCGGAGATTCAGCGGCGGTTGGCGGAGATGCACGCGAAATCGAAGGAGGAGTAGAAAATGGTCGACGGTCGTTACTGTTTCGTCTGTCACGAATTCACCGAGGGTGACGCTCCATGCAAATGCCCCGACGGTACATCGCGGCGGCTTGATGTTGCCGATCCTGTAGAGGAGTTTACGGATCAGGTTGTATTGACCCGCAATGCTGATGGTGTTGTCGCGACTTGGGGTGCCCATTCCGGATTTGGTACCGATGAAGCTGAGGCGCTTGTCGTGCTGGCCAATAAACTCCGCGCTGGCAAGCTTTACCCCTGCGATTGCGGGCAGTTGGTATTCACCTTCTACGTGGCGCGTAGACTGCTGGCCCAGCCGGATGTCGAGGAAGGTGGCTATCTTCGCTGCCACTATTGCTTCGCTGACGATGACAAGGGGGACGACTTGAAGTTGAATGGGAGTCAGGATCATCTGCAAGTGGAAGGTGGAGCAACCAGCGATGCACCCAAAAGTTGAACTCGCCATGAAGGTGCTGACGCTTCTCGCCGACCACGACACCTGTGAAGACGTGTGGTGGCGCACGGACGGCGAGTATGCGCCCATAACCTTCATCGTCAACTGCAACGACTTATTTTACTGGGCCTGTGCAGACGCGGTGGAAATTACCGAGGACAACTTCCCCTTGATGGTGCAGGCGTACGGCGATGCGGACGCCATCAACTGCCCGGTATGGGCGGCTACACTATTCTGCACGCGCACCCGGGCGATGAGGCCGCAACCTCCGTGCTATAAGGGATTCCCGCAGGTGCTATGGCCCTTGCTCGACGAGTGCGGGCCGAAGCGGACGGCGGAGTTTTAGTTCAGTCCGAAGGTCGCATCAGCAGAAACACTACCGTTAAGGATCGACCCTATGGAGCTAACACTTACCTGGGACGGCCAACTGACGCTCAGCGACGAGCCGTCCCAAGACGCTGTGTCGTGGAGCAAACCGTACCAGACGATGGTGCATGGTTTGCCTGTGTTCATCGAAAACCCGCGCGGCACGACGAGGTCCGGCAAAAACCGGGAGGGTACGCCGTGGTCGATCACCATGACGCATCACTACGGCCGCATCGAGAAGACGGCAGGATTTGACAATGAAGCCGTCGATGTCTTCATCGGCGACGATGCCGACTCGCAGGATGTCCACGTCATCCGCACCCAAGACCCCATAACAAACACAATGGATGAAGAGAAGTGTGTGCTCTGCTGCCGCGATCCCGGCAAGGCGAAACAGATATTCTTGGACAACTATTCGGATAGCCGCTTCTATGGCGGTCAAACGCATATGACCATGGAGGAGTTTAAGCACTTCATCGGTTGGGCCGCCAAGCCGGACCTGCGACTCGCCGATAAACCGCCGCTGCCCCAAGTCCTACTGGTCCGCCATGCCCACGTGGCCGACAACGGCACCGACGACCCCTCCACTCAACTCGTCCGCGGCTCGCGCGATGTGGAGCCCGATGCTCAAGGGTTGGAGGAGGCGGAACGCATTGGTCGGGAATTCTCCGGCATGGCGATTGGCAAAATCTACACCTCCGGTAAACAGCGCGCACGGATCGTCGCCGATGCAATTAGCCGCGCCACAGGAGCGCCTGTCGAAGTAGACCCCGCACTGGAGTCTTGGGCCCGCGGCGAAATGGAGGGTTGTCCCGTCAGTGCCGTAATGGAGCGTATGCAATACTACGCTGAACATCCCGATGAAGTCCCGCCAGGCGGGGAGGCTCGCAACGCCTGGCTGCAGAAGTTCGGTGTGGATCTGAAGGCCAAGATGAATGAGACGGAGACTTCCGGCAAAATGATAGTTGGAGTTACACACCTGTCGAACATCATGGCGGTCCCGGCCATTGTCACCGGCGACACGGACCTGCTGCCCTTCCCCGGACAGAAGTTCAAAACCTGTGAAATGCTTGCCCTCACGAAGCCGGGCAAGGATTGGAAATGGAAACGCTATGTCACCCTCAGCGATCGCCTCCAGCCTGTGGACTCCGCTGCCCATAAACGAGTCCTCGAATCCACTGCTCAACGAGTTCACGCAATACTTCGAGACGCTGCTCCGGGAACTCGTGTGCTCGCAGGTGAGTATGTTCGCTCCTTTGGGTCGACCCCTCCCGCCACGGAACAGGGACTGGTGGAACTCAATGACCTCCTCGGCGCTCGAATGCCGGTCGATGCGTCGCTAGCGAAATCCGTAGCGGATGCAGTCCGCCCCGCCTTCCTGTTCGGCCACGACGCGGTAATCCAGGAGTATGAAAAGGTGCAGGCGATGCCATCCCCTTGGCAAGACCCTCCGCAAGGATTCAATCCGGCCAACTTTCCCGCGCCCGCGATCGACGGGGGAACGGAGCGTGTCTATGCTCCACTCGGCACCAATGTCGCACAGCCTACTCCGCCCGAGGGTCTGCAGGCGCCATGGGCACAATCCATTGCTGCAGTAGGTAAACGTGGCGCTTTCGACTTTGCGGCATGGACATTGTCTCGGGAGATGTCGCAACTTCCCGAGGATTCGTACCCTGTGGGGTTGGATGGGCCGGATGAGCAGGAGTTTAATTTAGAGGCGGATATTCTGCAGAACGCCATGGCAAATTCCGGACTGCCACTCCGCCAGCTTGCCCGCGAGATTGCGCATCAGGCGCTGAACGAAGGTCGGCGGCAAGCGCTGAAGGAGCTGGGAAACAGAGTGTACTCGTTACAGCTTAGAGATGGCATTGTAACCGGAGAATACATATGCGCCTAGTGAAGCACAATAAACTTGCGATGCCTCTACACAATCCACTTGTCGTCGCCCGATGCAGTGAGCGCGGCTGCCCATTCCCAGCAGAAGAGGGGCGGCAGTATTGCCGTCGATGCGGATTGATGCAGACGGAGCCCAGATACTTCCAGGGAACGTCTACGCTGGGTCAGGCGGAAATTCAATGGCAGTGTTTGATGAGCGAAAAGTAGAGTGAAAGGCTGACGCCTGTGGCCGCCATTTAGAAAATCCACCCTCAAATCTCACCATCCGCACCACCCCCTCCAAAATACCCCTTGCATCCACCATTCCAAACTGGTTATCATGTAGTCATGAATGATTTGACGCTAAGTATTAACGTCAGCGGGACAATGCCGGCAGAAAACGTAGCGGCACTGTTATCCTCTGCGGGCGTCAAAGTCGCTCCAGTGCAGACCGATCCCGCACAATCCATCGTCGGCCCGCGGATGTTCGCACCCGGTGACACGCCGGTTGCCGCTCCCGTAGTGGACGCTGCGCCTCTCGTGCCCCTCAGCGACGACGGCGACTACGCGACTGTCAGCGGCACGAAAGTCCACCGCAGCGACTTCGCCTACGCTCCGTCTGGCTCTAAGCCCAGCGAATGGAAGCTCCCCGTGCACGACAAAGATCATGCGCAAAATGCTCTCGCCCGGTTCAATCAAACCGACCTTCCCGCCGACGCCAAGAGCGGAGTACGGAGTAAGGTAATCGCCGCTGCCCACAAATACGGCATCGACACTGTCGGCTTCGAAAAGGAACACGCCGACAAAAACTCCGACGCCGGTCCACCCGCGACTCCCGATCTTGGCCCGCGCACCGAGCCCAATGCCGGCCAGGTTGCCCTGGCGGAAGCAACTGTCGCACCTGCGACAACGGATCGCGCGGGCCACCTGTTCTGGCTTCTGTCTGAACTCGCGGCCATGCAAATGGACGGCAAGGAAGTGTACGAGCTGCCCATCGCCATGACCGGCACATGGGTCAAGGACGGCCGGCGCTTCAGCATCACCGACGAAGACCTGGACGACATGATCCGCAACTTCGAAGGCCGTGGAAACGGTCTGACCGTCGTCGACTATGAACACGCATCGGAGCAGCCGGAAGTGGCCCGCGGCGGCCCTGTGCCCGCAGCCGGGTGGCACCACAAATTAGCGAAGAAGCAGATCACCAACAAGAAGGGCAAGCTGCTGAACGCTCTCACGGCGCTCATTGAGTTTACTCCCGAAGCGAAGCGTATGCTGGAAGCCGGTGAGTATAAATTTTTCTCTCCTGCCATCCAGTTCGACAAGCACGACAAAGAGACGGGGGCCGCAATTGGGGCCTATTTGAACTCCGGCGCGCTCACCAACAAGCCCTTCCTGGAGGACTTGCCTCCCATCGTTTTATCCGACCTCGTATTATCTGGTTTACAGAGTGTGCACGTTGGTAGTACAATTGCTTTGTCGCCGGATTTCAGCAATGGGGCGCTTGCAGTACCCGCCGCCGGCAAAGAGATGAGCGAGAAGGAAACCAAGAAGGAGCTGAAGCTCATGGCGAAGAAGATGAAGGCGAAGAAAATCATGGAAGGCCCGGACGCCGGCAAGTTCGGCATGTATGGCGAGGATGGCGGCATCGTCAAGACCTTCCACAGTAAAAAGATGAACGACACCTTGGAGTCCATGGCGGAAGCCGACCGCGACGCCATGTGCTCGGAGATGTGCGACATGGGAGATTTGAAGTTGGGCGAGCCGGAAATGGCGGCTGGCGTAGGTGGAAACATTGTCGGAGGCGAGACCGTGGCTCCCAAGGCCCTGGCCGCGTCCGAAGTACCCGCACCTGCTGCCGCGGCTCCCGTAGCTGCATTACCTGTGGCAGAAATTATTCCCGCTGCACCGGCAACACCGGCGGCGATACCCGCGAAAGGAATTGAGACCATGAGCGAAAAGAAAACCACCGCCGTATTGCTGAGCGAATGCATGAACACCGAGACCGGACGCCTGGATGTTGAAAAGGTGGTCAACCTCGCCGCGACTCAGCAAATCACCCCTGCCGAGGCGTCCAAGGCGACGACTCTGAATGAGACCGTTGCCGGCGCCGTGCAGAAGGGGATCTTCACCCCGCAGCAGTTCGGGACCGCAATAGGTTGGGCGTTGAAAGACGAAGCCGGATTCAACAGCTTCGTTGCCACTGCCAAGCCGCAGATTGATCTGGAGTCGCATGGTGTGAGCCTGACGAATACTCAGGGGCAGACCCATGAGCAGATTGCACGCGCCGCGACACCCGAGGGCGCCTTCCTGAAGCTGACCGAGGAAATCTACACTCAGGGCAAGGCTGCAAATCCTGCCTACAGGTATGAGGATGCTCTGTTGTCGGCGAGCCGCCGGGATCGTGCAGGCTTCGACAACTATCGCAATGCCACGGTGAATCTGACTGATCGTCCGAAGGTCGCTTCACTGAATCTTGGCGAACGCTCGGTGTTGCAGAACACCCTGTCCGAGAGTCTCGGTCGTGTACCGCTAACGTAATCTCCGGCGCGCAGCAAGGCCCGGGAGCCCCAAGGGGAGCAACCCCTTGACTTAAAGAGTGAGGAGTCATCATGTCACAAGATGCCGTTGTTATCGGTCTGAAGTCGACCAACAACCAAACGTTCTGCAAATACTGCGCGGCGCTGCTGGACACCGTGAATTCCGGTCAGTTCATTCCGCCCGCGGGTGCCAATGGTGGACCCGTCGCCGGATTGGCTACCAACTCAATCCTGTACTCCGGAATCTCCGACTACGTCGGCGGTGTGTTCCAGTGGACTCTCACCGGCGCCGCGTGGCCATCCTATGCATCGGGAAGCGGAACCAATCGCGTCCTGACTATTGGGACCACGGGCTTCTTCTACGGCCTATTCGTCGGCACCGGCACGATTGCCCCCGGCGATCGCTTGGTTGTGGCCGACCAGTACGGGCGTCTTGCCAGTATCGAAGCGGATGGTTTGGCTTACGCCGCCGGCACCACGGCCTACTTGGTCGGTACCGCCGCGGACGCGGCAACCGTTTCCGGACAGCGCTTCAAGGTGCAGATGCAACTTACGACCATCAAGGTGTAAAGGTACGCTGCCGGGGCCAGCACCCCGGCGTTGTGGCTCGCGTCACGTGAACTGCTGGCAAGGACGATGAACGGGACGCGCAAGGGTGGGAAGTGAAGGGCGGCAAATGCCGTCGCACACAACCTGCCCGGGGAGACGGCCGGAGAGGTCCCCTAACACCGTGCTGAGGTTCTATCATGCCGTCATCTACACAGCAAGTACACGTAGACGCCGCCCTCACGCAGATTTCGGTGGACTTCGCCAACGATAAGTTGGGTGGCTATGTCTCCGAAGGTGTGTGGCCGGTTGTCACTGTGCAGAATGCAAGCGATTTTGCATTCTTCATGTCCAAACAGAAACTGCGTCGGTACAATACGACCCTTGGGCCCGGTGCTGATTTTAACCGCCTGACGCTGGAATACGACAAGCGTCTGTGGTACTTCGCCGATGGGCACGGGGTGGAAGTTGCAATCCCGGACCAGATCCGTGCGAATGCCGACCCCGCGGCTCAACTCGACATCCAGAGCACCAAGCTGGCAACCGAGACTATACTGATTGACCAGGAGTACAATCTGGCCGTCGGCTCCCTTGGGAGCAGCTCTGCCTTGACGGCTGCAGGTGTGACCTATGTCACATTGAGCGGTACCAATCAATGGTCCGATCAGACCAACAGCGATCCGCTGTCGGTGATCGATGCCGCGAAGATCACGATCGCCAATCAGTGTGCCGTCTACGGCAACGCCATGGTGATCAGCGACGCAGTGTATGTTGCGCTGCGCAACCACCCCCGCATTCGTGAATACTTCAAATACCCCGGTATGGCGATGAAGCCCCTCTCCGTCGACATGCTCCGCGAGTATTTCGGTTTGGAGTATCTGTTCGTCGGAGCCCCCCGCTACCAGACGGCAGTGGATGGAGCGGCGGACGCTTTGGCGCCCATCTGGGGAAAGAATGCCTACTTGTTCTACCGTCCTCCCAACCCGGGGCTGATGGAGCCGTCGTTCGGCTATACGTTCCTGTGGACCGGTCAGGGCTTCGGGCAGTTAGTGGCTCGTTACCGGGAGCAGTGGAAGACTCAGGACGTGATCCAATGTCAGAAATATTACGCGCAAGTCGTTGTAGTGCCCCAAGCTGCATACGCTTGGTTGAATGCCGTGGCATAAGCTTGTCGACTCTAGGGGCGGCCATTCAAGCCGCTCCTTCAGTTTTAGATGTGACAGCAGTTAGGGAGGATTGAAGTGAAAATTCAAGTATTCGGCACTGGCGATGTACTCCACGGTGTTAGCGACGAGCATGGCGTGCAGATTCAACTTTTACGCCTGCCCCCCGGAATTCACGCTACGGTTGAGGAAGATCCGGACCACTGCAAAATCACCGACGCTTTGGCGCAGTATTTGATCGACACGACAAATGGTCATGTCAAGCTCTATGTTCCTCCGGTCGACAAGCCGATCGAAGTCATGGTCTCCGTCAAAGACGACTCCGAGAAGACCAAACGGCAAGAGGCCCTGGCTGCCGCACAGAATGCGCAGCGCGAGCAGTTTGAGCAGGGGAAGAAGCTGCAGGATGAGCGGTATAAGCAGGCGGAAGCCGACCGTGCGGCCGAGAAGGTGCGGGTGGCGGGGAAGAAGTAGTAGGGCAATAGGGAGTTCGCGGGGTGGCGACTACCACACCCCTTTAGGGAGAATGCAAAATGGCTATCATCGCACAGATTCAACCTCGCGGCAGCTTTCAGATCCAGACTTTCAGCGGAGAAGCTCCACGGCTCACGAAGATATTCCTCTCCGGGCTGTCGACCAATGCGGTCAACTACGTCATCCATGGACTGCCCACCGGGGCGGTGCCGATTGCCACGATCCTTGTGCCTGGCGTTACCGGTGGCGGCCTTTGGGCAGAGTCGCAACCGGCGGATGCCTCGCAGAGTTTTGCCCTTACCGCCGCGGCCGCCGCCGCCAGCAGCGTTACGGTTTATACCGGCACGATTCCCGATGGAGTGGCGACCAATGCCATCACTTTGACTGCCGCGGCCGGTTACTCCGGCGGGGCGACCGTGTATACTGGTACGGTGAATGGTGGAGCAAGCAACGCCTATGTCGGCAGTTACTTCGATGTGACCGGGTTCGACAACTCCAGCAATAATGGCGTGTTTCTCTGCATCGCATCGACTGCTACAACCCTGACGCTTAACAACGGCAGCGGCGTAGCGGACACGCATGCGGCTACGGCGACCACTGGCGGATTGATTGGCAGCTACTTGACCGTGGCGGGATTTGGTAATTCTGCCAACAACGGTACGTTCCAAGTTTCGGCGCAGACAGCGACTACGATTACCTTGTCCAATAGTTCCGGCGTGGCGCAGACCGCGACTGCGGGAACGGCCACCGGCGGCTTCGTTTACCTTGAGCCGGCCACCGGCGGCGCTACCTACGGGTCGCTGTACATGATTTACTAATCTTGACGGGATAAGTGAACAAGCCCCCTTCACCGCCTCCACACGGGGGCTTTGAAGGGGGTTTTCATTTGAGCGAGACTTCCACGTCCTACTGCACAACGCAGGATGTTTACAATCAATTCCCCGTATTTGTCCCCAATCAGACCGGCAACGTGTCGGACTCCGTCGTGCAGTCCTGGATTGACGACGCCGGGGCGTACATCTATGCCCTGTTCCTGTCCCGCGGGATTAACCTCACTTCGATTCAGGCGACGACGGGGCTCACGCCGGTTCAACTCTACATCCTCCGCATGTTGAACAGGGAGAGCGGCACGAAGGATTTGGCGGCCGTGATCCGCTACAGCAATACGTCGGCCGACATGGGAGCGTTTGGAGCGCAGCAGGATCAACCGAAGACGTCATTGGTGGCAAACCGGTTCAGGGATGGCCGGTTCAGCGAGATCCTGCGTGGAAGTTTCGACAAAGTGTTCCTGCCGAATATCGCGCGCACCACGTCCATTTCGCCGACGATTCCAGGCAGCATATCGGGCGGCGACACGGAACCCGGATTGACGGCGCAGCAAGAGGGGCTCAATTCATTCTTCGTAAAATCGGAACAGTGGTAGCCTATGCTAAACATCACCGGCACGGTCAGTTGGCAATACGGCGAGTATGCTCCGGCGGCAGACCCCGACGCCGCGCTCCATTTGAGCCTGCAGATTCTGGAAACCCGTCTGACCGACTGGTCTGACATCTTCGAAGAGAAAACCGCCCCCGTGATGCAGCGTGCGGTGCAAGAGCAGATCCGGAGTGAAGGCGATGCCCTGGATACCTTCTGGGCCCCTCTCGCTCCTGCCACTGTCGCTGATCGGGAGAAGAAGGGATTGGGCGGAGCACATCCGATGCTGCAGCGCAGTGGTTGGCTGATTGACTCCTTCGCGGCCGGCGATACGGATCACATCCAAGAGGTGACAGCGGACACAATGGACTGGGGCTCCGCGCTTCCCTACTCCCTCTACCTCCATACAGGTACACAGGAGGGGTATCGCATCGGCCGCAGCAGTTTGGGGCATCTAGGACTGGGCATCATGAAGGCCCATGGAGCAACCGCCGTGGGTATGCCCGGACGCCAGATTATCAATATGACTGAGGAACTGCAGAACCGTATTCGCTGGGACTTCCCGCGGGCGCTGGCGGATGCCGCGGTCAGAGCACATTTCGAAGTAGATCAAGCGGGGGAGCCGCAGGAGCCTCCGGTCTAGGAGAAGTGATGGGATTCAGTCCGTATTACAAAGCTCTCTTTACGCAGCCCTTCATCCTGCAGATGGTGGCGATCATCCAAGCCGATATGCAGAGTGCGCTGAACCTTGTGACCGGGGTGACATTTAATCCCGCCACTCCGACTCTCGGCCTGCAGTCCTACATCGAGTACGACCTGGCCGTCATGCCGCCGGGAAATGTACCGCAGCTTATCGTCACTCCGCCGCGCGTATTGAAGATCGACGAGGGTAGTCAGCTAACGGAGCGTAGCGGCGGTATGCTGGAATTCATCACCACCGTAGGAAACCAGAGCCCCAATGTCTTAGCGCAGAACCTCCAAATGTACCTCCGTGCGCTTGCTTACGTGATCGACACCGCGGAGTCGAATGCGGCTTCGGACCAGAGCCAAATGTACCAATCGCTGCCCATTAGTCTGCCCTTCTGGACACCGACCACGACGACCCCGATTCAAACCGGATCGCTGATTTATATGCGGGTTGTCAGCATGGAGTTCGGCAATCTATACCGTAATCAGCAGGGTTTCCTGCAGGCGGCGTCTTTGCTTGCAAGGATAGACCTTGAAGAGGTATAGCAAACTGGGGTATAATTCCTTTGTGAACTGTAGGTAAGGGGAGGGCGTGACACCATGTCGATGATCGCAACGTTAAGCGGTACCGTTACTCTGATTGACAGCGATACGGGGACGGTGGCACTGAGCAAATCACTGTCGGTGTCGTTCACCGGCCTGCTTTCCTCCGTGGCCAATGCGGTGCTGGTCGGGACAGGCAACACGACCGTGGTAATCCCCAACACTACGGCCAATTTTATCTACGTGAAAAATAACCACGCCACGCAGACCCTGACGGTGACATGGACCCCCAACGGCGGTTCCTCCGCTGCCGTGCAGACGCTTGAGCCCGGCGGTGTGGCAATCATCGTCCAGCCAGCGACGGGCGGCGGCATTACGGCAATGGTCCTGACGGCCTCCGGAGCCAGTACGCCGGTGGAGTGGATGATCCTCGGATAGTCGGAGCGGATTGATGTTGAAGACTTACCAAGTAGTGAATGATCACTTCTCCCTGACGGCTCCCGCGGAGCGCAGGATCTCCGTGGAAGAGACGGGTATGCCGGGCGACTTTATCAAGCTGGACTGTATCGCCGACCTCGGCAAGGGTGAACGGTTCCGCACGGCGAATCCGGATGAGATTATAAGGTTTGATCATCTGGTGGCGCTTGGCTACCTGACGCTTGCCGGTGAGGATGCGGAGTTTGAGGAGCCCCAGCCGAAAGTGGAAGCGCCGATTCTCGCGGATGGGGAATTCATCGTCATCAAGGCGGAGTCGATCGGCCTGCAGGGGATTGTGCTCGACTACAAGTCCCCCGACATGAAGGAATTCAAAGCGGTGACGGGCAGCTTGGCGGTAACTCCCGGGGTGAAGTTGAAAGCCCAAGGGCCGTCGGCGGAAGCGGTGATGGCGCGGTTGATACGAGAGAAGATTATTGCGAAGGAGTAAGCGAAAATGGCTGATTCAACTTACACTGTCACGGTTGGAGATTTCCAAGCCGGTCCGTCCTTTATTTGGCCCGTAGTGCTTGCCCCTGCCGATGGGGCTAGGATGCTGGTCGACACCAATGGAAATCCGACCAACCCTGCATCTACGACTTGGGTCGGCGCCACTGCCTATTCGATTGGACAGCAGGTGTGGGACGCTAACGGGAACATTGAGACCTGTACGATCGCTGGGACCAGCGGCGGGTCTGCCCCTTCGTGGTCCACGAGTCCCTACCCTGTGAACTCGCAATCAGCGGCGAGCACGACGGACAATACTGTGACCTGGACCAATCTGGGGGCCCCTTACAGCGCCGGGGCCACTGAGGGGGAGGCTACATTAACGCTTGACACAAAGACAAAAGACATAGAATGTGACCAGGAGACCGGGACCGTCGATGCGATCATGACGGCGCAATCGGCAATGATCACGTGCAAACTGAAGGAGTCAAGTCTCCTCAAGATATTCTATAGTATTCCTGGCGGATTGTTCTCTTCCGGTACGGATACCGGATTGCCGTCTGGCGCCCAAAGCTACGAGGAGTTCGACTTCGGCGGATACGAACTTCCTAACCTCTTAGCCCCCGGCGTCGGCTTCACTGCCGCGCTGATTGCACCACGCCGCGGATTTACTAACCCCTCGAAATTTTATATAGCCACCCTTTACAACTGCTACCCCAAATCGGTGCTGAAGTGGGGAAGCACTCGCAGCAAGGAAACGATCTACGAGCTTCAACTCCATGGTATGGAAAATATTTGGAGGACCAAAGGGAAGCGGATTGCCCAATTTTATAGGCAAAAATGATTTATTTCCAGAACTTTATCGGTGCAGGAGTCGCGGTACTCCAGTAAGGCGCAACCCGTCGCAGGCTGGCGGATGAACCGCAAATCCAATATGTGCCCCGGACACGCGGCCGGGTGGCCATGTTGCAGTCCACGATAACAGTGGCGGCAACATGGCTTTCTTATTTTACTGAGGAGGCGTTAAGTGAAACAAGAAGTGAATTACGACAAGTGGTTGCTGACCGACGACACGTCCACGACGTTGCCCAGCGGAATGCCCTGTGTGCTGCGTTTCCCCCCGGACGAATACTTTCTCCGCATCGGCGCCATGCCTGGTGGAAACTTGCTCGTCTCTGCCGTCTCTCAGGGGACTGATGTGGCTACGCTGGTACAAGAGGCGGAAGCGTCCAAAGAAGCGGACATTGCGGCAAAGAAATCGAGCGGGTATGAGTTGGACTTAGCGGAAGTGCGCAACAGCGAGTTCCGCCTGTTCCTGCTAATTACATATGTGATTGTTTCACCGGTGTTCAGCCTGGAGCCTGTGTCCGGCACATCCTTCCATCCCCGCCGCCTGCGGCCAGAGGACCGGACATTCATACTGCGGTGGTATGAGGGGCAAATGAAATCCATCGCCAAGGGTGGACGCGCTGACGCCGAAACCTTTCCTGCAGAATCGGGAGCAGGTGCATTGGCTGATGAACGTGGCGGAGAAGTGTCGCAGGTCGCCGGCTGATTATTTCCGCTTATCCCCTTGGGTGTGGCAGTTTGAGTCGGCATGTTGTGCGGTGGTTTGGCAGGATGAAAGTCGGAAGCCTAAAAACGGTGAATAGTTATGGCCGCAACGAATTCTGATGTCCTCTCTTTGGTTGTGAAGTTTGTCGCCGATGTCCAGCAATTGGTCAGCGGGATGAAAGAGGCGGAGACTGCGACTGTGCAGTCTACTGCGGCTATGACGGATGCGGTGAAGAAGCAGACGTCCGCCTACGAGGTGCTGGCTGAGGAGCAGCAGCGTCGTGTGGAAACGATGCATCTTGAGACCGGGGAGGAGGAGACCTCGGCGGCCAAGCGCCGCCAGTGGTATGAGGAATGGATTGTAATCGAGCACAAGAAGTCGGAGGCGGCAAGGCGGTCCGCGGAGGCGGAGCATGAACGTACCGCGCAGGAGATTCAAGCATTGGAGATTACCAGGCTGGCAAAGGCGGAAACCGCCGCCTATGCAGAAAATCTCCGCCTTCAAACTCAGGCCGTTCAAGACAACACTGTCGCCTACGAGCGACTGAGCATCCGTGGACTCCTTCCGGTACTGGGTAACATCCGAACCCTTACACGTGTGGCTACGGGTATTTTTGCTATCGGCTTCCTCATTTCTGAGTGGGCAACGTTTGCCGATTGGATTCGAACCTCAGTAGACAATATGATGGGGTTTGATGAGGCGCTCAAGCAGACCGAACGCGATGCAGTAGCTGCGAGCCATGCATCTCTTGTGACTGTACAAGGGATGTCGGAGGCGGAAAAAAATCACCTGACTACCTTGCGGGATGTAAAAGTCATTCGTGAAGAGATGCAGGAGAATGATGTCAAGCACATCAAAACTGCGTTGGCTGGGGCAGTAGAAGATGAAAAAAATGTGCAGAACGATATTTCTCTGCTTCAAGCTCGCGATGCGCTAAAGAATGGCGACTTAAATAGAGCCAAAGAGTTATTGCAGACTACGACTCTACACAAGGATCTCGTAAAGACCATCAATGACGAAGAGGCGAAGGCGGATGAGATTCAGAAAATGACCGGCGAACGTATCGGCAACAATGCTGTAATCGCCCAGAAGATTATTGATGAGCGTATCCGATCCAGAAACTTGGAGAGCACAACTGAGAAGGAACTGGCGAAGCAGCAGGGGGCTGATCAGGATCTCCAAAAGCAATATGCCGCTCAGATCAATCAGCACTTGGTAGAGGCACACATTGCCACCTTAACTGTCAATAAAGAAGGTGCCGCTGCCGAGAAGAAGGCAGAGTCCGCGTGGGAGAAAGCCACCGAGGCAATGTACACCTACTACGCCAAACGGCGGGTCGAGGCGGATAAGGAAGCGAAGGCGCAAAATATTTTCACCGGTGCTGCGGAAGTGGAGACGGCCAAGGATCGCAACAAGGAGGAGTTGGCGAATCAGAAAGAAATGGAGCGCATCCTAACGCAGCGTGTGGAGAACCTTGGCCACCTATCGCAGGCGTATAAGAAGTTGCGTGAGGATGAGCAGCAGTATACCCAGAAGACGTTAGCCGATGAAGACAAGGCGCAGTTGAAACTTCTGGCGTCGCAGGAGAAAGCGCTGAAGCAGCATTTGCAGTTCTCGTCGGTGTTCCGCAAAGGGCGCGAGAAGGATGTCGCCGACCTGTTGAGATTCGAGCAGGAGAAGACCCAGATACGCGCGCGCGAGGAAATCCGCCAAGTGCTGGACAGGGAGCAGGTGTTTGCTCGTGAGTTGGCAGCGCAACGGGATGCGGCAATACAACAAGGATTGACGGGGGAGCAGATCGTCGCACTTGATGCGCAGCAGCAGCAGGCCATGGTGAGGGCACATCAGGAAGCTGGGCAGCAGATTCAGGCAATCAATACGCAAACAGCACAAAGCGCCAAAGCCGCTACAGATGCCGAGGAGGAATCGGCTAAGATGCAGGCATTGGCTAATGGGGAAGCTATTGCGGGTGGAGCTGCACGATTGCTGGCGGTATTGGGGCATAAAAAGGCGGAAGCGTATGTTGAAATGGTAATGCATACCGCTGCCGGTCTTGGAGACTTGGCGACGCAGAATTACGTGGGTGCCGCGTTGGAGTTCATGTCTGCTGCGGAGTACGGAATTATCGCTGGACGAAGTGGAAGCAGTCATGGAGGAGGTGCTGGCGGCAGTGCAGGACGAGAGGCTTCCAGCGGTCGCGACATCCGCCGTGGAGGCGGTGGTGGAAGTGGACGGGACAATGGGCCCGGCGTCGTCATGGGAGAAAGTGGTGGCAGCAGTGGCGGCAGCAGTGGGGGGTCCTCCAGCGGGCACTCCATCACTCAGATCAATGTCAGCGGCGGCATGATTTCCGCCGACACGCTGCAGCAGTTCATGGCGAAGGTGGGCGTGGGTCAGGGAAGTGGGATGTTCCGCATCAATGCGAACACCACATCCTCCGTACCTGCACCGAGGGCATAGAGGTTCCTATGGCGAGCATTTACAGCAAATTCCGCTACCCGGCGCAGATCGTGCAATCCGGCGGCACTGTGTTTCAGCCAGCCTACCCCATGCGCTTCATGCCGGGGTTTGATTATGCATGGATCGGGACCGATACTGAATCGTCCGCGGGCTACCAGCAGTCCATCACGCAATTCATCCGCACGGAGTTTGAAGTGGAAGCGCCGAATGTGGCTGTGGGGACCGACACCGCCAACTGGGCGCGGTTCATTCAATCCGCCCTGACCCGGGTGCCATTCGATTTCTACCCGGACGCCAGCAGCAGCGCGTATAACACTTACATCCTGATGGACAAGAAGGTGGCGGCGCAGTATAGCAGTCCGGGGATTTACTCGATCGGAAAGATGATGTGGAAACTCCTGATATCCTAGAGGCCCCATGGTTCCGGCATCGACACAATGGACACAAGCGGCGCAGAGTTACCAGCAGGGGACTGGCGCTACTCCTGTAGTGTTGCTCACCATAGGGAAGTTGTCGCTGACCGACACCGGGGGGTATCCGCGCATCCTGTCCAGCAATAGGACGGGAGTGACGAACCAATACCCCTGGATGAAGTTGGGTGGGGCGAAACTCACTCAATCCGTTAATGATCTGGAGGCGTCGAGTAACCTGTCGGACGTGACGATCGCCTGCGTCGATGGCGATCTGCTGAACCCTCAAGCCATCACGGCGGATATCGAAGGGGGCTACTCCTTCATGGGCAAGACGGCGATTATCTGGGTCGGGTGGACAACCATTCCGCAGTCGCAGTTTGTCCAAATGGCGACCATGATCCTCGATCATGTGGCGTATGGCGACGACAACACGACGCTGAACTTCGTCATCCGCGACAATACCCTGCTCATCAACAATTACGCCTTCATCGACGCCAACAACGGGCTGCCGACATGCGACCAGAATCCCGCAGCCGTCTTGGGGCGCCCATTTGATCCGGTACAGGGATTGGCCGTGACGGCGCTGCTCGATGCGGATCTGCCGTCCAATTTGCTCAACACAACGGCCATTTCCTATCTCGACCAAAATATCTACTTCGACTTCAACATGCAATTCTCCATTACCTACCCACCGGCGGCGAAGGATTGGGTGGAGTCGGAACTCCTGAAGCCCCTCGGGTGCGTGTGGTTCTGGAACTACTTGGGGCAATGGACGCCATACTCCCTGCTGCCGGCCGTGCCCCCCGCGTCGGCGCTGACTCTCGATCAGACCAATATCGCAGCGAGTACACTGCCTGTCCCCGTGCAGTCGGAGATGTACACGTCCGCCCTGACCTACCGCATGGACATGGACTCCAACGGGCAGAATGCCAATACCATTTTCACCGACATTTACGCCCCGGCCGCTAACCTCTACGGTATCTCACAGACCCGCGTGATCATCGCCCGCGGCGTGCGGTCGTCCTTGGGCGGCCTGCGCATGGCGCACCTCATGGCCCAGATGGTATTCCGCCGGTATGGGCTAAAGCCGTTGACGCTCAAGTTGCTGACCTTCGCCCCGGCCATGCTGCTGGAAATGGGCGACAAGTTGACGATCAATCACCCCCTGATTCCGAACGGGATATTCCCCGCGGCGTTGCGGGTGCCGGGGAGTTACTTGGGGGTGCAGGGGACTTTGTGGGAAGTGCTGCGCAAGACGGTGGATTTGGCGGCAATGACGGTTGAATTGGAACTGCTGGACGTGTCATGGGAGTTGCCGACGAATGCCTGGTACATTGCGCCGGACACGGTACCCAGTTACGCATTGGCGACGACGGCGCAGAAGGAAGCGAATTTCTTTTTGTGTAACGGATCCAACCAATACAGCGACGGCAGCGCGGCGCATACACTTTGGTAGGCGGAGGTGTGGATGTTGACATTCATTCAGGCATTGGCAAGGCAGGAGGGCGCGTACGCTAAGGGTTCAACCCCGACTCTCCCGGAGCGCCGCGATAATCCCGGCGACATCGAGGATGGGGAGTTTGCGCAGACGCATGGGGCTCTTCCATCCGACGGTAACAGGTTTGCGGCATTCCCCACGATGGATGCGGGGTTCGCCGCCGACCGGGTGCTGCTGGACGATGACTACGTCGGCTTGACTATACTGCAGGCGATCCACAAGTACGCTCCGGCGATTGAGAATGCTGATGATATATACGTCAGGAATGTGTGCACTTGGACCGGACTGACGCCCGCAACGGTGCTGACGAAGGAATTGATTGGCTGAAGGGGGAGTGCATGTGACCGACCAAAACCTAAGCTATGTGAGGGAGGAAGGTGTGTGGTTCCCTCCGACGGCATGTACGCCGTGTAACAGCGAGATGTACTATAATAACCTTGAGCAATATCCGGGGAGGTGCAGGCATGGTAAGCATAGAGTACGAGGTCTATAAGGTTCTTGAGGATCATGTTTCCGTTGGGGTGGCGAAAGCGGTCTACAATTGGCTGCACAGGTGGTTCGCGCGTCCGCGGCGGTACCTGCGTTCGGCGTTTCTGTGGTGCACGCGGGCAGAGGACAGAAAGTATCTGTCACGTCCTTGGCATCCGCGGCCTTGGGTCGCCGCGTATCTGGCGGGGCGGTTTGGCTACACAGAGTGGGACGTTTGCCGTGGAGGCAAGAACAACCAAATCGACGGGTTTATTCCCATCACCCGGGATGCGGAAGGGGAGAAGTTGTTCCATCCATCAAAGTCGGTGTTTGACATGCGCTCCCTGCGTGGGTATGCGGCGTTGGACCTAAAGCGATTGGAGATGAGAGGGTAGGCTAGTATGTCTTTTTTATTGGCAGAGGCCCCGGGGTTCACCGACATACCCGACTCGTTGACCGCAGCGTCCAGTGCGTTTGCCACTGGATTTCTGATGTCGGCGATCAAGGACGACTGTGCAGCGGGCACGGTGATGCCGGAGTTTTTTCAGGGCTTCTACACCAATGGGCAGGTTGTCCCTCCTCCCACTTCCACTGTCGATGGCTACCTCTATCAGCAACAGGAGATAATGTACGTCTGGGAGTGTGTCAACACGACGAATATGTCGAACGGCCTCCCATCCGCCAACGGGGGTCTGCTCTGGATGCAGCACAATGTCGACCAAAGCTCCGGCGCCGTCTCCTGCACCGAAGCCTACTACGTCCCCGGCGGTGCACAGACCAACACCAATGACGGCGTGCTGAAAGTCACCACCATCGCCGTCCGCGGGAAGCAACTCCGCAAGATGACGTCGACGATTACCGGCAGCCTCACAAGCGGCATGTTTCAGTTGGGTGAGCGGCTCATTCAAACCACCAGTGGAGCGACTGCCTATGTCGACTCCGGCTCATCTCTCCCCGGCGATTACATTCCCGGCGGCCTGACGAGTGGAACATTTACTCTCGGTGAAACCGCAACCCAGACCGGCACCGGCGCCACGGTTGTCGTCGCCTATCCGCCGCCAGGCTCCGATGGGCCGATGTACACGGGAGTCGGCACAGGGACGCCGAACGCCACGAGTATATGGACCGGCAACACTTCCGGCGCCGTTTTCACTCCGGCAGCGCTGCCGGTCGATATCCCCCTGACTGTTCTGCAAGCGGTCATGGGCGTCGCCACTGCGACGAACGTCTGGACGGGGCAGACCAGCGGGGCGACCTACACTCCCACCGCCCTGCCGAGCCCGTTTGCATTTAAGTATTACATCAGCGGTGCATTGGGGTCGGGCATATTCAGCAATGGTGAAGTGGTCCAACAGGCCGTCACCGATGCGCAGGCGATACTGACGCGCTGGCCGGACACCAGCGTCGGCGATCGGTTGTTTGTCCTTGGACCCATTACGGGCAGCACTCCGCCGGATAATTCTCACACATGGTCAGGCCTCAGCAGCGGTGCGACGTGGAACCCAACCGGGTATCCGGTGTTTATCACTTCGCGCTACACCGACCTGTCCGCGAACACTTGGCCCGCCGATGGCCCCCTGGGGCAGACTGCAGTGAGGGATTTGGTCAACAATGCCCGGCTGTCCACAGTCCGCATGGAATGCTTTCTGCTCAATCCATCCGGAGCCGCCACGTGGCAACCCAATACAAGCTACACCGAGGGGCAACTCATTCAACCCTCCGGACGCTGGGCCAACGGCTGCTGGTATGTATGCGCCCTGAGTGGCATCTCCGGCAGTTTGGAGCCGGGCCCATGGCCTTCGGAGTTGACGGAGACGCAGCCGGTTGCGGACGGCAGCACGCTGTGGAATATTGCCGGTGCAGGGTTCACTTACGGGCAGCAGGTCCCGTTGCCGGTGTCGCCCTTCGACGGCTATGAGTACAACCAGGAAGAAATCTACGTCGTGATGCCATTCTTCATTACGACCCTGGCGCTGCCCATTCAGAAGGGTATTGACATTGTCTGGACATCCGGCCGTGGCGACGCCCGGGCGTTCGCTAAGAATATCGTGTCGACGCAGCCGGCGAATCCGTCCTATTTACCCGCTGGAACGGCGCCGGCGGATGTCACCGGGGCGACGGTCTATACGCAGTGGAATGCCAGCAACCCCAATGCGGCATATTACCTGGTCCCCGGCGCCGTCACGTTGGGAACCTTCCACGCCCCCGGGGAAGTGGTCATTCAGAACATCTCGCTGGCCAGCGCGTTCATGTCGCCGCCCCCTCAGAACTCGCCATACGGCGGACAGTTGACCTTGGCTAATCCCATCACGGGAACGGCGGATGTTAGTGACATCTGGGTCGGGCAAACCAGTGGTGCACAGTTCACTCCAACAGGCACTCCCGTCGCTGCCGGCTCCGCCGAGATTCACGAGCCCGCACTGCTTTCTCCGACGACGCCGACAACCGGCTGCGGCATTGTTTACAACTCTGTCTTCTTCCAAGACGGGGCATACAGCGACGGCGCCCTCAATGTTCTTGTCATCGCCTGCCGCGCGCTCACACCGGGGAATCCGACGACATTTACGCTGACCGCTGCCGCCGCGGGGGGAGTGTACACTGGCACGATCACGGGCGGGGGCGGCAACTTCTACGCGGGCTATTCCTTCACGATCACCGGATTCGCCGCCAGCAGTGGGGCGAACAATGGAACCTACAAATGTACCGCGTCGACGGCCTTAACCCTGACGCTGAGCAACTCCAATGCGGTAAATGAAACCCACTCCGGCTCCGCGGCCTTCGTTACCATGGCGGCGCCTGGGGGTGCAACCTACACCGACTTTGAAACCGACGACGTGTTGTCCGGCGAGCCCCTGCCGACGCTGCTGATGACCGAGATGAACGAGAACGCCAAGTTCGCCATTCTGCGCCCGGAGGCGGAGGTGGAGTTCACGGTAGGGCCCGGGACGATCGTACCTTCCTTCACTAGTCCGTGGGATGGCTATCTGTACGAAACCAGTGAGGAGCAATTTCTGGAGTGGTGGACTAATACCGGTGCGGCGCCGGGAGACCTCCGCGACTTTAGTCTGCAGATTAACCCGCAAACCGGCGTGTGTCAGACGAGAACCGACTACTACCGCGGCGCCGGGTGGAGCGTGCCGCTGACGTTTGGACTGATTACGTTCGGCTCTGGAGGATCATCCATTGCCACGGCCATGTATGGTTACCCTGGATCGCCGGTTTACTCCAACATGCCCAGCACGGGGACATGGGGCATCCCCACAGTGAACGTCGCCATACTGGCGTCACGGCAAGCGGAGGTGGAGCAGCAGAATGTGACGCTCATTGCGACGCCGGGCAACACGTCGCCTGCGCCTCCCGGCAGCGGCAACCTTCTGCCTGATGCTGGATTCGAATTGTGGTCAGAGCCTGGCAACACGGCCATTGCGACGGCGGGAGTGGCCGACGATTGGTACACTGATGAAAACGTCGGTACCACGGCTTTCTCACAGGAGGCCGGCTTGCTCCCCGGCAGCACCTACGCACAGGGGATTGGGGCGAAATATACCGCGTCCACGCTGGCGGGACGCTCTGCAAACCCCGTCAACCGCGCGAGCGTGCAATCCATGCGTGTGCCCATCGACCCGACAGGAACTTATGCGTTTGCTTTCGTCGCGCAGGCTAGTCCGCAAGTTATTAACTACGGCTTCTACTGCAGAATTCACTTGCTCGACAACAACCTGTCGAACGATACGCAGTTCGAACTGTTGTGGCCGGGGCAGACGCTGGCGGATATTCCCGGGTCCATTACCCTCGGGACCTTCCTTGTCGGCGAGCAAATCATTCAGAACGGGAGCGGGGGGGCGGTCACCTATTGTGCGGCAAATACCGCGCCACTGCAGTTGTTTGGCGGCGTAGTCGGCGTCCCCGATGCGACGGACATCTGGGTGGGACAGGTGTCGGGAGCGCACTTTACACCTTCCGCTGTCCCCACCCTGTCCGCGACCGGCGATGAGGGCAATCCGCCCGGCACGACGATCGGCAATAATTACGGGTCGCCGCTTAATACGACCGTGCAGGTATTCGGCAATCCGCCGTATGTGTTCCAAATTCCCCAGAGCGGGGTGTCCTCAGCCTCCACCAACTTCGGCGCCTCCGTGCTGAATCAATCCAGCACACCGGTTACGCTCGGCTTTATCCCCGCCTACCTCTACGTCGAGTTCGACCTGTGGTCCCCCATGAACAATGGTGGCGGCCCGGGCGGCACCGGCATGATGTTCGCCATTGTCGACAACTGCGTGCTGACCAATGTCACCGGGGTGCAGGCGGTATCGCCCAGCGGCGGGGGAATCGTGGTCGGTGATGGTGGGTATAACCCGGGAGGCCGCGGGCGTCCGATATCGCCACTCTACGGCAATACGGCGGGGAGCACAGCGCTGTACTCCATCAAGGGGGTGGGCGATCCTCAGACGCTCAGCTTGGACACGGAAATCAGCGACGGCCCGACGACGTTCTGGCGTGTGGGGAGTGTCAACACATCGAACCTGATCACAGCGCCCTCGCACGCGTCGCAGGCGGTGAACATCCGTAACTTTACGACGTTTAGCTCCGTAGCCGTAACCGGCACTGTCGCAACGGTGGCCACCATGTCCCTTGCCACCGGGACCAATGCGGGGGATCTCGTCTACTTCGGGTTCAACCTTTCCAATGTGACAACCTCCTACGCGAACAACTACTTCATTTACGCGATTGTGTCGTACGCCGGAGCCGCAGGGTCCACGCAGATTTTCATCGACTACCTCTTCGGCATTGGGTTTGGCTCGGTAATCCTGCAGGCCGGGGCGTCGGCGTCGACAACGGCGACACTGTCGATTGCACTGGTCGGCGGTCCGAGCAGCGGCACGGTTTCAGGCTCGTTTTACGTGGGGAATCAGCAGAATAGGTGAGGGGTCCCGATGGCAGTCTATGTCCAGAATAATGCCTATGGCGGGGTGAGCATGACGGTGTCCGACACCCCCCTCAAGGGCTATACGGAGTTGACCGCGGCACAGGCCGCAGCGCTCATGGCGGCCGGCCCGGGGGCGACGATCAACGCCCAAGGGGGATTGGTAACTCCGCCTGCCCCATCGGCCCTTGTGACGGCGCAGCAGACGGCGATTCAGGCGCTGTACATTCAAACCCGCAACCTGCTGCTCCAGGGGTTTACGTCCACCGCGCTCGGAAGCTCCTGCACCTACCCCACGAATCCGACGGACCAAGTGAACATGCAAGCGGCGGCGCTCGCGGCGGTAACGGCTACCGGCGGATGGACCGTCCCCTTGTGGTGCATGAGCGGCAGCACGTGGTCCTTCACGATGCACACGGCGGCACAGGTGCAGAAGGTACTGAGCGATTGGGTGACATTTCGGACTGCCTGTTCGACCAACTTGGCAGCGGCAGTGGCGGTGGTAAATGCCGCGGCGACAGTCGGGGCAGTGCAGGCCGTGGCGATGGTCGTGCCGTCCGCCAGTGCAGGGTTGTAACAATCCTGCTATAATGTAGTCTGGGATTACCGGAGGTTGGACATGCTCGGATGGTTGCGGCGGGTGGTCGTGTTGACGGTGTTGCTGGCGGGGGCGTCCGGGGTGGCGCTGGGGCAGAACTTCACCGCGTTCTCCGCGTCTAACATTCAGAACCTGCAGGGGACTCCGCTGGTGAGCGGCACCCTGTACATTCAGGGCACGGACCAAGTGAACACCCCGATCTCCTACCAGTGCGGCGGCGGCGGCCAAGTGGTCCGCACTCCCTACACGGCGAATATTACGTCCGGAGCTGTGGTCACCTTCAACGTCTGCAATCCGGCGAATACTTTGCCCGCCGGGATTTACTACCATATTTGGGTGATCGACTTGACCACCGGGTCGTCCACGCTGAACCAGACGGTGCTGAACTACGGCCTCGTGCAGTGGACCGGAGCGACGTTCAACTTCGACGACTACACGCCCACTGCCAACACAGTAGCTCCGACCGGGTACAGCATCACGGGCAATTTGGGCGTCAACGGCAATATCAGCGTCACCGGCTCCATCACCGGCACGGTGCTCAATACCGCCGGCCTGGGGGATAATTCGACAGTGATCGACGTGTCGGTCCAGGCGGGATCCACATGGGACGCGAAGTATGCCGCGGCGCAGGCGATATGCACCGGTATTTACAATAATTGCGTGTTTGACGCGCGGCGGTTGACGGGTACGCAGACCTTGGCGGCAACGGTTACTCCGCCGGAGAACTCCACAACACTCTTTGGCATCATGAATATGACCGAATCATCCGGGGCCTACTTCAACCTTTACCGCCCCGGTGTACATCTGCACGGGCAGGGGAACGGGACATACTTCGTCAAGGCAAGCGCTTCCGACTTCACGCCGATATTTTATGTGGCCCCCGGGGAGATCTATGGAGGCATTGGGGGCAGTAGTGCTGAAATCGACCACGTGTTTACCGGCTACACGACATCCAGCGGCTCCATGATGCCCATTACATCTGTGGCGTCCACCTCCGCCACGACCATAACTATTACCGCGGCCGCGGCGGCGAACAGTTACGGATTGACCGTCTACTCCACAGCCTACTTCGCACAGGCGTCGGTGCCCGGCAATCAGTTCCTCATGACGATTACAGGGTTTAGTTCCCCGGCGACGGCGAACAACGGCTTATACTGGTGTATCGGATGGACGACCAGCACGATTACCTGCGAGAACCCGGGCGGCGTGGCGGCAACAGGAGCCTCTGCAACTGGCAGCATTGGGACGACGACCTACACCGGGACATTCACGGCCGTGCATCAACTCTATGGTACGGTCACGACTTCAGGCTCGACATTCACCCTGTCGCAGGGGCAATACTTCATCACGGGAAGCGTCTTGGTAGGACAGACAATTACCATTGGCGGAAGTCCTTACACGGTGGCGACAATTACCAATGCCTTGAGCGGCACAACGACCACCAGTATCGGGACGAATACTACCGCAGTTGCCTACTCGGTGCCGGATCCATCCTTCCCGGTTGCAACCTGCGCGACCAATGGCTGCCAGGGCTATGAGATGGGTGTGTTCCCTTACGCCACATCCTACACCAACGTCAATCAAGCGGCCTACGATTGGGGCTACGCGGCCGTAATTGCATCGACGAGCACCACCATTACTCTCTCGCAGGGGCAGTCTCCGGGTTCAGGTTCAGTCAGTGCCTATGCGGTCCTCGCCGGCGGATGGGCGCTGAAAGGTCCGCTCTATCAGGCGAACATTCATGAGTTCAATACGTACACAACCGACCTTGGGATCGAAGTGTCCACGAGCGGGTGCAGTTGCTATAACAACTTCAGCTATGACCAATTGGAGACGCAACATGGAGCGTTTTTCGTGGGCTTCAATGCGAACTCCGGAAACGTGAATAGCCTGTTGGCATGGGCGGGGGATGTGGGCACAGTTGGTTATCTGAATGCCACCGGATTTGCCGTTCGCATGGAAGGCGGCTCGGAGTGGCACTTCAAGGGTACAACCGACATTGAGAACACACGATACTCCGTGCAGGTGCGGTCACCTTATACATCTTTCGACAAGATTGCATTGGAGTGCGATAAATGTGTGAGCATTGGAACGTCCAATTTCAGTGGCCCTGCCAGCACCGGCACGAGTTCCTTCCTGCCGACCATTTTGCCGTTGGCCCTTGCCGTAACTATTGGCGGTGCAGTGTCGGTCGTCGACTACAGTGGATCGAATATCCTCACGAGTAACATCTCTACGAATAGATTCGGCACACAGTCCCAGGCGCGGGACATCAATGTCAATCAGTACGGATCGGTCATTGTCCCGGGTTTGCCGACGCCGAATTCGAACAATTTTGCACCGTCCCCTACCTGTGCCAGCGCTTGCTCGATGAACTACCAATACTACATGGTGGGGCGCGACTTCAACATGAACCCCACGCAGGTGTATACCCCGGCAACGGTGCCGAATAATGCGGCGCTTTCTACTGGAGTAAACTATAATACACTCAGTGGGACATACTCCCCCGCGGGCGCATACTGCTGGGATATCCTGAAAGGGGATACGTCCCACTCCCTCTACACTTGCGTGAAGAACGACCAGTCGCCGATGATCGACGACGGCAGTATTGCAACCGTGGCTTACCCCCCTGCCGGGCAACTCGCGCCGCCAACGACAGGGAATTATACCTCCATGGTGGAGGCTGGTCAGGTGTTGGCCAATCAGGGCACCGCTTGCACGACGGGCGAATTGGCGCTCAGTAGCGGCTGGGGCACCAGTCCAACTGTCACGGCCGTCCACGGTTTGGGCCAAACCTGCCAATGGACGATTACCGCGGAGGCCACAACGGGTGCTAACCCGACAATTACGGACACCCTGACTAATCCGCTCCCGACGGCCACTACGGTTTGTTGGGCCATGATGGTTGGCGGTACAGGCTCGTCCACAATGATTGCGCAGACGACACTCAGCGCTACGGCACCGGTGTTCACATTCAATGGGACTCCGACGGCTGCAGACACATACATTGTAGTCCGCACGTGTGGACCTTAACCCGGAGACACGTCAATGCCCAACTTCGACCGCCAATCCGCCGACCCCATGCTGCTCTACATGCTGGATTCCATGCAAGCCATGCAGGCATCTCTGACCTCGATGCAGGCATCTGTCGCTGCCTTAAACATACACATCCACGACCTCCTCGGCAATGGCCAGCCTGGCCGCCTGCAGCGTACGGAGACGGAACTATTCGGCGTGCGCGACGATGTGCGGAATTTGTGGGAATCCCACTCCAAGCTGCACCGCCTTGTCGTCTGCTACATCGGGGCCGCCGTGGGGGCTCTGTGGGTGGTCCGCCACTTTCTCCACATATGATGAAAATTAGCGCTTGACTCATACCTAACTGGGTGTTACAGTTGCGCACATGACACAAGTGAAACGGTCTGCGACGGTTTCCCCAGTGGAGCTTAAAATCAATGGCATTCCGCTTGTCGAGGCACTGGGCAAGGCTTCGAGGATTGTGCAGGTTTTGGCCTTCCTGAATTCCCGCGAGGACAATGAGATATTCGATATTCCCACTCTCGCCGGGGAGATCGGCATCTCCCAAGAAAACATGAGAGTCCTTTACAGTAAGCATAAAAGCAGATTGATCGACCACTCCTGCTTCGCCGGGCGCACCCGGTACTTCGGGAACCCTGTAGCGATTCAGGCACTCATTTCGCAGATACAAGAGGGGCTGCCGCAATGAAGATTGACGACGCCGCGAAGAATGTCATCGCCGACCTTGCCGCATCCGTGAAGCCGATCGAGACGGAGTCCGATGAACGGGAAGGTGATGAGCGCACCATTAAGAAGGTGGTGTCGAAGCAGATCAAGACGCTCAAGGAGTTGGCGGATGCCTGTGAAATCGACCTGACGGAGTGGGAAATATACAAGTGGAAGTGCGCCGCATGGCAGACCGGGATGAAGCCTCCGGTTACAGGGAGCAGTGGTGCGTGGAAGCGGGACTCCAAGGACCCGGTTTACTCTCAGCAATTCGTCGTCATGGCGTGGATGCGCCTCCGCGTGAAACTTATCGCCGCGGCGGCCGAGTTCGACGCCCTCCGCGAGAAGGCGCTGGACCATGTCCCCGGGATGCCGGCGATTATCATCCACAAGGACTCCAGCGAGGATTTGCTCACCGAGTATTCCCCCATGGATCACCACATTGGAATGCTGGGCTGGGGGGAAGAGACCGGCCACGACGATTACGACATCAAGCTGTCCGCAAAGCTCTATAAGGAGGCGTTGACGTGTCTGGTGTCGCGGACATCCAACTACGCCAGCCATCGGGCGATTCTGGTGCTGGGCAACGACCAGCAGAATATCGACAACCGCATGGGGACCACTACAGCCGGCACGCCGCAGAATACGGACAGCAGGTATCAGAAGGTCTTCACTGTATCACGCGATGTCTCCATCTGGGCAGTCGAGGCATTACTGGCGGTGTCGCCCAAAATTGATGTCATCATCATCTCCGGCAACCACGACACCCTCGCGGCGTGGCACCTCGGCGACAGTCTGCGGTCATGGTTCAAAAGTGAATCCCGAGTCAATATCGACAACCGCCCCCTGTTCCGCAAGTATTTCCAGTTCGGCACCAATATGCTGATGTTCACCCACGGGAACGCCGGGAAGTTGGAGGACTACGGCAAGACCATGGCGGCGGAGCAACCGGAGATGTGGGGCGCGACGAAGTGGCGGGAGGCGCATACAGGGGACAAGCACCAGAGGCGCTTGGTGGAATTGCGCGGTGCTGCCGTACGGATTCTGCCGTCGCTGCGGCCGCCGGATGCCTGGACCAGCGAGCATCACTATATTGGGTCGCTGCGGGCGGCAGAGGCGTACGTGTGGCACAAGACGCTGGGGTTGATAGGGACCGCGACGTATTCAGTTTTGGGGCGGAAAGGGAAGACGTAAATGAGCGCCCAAGCCGCGTGCTGGGGAACCCATCTAATGATATACTCAACTTAATGCAAGGTGATGAACTCGATCAGGAGGGAAGCGGCTATGGCTATGGAGGATTTTGTTCGTGAAATCACGTCAGAATGGAAAACTCTAAGTAAATCGGAGAGGATCAAGAGAACCAAGAAATTGTGTGCATCTCCGAATACAATGAAATTCATTCAGGAGCGATTTCCAGAATTCTACGCTGAATGTGCTATAAAATAAAAGGGAATTATATACTTAACTTCCTCAAGTAAATAAAGGAGATAGAATGCCTCACAATGCGACAATGGCGGCAATGACTAGTTCCGAGTTTGAAGCATGGCAGACTCCCAAAGATTTGTTTGTCCGCTTGAATGAAGAGTTTAATTTCACATTGGACGCGGCAGCCAGCAAGGAAAACGCACTATGTAGTGAGTTTTTCACTGTCGAGGACGACGCCCTTTCTCTCTGCTGGAAAGGGCGTGTATTCTTAAATCCGCCGTATGGTAGACAAAAAACAGGAGATTTTGTACGCAAGGCGGTTGCCGAACGCGACAACGCGGAGGTAATAGTGGTGCTTGTTCCAAGCCGTACTGATACGCGCTGGTTCCACGACGTTGTGTATCAGCAAGCCGGTATTGATGTACGCTTCATTAAAGGTCGACTAAAATCTCCGGGGCGCAAGGTGCCATGGCCGTTCGCCTCCATGCTTATTGTGATTTATCCGACCCCAAAACGAGGAAGTTAAGTATATAATTCCCAAATAAAAAGGCGTGTGGGGGTTAAGGGCCATCTTTCACTGGCCCTTCGGCCTGTCAAAGGTCGCTTCTCATGACATAAACCCCACCGCCTTTCCAGGCCGGGTTTGGGACGTGTGTCCGCCAAGATACAAACCCAAATCCGGTCTCACTTCCTACGCTGTTCAAGGCGAAAGCGCGCCATCGACCATTTGCAAATCGGCGTGACTGAATGCATCGGGCAAAGTTTTTCAAAATGAGTCACTACCGAAGGCGTAGGGCTATTGACTCGCAAGACAACGTGTGAGACACTGACATAGAGGATCCCGTTGAATTAAACTTTGGAGGAAACAATCGAATGAAGAAAATGATTTTAGCAACTCTGCTCGCAAGTGTGATCTGGTTCTCAGCGTGCTCCACCCCCACCTGGGTCATAACGGGGGAAAACATCGCGGAGGCCGCGGTGCCGATCGCTGGTTCAATTCTCGACATTGTAGACCCGCCACTCGCCCCGGTCGTCACGCTGGTTGAAGGCGGCTTCACGGCCGTTGTCAACACGCTGAAGGCGTATCAAGCCGCACCTAATGCGACTACGCTTCAGGCCACTCAGTCCGCCTTCACTGCCCTGCAGGCTAATGAGGCTGCACTGGAAAAGGCCGCAGGCGCAACTCCTACTCTCGACGCCACGATCAATGGCGTGTTGGCCCTGGTCGCCCAAGCTGTGACGGAAATCGCAGCGCTGATTCCTCCGCCTACCGCAGGAGCTTTCGGGATTCACATCCATGGGCGGTCGAAGGGTATGAAGGCGAACGATTTCAAGAAGCAGTTTAATGCAATCACCAAGGGCGATCCCCGCTTCGCCAAGCGTCAATTCCATTTGAATCCGGTTGCTCGCGTGCTCTAATCGGACCTTTCAAGTGTCGGGTTTCAGGGCCGCTCATCCGGGGCGGCCTTTTGGTTTGGGGAATTACAGCCTTGACTGCATTGGGGTGAAATCTATGGCCGATGAAACTGAAAACTTGGCGCAAGAAACCATCGAAGATGATGAATCGAATGCTTACTGTCCTCACTGCGCAAAACCTTATGAGGATTTCAGCGACCTAGGATGCGGCTACTGTGACCGCCGAAGTCCCGAATGGGGAATAGAGTGAAGTATATAAGTCCCTTTTGGTTTGGAGGTTAGCATGGCGGACGAAATGGGAATCTTCGGTATCAATACCCGTGGCATCAAGGAAGCCTACGAAAACTATAAGCAACAGGTGGCAGCACTTCCCCCATCCCCAGACCCATGGGTTCGCGCGCTGGCCGGTCTCATAGCGGCGATCGCGCAAACTTTTGGAGCTTGAGGAGGCGTAAAATGGCAACACCTTTGGCAATGACCGGAGTTGCGGCAATCGCAGCCGGAGCAGTTGGGCTGGTGGTCGGATTGTGGAAGAAGATATTCAAGGGGAGTAAATAATGCAGGACACCGACTACATCGTGACCGTAACAATTCGTCAGCCGCGGCTTCACCCTGACAACCCATTTCCTCATGCCATCGTTGGGCACAAGCCTGATGGTTGGGAGTTCAACAAGGGAACCTGTTCAGCCTGTGCGTGGCTGCAGGGGTTGTACCACCACGCGAAGGGGGAGGCACATGACGACACTGTTTCACGATAAGGACTTCTTTCAGCCTGCCGTCGAAGGGTTCCGCAAGTTTCAGGATGGATTATTCCATTCCGTCTCGTCCGTACCCTTTCCCTTCCGCCTCGGCAAGCTCGCGGCGCGCGTCGACCCTCGCACCCTTTCCGCAATCGACTATTGCGCTGTAGCAGGGGCGGCGCTGCCTCCACCCAAGCCTGCGGTGGACTGGATCTCCGCAGTCCCTTCCTACCCCATGTACGGTAACGATGTGCACGGCGACTGCTCCATTGCGGCGATTGGACACATGGTGCAGGCGTGGGCGGCGAATAATGGGATCGTCGTCACCCCTACACTCGACGACGTAATGAGCGTTTATAACGTCCTCAGCCCATACGACAATGGCTGCGTCTTGCTCGACGTGCTGAAGTATTGGACCACCCATCCCATCTGCGGAGTGCAGATTGGAGCCTTCGCCGCCGTCAATCCCCGTAACCAGGCGGAGTTCAAAATCTGCACCGAGATTTACGGCGGGGTGTATGTCGGCGCCGAACTTCCCCAGTCCGCGATGGAACAGGATGAATGGACCGTTGTGTCCGGGGCGGCGGGTGTATATGGAGGACTCGGCGGCCATTGCATTCCATTCCTGAAGTACGATGCCGACAAAGCCACCTGCGTGACCTGGGGGATGATGAAGGACGCCACGTGGGAATGGATCACGGAGTACGTTTCGGAATGTTATGTTTTGATCTCCACTCGATGGTTGAATGGCAGCGGAAAAACTCCCGAAGGATTGGACATGCCGACGCTGCTATCGGACCTGAAGCTCGTCAAAGCCTAACCCCTTCCCCTGCAATCTCACCTTGCTCGATATGACCGTTCAAGGGTACAATACCCTTGGAGGGTTATATCCAATGAAGAAACACCTGTCTCTGATCGCTTTGGTCGGAATCCTGCTATTTACCACTTCCGTCCCCAGTTTCCCTCAAGCCTATACCGACCCCTCCAAGCTGCCCCGCACCTACAGCGCCGGCTTCTCCATCGCTTGCGGAGGCGCCGGCGATTGTGTCACTGTCACTCTAACTGCAGGGGGCAGCAACGTGACCGCCGTGCGGGAGTTGTGGATCTCCCAACCCTCCAGCAACGTGACGGTCTCTCTGATTCGCCGGAGCGCTTTGGACACTGGAGGCACGAGCACCACGGAGACCCTGGTTTCCAGCGACACCAACGATGCAGCGCCGAACACCATCGTCACGGCCTACACTGCCGCGCCGACGGCGGGTTCCACTACGGGTGGTGGGACATTCTTCAGCCTACCGATCACCACTACGTCGACACTGGTCCGCGACTCCACCGTGTCGAACTATAAGCCGTTTCTGCTGCAAGGCGCCACACAGGTCTATGCGATCTACGTGAGTGGGGCGGCCACAGTGACGGTCAACTTGGTTGTCGTAGAAACCCCGTAAAAGAGGAGCACATGAAAACCTTCCGGTTCCTTCTAATTGGACTCTTGCTTGCCTCACCGGCTTGGGCGCAGTTCTCCGGACGTTCGGGCATATACGGCCAAGGCGGTGGTGGCGGGGCGGCAACTGGGTTGACGTTCGGGGTTACCACGCAGACCATCACGACACCGGGCGCCACCGCGTCCGGACTCTGCATTGTATCCACCGGCAGCGGACCCTACCAGTGGAGTGCGGGGGCCTGCAGCGGATCAGCCGCCACGGCGTTCAGCGCCCTTACAGGGAGCACGAATACCACCGCCGCAATGGTAATTGGCAGCGGAGCGTCGCTTGCGGTTACGGGCACAGGCACGAATGCGGCAACGGGATTCTCCATGCCTGCGACTTTGACCGGGACTGTGACCTCCGGCGGTATGCCGTATTTTAGCAGCACTACGGCCCTGACGTCGTCCGGAGTTCTTGGACTCAATGCCCTGATCGTTGGTGGCGGCGCTGGAGGTTCCCCCGGAACCGGCAGCGGGGACTTCACCTATGCCACTCACACGCTGACCATGGGGGCGGCAGGGCTGCTTAACCTGTCGGCAGGTGTGGCCACTGGTTTTACGCTACCCGCGGGGGCCGGATTTGCTCCCACAGTAGACGGGCAAATTGCAACGAATACCACCAACCACACGCTTGTATATGGAGGCAACGGTACGGCTCTTGTGAGCGCAGTTGCAGCGACGGGGACGAATACGGCCACGACCTGCACGAATCAAGTTATTACCGCCATCAGCGGCATTGCGGCGCCAACCTGCTCCACCGTGGCCAATGCGGCACTGTCGAACTCCGCGATCACGATTGGCGGCACATCCGTTTCCTTGGGTAGCTCGACCAGTTCATTTCCCAACCCCGGTGCGATCGGCGGGACAACGCCATCCACAGGGGCATTCACTACTCTGTCGGCCACCGGACAGTTCACTTCCACTCTCGCGACCGGCACAGCGCCATTTGCGGTGACCAGTACAACGGCGGTAGCGAACCTCAGCATTGGAGGAACCGCAGCGACCGCAACCAATGTGGCGGGCGGGGGAACGGGTGGAGTGGAATACCAAAGTGCGGCAAACACCTCGACATTCCTCGCCAGCCCTACGACCAGCGGGCACATATTCGCTTTGGCGTGGGAGCCTATCGGCAGTGCGCTTGCCCCGGTGGCTTTGGACTTGGCAACCTATTTGGGATCACCGGCAAACATTGGGGGGACCTCGGCGGCAAGCGGAGCATTCACGACCTTATCCGCATCGTCCACGGTATCCGGTACCGGGTTTTCCACCTACTTGGCATCCCCTCCGGCAATCGGGGGTTCTGCCGCCGCTGCCGGCGCCTTTACGACATTGAGCGGGTCCAGCACTATTACGTTTTCAGGCATTAGCGGCTCCACACAGTGTCTGCACGTTAATAGTTCCGGAGTGGTTACGGGAACAAGTGCGGATTGCGGCGCCGTGGCATCCCTCAGCGGAGACGGGACAATCATTACAAATAGTGCATCCACAGGCGCCGTTACACTGACAATCGCCGGTACCAGCGGCGGTGTGCCCTGCTTCAGCAGTGGATCGGCATGGAAGTCGTCGGCGGCGCTGACCTCCACCGACCTTATGGTCGGCGGCGGTGCGGGCAACTGCCCGACCGTCGGCAATGGGGATTTCACCTACGCGACGCACACCCTTGCAAGCGGCGCCAGCGGCATCCTCGACCTCCACTCCGCCACCGGTACGGCGGCATTTAAGGTTCCGTCCAATTCATCCAACACCGCCACCGCTGCGGGGGTGATCGACTTCGACACGAGCAATACTAACTTCCACATTTACGCCAATGGCGCCGACTCCATCATTGCCCCCTTTTTGGCCAGCGGCTCCTACAGTAATAACGACTGCGTGAAGATCCTTGTCGCCAGTGGGAACTTGACGCTTGGCGATGCCGGTTCGGCGTGCGGCAGCGGTGGCGGCTCATCCGCCCTGTCGAGCATCACGGCGGCTACGGGCAACAATACAATCGCATCAGGGAACAATTACAACCAAATCTGGAACTGGGCCCTCACCAGCAATGGCGTCACGGCCATGACGTTCGGCGAGACTACTGCGGCGACTGGAACAGGGACGAACTATATCGGCCAGTTCAGCACCAAGACTGGATCGACGGCGACGCCGCTGAACATTACCAGTTCGCTTAGCGGATCGCAGACGCTGCCGTCGCTCTCCATTACTCCGACGTGGAACACCACGGGAGTCGTCGACGCCGGCATTCTGGAGAATGTAGTAAACACTGCGTCCGGCGCCAATTCACTTCTGCTGGACCTGCAGGTGGGTGGCAGCAGTGAGTTCAAAGTCGACACATCCGGAAACATTACCAATGGGGGAACGCTTACGACGGGAGGCACGACAAGCGGAATTGCCATGGATTGCCAGACGGCGGCAACGGCCACATCGGGCTTCTTAGGCTTCACTCCTCCATCATCCTGTTCCAGTGGTTACGGATTCTACAACTTGCCTACATTGCCGGCGACGGCTGGCCCGCTTGTCGCCGGTGTGGCGTCGAGCAACATATCGGCTATCACCGTGGGGACGACCACAGGCAGTGGTAATTATGTCCTCTCTACCTCTCCGGCATTGACGACGCCGAACTTGGGTGTGCCATCTGCAGTGACCTTGACAAACGCCACCGGGCTCCCTTGTGGTGCGCTACCGGCCCTGACCGGAGACGCAACGACCAGTGCGGCCTCGTGCGCAACAAGTGTAGTCGCGATTGAAGGTGGCACCATTCCCGCCAGTGCGGGAGTGCTCGGCACAAACTCCAGCAGGCAGCCTGTCGCCGCCACCGCAGCCAATGTATCCAGCATCTATTACATTGGCGGCGGGGGTACCGCACAGGCGCAGACCGCTACCCTTTCTCCCGCCGTCGGGTCTCTCACCAACGGTCTGGTCGTCAACTGGCTCCCGCTGCACGCCAACACCGGCAGCGGCACGACACTGGCGGTGAACGGGTTGTCAGCCATAACCATCGTGAAAACCGGCGGCTCTGCAGTGGCGGCGAACGACCTTACCACCACGGCCATTGCAACAGCTATATATGACGGCACGAACTTTGAATTGCAGAATCCGCAGACGTCAGGCTCCAGCTCCGGTACCGTAGGGAATTGCTCCGTTGCGGATTCAGTCACCTACTACTCTTCGACAGGAACCACGGTGGCTTGTACGAGTGAAGCCGGATTGGACCAATACACCTATGTCGCCGGCGGTGGCACGGCGAATGCGCAGACGGCGACACTTGCTCCCGCACTCGGCGCTTACGCTGCAGGCGTGCGTGTTGAATGGATACCGACTGCTGCCAATACGACAACCGCTACCCTCAACGTGAATGGTCTGGGGGCAAAGACCCTCGATAAATGCGGAACTTCCGCTTTGGTCGCCAGTGACCTCACGACAACTGCGGTAGCAGTGGCGATTTACGACGGCACGGAATTCCAACTGCAGAATCCGCAGCAGGTGATTTGCGGAACGGTGCCGAATGGCAGCTTGGCCAGTTCGGCGATCACGATTGCCGGGACATCCGTCGCCTTGGGTAGTTCCACCTCATCCTTACCCAGCCCCGGAGCGATCGGCGGAACCACTGCGGCCGCGGCGAACTTCACGACGGTGGGGGCCACCGGACTTGGAACATTCTCCGCAGCCGGCGCGGCGTCGACGGCCGGATTAACGGTGACGGGCGCTCCCTACACCGGTGGGTCGGCGACAACCAACTTCCCCCAATTCTACGTCAATGACGGAACCGGGCCAACCACCTTCTCCGGCAACGGCACGGAGTTTGGCGTCAACTCTCCGTCCGGGTTCACCGGCAACTTCCTCGATTTCCATGTGAATGGTGGATCGTCGGTTGCCAGCATCAATTACCAAGGCAATGGATTGTTCGCCGGGACCTTGGGCGTCACCGGCCATGTGACCCTGGAAGGCGTGACCAGTACGGGAGCCACCGGTACCGGCAATCTGGTGTTCTCCGTCAGCCCGACGATCACTGGCACACTGACCGCGCAGAATGGTTCATCCTTCGGGGGCACCGCATACTCCTACGGCGCACCCTCCACTACAGGTGGAGCGGCAGTCATCGTTCCGGCGACAACCTATACCGTAACCGGTTCGGCGACTACCGCGAACTTTCAAGGCGAGTATCACGGAGTTAAAACATTCACCGATGCATCGGCGGGAACTATCACGGACCTGTTTGGCACCCTATTCTCCGGGCCGGCTGCAGGGGCGGGGAGCTTGACCGTCACGCGCGCCCACACATTCGGCATTGTGGATTCCACATCCGCGGCGTCTTCAATCACCGGCGGCTTTATTGTCGCCACGACACTGGGAACCGCCGCGACATCGGTCGGCATCGGTGGCGGGAATATCAATGCAGGCGGCACGGGCACATTTGGCGGAGCGCTGAGCGCGGATGGTTTGTCCTATCCCACATCACTCACTTCCGGCGGCGCGTGCTATGCCTCCAGCACCAGTGCTATTGCGTGTGGAGGTATTCTCAATACGAACATTCTGGTAAAGGGGGGCGGCGCCGGGGCAGCCCCGACGAACTCCGGCATCACCGACAACGGAACGAATATCACGTCTTCAGAGAACCTGCTGTTGACGGGGGTTATGGACGGCCTTGCACCGATTACCAATACCACGGGAACGACCGCGACTCTTGGTGCGGCGACGTACCAGAGTGGTTACACCTTCAATCAGGAAGCGACAGCGGCGACCGGTGTGACCTATACTCTCCCGGCAACGGTGAAGGGGGCGCAGTATTGCGTCGCTAACTCCATCGTTTCAGGCACTGGGGCAGCGGACACGGGAGTGCTGACTGTCTATCCCCCATCCGGGTCTTATGTGATCCTCAAGGGTGTGATCAATACAATCGGCGGAGGCGGCACGCACGGCGTGGCTTCGGGCGGAGCGGCGGCGGATGCGGCTTGTTTTGTGGCGAATGATGCTACGCATTGGACCGTATTTCCCAGTAGTGGAATTTGGACGGCGAACTAATGAGAAAACTGATCTTACTTATCTGGTTACCGATTATGGGTCTCCTGTTTCAATGGGTGCCCATGCGTCCATTTGCCGCCCCGGTTCCGCAGATCATGCAGAAGGCTATTGTGTTCCTTCCCGTGCCTGCGGTTGGTGGAGTTACATGGACGCTCATCCAGCATCCGCACAACTGGACCTGTACGAGTACAGCCAGCGGCAATTTGACTTGCACAGTCACGGCTACGGCCACAGTCGCCGGAGACGCTCTCTTGCTGGCGCTGTCATATTACGATGCGATCACGGTGGACGTTGCGCCAACCTACGTCTCGGCGGCAGGGGATAGCACGTGGACGCATAACGCCGGATGTGCGGATTATGGACTTGCCGTAGCTGGTGTTTATGTGGGAGTGGACTGTGCCTACATTCTCAGCGCGACGGGCGGCGCAACATCGCTTTCTATGACGTACGATTTCTTTGACGTGAATGCAACTGATGGGGCATTCATGGACTTGGAGCTTTACGAAATGCGAAGGTCAACGGGGACTCCATCGCTGGATGTTTTGGGCGCCAGTTTCGCGAACAGTTGCTCCACCACCTGTACCGGTCCCGCACTTTCTCTGACCGGTACAGACTACGTTGCAGAGTGGGCCGCAACCTGCAATCCTCCAACTGTTCCGGGCGCTCCTTGGACGAACCCTAGTGACGTTGACTCATCTAGCAATCAGATCGCAGGCTTCCTGGGAGCGCTCAATCAGACTTCGGTAACGGCATTGACCTATTCGCAGTCTCCTACCTGCGGGTTCGGCGGTGGAGCATTCTCGTTCAAATGAAAAGACTATTTTTCGGCTTGCTCATTCTCGCAGGATTCGTCGCGCCGTCATTCGCACAGCAGTTGATGACGCTCGACCCCACCGGCAAATTCCTCATGAACACCTTCACGAACCAGCCGGTTTTCATGGTGGGCGAGGACGCCTTCGACCTCATCACGCAACTCGACACGGCGGATGCAGACACCTACCTCGCAGACCGCGCCTCACGCGGATTCAACGTGATTTGGGTAGCGGCGGCGGACAATGTGTACCAGGCGGGTGCACCGGATAACTACTACGGCAACGCACCGTTCAGCGGAGCCGATTTCACCAATGAGAACTCTACCTACTGGGCGCACGTAGACTTGATCGTCTCGACGGCAGCCTCTTACGGTATTGTCGTCGGCCTCGACCCCGGGTTCGCCGGACTGACAAGCACGCAGGGGTACTTGGCAAGTTATCAGAATTCGTCGGGTTCAGTCCTCTCGGCTTACGGTGCATGGATCGGGTCGCGATATAAAAACTATTCCAACATCATCTGGATTCTGGGCGGTGATGCCGACCCCACCGACACAGCGCTATATGCAAATTTGAATAATCTTGCAGTGGGCATTCGTTCGACCGACACGAATCACCTTATCACGATTGAAGCGGCAAGGTTCTATGAGAACGACACGGCGGCTCCCAATAGCGGTTGGTCGAGCTTGGATGCATGGGGAAGCGGGGTGACAGGCTCTTATACGCCAGCCGGATCACCGCCGAGTTGGCTGGGTACAAACTGGGTGTATGACCCGTACTCCGTTGTGCAGGGTGGATGCTCGCGGAACTACACGTCCTATGTGACAGCGGCTCCCCACATGCCGGGCTTGATGGGAGAGGCATGGTACGAGGGTGAACACTCGACCACGACCCTGCAACTGCGCGAGGAAGGCTACTGGTCGGTGCTCTCAGGTTGTGCGCTGGGATACATGTTCGGCAACAATCCCATATGGTGTTTCGACTCCCCCCAGTCGATCGCCGGCTGCAATACCGGAACGACGTGGCAGAGTTCGTTGTCATCCAGCGGATCGGTTGCGCAGGAGTGGCTGGGGAGACTCGCGTACAGCCGTGAGTTCTGGAAGATGGTTCCCGATATAAGTAATGCTGTGTTGACAGGGGGTATCGGCTCGGGAACGACGATATCCGTAGCCTCTTGTTCATCAGATGGGCAGACTTGCGAGATATACGATCCGATCGGAAACAGCCAGGTGCCGCAGATTGCCATGGGGCATTTCTCCGGCACTGTGCACGCTTGGTGGTTCAATCCCCAAACCGGGGCGACAACGGACCTCGGCACCTTCACGAATAGCGGGACGCGGACATTCACACCCGCCGACGGCAACGATTGGATTCTGGTTCTGGACCTGAACTCTTTGGGACTGAAGGCCCCTGGTAGTTTTAATCTTCTGGCGACTTCTGCGGTTATCGACAATGTTGTCCTACGGGGAATCAAGATTCAATAAGATGCGAAAACTTCTCCAACTCGTACTGTTCGCGGCCTTGGCCTCTCCCGTTTTTGCAACAGGCGGGTCGTGTCCCGCCAGCGCTCCGGTAACCGGCAGCAACTGTTATTTTATTTCAGCGCAGTCGGGAGCGGCAGACTCTAACAATGGCACGAGCGAGTCGACCCCTTGGCTTCACGCTCCCGGGATGCCGAATTGTTCATCCACTTGCGCGGGTGTGACACCCACTTCCGGCAATGGCTTCATCCTGCGCGGTGGTGATACATGGCATTATGGCAACACGACACCGGCATCGGGGGTCTACACCGGCGGCTCGTGGACGCTCGATACTTGGGCGGGAAGTTCCTCCACCTGTGTATACGAAGGTACACAGACAGGCTGCATTTATTGGGGTGTGGATTCCACTTGGTACAACTCCGCCGTCTGTGGCGCCGCTTGGTGCAGGCCCATCATGAATGGAGACAACGCTACCTCGGGCAGCACGGTTGCGTCCTGCACCTACCAAATCGGTTCATCGAATCAGATGATTATACAGGCCGGCGGTTCGGGGTATTATAACATTCTCGACAATCTTGAAATGCTGGGCCTATGCACTCAGCGCAGTACGGGCGGGAACAATAACGACGATGTGTATGTGCAGGACGGTGGCAGCGGAACGGCGGGCCAAGGATTAGTGATTCAGACGAATCTCTACATCCATGGCTGGACGGCGACGACTACGGCCGGTACCGGCAATGACGCCCTTGCCTGCAACATGATCGGCGGGGGAAACCAGTCGCTCCATGCCATTACGGCGTTGGTCATCGACGGCTCCGACAGCGACCCGCAGGTGTGCGCTTGGGGAGTCTTCCCGGCTTTCTACCATCTGAAAGATAGCATTGTCCGCTACGCCACTCAGGGCATCGCCGCGGGCTGGTGCCACGACATCCATGACAACATCTTTGAGCACTTCTATGGGCCCAACGTGCCAACGCACGGCAACATGTTGGAGTGCAACGAGGACTCTCCCGGCAATGCGCCAAATCAGCCGCAGAATACGCCTAATGTGGTCTATAACAATATTTTCCGTCATGACGACCCCTCGATCGCCAGCAATCCGGACCTGTGGCTGTGCCCCACGGCAATCCCGGAGTATTGGTTCAACAATCTCATGTACGACCTTGCGGGGGAGGGCTGGAGCGTTGCGGGGCCCGGGGGTTACGCAGGCTGTCCAAATACTGGCGGCCAGTACATGTTCAATAATACGTTGGTTGACATGACTCAGCCATGCTATCTTAATGCTTCAAACAACGGAACGGGAGGGCAGTATCTGACGATTCTGAATGAGCACTTGATCAATTCTCCCTTGGATACCCCGGTACAGTCCCCCGGGTGCACGGGAGTCGCCAGCGCTACCAATATTGCCATGAGTGATGCCACGGCGACAAGTCAGGGGTACACGACCGGCAGCGCGGGAACGGCGCAGTCGAACACCTGCGCCAACGAATCCAGCAAACCCTGCAAGCCGACGCTGATCAGTAATGGTACCATCAATGCAGGCGGGAATAAGCAGACTTATTGCACGTCTTTGGCATCTTACACCGGAGAGTATGCCATAGGGACAGAGGCGGCAAATGCCTGCATGTACGGCACGACGGATGGCTGCTCCTATAACACCTCAACGCATGTTATGAGTTGCCCAGCGCAGACTGCAGTTACCCGGCCGCCAACCGGAGCATGGGACTCCGGGGCCTACCAGTTCCTGTCCGGAATTGCGGGGTACATTTACAATATCATTCTGAAGGGAGT
>Ga0182016_10000579_pt1 | contig 45914 bp, 43 predicted proteins | sample 712S2MmetaG_FD_120491 | JGI IMG/M metagenome (GOLD analysis project Ga0182016, IMG submission 120491) | Permafrost microbial communities from Stordalen Mire, Sweden - 712S2M metaG | ecosystem: Environmental > Terrestrial > Soil > Wetlands > Permafrost | place: Sweden: Stordalen | collected...
AAGATGATTCTGAATATGATCACCACGGGCGCCATGACCCGCCTGGGCTATGTGTACGAGAACCTGATGGTCAATGTACACATGCAGAACTCCAAGCTGGTCGAGCGCGGCATTCGCATCCTCATGTGCGCCTGCAAGATCGACCGGGAAGCCGCCGTGCAGACGATCAAGAGCGCCGGCCGCAGCGTGCCAGTAGCCCTGGTGATGCTCAAGGCCAGGGTAGACAAGCCGGAAGCCGTCCGCCGCCTCGCCAAATCCGACGGCAATGTGCGGCTGGCCATTGAGGACAATGTGCTGGAGCTGTAGTCCCAACAGATTTTCATTGTATTGAGATTTGAAGCCAATCAGGCGGGTCCGGGATCGGGTCTGCCTGATCTGTTTTTGAAAGTAGAGATGATCGCCCACACGATGATTAAGAAAAAATCGAGCGTCACAAACCAGACCAAAAAGCCCATCCCATCTCCCGCATACCGGTGGACACCTCGAAACTGCCCACGATCAAGGGCTATAACGTATGTAGAGTCGTAAACCGCGTCAAGTCCAAGCATGATACTGCAAAGAGCAGGAAAAAGCAGGAGGTGCGTCCAAAAAATGAGCCACCACTTGTTTTTTGTAAAGCGGCGCTGTACCTGCCATGAATGAACAATCAGAACCGAACAGATCGTCATCAAAATGATCTCGATCATACACAGGATGATCCAGACAAACTTCACTGGATCATGAAATCCAACCGGCCCAAAATCAATAGCGGGTACGTAAGCCTGTAGCACTACGACCAGAAGTGAAGCAATCAGGCTCCAATACCGGTTCAGAAACCGCCGCACGATGCTCATTCCTTCTCCACTACTCTATCCATCGAATCGCTTCAACAGAATGATTGTGGCGTTAGTAAGTCGTCATCCTTACCTTCAGCAGCACATTCTCATCGGACTTCAAATTCAGGCCGTAATCGGTCTGGTCGCCGTTCCACAAGCGGACGGTCTTCCAGTTCCCTGCCCCGTCGTAGCTGCCCTCCTCCACTTTGAGCCAAAAGCGTTTCTTGCCCGGCGCAAAGGTTGGGTTGAAGTCCACGCGGACATGGTGGCCCGCAACCAGAAACTCATCTGGCCCCAGTTGCAGGACCACTGCGCCTCCATCGGGGGGCGTATTGCCTTTCGGCTTGATCCAGTTGCCAAAGGATGACAATCCGTATTGGAGAACTGCCTGCCAGCGGTCGAAGGCCAGCGTCTGGGTGTGGTTGTCCGGGTCTTCGCTTGCGCCCCGCACCTTGCCCTCCAGATTTCCCTTGGCCAGACGGCGCGCGATAGGCGCCAGCAACTCGTACTGTTGGGCGAAAGGCTTGAGCGCACTCGCCTCCATCGCCTCCGGGCCCTCGGTCTGGTTGCTATACCGGCTCAAGTCCAGCCCAAACGGCGCCCAGCCAAGCGCCCCCTGGCCAATGGCCGCGTAAACATACCGCGCATAGTCGGCCGTGTTGCCGGTCTCCGGGATGAGCAGCGGATTGTCCTTGCGCTTGTAAAGATCGATCGTCTTCATGTATTTGGCGTACTCCGGCATGTAGATGTCGGGCGCCACGATGCTGATAGACGGAGCTGCGATCTTCCACAGGTCGATGTTGTTGTCCGTGGGCGCGCCGGACTCGTAGCTGGGCGCCTTGCCGGGGTGGAAGGGATCGCGCAACGCCGCATTCACATAGAGCGGAAGCGGATACTCGGCTTTGCCCGCGGCTGCCACTTGCTCGATGTAATCGGCGATGTACCATGCCTGGAAGGTTTCATCGGCATCGTCGCGAAAGACCTGCCGCCAGGTACCCAGCTGCTTGCCCAGCCCCTTCACCAGCTTCTCAGGCACGGGGCCGGCAAAGGCTTTCTCCGCTTCCGACCCGTAGTCTCGCACTCCGCCCCACACTCCGGCCTCGTTCTCCACCTGCACCATCAGCACGGTGCGTTGGGGATCGGCCTGCTTCAAATGCCGCATCAGCGCCCGGAAAGCGCTTTTGTCGGCCTCAAGCCGCGCCGGAGAGAAAGGCGATGGCGAATCCAATGTCTGGCCGTCTTTGTCGCGCACAAACGGGTACTTCTCCTGATCCAGCTTGATCCACTCGGGGGTATAGTGCGAACTGGCGTTCTTCCAGGTTCCGAACCACAACAAAACCAGCCGCAGACGATGCTCGCGGGCCTGTTTCAGAATCATATCGACAACGCTGAAATCGTACTTGCCCTGCGTGGCCTCCATTTGCTCCCAATAGATGGGCAGCTCGACAGTGTTGGCATGAAGCGTCTCCGCCGCGGGCCACACCTTGCCGAGGTACGCGGGCCAGGCGCTGGAGTTGTTGGCCTGCACGCCCAGCATCAAGTACGGCTCCCCATCGACCTGAAGAGCATAGCGGCCATCCTTCTCGATGATCGAGGGTAGCGACTTTGCCGGTGCGGCAGCGGCAGGTTGAGCCTGAACCACCGCGGGCAAGCCCGCCAAGATACCTGCTGCGCTCAACACAAAAGTGGCGCACACCGCCACACTCTGCCAATTCCCCGCTCGACTCATCGTGCTTCCTCTCTAACCGGCCTCAGCCTCGTCCTCAAAACCAATGGCAAGTATAACGCCCGAGCCCGTCACCGGAATGTATTGAGCGATTTACACTGGAAGGCTAGGAGTTGTTCATACTTCATGGATAAATTTGTCATTCGCGGCGGCAATCCGCTGGTGGGTACAGTGCGCATTTCGGGCGCAAAGAATTCCGCGCTGCCCTGTATGGCCGCCGCTATTCTGACCGAGGATGTGGTCACCCTCGAGAACATTCCCCAGGTCCGCGACATAGAAACCGAGCGGCGGCTGCTGGCCTCAATGGGCGCAGAGGTCGAGCTGGGTTACGGACGCGCCCAGCATCGCACTACGATCTGCTGCCGCAACCTTTCCGAGCCGGAAGCCAAATACGAGATTGTGAAGACCATGCGTGCCAGCTCCCTCGTCCTCGGTCCTCTCGTAGCTCGCGCTGGGTTGGCCCGCGTGGCCATGCCCGGCGGCTGCGCCATCGGCGGCAGGCCGATCGATCTGCACATCAAAGGCCTGGAAAAGATGGGCGCGCGCATCACGCAGGAGCACGGCTATCTGGATGCCCGGGCGGATCGATTGAGAGGAGCGCACCTGGTCTTCGACAAGATCACCGTTACCGGCACCGAAGATCTGCTTATGGCCGCCGTTCTGGCCGAAGGCGAAACGTTGATGGAGAATTGCGCCCGGGAGCCGGAGGTGATTGACGTTGCCGCCCTGCTCACCGCCATGGGCGCGAAGATCGAGGGCGCGGGCACCTCGACAATCCGGGTACAGGGCGTTACCAGCCTCCACGGCGCGCGCTACCGCATAAACCCCGACCGCATCGAAGCAGGAACGTTCCTGATAGCAGGCGCGATCACGCGCGGCGACTTGATTGTAACCAACTGCAATCCCGCTCACCTGCGCGCTGTTATTGCCAAGCTTGAGGAAGCAGGCGCGCGCATCGAGATTCTCGGCTCCGATACCATCCGCGTCCGCGCCGATGGGCAACTGCGTTCGGCCGATATCTCCACAGAGGAATACCCCGGCTTTCCCACCGACATGCAGGCACAGTACATGGCGCTGGCCACACAGTCAGAGGGCGTGAGTACAGTAAAGGAAAACATCTTCGAGAACCGTTTCATGCATGTACAGGAACTGGTGCGGATGGGCGCCAACATCAAGGTGGATGGCCACACAGCCACCGTACGCGGCCCGGCCAAGCTCTCAGCAGCGGCCGTTATGTGCTCCGATCTGCGGGCTTCCGCATCGCTGGTGCTGGCCGCCTTGGTCGCAGATGGAGAATCGATTCTGGACCGCGTTTATCACATGGATCGCGGCTATGAGCGCATTGAGGAGAAGCTGCGCGGCGTGGGCGCGCAAATTCGGCGCATGGGCAATGTTTTTAACCCAAAAGAGGGCGAGTCGGCGGCCGATTGACCGTCGGTGCAATTCAACTGATTCTTCTTTACAGCCAGTCAATTCTTTTGGTAGATTCCGCGTATGCCGAAGTCGCCAGAGACCCAGCAAGCCCGCACGGACGCCGTCAATTACGTGATTGGCCGTCTTACGAATGAGGCAGGCAGAGCGTTTCCCCATATCAATGAAGTCGATTTCACCGGTGAATTGCTCGAGCGTATCCTGCATCCCAAGAAAATCAATCAAGGGGGGCTTGGTTTCTGTGGTCCGGCAGCCGTGCTCTATGCGCTGGCAAAAGACGACATACAAGCCTACGCCCAGCTAGCAGTGGACCTGTTTACAACCGGAACCGCAACTGTGCGCGGCTGGAGAGTCGACGCCGGTTTCCTGACGAATGAACAGCCTCCACTGGACGCGCCCATCGAATGCTGCGACTGGATGATGATGGCTTGCATCAGGAAAAACGTTGGATTTGGCGCGCTCACCGCCATCTCCAATCTCGCCCACGGGGCCTACCCATTTGAAATAAAGACCTCCCTGGAAAATCTTGGCTATGGCAATGTGAAGAATGAGACTTGCACCGGCATCTTCGGGTCAGCCGGCATGAAAAACTTCCATGAGGCCGTGATGCTCTTGCAGACCGACTTTCGCGTGATTCTCTGCGTGAACGGCAATATGTTTAAGAATCCGTCCGCGGCAGCGGGATACCCAAACCATTTTTGTACTCTGAAGTCCGTGGAGGAGCTGACGCAGACAGTCAAGATCCGCGTATGGCAGTGGGGGAAAGACAACAAGGAGCCCGCGACAGCCGGCGCATCCGTCTATGTAAATCTTCCCCAGGCGGATTTTTTGAAACACTACTTCGGCTATGTTGCGGGAGGAGATTTGCAATGAGTGCCTGGTCGCGCAATTTCGTGCGTTGCGATTGAGCCCGGTCTTTCCGAGGTCCAAAAATCCGGGCCCTTCGGCGCGAACCCAACACACGAAATCACGCGGGCCGCAGCCTAGCGCCAGCTTACTGCCACATGCCAGCGCAATCCGTATCTGGCTGTCTTTTGCAGCACATGCTCGTACTCGCGCAGTTCGGACAGTACCGCCGGCGTCTCGGAGCCGAATGCCGTGGGCGTCTTCGCAAGAAAATCGATCAGCGTTTGAACTGTCCGCAAGCCGCTGGCGGCGTCGAACCACTGCGGCTGAGGCAGATGGCGTGCCCACTCCGGGTTGGCGATACCTTCATCCAGCAGCAGCGCCATGGAGTTTTCATCGGCTGAAAAGAATTCAAGCAGAGGACGGACCCTCAGCCGTTCGGCTAACCGCTCCAGGGTATCTTCGTTGCGAGCCAGGGCCTGCCCGTTCACAAAGATGTCGTAACCCGGATCGTCTCCCTCAACGACGATGTACAAGCTGGCGGCCATCCCCTTGAGTCTAGCGCAGCCGATCTGCCGGAACTGGGAGGATTTGGCCGCGGTTATCCAATCAATCACCGGGCAGCCAGTTGTGCCAGCTTCCTCCCCTGAGCGAAACCGAAGCGAGATTCGCCGCCGGAAGCGTTTCTCCAAAATGACGGCGGGCGCCATTCGTGAGCGCAGCATCATTTGCCTTATAATGGCTGTGGCACGCCCAAAGATACTCTCGATCAGGCCTTTTTTCTCATTTTGTGGGAATAACGCACGTTTAGGAGGACGGGGCGCAACGGCAGACCGCCCAGCGCCTGTTTCCCATTCATTCGTTGGTAAGATCGGCGCTGCGGAACAATAAGTGCCTTCCCGGCCGCCAGGAGTTTTTGCAACCGCCGGCAACAGAGTTGGCCTATCCTGATGCAGACACAGAGGAAAGAAACGACCGGCGTCCACGATCCCCGTGAAACATTTCCTGTGCTAGGGCACATTTCACCCCAGGAGCGACTTATGCAGGGCCGTCCGTGGCATGTTCTACATGTGATCTCGAACCATGAAAAGCGCGTTGCGCAGCACCTTGAGGTACGCTCGGTTGAGCATTACCTACCACTCTACTCCGAACCTGTAAGGTGGACCGACCGCACAGTGATCACAGAACGGCCGCTTTTCTCTGGGTATATGTTTGCGCGTTTCTCGCCCCAGATCAGGCTCTCCGTCATTTCCACCCCCGGCATTCTTCGTGTCCTGGGCGATGAAGCGAAGAACATGATAAGCAATGCGGAACTCGAGAAGATACGCGCCGGACTCGCCGCCGGCCTGCTCATGCGACCCCATAAAGGCGTTGCAGTTGGAACACGGGTGCGAGTGCGGGAGGGAGTTTTCGCTGGCGTTGAGGGTTTAGTCACCGAGTTCCGGCATCAATGCAGAGTGGTCATTACCCTTTCGGCAGTCCATCAATGCTTCTCGCTGGAGGTAGGGCTCGATGACCTCACGATTCTCAACAAGCCTCAAGTCAAGCCTGGCCTGAAATCGAGTCCCGCATTCGTCTACTGATCGGAACTCAAGTGCTTCTCTTCCTCCGCGCTCTATACGAGATCATAAAGAGCCAAAAGCGAAGTAAATCGTATAACACTAGTACGGCACTCACCGGATCGTGCAGACGCTTCGATGTATCGCGAAAGCTCGCCGGACAACAGGACTGATTGAAGAGCCCGCTCGCAGGTCTGCCAGTGGAAGCCACATGAGCGGAGCCCGCGATTCGGCAGGATGTCGTTCTCGGAGACCCAAATCCAAGCCTGTATGCAGCTCTAGACGGAGATGCCCTGGTTTAACCAGGGCATCTCCGTACAATCGCAATCCGACTGACTTGGAATTCTCCCTGCTTGTGGCTATTGACTTGCTGGAGCCGAGGACTGGTTTGCCTCGTAAACACCGATTGCCGTATCAATACCAGCGGCGATCGCTACTCCGCCGATGATCAGTGACTTTGTGGACAAACCGCCTTCAGTCTCGGCATAGCCAGCAACTACCTTGCTGTCCGCAATTTCAACGACGGCTAAAGCTGGTTTGTCAGGCGTAGCGCCTGCGACTATTTTGCCGTTGATCGTGACCGTCTTCCCTACCTCATTGCGGAGGTCTTTGCCAGTCAACTCGTATGTGACCCCGAGGAACGAAATGAAGTAATGACCACCTTCGGTGCTGATAATGCCTGTCCCCGAGAATTCAGGGTTAGGCAGAGTACTGGCTTGCATGGCGAAAGATAGCGGCTTACCTGGATGCACACTCGCCAGCAGCACACCTTGCCCATTTGTGACCCCAAAGCTTCCAGTCAAAGCCGCGACTTCTACACTGGTCGCAGACTTGACCGAAACCACACCGCGCGTGTTTGGCTCATTTGGAGTCACCCGAAGACCGTTCGCTTCTACCTGAAATGAGCTGGGAGCGGACAATTCGCTCTCTCCCCTTTGCAGCACGAGACGGTCGAAATACAAGGTGCCGCGCGAACCGGTAGACATTGTGATTTCCGTGCTTTTGCCCAGGCGAAGATCTGCGGTTGCCTGCCCGGTTTCGACGATGGATCCATCGAATAGCGTTGCGTTGCCCTTGACCGTGTAGCTGTCAACCCGCATGTCTCCGCGAGCGCTTGCGGTACCGATCGACACCGGCCCAGCCGATGCATAGGACAACATGCACACCAGCACAGCCACAATCTGTAGTTTCTTCAACATATGCTACCTCCATCCCACGCAACGCAGGCACAATTTCCCCGATTGATAGAACCCGACACTCCCTGTATACGCCAAAATCGCCGTGCACGCAAGCTATTTTCCTTTAATATCAGCGAATTGCGTCATACGCGCGTCTTACGGCCAAGCACATAGCCCCCAGGTAGACGTGGCAACAATCCGGCCAATAAGGCATCATCTTGTTGCCTTTGACCGGTTTTCACTCAACCATCGGCCTCCGGGCAGATTATGGCAAGATCGACCATGAGGTACCCTAGCGGGCGCAATGATACAAGTGTAGATGCGGCTATTAGAAAGCGCGGCGACATGCAATTCGCCGGGCCTGGTGTTCCCGCATTGCTCCAAGCACTATGTTCTCCCGTTCACTACGATGCGTTATTTCCGTCGATCAGTTGCGATCGTATTGCGAGTCGTTGTCGTGGCCGCGTGCATTTTCGGAATCTGGAGTTCGTGGACACTCGCTCGAGCGGACTACCTGTTCAAACAGGACACAGAGGCGTCCATTCGCTCGGCGATTCGTTTAGCGCCCGATGGCTGGGAGTACTACATGCGTCTCGCCCAGTTCGATCGCTCCCATGCCCGCGAGCTGCTGGAGACCTCTCTGCATCTTGACCGCTACAACGCCCAGGCCGACATTGAGTTGGGGTTGCAGTATGAGGCCGAGGGCAACTTTGAATTGGCCGAGAAAGCACTGCTGGACGCTTATGCGGTGGACCACACATATTTGCCGCGCTGGAGCCTTGCGAACTATTACCTTCGCCGCAATGACATGCCGGCATTTTGGACATGGGCCCGCAGCGCCGCGGAAATGCCCTCTGGCGATATTGGCCCGCTCTTCGAACTGTGCTGGCGAGTGTCGCCAGATCCGGAGAAAATCGCCGCGGCCCTTCTGAACGAGAAACCCGAACCGACCCGCCAGTTTCTCGGATTTCTACTCGCAAAAGACCAGCTTCATGCTATTGCCGTCTTCGCCCCACGCCTGGTGCGCAACGGCGATCCGGCTGTCGATCGCCCGCTGTTGCTCTCTGCCGTGGACCGCCTGGTGGCCGTTAACGATGGGGCCGCAGCCACCTCTCTGTGGCATTTACTGATCGGCCGGCACTGGGTGGTCGCCGACTACACCGTGCCCAACAACCCTGACTTTGTCAGGGAGCCGCTTCCCGTCCGTCTGGACTGGTCTCTTCCGGAGTATCCCGGCCTTCATTCCTGGCCGGGACCTTCCGGGCTTGAATCGGAGTTCAGCGGGAACCAACCTGAGGACTGCATCGTCGCCGAGCAAACAGTGGCGCTGGCGCCGGGCAACTACACCATGGCGTACTCCTACCGCACCTCCGATATCCCCCCGGACACAGGAATCCGTTGGCAGATCGTCGATTCGAAGTCGAACGCGGTTCTCTCGGAGTCTCCCGATCTCTCCAGCGAAGCATTGAAACACTCGGCGGTGACGTTCTCCATCTCTTCCGGCACATCGCTACTCCGACTGCGGCTCGCATACCGGCGGGCTCTCGGGACGCCTCGAATCTCAGGTACGCTCAATCTGATTTCAATGCAAATCCAGGCTCTTCCCCAACGATGATTGCCGGGAATGAAGAGCGAATCAGTGAGTGGTTCCCAGACTTGACGCAGGATTTGAAAAGGCCCGCCTGGCTTTCCCCAGGCGATTCCCGTCCTGCGTTCGAGCCATATAGAGGAGTCCGAGGATGGCGAACATCCAACAGGAGACCGCGGGGCGTGGAAACGGAAAATCGACGCACGCATGCAACATGATGGCGATCAGGCCGAGTCCCCAGGGATGACGAATGGCCGAGGGAACGACGCAGGCGAAGGGGATCAACACCAGCAGCAGAAATGGAACTCCGCCGTCGGCGGCAAACTCCGCCCAGTCGTTGTGGGTATGGTTGGCATAAACCGGAAAATCCTTGATTGCGTACCGCTGGTAGACCTCCGGGAACGTTCCAAGGCCATAGCCGGTCAGCGGACGGTGCCGGGCCATATCCAGGGCGGCCGCCAGGAATTCGCGGCGCACAAAATAAGGGTCGTTCTGCTGAAAACGCAACCAGACGCGCTCCCATCCAACTGCCAGAGTGAATCCCGCCGCCAGGAGTGGAACCACCACAAGGATTGCCGCTGTCGAGCGCGTTGGCAGGCCGGTCCTGGAATCTCGCAACCGGACTAGCCCGATGACCAGCATGGCGAGCAGTTCCGCCGTGCAAAGCGCCGTGCCGGCTCGCGATGCACAGCCGATCACGGAAGCATAGAGAACACCGCCGGCAAGCGCATACCACCAGGCTCGCCAGCCTTCGCGCAGCGCCCTCCACAGGGCGATCGGCAAAGCCAGCTCAACGAACTGCGCGTAGCTGTTGTAAGACGGAAACGTTGCGAAGACATCTGGATTTCCGGTCGGGAAAATCCATAGGACGCGACCCTCGGATGAAAAAAGTTGCATGAGGCAGAGCACAGCCATCGCCGTTGCGAAAATGAGGAAGGCGCTCAGCAGATTGCGCCGTGCCGAGAGGGTAGGGGCGGCAACCTGGATGAGGAAAAAGACTCCGGCAAGAGCGCCCCAGCGCAAGACAGCCTGGCGAGTCTCAAAGTTGGATGCGGTGGTATGAGCGATCATCTGTACCAGACCCCAGAGGGGAATCATGTACACCAGCCACGGCGCCAGCTCGCGGGCTACGGGTTCCTTTCCGCGGCGAATGCCCCACAGCAGGTACGCGGCAAGAAGAACAAACACCCCAATCTGAAAAGATTGCAGCGCCCAGGCATCCTTAACAAAAACCGTTGCCGTGCAAAAGGCCAGATTAAGCAGCAGGCACGCGCCTATGACTACCGGCGCACGGCCGTTGGCCGTGACCGCAGATTCACTCAATCCGGTATCCGCGCGAATGGATATGACTGGCAATGCGACCATTGTATTCCCAATTGCTGTCTCGACTGCAAATTTGTGCCGCCGGAAAACGCCTATCGCAATCCAGCGCTTTATTGGTATATATTTCTTGCCAGATTCGGTCCTGGCGGTGGCACACTAGATTCATGCTCGATTCCGGTGCTCAGAACGATTTGCGTGCGGTTCTCTTGATTGATGACGACCTCGTCAGCCGGGAGGTCATGGCTACAGTTCTCAGCATCAACGGTTATTCGGTTCATACCGCCGCGGAGGGCGAAGCCTCGTTGCGGTTGCTTGAAGGCGGCGAATGTGTTCCCGGTGTGATACTCATGGATGCGCAGATGCCTGGGCTAAGTGGAACCCGCCTGATAAAGGAAATCCGCGCTCGAAGCGGGGCCAGCATCTATGTAATCAGCGCCAGCAACGCGCCTGATGAGATGATCGCAGCCGCAGACGGATTCCTGCTCAAGCCGCTTACGGGGGACGGTCTGCAAAAACTGCTGCATGCGAAGGTGCCCGGAGCCGCAAGCCCAGAATCCCCCAAGCCTCGGAACGCCGGCGTCCCAGTCTCACGCCCCGCCGACCCGGTCGTCAACCCCACAACCCTGGCCCAGTTCCGGGAAATAATGCCAGAGTCCGCGGTTCGCCAAATCTATACCGCTATCGTTTCCGATTTGGACCGCCGCATCGGGGACCTCGAAACCGCTATCGCGAACGGAAATGCAGCCGAGGTACGCCGTATCGGTCACGCCATCAAGGGGGGCTGCTCCATGGCTGGAGCGCTTCAGGCCGCACGCCTTGGCGCCTTGCTCGAGTCCGGAATGCTCGAGTCGAAGAGTAACCAACTGGATAACAACTCCCGAGCGATTGGCGATTTGCGTGCAGCCGCCCGTAATCTGGAGAGTATGCTGGATGCAGGATTCCCAGCATAGGGAATTTCCGTTCCAAGATCCTATGTGCTCGTCTTCGGGGTCCGGTTCGGGATTTGGAGGTTAGCCACTCAAATGGAACGACCGATCCGTATCGTGCTGGCGGACGACCATCCTGTGGTCCGCATCGGTGTGTGCAATATGCTCACTGAAAAAGACGGCTTTGAGATTGTTGGCGAGGCCACCGACGGAGATGAGGCCATCACCCTGACGCTGGAGACAGAGCCGGATATACTCCTCCTCGATGTGCAGATGCCGCGTCTGCCCGGCATCGAAGCTATGCGCGCCATCATGAACGGCACGCCCACGGTGAAGATTCTCCTCCTCACTTCAACTATCACCTCCCATCAGGTTATTGAGGCCCTCCAGATCGGCGCACGCGGCATCGTGCTCAAGGACGCCCTGGTAGGCCACCTTCAGACGGCTATCCGCACTGTCATCGCCGGCGACTACTGGATTGGGGGAAAGCGCGTGGTCAATCTTGTCTCCGCGCTTCACGACCTCGTCCAGCAGGCCGCCGTTCCCGTGCATAAGACCTATGGCCTCACGCCCCGGGAACTTGAAGTGGTAGGGTGCATTGTCGAAGGATGCAGCAATCGGGACATCGCCAAGCAGTTTACTCTCAGCGAAGAGACCGTCAAGCGGCATCTCTCCAACATTTTCGACAAGACTGGCGTCTCCACGCGGCTTGAACTCGCTCTTTTCGCCATTGCCCACCAGCTAGTCAGCTCGCAATAGCGGCACGCCGGAAAACGTCCTCAGGCGGGCCAGGCTTCACGACCCGAGCAGTTCCTCTATTGCCAGATTTCAATGCGTCGGCCTCCAGCCCCCGCAAGGAGGCTGGATGAGCAATCGGCGCATGGACAGACTTTCCTAGCGGATGGCGCGTCCCTTCAGCAATGGGGCGTACTCCTGATCCTCCTGAAGCATGTGATCGTTGAGCCAGTCGCGCAGGAAGTTCAGCAGTTGAACGTACATCGTGTTATCGCCCTTCCGGGAGCGGTCAATAAAGTTCCCCAGCTTGACAATCAACTCCTGGTGTTTGGCCCGATGATCGGCCATCCCCGCGTACCTGGCCTCCGACATCATGCGTTCCTCAAGAGCAAAATGGTCGCGCGCTCCCGCCATCAGTTTATCCAGCAGTGGGCCGGCGATCTTCTGCGCCTCGCCCTTCATCATTGCGGCATGAAGTTCATTCAGAACCCGCAACAAGCCCTTGTGCTGATCGTCGAGGGTTTTTACCCCCACGGAATACTTGTTGCTCCAGGACAATATGGCCAATCTTCCCTCCCTGCGGTCTTCCCGCGTTAAGGACTGCATCGGCTCGATGTTACAGATATTTAATGGAGAGTTTCTTCATCTGAGACTTATGGACCGATGCGCTGACCTTGCCGGCCTCCAAGGAGAGCTTTTTGCGCACACAAGTGGAATTCTCCGCAAGGCAAGCAAGCCATAGAATGAATCCATGAGTCTGCAAGGAAAAATCGTTCTCATCACGGGCGCCAGCTCCGGAATTGGGGCTGCCACCGCTCTGGCCTTCGCAACCCAGGGCGCACGCCTTCTGCTGGCCGCCCGCCGCGCCGGAAAACTGGCCGAAGTCGCCTCCCACGCCCTGGAACGCGGCGCAGCCGCCGTTCATTCCATCGGCCTCGATGTGCGCGATCGCCGGGCTGTACAGGACGCCATCGACACGCTGCCCCCGGAGTGGGCTCAGATCGACATCCTGGTGAACAATGCGGGTTTGAGCCGCGGCCTGGAAAAGCTCTACACCGGCAAGATCGAAGACTGGGAAGAGATGATCGACACCAACGTTAAGGGGCTGCTCTACGTCTCGCGAGCTGTGGTGCCGGGGATGGTGGTGCGCGGCCACGGCCATGTGGTCAATTTGGGTTCCACCGCCGGAGAGATCACCTACCCCAACGGAGCTGTGTACTGCGCAACCAAAGCCGCCGAACGCGCCATCAACGACGGCCTCCGCCAGGACCTGCTGGGAACTCCGGTTCGCGTTACCACCGTGGACCCTGGCATGGTCGAGACAGAGTTCAGCGTTGTCCGCTTCCATGGCGACACCGAGCGCGCCACCAACGTCTACACTGGTATCCAGCCACTGACCCCCGATGACGTGGCCGATGCCATCCTGTGGGCCGCCAGCCGGCCGGCGCATGTCAATATTGCGCGAATTCTGCTCACCCCCGTCCAGCAGGCCAACTCCCTGCTTTTTTATCGCGAACCGTGATCGAATGCTCTTTGGCTGCTTCCAAATCTTTCTTGGGCGGAGCGGGAATTCTTTCACTTTGTGCGCCCTGGGAAAAGCAGAGACGATAAATCGTATTCGCCACTGGCCATCTCTCCAGACCTTTCGCGTCTGCGGAAATGCACGACGGTATGTCAGCAGACAAAGATGTATCGTTAAATTCGATCTTGACAGAACAAACGAATAAGCGCACTATCGTCCCAAATTGGTCCTGCCGCTCGGTGTGTTCCGAACGAGGAATTCTCACTGAGGATTCCCTGCCCCAGAGCGGTTCTCTCCCGCCCTTGCTCCCTAGACTGACTTCATCTCACGTTGAAGAGCAGGCAAATATGGTAGTGAAAACACAAAGCAGCGGCCGTGCTGTGACGGGACTGCACGTCGGCGCATCGAATGTCCGGCGGTATTTCCCTCGGAATGTCGCGGTTATCGAGTTGCATCTGGATCATCTCCAGATACAGTGTGGGCTGGGGCCTGACTTTTGGCAGGACCAGCCCGAGATTCACGACCCGCGTCTCTGTGCATGGTTGGAGTCCAAGAACTACCACACCCGCGCAGACCGCGCTCCCATCCCTCTGGCCATGATTCCTGCGGGAAAGAACTCCTTCAGAATCAGGCCAGTCTCGTTCAACGAAGAGACCCAGCATCCAGCCCCTCTCCCTGCCAAATCTGAGTTTCTGTCCGATTCCAGTGTCTGGCAGGAGCAGACATCTGCCGCTTAAGCCTCGTCTCCAATAGCAGCATCCGAACATCCCGTCCCTCCCAAAAAGGGAGGGCCGGGATAAGCGTTTGTCCACTCGGCACTCGACACCAGCACAGAAGCTTCCGACACTTGCAACGGCCTGAAAGGCGGGCGTCAGCCAACGGACCTGCGGGCCATGTTGTGGATTATCCCTGTGCCTTCAAGATGATAGGCCGGTGTTCTCTTGCGGCCGCGCGGAGTGCCGCTAGCTCCATTTCTGTATTCTGGGTGGGGCGGAGCCTGCGCCAGAGGGGAGCGAAGAACCGGGCTGCGCAGCTATGTTCTGGGTACGGGTTTCATAGAAGCAGTCTGTTCCTGGACGGCGTGCGGTTCGTTAAAAACACGATGCTGGATATGCAAGCACTGAAGGGACGCGTAATGCCCCAGCTGCGGAGAATGCCGGGGTTTCGCGCCGCGAAGTTTGTTTACCATCTCGTGCGCGGCGTGGAATCGCGCAACGCCGCCCTCTTGCTGCTGCGGCCGCCGGATGGCCTCTACCAGCCCTATGGAACCACCTCGAACGACCGCTACCCTGAGATATTCCAGCATGTGCGCGAGCAGATCGGCGACGACGCGGATCGGCGCATCCTCTCCTTCGGCTGCGCCACCGGCGAGGAAGTCTTCTCCCTGCGCCGTTATTTTCCCCTGGCCACCATCGTCGGGCTGGACATCAATCCCCACAACATCCGGGTCTGCCGCTCCCGTCTGCGCAAGATCAAAGATGCGAGGATCGTTTTCTCGGTTGCCGGGTCGACCGCGAATGAACCCAGCGCAAGCTACGACGCCATCTTCGCCATGGCCGTCTTCCGCCACGGAGATCTCAATAAAGTTCCATCGCCGCCAACCTGCGGTCACCGCATTCGTTTCGCAGACTTCGATCAATCGGTGACCGATCTGGCCCGATCTCTCAAGCCGGGCGGGCTGCTGGTGATCCGCCACGCCATGTTCCGCTTTGCCGACACCCGCGCGGCATCGCAGTTTGAAGCCGTCTTCAGCCTCGACCCCGGCGAGAACGGTCCGCTCTATAACCGCGACAATCGCCTTTTACCAGGCGCCGTCGATCCCGAGGTGGTCTTTCGCAAGATCGCATAACTCCCCAACCCAGGACCACGGCCGCCGGTCATTGCCCTCACGCATATACTGATAAATGAGCTACTTCTGAGAAGATGCTCTGGATTGCCGAGCGAGCTGAGGTTGACGATGTCCCTGCATTCATACTGGGCTTATGGACTTCGCATCCATGCGGACCTGGAGTGCCCGGAACTGCCTTCGCTTCCAAACGCCGGAGGCAACCCCGATGTAACCGTGCACTTGCTGCCTGCATCGGCTAGGGCTCTTGAACCCCTCGACAAGATTTCCTACGAAGTTCAACCAGGAGTCTTCCAGTTGGCCGTCCCTGGCGTCGCGCTCTATCGTGTCGAGCAGGGCAGCCGCATCTTCGTCACCCCGCTTCCCAACGTCCCGGCTGAAAGGCTTCGGCTGTTCCTGCTGGGGTCGGCCATGGGCGCGCTGCTTTACCAGCGCGGGCTGTTTCCGCTGCATGGCAGCGCGGTGGAGACGCTCTGGGGTGTAATGATCTTCGTCGGGGCTCAAGGCGCGGGCAAGTCCACGTTGGCTGCGCATTTTCATCGCAGGGGATACCGCTTGCTCTCGGACGATGTCTGCGCAGTGGCGTCCACGCCCAAAGGTCTCCAAGTTCTTCCCGCATTGGCCCGCTTCCGGCTCTGTCCCGACGCCTACAAGCGCCTGCAAAGCCCCAAGGGCGCAAGCTTCGATGTGGATAAGTTTGTAGTGCCCATGGGAGAGGGTTATTGTCCTGATCCTGCGCCGCTGACGGCGATTCACATTCTCGTCGACCACGAAAGCGGCCCTCCTGCATTCGAGGTGTTGCGCGGTTTTGACCGCGTGCAGCAACTTCTTGAGAATCTCTATCGCCCCCACTACCTTAAAGGCCAGGCCACGCAGGCCGATCTCATGCGTATGGCCGGCCTGATTGCACAGCAAGCTACCATGGTTGCAGTGACCAGGCGCCGCGATCCTCAGGCGATTGATAGCATAGTCGCCTTCCTTGAATCGGAATGGACACAACGCTTTGCCTCAATTCAATCGTCAGACGCCCATGAGGAGAAAAACTAGATGCACGCGTACCGTCCCGAAGACAGATTGTCCCGCACGCAGATGCTCTCCACCGAATTGGACCAAGAAACGGTCCTGATGAGTATCGATGCCGGGGCGTACTACGGTCTGAAGGGAACCGCGCAGTGCATTTGGGAGCAATTGGAAACCCCTTTGACCTTTTCAGCCCTCGTAGACCGCTTGGTCGAGGAGTACGAGGTTTCGCCGGAGACCTGTGCCGCTGACCTGTCTGGATTTCTGGCAGAGATGGAACGGGAAGGCCTGCTGCGTGTGGAGTGATCTGATTCGCGCTGCGCGGTTGCCGGGCGCAAAATGGCGGCTTCTTTGGGAAGCGCTCATCGCTCTCGGGATCGCCCGCGCGTCGATGACATTTCTGCCATTCCGGCGCATTGCCGCCTGGCTGGGGACCCCCGGCGTCGAGACTCCGCATACGGTGCCGCCAGAGGAAATTCTCGCCGCGCAAGAGGTCGGCTGGGCAGTGGGCGTTGTGGCTCGCCGGGTGCCATGGGATGGCCGCTGCCTGGCCCAAGCGCTGGCCGCGACCCGGATGCTCCGCCGCCGGGGTCTGGAGGGAACCGTAAGTTTTGGGGTTTGCCAAGGTGAATCCGTCGGCTTCGACGCCCACGCCTGGCTGCGTGTGGGTTCCTGCTTCGTTACCGGCGCTCCCGACCATCAGCGTTTTCAGGCTTTCACCACCTTTGCCCGGAGACGGCCATGAGCGGCATCTACGGCATCTACAGGTTCGACGGCGCGCCCGTCGACCCGCTTTGGCTCGCGCGGATGAAGGCAGCGATGGCCTTCTACGGCCCCCACGGCGGCGATTGCAAGGTCGAGGGATCGTTGGGCTTGGGTCACCTGCTGCTGGAGATCAACCCCGAAGACGTCTTCGAAAACCAACCTGTACAGGGGGTTCGCGGCCCCGTGGTCAGCGCGGCGCGGCTCGACAATCGCGCTGCACTTCTTGAGGCCTTCAATATCTCCGCAACAGAAGCCCCGCACGTACCAGACGGTCGGTTAGTGAGTCTAGCCTTCGATCGCTGGGGCGAGGAACTCTGCTCGTACCTCCAAGGCGATTGGGCGTTGGCAGCCTGGGATGCCCGGGAACGCCGTCTCTTGCTAGCCAGAGATGCCTGCGGCAATGCCACCCTCTACTACTACTATCAGGGCAAAGGCTTCATCGCCTTTGCATCCTGCCTCAAAGCTCTGCTCGCGCTTCCAGGCATCACGAGAGAACCCGACCGGCTCCGACTGGCGGAAGTGCTGGTGAGTTGGCAGCGCGACGCGGAGCTGACAGCGTACAAGGGCTTTCGGCGGCTGGTTTGGGCTCATGCCATGACTGTTGGCCCAAATGGCCAGACCCGCACCTCGCGCCATTGGTCGCCTACCGGGCGAGCTCTGCTCACCTATCGCCGCGATGAGGAATATGTTGAAGCCTTTCTGGAGCACTACTCGCGCTCGGTTGATAGCTGCCTGCGCACCCAAAAGCCCATAGCGGCTCAGCTTTCCGGCGGACGCGATTCAGGCTCAGTCGTGGTTCTGGCCTCACAGCTTCTCGCCAGCCAGGGCCGCGGCCTTACGGCCTACACCTCGGTGCCATTCCTGCCCCCAGACGGAGCCGGTGATCGCGAGCTCGGCAACGAATGGGAGATGGCCGCCGCAACCGCCGCTATGGCGGGAACCAACATGAAACATCTCCCCATCGACGCAGCAAACTACGGCGTTCTCCAGGGCATCGAATCTCTACTCGATGCCCACGATGGCCCGGCTCATGCGGCCAGCAACCAATACTGGCTTCAGGCCATTCTTCAAGCTGCTTCCAGCAGCGGCGCCGGCGCGGTGCTCACCGGGCAGATGGGAAATGCCACTGTCTCCTGGGATGGAAATGGCTCAGCGCTCCTGGCGCTTCTGCAGGGACATCCGTCAGTGGCTTTACAGCTATTTCTTCATGCCGAGCCGAATCCATGGCTCACTCTGAAGCGGCAAATCATGAAACCGTTGCTGATGCCGGGGCTGCTGGCCTTCCGGCGCTTCAATACTCCTCCCAGCAGCATTTGGCAAAGCTATTCGGCTCTCAATCCTTGCTTGGCTGACGATCTCGATATAGACGGCCGAATGCGCGCCTCCCGACACGATCCGACCTTTACATTCTCACCGCTTCAGGACGCTCACCTCTTCTACTTTCAGCCCGCTTTTGGCATCGGTTGCGGCATTGCGTCAGAGATGGCGGCCAGATATTCCCTCGTTTCGCTCGATCCAACCGCCAACCTCGACCTGCTGGAGTTTCTGCTGCGGGTTCCAGACAACCAGTTTCGCCGCAAAGGCCAAAGCAGCTTTCTGATGAAGCGAGCCTTCCACAATCGATTGCCCGCTCCGGTGCTGAATGTCAAAAACAAGGGACTTCAGGCCGCCGATCTGGGCCACCGCATTCTTCGCGAACTGCCTGCGTTTCGCGAATCTCTCAATTCTCTCGATTCATTGCCCGAGGCGCAGGATATCCTCGATATGCCGCTCCTTCACCGTTGCCTCGATGCGCTGGTTGCAAGGGTAGATTCAGCTAGCACAGCAAATGCGAGTGCGATTCTGCTGCGCGGGCTCGGCGTTGGGCTCTTTCTCCGCCGTCTGGCGGATTCTCGTTCATGAGGTTCGAAGCATTCATGCCGCATAGCCAGATCAAGCAGTTCACCACCCAGTTGCCCGCGGGCCGTCGTGCGTTGGCGCTGGTTTGGAAGGCGGCGCGATGGCGGACTGTGGCCTGGGCCGTCCTGCTGGTGGGCCAGGGATTGATTCCCGCCGGCCAGGCATTACTGCTTAGAACCTTGATAAACCGGCTAGTAGCTTCGCCTCGCTGGGACGCCATCGCACCCCCGGCCTTGGGCATCGCCAGCCTCTGGATCCTCGGCCAGCTTTTATCCAGCGCTCTTTCCTGGGTCAGAGCGGCGCAAGCTGAGCGGGTGCAGGATGAAGTCCATCGCTTGATTCACGTCCAGGCTCTACGTATGGACCTGGCCTTCTATGACCATCCTGAATCTTACGACCAGTTACATCGCGCTCAGATTGACGCGATTTCCCAGCCCCTGGCCTTGCTTGAGAGCCTTGGATCGCTGGTGCAGAACGGGCTAGGCTTCTTGGTCCTTGCCGGGATTCTTTTTACCTACGCCGGATGGCTTCCCCTTCTACTGGTTGCCACTGCAATTCCTGGGCTATTTCTCGTCGGCCGCCATATTCTGAAGGAACACCGCTGGCGGCTGGACCACACTATTCAGGAGCGTCGCACGCGCTACCTCGATTGGCTGATCACCGAGCAAGGCGCAGCCGCCGAGTTGCGTCTCTTCGATCTTGGACCCTACCACCGCAAGGCCTTCGAGGACTTGAGAGCAAATCTCCGCGAAGGGCGGCTTCGTCTCGTCCGGCAAGGTGCCATCACTGAGCTCGGCGCAGGCTGTCTCGCCTGGGGCGGCAGCCTCGTAGGCCTGGGATGGATGTTGCACAGGACTCTCTCCGGAAAGGTCGGGCTGGGCGATCTCCTGCTCTGCTTTCAGGCCTTTCAGCAATCCCAGGTACTCCTCCGCTCCCTCCTCGAAGGCGCGGGCAAAATCTACCGTAGTCTGCTGTTTGTTGAGAATCTGGATGAATTCCTGGCCCTGCAACCGTCCATCCTTCCCGGTCCGGCCGGCGAACCAGGCCTTCCCGTCAAGGAATCCATTCGATTCGAGAGGGTCAGTTTCACCTACGCGGGCGGATCTCACCCCGCTCTGGACGGCTTCGACCTTGAGATCCCCCAAGGCAAGGTGGTCGCTCTCGTAGGCCACAACGGAGCCGGAAAAAGTACCCTCATCAAGCTGCTCTGCCGCTTTTACGATCCCGATGCGGGGCGCATTCTCATCGACGGGGTCGACATCCGCTCGCTGGACCCGGTCGCCATGCGCCGCCGGATCGCCGTCCTCTTTCAAGCCCCGGTACACTATCACGCCTCGGTCGCCGACAATATTTCCTTCGGCGATATCGAGGCAGCTCCAGACCGGCCCCGCGTTGTTCAAGCAGCCAGGGATGCCGGGGCTATCGAACCCATTGAACGGCTTGATGGCGGCTTCGATGCATTGCTGGGCAAGTGGTTTGGCGGCGCGGAATTGAGCGGAGGAGAATGGCAGCGCATTGCACTGGCGCGAGCTTTTTTCCGGCGGGCATCCCTCATCGTCTTGGACGAACCCACCAGCTCCATGGATTCCTGGGCGGAGCAGGACTGGCTCAGCCGCTTCCGCAACCTCACCGAAGGCAGAACAGGCCTGATGATCACGCATCGCTTCACCACCGCCATGCACGCCGACATGATTCATGTTCTTGATAAGGGCCGCGTGGTTGAATCGGGCACGCATGAAGAACTGGTGGCTCTGAGCGGATCCTATGCCCGCTCCTGGGCTGCGCAGATGCGGGAGATCGGCCATGCCTGAAACGCAGTGGCTTCAAAGATCGAGCCCCGCATTCCGCCTCATGATCGCCACCTCCTGGCTGGCCCCGGACTTATGGAAGAAGAATCAAGAGGAGGCCATCCGCAAGTCCATCGAGGCCGCGCCGGACTGGACGGAATATCTCCACCTCGTCGATCGCCACCGCACACCCGCCCTGAGTTGTGCCGCTCTCAAGCGAGTGCCAGGAATCGCAGTTCCAGAACTGGCAGCCCAGGAATTGCAGAAGCGCGGCGATGCCTGTCGAAAACAAGCCATCAAGCATTGCCTCCTGTTGGCTCAATTGCTCAAGGCCTTCAATCGCGCTGGAATTCCCGTCATGAGCCTGAAAGGGCCTATCCTTTCCCATGAACTGTACGGAGATGTTGGACTCCGCCAATCCAAGGACATTGACCTGGCGGTCGAGCCTGGCGATTTAGGCCGCGCGCAGGCCTGCCTCAACGCACTCGGCTTGCAACTGGATTCCACCTGGTTTCCTTTGACTCCCCGCCAATGGGAAAGCTTCCTGCGTCACGAGCATGAGCTTCAGTTCTTTGCGCCTGGCGGAGACAGCGTTCTAGAACTCCATTGGCGGAACGAATGGGATACTCCAGCCCAATACAGCGCCTGCTGGGCCAGAAGCATTCCCTCCGTTTGGCAAGGATGCGAATATCAGGCCATGGACCCCATCGACCAACTGCTCTACCTCTGCAATCATGGCGGTATCCACGCCTGGTTCCGCGCCAAGTGGCTTGGCGATATGGCGCGCATCCATGCCGAAGGACGAGTGGACTGGGAAGCGGTTCTGAATCATGCCCGGGATTGCGGCCAGGAGAAGCCCGTGCTGGCCTGCCTGCAATTGTTGCAGGTTGTACACGGGCTCCCCTTACCGGGCCTTCGAGGGAATCCATGGGAGAAACTGCCGCCCTTTCTTGTTGATAGCCCTCTTCGCGCAATCATGGTCTTAAGGGACCCGGTGGCGCTTGGCGCAGTGGACAGGCTGCATGCCCTCCTTCGCCTCTATCGCTACGAAAAGCTGGCTTTGCCTCGGAAAACCCGGCGCGAAAGCCTGTCGAAATTTGTTTACAATCGTCTGGACTATCGGGTGATTCCTCTTCCCGACAGCCTTTTCCCGGCCTATGCGCCTCTGCATCCCATCCTGTGGGTGTGGAGGAAGCTCGCGTGGACGAGGTGACGCTGAGGTCGCTCTCCCCATTTTATGGCGTCCAGCAATGGGAAAGTATTTGGAACCGTATACGCAAAAGTCTGCACATTGCCACTTTTGAAGTAGCGCAAGTTGTTCACAACAAATGCTGATGTAAGGGAACTCTACGTGCAGACAAGTAGGTGGATCGGCATGGCCGGGCTGTGCCCGAAGATCCATGAGAACTGCGGTGCGTCTTCGCCGGCGTATCCGGGATCTGTCATTCCGCTCAGGTCTAACCCCCCTAGGGCTTAACATGCGAGTTTTGGAGTGTCCATCATGAAAAGAGCGTTTTTTTCGGCTTTGTTTCTCGGTTTGCTAGGCGCAATAGCAGCGGTTCCCGCATCCGCCGACCTGCTCGTATACAACAGTGGCCCGGGTAACTTTGGCACTAGTGCCCTGGGCGCTGGCGCGTGGACCATTTCGGAATACAATTCGGTGGACTATACGGTGTCGAATTGGTTCACGCTGCCAGGGAACTCTACGATCTCCGGCGCAACATTCGGCGTTTGGCTCACCACCGGGGATTCGCTTTCGAGCGTGGATTGGGCGTTTGATGACACCACCGTTTATGGCAATGATCAAGGCAGCGGAACGGCAGGCACGACTGGTACCCCGGTGGGGACGCCCAGCGGAGGGTTCAGCTACTATACGGAGTCTTTCTCTCTCCCTGATCTGTCGCTTCCAGCTGGCACGTATTATTTCACGCTGTCGAACGCACTTGCATCCAATGGCGATGCAGCCTATTGGGATGAGAATGATGGCTCCTCAATCGGGTACGCGGCGGGTTTCGGGAGTATCGGCGCCTATGACTGCAAGAATTCCTATGGATGCGGCCTCTCGGGAGGGGAAACGTTCACGCTTGAGGGCACCACGACCATCACTCCTGAACCATCCAGCTTCCTGCTTTTGGGAAGCGGACTTGCCGGGTTGGCGGGCCTGCTAAAGCGCAAGATCAGAGCTTGAGTTTCAAAGTTGTACCATTTTGCCGTGAAACGGGGGCTGGCCGGGCAAAAGTTTGTAGCCGGCCCTTTTGCTTTGGTTTCTCCAAACACTGTGGGAGCTGCCTCGCCTTCATGGATTTCTAGTGAATATAGCGCGCGGCGCTGCCAAGGTCTAAAGATGTAGTAAGATAAGCACACTGGGTGAGGTGGCCCGACGCCGTCGTGGCGTATTTCCTATGGAGGAGATTGCATTATGAAGAAAATTATCAAAGCCAGCCGTGAGCCCCGGAAACCATGGGCTGCCCCTGAGCTGAAGAAGATCGATGTTGAGCAGCTCACTGCCGCTGGCGGCGGTCGTAAAGTCGATGGCAATATTCATGGAAGCTGATGGAAGCCTCTACAGCAGCACGGTCATCATAACGAAACGAAGTTCAATTCAAGCGTATTTTCACAATTCTCCATTCTTAGCCGAAGAATCGCTCGTTTAAGGGAATCGCGCTATCATCGCGCGGCGGAGCAGATGTCCACCCAAATCCCTTATCACCCTTACCAGTGCGCAAGTCCGGTTGCCGCGCCCGCGCCGTGAGACGCAATTCCGGCCATTGGTGGTAGCCACCACAATTTGGATTTGCGCTTCTTCAGCCGGTAACTGACAAATGAGCCATAGGCCACCAGTGCAGACTCCACGCTTAGCTTACCCGCAAGCGATGAGGGCAATAGCGGATTCCCCTCCCGGCATTGGTGAGTCGCGATGCAGTGCTGCGTCAATTCCACGTCGAGTACGGCCATGCCCAGATGAAGTCCGTTCAGTAGGTAGAATCTCGAGTTAGCGATTCGGGGAATCGTTAATTGAGGCACACGTTCGATTCCAGCAGACAATGGCGTCGCGGCAATCGCTGCCGGAGATAGGCTGGCTGTCACCTCGCCACCCTGGGCCGTCACAATTGCCTTGAATTGCGAGTCGCGCTCGATCTGCGCGAATGGGATCGTGGCCTGCTGCGCGGAACCCGCCAAGTTCCCCATCGTCAAAGATAGACCCAGCATCGCAATGCGCATTACGTTCATCGTGTCCTCCAGCAGCCGTAAATGCTCGGCTACCGGAGTTATCGACCGTGCACAGCCCGTTCAAGTGGCACATTCCAAGCCACTTTCTTTGAATACCCTCATGAAATGGAACGTATGACTAGCAACCGAACATCCATCCGATAGCTGCCAAACGAAAACTGCCTCTCGATCATGAGAGGCAGCGGAGATAAAACGGCTTAATCGGGGTAAAGCGGAGATGGAGCCGAAGATCGGACTTGAACCGATGACCTGCTGATTACGAATCAGCTGCTCTACCAACTGAGCTACTTCGGCTTGCTCTGTCGATTTTACCCTGATCCGCGCGGAGCGTAAAGACTGCAGCTCGGCTATACTGCTGCTCATGCAAGACAACCCGGCAGCGGATTGGCAAAGACTCACGGAACACTACCGCGAGATAAGCGACGAAGAGTTGCAGGAACTGGCAGCCGATTTCGTCGATTTGACTGAAGCGGCGCAGCAGGTGCTGCGCAATGAGATGAGAAACCGCGGCATGGATGAGCCGCAAGCCGTATACGAAGCAGCCAGAAGGCCAGCTGCGGTTGCGCCACTGCGATGGGCTAGCTCAGTCGATCCAGATGCCGGCGCAATGGACGAGGATGCCTCCGGCGCGAATGAGGATGACGATCGCCCGCGGGAGTTCACCTGGAAGACGGCTCTCTGTGAATGTGACAACGTTGCGCAGGCGTGGCAGATTTACGAAGTGCTGCGTCAGGCTGGGATCGAGAGCTGGATTGAGCGCCCTGGATCGCGCTATTCCCTGGACATAAGCTATCCTCGCGTCCTGGTCGCAGCCGATCAGCTCGAGGAGGCGCAGGCTATTGCAGCGCAGCCCATTCCCCAGGAGATTATCGACCTATCCAAAATGGATATGCCGGAATTCGAAGCGCCAAAATGTCCAAAATGCGGGGCCGAAGACCCAGTGCTTGAGAGTGTGGAACCGACGAATACCTGGCTGTGTGAGGCCTGCGGAAAGCGGTGGGCCGAGCCGGCGGCAGAAATGGATGGAGAATCTGGAAAGGCGCAGCCGTAAGCCCAACAAAAACGGAAAGAGCCGCCCGGCAACAGGGCAGCTCCTTCCTCAGGGAGAATAGTTCCAACGGAGGCAAAGCCATCAGAACTTTCTGGCTGCATAGTAGGTGCGCGGAAAGGGTGTGTCAAGAAGAAATCTAACTCCAAATAACCCACTTACAATCAATAATATATAGATTCAACGCCTAAAGGGCGCAGTTTTAAGATTCGACTTATGTTCGCCCCGTTAAGCTTGTGCATCTCCGTCATTTCAGGGTGTTTCCTGGGGTTTATTGGTGGATTTCCACAGGTTTAGCGATGGCGTTAACCCTTCGGATACCGCTCGTCGGCACCTGAGGGAGACTTCACCCATTCTTCTCTCAAATCCAGGCGAATGAACTCGATTTCGTAAACCGAGGAAACCGGCTTGCCGCGTGCGAGTCGATAGAGGGCCCGGCCGCCACCGAGGAAAAACCCCAGCAGAATGGCGGCGCTGGCCCCAATAATCACCAGAGTTGCTATTCCCAGGAGCAGCTTGCCGGTCTTGGCGACCTCGGATTCCGAAGGCTGGGGGATCGAGGTTATGTCGGACTCGTAGTGAACCATACCCAGGAGCTTGTGGCTTTCCTCGGGAATGGCATCGCCGCTGACAATGGCTACCAGAGGCCCGCTGCGGCGTACCTCAAGGGAGGCCTGGTCGGAGTCCAGAAGCGGCTTGGGCCAGACGGTGTGGGTTTGATCGCCTGGCTTCGGACTGCCGGCCTTTAGGAAGGCGCGAATCTTGGTCTCTTGGGCCGCGGCCATCTGCGGGGTCGGGTAATCGACGATGGTGAGTGTGGCCGGGCCGGAGCGCAAGGAGTAGTTTGCGGTGACGGCCTCCGCACCCTGATCGAAGCCAACCAGTTCGGGGGGCAGAACTCCTCCGGATCCAACATAGCCGAACGGCCCCAGGGCGTAGTGGGTCGTCTGGCCGTCCAGCGAGGCTTGGGGCAGATCGCTCAGGATGGGAGGCGGCAGAGCCCCGGTACCCTCTAGAGAAGGCAATGTACCGGCAAGCTCGCGCATCTCCGAGCCGGACATGGGTCCGATGCGGGAGAAATTGGCGTCCACCATGGTGTTGCCCACCCAGAAGAGCACCCGGTTGCGGTCGGAGGTTGCGCCGGACCCGATCTGCTCTTTGGGCCAGCCATTCTGGCGATAGAAGGAATAAGCGCCAAAGGCTCCGCTGGCGTCGTGAAAGCGTAGCGCGCGCACGGCGAGGGTCTCGCCGCTGCGTTTATATGAGGCCAGCGCGGCATCGGTGAATCCGTACTCTTTGAGGGCTGCGGCGTTGGCGGAATCGGCCTTGCTGGGATCGGAGACGGCTTTGGGAGCCTCGTCGGCCACCCATCCGGCAAAGGAATCCTGGAGCAGCGGCCTGGGCGCGGGCGGAAGCATCAGGTGCGTCGCGTCCCGCGGCGCCGGGGCGGCGGCTGGCGCCTGAGCAATGGCCGCAACTCGCATTGACGCCGCCAAACAACACAACACTGCTATCCAACGCATCGATAGGCTCACTTATTCAGGGTACACGCTCTCGCCGAGAGCCGGTTTCCTGTGCCCCCTATCTACTTGGACACTGGCCAGGCGAGAAAGGTTCCAGAGAGCCGGTGCGCGAGACAGGCCGATGCGATTCGGCAGGCTGCCGGTGCGGAGCGGACTCCCCGGTAACTGGGCGGTAGATTCCAGCCGGACTGGCCGGAGATGTCTGCCGTCAGGTTTGCCAAAGTGGCCCTGCTCGTGGATTCTCCGCGGCGCCGGGAGTCGCCATCTTCTTGCCTGGCAAACCGCTTCGCCGTATAACTTTATCCGCGGATTTCAAATCAGGACACAAACTCCCAAACGTAGGATTATGGGAATCCGTTAATAAAATGGAGCGATCAATTCACTTCTTCTGCGGAGAGCTGTGTACCGTGAGTACATGCAGCCAACCCCCACTTCCGACATCAAACTCGAAGATATTCTTTTGCAGCGCAAGAAACTGCGCAGGCAATTGCTTACCAGCGGAAATCTAAGGGATATCCGCATAGCAGTGCTGGGCGGCACGACAACCAACGAGCTGGTGGACATGCTGGAAATCCTGCTGCTCCAGAGCGGATTTCACGCAATCTTTCACCAATCGGAATACGGGCGTTTCTATGAGGACGCAATCCTTGAGCCGCAAACGATTGCCGAATTCAAGCCGGATTTGATTTACCTTCACACCTGCGCCCTCAATGTTCGTAAATTCCCTTCCCCCTCCTGCACAGAGCAAGAGCTGCAAACCGCGGTCGGCGATGAGCTCAATCGCTATCGCTCGATTTGGAAATCGCTCGGAGAAACCGCCGGCTGTCAGATTATTCAAAACAACTTTGAGCTGCCTGCGGCCGCCATTCTCGGTAACCTCGATGCGGTTTGCGCGGGCGGCCGAACACGTTTCATTCATGAACTCAACCGCCAGTTCGCGATCGAGGCTGCTGCCAATCCGAGGCTCATCCTTCAGGATCTCGCCAGCATCTCGGCCCGCGTTGGGCTCGATCGTTGGTTTGATCCGAAACGCTGGTACAGCTACAAGATTGCCAACACTGTGGCGGGCAGCTTTGCTATCGCTTCTTCGCTGGCGGCCCTGGTGCGCTCCGTCTATGGACGCGCTCGCAAAGTGCTCGTGCTCGATCTCGATAACACGCTCTGGGGCGGGGTCATCGGCGATGACGGCCTGGACAAGATCGTGCTGGGCCGCGAGACTCCGGTCGCGGAGGCTTACACCGCATTTCAGGAGTACTGCCTCTCACTGCGCGCGCGCGGAGTTCTGCTGGCCGTCTGCTCAAAAAACAACGAAGAGGTTGCCAGGCAGGGATTTGCGCATCCTGACTCCGTTTTGAAGCTGGAACACTTCTCTGCCTTCAAGGCGAACTGGGAGCCGAAGCACGAGAATATCCTGGCGATCGCCAGCGAGCTCAACCTGGGAGTCGACAGCTTTGTTTTTGTCGATGACAGTCCGGCGGAACGGGCCATCGTCGAGGCTCAGATTCCCGGCGTCGCTGTGCCCAATGTCGGCAGCGATGTTACCGATTTCGCTCCCGTCCTTGAGGCGAAGCGATACTTCGAACCCCTTACGCTGGGCAAAGAAGACATGCTTCGAGCCAGGATGTACGAGGAAAACGCGCAGCGCGCAAGTCAGGAACGGAAGTTCGCCAACTATGGTGAATATCTCGACTCGCTGGAGATGGCTGCCGAGATCGATTCGTTCAACTCGATTTATATGGAGCGGATTGCGCAACTGACCAACAAATCGAATCAGTTCAATCTGACTACACGCCGCTATACGCTGGCCGAGTTGACCGCGGCTGCCAACGATGGAAGGCATATTGGAATTTATGGAAAGCTGACGGATCGGTTCGGGGACAACGGGCTGATCTCTGTCATCCTGGGGACGATCGACGACAGGAAGCTGCTGATCGACCTGTGGTTGATGAGCTGCCGCGTCCTCAAGCGCGAGATGGAGATTGCTATGCTCGACGCTCTTGCCGAGCGGGCGAAGGCGCGGGGCATCCATACGCTTACCGGGATTTATCTGCCCACCGCCAAGAACGGCATGGTAGCCGATCACTACGAGAAGCTTGGATTCACCCTGGTATCCAAGGACGACACCAGTGAGTCAACGGTGTGGTCGCTCGACATAACCGGCTACGCGCCGCGAAGCCGTCACATCAACATATTGGAGCTGGCTCATGAGTAATCTTCTGCCCGAAGTCCAAGAGGTATTCCGTCTGGTGTTCGATCAACCGAATCTCGTGCTAACCCGCGAATCAAGCGCCGCAAATGTAGATAACTGGGACTCCCTGGCCCACATCACTCTGGTGTCCGCGATCGAATCGCAATTCAAAATCCGGTTTGCCCTGGGCGAATTGGAAGACTTGAAGAACGTAGGCGACCTGCTTGATCTGATGGAGATAAAACTTAGCAGTTAATGCCTGCCCTGGGTGGCAATCCGTGCGTTAACAGAAGACGGCCTTTGCGGGAAATGCCGCCAGGGCTCCAACGCGGATCATCTTCAGCACGATGACGGCCGCTGTCTTTGAAACTTGATCGAATCCTCAGGAGCACTCGGTGAACTTCAATTCATTTCAATTTGTCCTGTTCTTGCCCATTGTGATGATTGCCGTTGCGTTTGCCCGCAGACTGGCGGTCCCCAAAGGGCCTCAGATCGTGATCCTGGTGGCCTCTCTCGTCTTTTATGCATACGCGAGACCATCGTATTTGCCCTACCTGCTTGGATCGATTCTCGTCAATTGGCAGGCCTCCCGCTGGATCGCCGGCTCTGCCGGGGTACGGCGCACGCGGCTCTTGCAACTGGGGCTTGCGTTCAACATCGGGCTACTCTGCGTCTTCAAGTATCTGAATTTCTTTATGGGGAGCATCCCATATTTCGCGCATCATCGTTTTCACGCGCCAACGCTCGCCTTCCCGCTCGGCATCAGCTTCTTCACTCTCACCCAGATCATGTATCTGATCGATTGCTACGAAAAACTCATTCCCCCGAGCAGCTTCTTCGATCACATCACATTTGTCTCATTCTTTCCTTACGTCATCTCGGGACCAATCGGCAGGGCAAAGCGCATCCTCCATCAAATGCCCGCGCTGAACAGCGGAATCGGCCCCTCAGCTGATATGCATGCCCGCGCGCTCTACCTGTTTTCGATTGGCCTCATCAAGAAGGTGGTCCTGGCGGACGCATTTTCAAAAGCCGCCGACTACGGATTCGGCAATATTTCGCATTTGTCGGCGATTGAAGCCTGGGCCTTCGCAACCGCCTACGCGCTGCAAATCTACTTCGACTTCAGTGGGTATTCAGATATGGCAATCGCTTCGGCGCTCTGTTTCGGCATCGAGATACCCCGCAACTTCGATGCGCCCCTTCGCGCCAAGTCCATCATCGAGTATTGGCAGCGCTGGCACATGTCGCTGACGTCTTTCATCACCACCTACATCTATACTCCGCTCGTTAAATCCTTTGGCCCGGTAACACTGCTGACTTCAGGCATAGCTACTTTTCTAGCCATGACAATCGCCGGCTTGTGGCATGGCGCCAATTGGACCTTTGTCATCTTTGGCGCCATTCATGGCCTGGGATTGGCCGTGAACCAATGCTGGAGAAAGATGAAGATGCCTGCGATCCCGAAGCCGCTGTCCTGGCTGTTCACGCTTATGGTGTTCGATACTGCCTTTATCTTCTTTCGCGCGCCCGACGTCCAGACCGCATCGCTCTATCTCACGCGTTTCTGCGATTGGCATCATGTTTTCGGGATAGAGAATCTACATCGGATGAACGGCGTTGGGCCTGGTACGGGAGTCATGTTTGTCGTCTTCTCTTTAGCTCAAATCACCGGTATTGGAGCCGCCTTCTTTGGCAAGACAAGCGATCAGCTGGCGCGCGAATTCAAGCCGACTCTGCTGTCTTATGCGGCGACTTCGGCCTGCATGCTGTTTGCGCTCTTCTATCTGAGTTCCAACGTAGTCAAACCTTTCGTGTATTTTGCATTTTGAGGGTGAGCCTATGAATGTGCGCCGCTGGATTGTTCTTACTATTGCAACCATCTTGTCGGTAACTGCCGCCGATATCGCCATCGCTTTTCTGGTTGATCCTTATGGCATGTGGCGCGACCCTGCCGGACGCCAGTTGCCGGTCGCTGTCATCACCAACGGGCGGAAAGCCAAGTTCCTCCTAAGCAAGCACTATGTTCCCGCAAACTTTGACAGCTTGATTATCGGCCCATCGATTCTCGCGAGTTGGAATGTTCCAAGCCTGGCCGGAACGCGAGTCTACAATCTTTCGATTGACGGTGGAAATGCTGTCGAGGAGAAGCTGGTATTGGACCAGGCTCTGCAACGCGGCCATTACAAGATCGCCGTTATTGTCCTTGCTCCTATCAATACTTCAAGCCGAGAAGTCAAGGGCGGATTGGACCGGACAACTCCCGCAGAGGCCCTGGCCAGCTTCCATCTTTATATTCAGGAAGCCGCTTATGCCCTCCGCGCGCTTCATCATGGCGCCGGCTATATCGATATCGCTTCCAACGGCCAATACACCTTTCACAGCCGCAAGTCTCTCCATCCGGAAGATGTGGATCCAACGCATTTTCAGATCGATCCCATCGCTCTCAGCAAGTTTCGCGATATGATCGTGAACCTGAAGAGGCAGAGGACCTCCATCGTCTATGTGGTTCCTCCGCTTTACGAACCGTTTTATCAGCTTCACCGGGCAGAATTTGACGGCTACCTCAAGACCATGCTTCCTCTTCTTCCGCAAGCCCCGGTCATCAATTTCCAGGACGCGGAATATAAGTCGCTGCGAAACGATCCTGATAACTTCGTCGATTGCGAGCACATGGAAACAAGAGGATCGGACAAGTTCAGCGCACTCCTTCGTTCGTTGGCGCCCGCGGCTCTTGCATCCGAAAAGTGAGCTTGAAGGAGAGGCTAGCCCCAATCTTCCGACGCCCCCGGGTGGCGCCTGCGATCGGGCAAGCACTTTCTGCTTCACAGCGCGTCTGTGCTTAAAAAGACTCCGGCGCGGCAGGCTGCGGAGGAGACAGAATGTCGCCGAGAGGCTTGTAGCGGCCTCCATAAAAGAGCAGAGCGTAGTTGCGAATCCAGGTAGCAATAGGGCCACCAAGAGTGATCCCCAGGAAGAGTGCGATGCAGGCACCGATGATGCCGAAGAGGGCCTCGAAGGCAATGCGGATGACCGCGGCCAGCCCAGTCTCGGCCGCCAGTAAGGCGTGGATTCCAGCGGCTGAGAGCGCCAGGCTGCCGAAGATCATCAACGCCGGAATGGCCAAAAGCAGGAACACGGCGATTCCGGCAAGAGCCGGGAGTATCAAGCGCAGCAACATGTAAACGAAGAATTGCCCCGTTTCCGCCTCAATCCGAGAGCGAACCTGGGCCCATGCCTCCTCCACAGAAGCGTCGTCGAGCGCCACGTGCGGGAGCATGAAGTCGTGCATGATCACTTTCACAGCCCATAGCGCCAGACTAAGGAGCAGCGCAACCGGGATGAAGGCGAGGAGAAGGAGGAAAACGCGGACGGGATCGAGATGGCCGCCAGCCTGCACGGCGCTATAGATGTCGAAGAACTTGAAGGCGAACGGGAGCATCAGCGATATAGTAATGCCCAGCAGTAGGAGGCCTATCAGCAGGCTCACCTTGAAGAAGCGCAGCGCCTGTTCGCGATAGAGTCTCCATCCCGGCCGGATCTCCGTGGTCTGGTGAACCAGGCAGTGGAAGAAGGCAAAACGGAGCCTGGTGACGAGGTAAAAGATGAAAATACAGAGAGCAAAGCAGGCCAGGAAGGCAAGCACGATGAGTGCTATCAAGTCAGGGGACAGGTGAAAGGGCGTTAAACCGCCGCCGTGGGGCCAAGAAGAATCGCTATGCGAGAAGTTGTGGTTGAGATTAGCCGAGAATCCTTCGGTTATGCACGCGACCACCGCCAGTTTCAAGTAGGTGCTCCATCTGAAGGGTTGAAACAGGAGGCGCTTGGTTCGGTCGATGGCGGGTGAGACAGCTTGCGCGGCAGATAAAACGTTCATCGCAGCCCTCCAAAGGTGAAAGCGTGGCTTCACTCAGGGTAGCCAACGTATACGCGGGAACCGCTCCGTTTGTTCCATCCTTCTGCGCGGCAAACCGGCGGGTTGCCTGAATCTCCTAACAACGCACGAGACGGTGGCGACTTTCCGCCCATTCCAGCAAGCGGCCCGTTGAGTCTGGCGATCGATTTTTATGCTTCAAATGTTCGCGGGTGCAGCGCCCGCTCAACCCGAACCGCGGCGCGATTCGCGTTTTCCGTATTCTCCCACCAGGCATCGAAGGCGGCGAGCGCCCGCTCGCAGACAATGCGGTGACGCTCCTTTTTGTCGCGCACCTTCTTGCGCATTTCCTCTTCGAGCGGCTCGAGCAGGTCGAAGGTGATGTTGGCGGGTTGGAAGTCTTTGGGATCGGCGTGGGTGATGTAGTGGACCAGCGATCCAAGCGCGCAGGCGCGGGGCGCGGGGGTGGGCTCTTGGCCACGGGCCAGGGCAGCGGCATAGATTCCGGCGAGCAGGCCGGTCGCGATGGATTCGGTATAGCCTTCGACACCGGAGAGCTGGCCGGCGAAGAGGAGCTTCCGCTCTTTCGTCTTTAGGAGGAGTGTTTCGTCCAGGAGCAGGGGCGCGCAGATGTAGGTATTGCGATGAATCTGGCCGAAGCGCAGGAAGCGGGCGTTTTCCAGGCCGGGAATAAGGCGCAGTACGCGTGCCTGTTCGCCGAATTTGAGATGGTTCTGGAAGCCGACCAGATTGTAGCTGTCGGCGCGAATGTTCTCCTTGCGCAACTGCACCACGGCCCATGGGGTTTTGCCGGTGCGGGGGTCGCGCAGGCCCACCGGCTTCATGGGGCCAAAGCGCAGAGTATCGCGACCGCGGCGGGCGAGAACCTCGATGGGCAGGCAGCCCTCGAAATACTCCAGCTTCTCCCATTCCTTGGCCTCGGCGGCCTCGGCAGCCAGCAGCGCATCCAGAAAGCGTTCGTACTCCTCGCGGTTCATGGGACAGTTGATATAGTCGGCGTCTCCCTTGTCATAGCGGGCGGCCATGTAGACCCGCTCCATGCAAATGGAGTCGGCCTCGACGATGGGGGAGATGGAGTCGTAAAAGGCGAGATGGCCGGAGCCGGTGATACGCTCGATTTCGGCGCTCAGCGCGGCGGAGGTGAGCGGACCAGTAGCAAGGATCGTGCAACCCTTCGGGCCGTCCTCGTCTTGGACAAGTGATGTGACTTCATCGCGGAAGACGCGGATATTCGGTTCGGCGGCAATGGCCTTGGCAATTTGACGGGAGAACTCGACGCGGTCCACGGCCAGCGCGTGGCCGGCTGGGACGGCCGTCCGATCAGCGATTTGCAATAGCGCCGAACCGGCCCGCCGCATCTCCTGCTTAAGCAGCCAGGGCGCGGTGTTGGGCGACTCGCTCTTGAGCGAATTGGAACAGACCAGTTCGCCGAATTCTATGGTCTGGTGAGCTGGAGTCAGTCGCGGTTTGCCGTCCACGATGGCGCGCATCTCGTAGAGGTCCACCTGCCAACCCAGGCGCGCGGCGGTCAGCGCAGCCTCGGGGCCCGCCAATCCGCCGCCGATTACAGTTATTCTCACTGCGCGGTCTCCTTATTACAATGCCAGATACAGGAACGTGTTTTCCCGCCCACCCGTAAAAAGACGTGCGCGGTGCCCAGAGGGCGCCCCGACGAGGCACGCTGGGGTAGCTGGAAACCGGGGTTATGGCTTTCGATCCTCAGCTTTGACAAGCCGCTGAAGCGCCTCGCCATCGATGCGCATGTTTCGCCATTCATCCATGAACTCGGCTCCCATGGCGCGATAGAAATCGATGGCCGGAGTATTCCAATCAAGCACCTCCCATTGCAGGCGCGAGCAGCGGTTTTCCACAGCGATGGCCGCAACCTTTTTCAGTAGCGCCTTGCCAATTCCCAAGCCGCGAAATTCAGGGTGAACAAAAATGTCTTCGAGATAAATTCCCGGCCTCCCGGCCCAGGTGGAGTAGTTGAAGAAGTAGAGGGCAAAACCCGCCGGTCGGCCGTCGCACTCGGCTATCAGGCATGAATAGAAAGGGTTAGGCCCAAAGCCGTCGCGCAACAAGTCGTCCTCGGTCGCGGCTACCGCGCCGGGCGCGCGCTCGTAAACGGCGAGGGCGCGAACGAAAGCCAGAATCTGAGGCACATCCGCGGCCGTGGCCGACCGAATCGTGGTTGCCATGCCCCTATTCTAGTGTGTGATACACGCCACAAAGCCACACCTTCGCAGGGCACTACGATGTTGTGGTGACCACGGTGGCGCGATCCAACGTGGAATCCCTGCCAGCGGCTATTGTGCCTTCGGCGGGTCTCGACAAAAGTTTCGATTCGGCTTGCGAGCGGACTTGCCGGCTTTCGATTGCGCGGGAGATCGCGCATCCCGCCTGGCGCTCTTGTCTTTGGTAGTCGATTGGATTTAAGTTGAGTCCTGCTGGTGAAAGCGGCCGGTTACAGCGGTTCGCTCGACGGTTGACTGATCGCAGCTGTGATTTGGCTGCCGAGTCAGCCAGTGTTTCTACGGTTTTGGCAGAACTTTTGCACTCGGCGGCAAGAGTACAATCACTGGGAGAACGCCGTTGGCGCCTCCCAGGGCATATGCCGGGAAGAAACGATATTTTGAGCATGCGGGTAGCCTCGTTCCCGCCGCTCCCAAGGAGAAGAACATGAAACGCAGCATTTCACTTTGGCTGGGCCTGCTGGCATTCGCAGTCTTGCCCGTGCTTGCCCAGCAAACCGCGGGGCCCAAGGGGAAGATTCACGGCCACGTGACCAATCCTACCGGGGCAACCACAACCAGTGGCACGGTAAGCCTCTCGACCGACGGCGGTCACAACTCGGTGTATACGTTTCCGCTTTCCGACAAGGGCGACTATTCCGGCGAGGCGGCTCCGGGCACTTACACCGTTGTCTTCCGGCAGTTGGATACACCGCCCGACAAGATGGTCGACTCCATCGACAACGTCAAAATCGTGTTCGGCCAGGACACTGCGCAGGACATCGACATGTCGCGAAAGGAATTCGTCGACAAGCTGAGTCCGGATATGAAAAGGCAGTTGGATGAACTGAAGAAGCACAACTCCGAAGCCATGAAGGCCAATGAGATCATCAAGAACCTCAACGCGGACCTGAAGGTCGTTGGCCAAGACATCAAGGACGCCGACGCTGCGCACCAGACGGCAATCGAGACTTTGGGCGCGACGGCTCCCAAGGCCGATATCGATGCCAAGGAATCTGAGATCAAAACCGCGAAGTACACCGAAGTGGAAACCATGATGCTCAAGGACACCGCCGCCAAACCGGATGCTTCGGTTCTATGGGCACAATTGGGACAGGCGCAGGTAGGCCTGAAGAAATACGACGAAGCAGAAGCGTCCTTCAAAAAGGCGCTCGAGCTGGACACTACGGCGAAAAAGCCCAATATCGATGTCCAGGGCCTGGCGAACAGCGGCCTGGGCGAGATCTATGCACGCACCGGCAAGGTTGCGGAAGCGAACGCGGCGTATGACGCGGCAGGCAAGGCCAATCCCACCAAGGCGGGGTTTTACCTGAAGAACGAGGCGGTCATCTTCTTCCAGATGAACAATGCCGATGCTCAGGTGGCCGCGGCGGACGAGGCCATCCAAGCCGACCCCACGCAGGCGCTCCTGTACTACCTCAAAGGCAATGGCCTGGTGCAAAAGACCACGATGGACCCCAAGACGCAGAAACTTGTTGCGCCTCCGGGTTGCCTGGAAGCCTATCAAAAGTATCTGGAGCTGGCGCCGACCGGCCCCTATGCCAAAGAAGTCAAGGACATCATGGCCGGCTTCGATCAAAAGATCGACACCAGCTACAAAGCTCCCAAGCCGGCAAAGAAGGGAAACTGAACCGGCAAGAGGCTACCGGCTTCCGGCCTGACGCCAAAAGGGCATCCGCAGCGACGGATGCCCTTTGTATTTCCGAGTCGCTGAAGCTTTAGCCCGCCCCAGCCTTTTCGACCCTCTACAATCCATTCCATGAGCTCCGATCTGCCCAGCTACGACGAAGCCGCGGCGCTGGTTGCCGCTTACTGCGCCCAATTTTCGCCTTTTCGGCCCTTGCAAGAGTCCGTGAGGCTTGACTTGGCGGCAGGCCGAGTACTCGCGAAGCCTCTGTTCGCCGATAGCGACCAGCCTCCGTTTGCCCGCTCCACCCGCGACGGCTTTGCCTGCCGCGCTGGTGAAGCTTCCAGACACGGGTACCTGCGGCTTGCAGGCACGGCCCGCGCCGGCGACGCTCCGGCGGGGCCGCTGCCGAAGGGCGCTGCCTGGGAGATCATGACCGGCGCTCCAATACCCGCGGGGGCTGACGCCGTGATGATGCTTGAACACGTGGAGGCGGTTGAAGGAAAGGTCAAGCTGCTGCCATCCCGCAAATTGAAGCAGGGAGACAACATTGTGGCCCAGGGTACACAGGCCATGGCTGGCGACCTACTGCTGCCCGCCGGAACCGCAATTGAGTTTGCGCAGATAGCCCTGGCGGCGGCCTGCGGCTCCATAACGCTCGAAGCTTTCGTCCTGCCCCGCGTAGCCATTGTTGCCACCGGCGATGAACTCGTGACAGTGGAGTCCTCGCCAGCCGCCGGACAGATTCGCAACTCGAATGGTCCAATGCTAGCCGCGATGGTCGCGGCGGCGGGCGGCGAGCCCTGGGTGTTGCCGGCCGCGGGTGACAACGCCGAAGCTCTGGATGCCACGCTAGCCCAGGCTACGGAGGCGGATATGCTGCTGATCTCCGGCGGCGTCTCGGCGGGCAAATTCGACCTGGTCGAGCCGGCGCTGGCCCGCGCAGGCGCGCGTTTCCACTTTACCGGCGTTCGCATCCAGCCCGGCAAGCCGCTGGTTTTTGGAGAAATGCCTGGCGGGAAGGCGCGTGCCATTCAAAACGAGAGCGGCACGAAATGCTTCTTCGGGCTGCCCGGCAATCCGGTTTCTTCAGCCGTGACTTTTCTGTTGTTTGCCGCCCCGGCGCTGGGCGCGCTAGCGGGACGTCTGTCGTATGGACCGCGATTCGCCCTCGCGCGGCTGACTGGAAAGGCTGGAAAGCTAGCTAAACCCGGCCTGACGCGCTTTCTGCCCGCGTTATGCACGTTTGGTGCTTCCGCAGGCTCACCTCCGGAGGTCGCTGTTGTACCCATGGAGGGTTCGGGCGATCTGGCTGCGCTGGCCCGCTCCAACTGCTTCCTGGTCGTTCCCGAAGATGCCCGCACCTTTGAGGCGGGCGCAATAGTCCGCATTCTGCTTTCCTGAGGAATTGAAATGACCGAAGCCTCGCAACCGCAACTCTCGCATTTTGATTCGACCGGCCAGGCCGTCATGGTGGATGTGAGCGGCAAGCAGCCCTCGCGGCGCACGGCCACGGCCTCAGCGTTCGTCGAGCTATCCGAAGCCGTGCTTGCGGCCCTTCCCGCCAACCCCAAAGGCGATCCGCTTGAGGTGGCTCGCTTCGCCGGCATCCAGGCGGCCAAGCGCACCGGCGATCTGATCCCGATGTGCCATCCGCTTGCGCTTACGCACGTAGATGTGCGGGCAGAGGTGGTTGCAGGCGGCGTAAGCATTACCGCAACGGTAGCCACGGTCGGCCCCACCGGCGTGGAGATGGAGGCGCTGACTGCGGCGGCGGTGGCCGCACTCACTGTCTACGACATGACCAAAGCGCTGGATAAAGGTATCGTGATCCGCAACATTCAGCTTGAAGCGAAGTCGGGCGGCAAGAGCGGGGAGTTTTTGAGAACGGGCGGCCGCGTGTGATCCGGCTCGCGAGTGGCACAGTTTCCGGTGGACCGCGGTTTGCCGGAACCCGTCTGGAACGCAGTTCGAGCCTTGCGGACCGTTTTCTTTCAATCACAAGCAGCCAAAGCATCTACATTTATAGATATGAATAAGGATCAAGTACGAACGAGCAAATTCCTCAGCCTTGTACTCCGGCACAAGCCCGAGAAAGCTGGGCTGACTCTCGATGATTCCGGTTGGTGCAGTGTCGATGACCTGCTCCAGGGGTGTGCCGCCGGCGGTTACAGAATCTCGCGCGAAGAACTTGATGCAGTCGTGTCTGAGAATGACAAGAAACGTTTTCAGTTCTCCGACGATGGTAAGCGAATTCGGGCATCCCAAGGTCACAGCATTGAAGTAGACCTTCAGTACGCTCCGAAACAGCCACCCGCAATCCTATACCACGGCACCGCAACACGGTTCGTCGATTCCATAAAGAAGCTGGGATTGATAAAGGGCTCCAGGCAGCAGGTACATCTTTCTGCCGATCTAGACACGGCTTTCAAGGTTGGCAAACGGCACGGCAAGCCTGTGGTCATCAAGATTGACGCTGGGGAAATGCACCAATCAGGGATCCCCTTCTACCTCACGCCAAACGGGGTCTGGCTCGTGGATGCAGTGCCACCGCAATATCTACACTTCGATGACCTGTATACCTGTCGAGACTCCTCGTAACAAAAGCAGAAGTAAAACACAGTGGAGCGTGAAGTCATCGATTAATCCGGGATTGACACGATGACCTTTTGCGTTCGCATAAGAGAATTGGTCACTGAGGCATCAATAGTGCAACGTTCGGCCACGCACTCGAAGGTCTCGTCACGGAAGTAGAACAAGAAGTGTCTCCCAGCACCGCTTTGTGGGCGAATGGATTGCCAATCCTCGGGAGCATCCAGCAATGCAGCGTCACCGCGGATCAAATAGAACTCACCCCATTCAGGTGCAAGTTTGCTGAATCTGCATTGACCCAAGCACCAACCGTGGTCGTTGGTATCGCCGAGACGGTACCGCTGGCATCGGACGAAGCGAAGGATGCCAATCTCTCCCTCCTTAAACTCCGGGAATTGCCATGGATTAACGCGGAATTTGAGCAACACATCTTCACCATGAACCTCGACTGAAGGAAAAGGTGCGTTGGGTTCAGCATTCCAACCTTCATTGAGCTTTTGAAACGTCGCTTTCATGGTCATCGGAGACATTCCTAGTGTGTCGTCGGCAATTCGGATATTGGCCCAGTCTCTGACCAATCATGCTTTCCCAAACCCACACATGCTCTACGATTCTCCTTCCGTTTGAAGTCGGTGCGCAAAAACCGTGTGTTCAAGTGGAATCTGCGTGGAATCCGACTCCGGGGCTGAAGTCGCGTTGGCGCGGTTGGCTCTATGCGGGGGTTCCCACCAGCGATGCAGCTATTTCGGTTGGGGCGGCGTCGTTGCTGCGGGCGGCGTCGTTGCTGCGGGCGGCGTGACCTGTGGCGGCGGGCCGCCATGCTCGTCGGGCGGAATCACGAAGGGCTCGGGGCCTAGGTGGCCGCGATGGCAGGTGCCGCAGGTGACGGGCATATCGGAATTGGGGACTTTGGAAACGTAATTCCTGTTGATGTCCTCGGTCATGGTAAACATCAGCCGGGCGGTGGCCTTCTCCGGCTTGGAGTCGTCGGCGTAGTTGAGGCGCGGGCGTCCGTTGGGGCCGATGTTGTTGGGGTCGGCAGTGTGGCAGGTGCTGCAATGCGTACCGAGCGAGCCCTCCCACTTCTCCATGATCTCGTGAACCTGATCTCCGGTCAGATTCTTGGGCAGCACTTTCAGGTTGGTAGGGGCGGCATGGGTGTGATTGTGCTGCTCTGGCGGAGGGCTACCAGCTGAAGGAGGCAGGGCCTGCGGGGTTTGCTGGGTTTGCGGCGCCTGGGCGGCCGTCGTAATGGCGAAGACAGCCGCAGTGAGCAGAGCAATAGCGGCAGCGGGCAGGGACAGGGAAGAAGTTTTCAAGCGGAGCGTTTCCTCGCGTATTGAGATGGTTCTACCAACTGGACGAAATTCTACCGGAGAAGGACGCGTTTGCCGATTAAACTCCTGGGACCGGAAACGCATTTGTGGTCCGGCAAGGCAAAGCGTAGCGGCCAATCCACGGCTTCGTGGATGCCGATGCGCGCGGTAACATGCACTTCGGAGACCTGGAAGCCATCGTCGCGGATTTGCAGCGTCGAGGCGGAATCAACCAGATCGAGGCCATTGTGGTCGGGCCGGGTGAGCCCGAGCGCCTGGCAGAGCCGGCTGGGACCGGACGTCAGCAAGTGGTGCGGCGCTCTCGGAGCCAGGCCCCGATTCAGCGCCATCTGGTCTGCGCCGGCTACTGGCTCCAGCGCGCGCAGCAGAATGCCTCCGGCCAGGCCTTCTGCTTCGCAAGATACATTCATGCAGAAATACCGGCCATAAATTGCATAGACATACGCATACCCCGCAGGGCCAAATAGAACGGAGTTTCTCGGTGTGGGACCACGATGAGAATGCGCCGCCGGGTCGGGTGGGTCGTTGTGGGGGCCGAGGTAGGCCTCGACCTCGACGATCCTGCCCGCCAGCACTCCTCGGCCCGTCCGATGCACGAGGAGTTTGCCGAGCAGGCGCGGAGCCACGTACTCCGGCGGCGCCTCAAAGAAGGCGCGCGGAAGCAGGCGGCCTGGCAACCTGACGCCCGTCTTCGGTTTGATCTTTACTTGTGCGCTTTCTTCCATGCTTCGATCAGGGCCAGCACCTCTTCAGCGTGGCCGGCAGGCGTAACCTTGGGGAAGATGTGCAGCAGGGTCTGGTCAGGACCGATGACGAATGTCGTCCGCTCGATACCCCAGACTTTCTTGCCGTACATGTTCTTTTCCTTGAGCACGCCAAACTGATTGCAGACTTTCTCGTCTACATCAGCAAGGAGTGTGTAGGGCAGGTCGTATTTGGCGCGGAACTTGGCCTGGTCTTTGGGTGTGTCGCGGGAGATGCCCAGCACCACAGCGCCGGCTGCCTGGATTTTCTTGAAGGTATCGCGGAAGCCGCAAGCCTCGATGGTGCAGCCAGGAGTGTCGGCTCTGGGATAAAAGAAGAGTATGACTGGCTTGCCTGCATAGTCTGACAGGCTGGTGGTTTTGTCTTCGTCGGTTTGCAAGGTAAAGTCGGCGACTTTCTCGTTTAGTTCCATGGGGAAGTTTTCCTCGTAGTTTGGATGGAGGGCCTCTGGTGGCCATCAGTTTCGATTATTCCCGAGGTGGGCGGCGGATGTCATCGCCCAGGGCACGCAGATTTATTGTAGCCGCGGGAAGCGCGGTTCTGTTTGCCGCGAGTCTTGCGGCGCCGGCGTGCGCGCAATACCCAGGGCAGGTAACGAAAAACAGCAAGGACAGTCCCGAATTGCGGGCCATTTCAGTGCTCGAGTGGACAGGCGAAGCGGGCAAACCGAAGACCAGCCGCCTGGTTCCCGTAGCCGTGCTCGACGGAGGCCAATTGCAGGACGGCGGCATCTACCTGGCTCGGCCCCAGCCGTTGGCTCTAGCTGGCGAGGTGGAGTACGAACTCCAGCAGGATGGCAAACCAATCGGCCTGTTCGACATCAAAAACACCGGCCAGGAGCAGGGCGCGTGGGTGGGCTATGGAACCTGGAAGCCGATGCCCGCCGCTCAACCCAAGCCTTCCGCGAAGGAACTGGCGCGCACGGCGATTGACGACGATGCGCAAAGCGACCAGCCGGTTCTGCACCGCAAGCATCATGCCGACGAAACCAATGACGGGGCGGGGACCGGCGGATCGGCCAACGGGTCTGGCAACGATTCAGGCACGGGCGGGGCAGCGCCGGCCAGCGACCCTGACCGGCCCACGCTGCATAAAAAGACCTCCACCGAAAGTTCCGCCGACACGAAGGCCGATGCTAGCTCCAACGCCGGCCCGGGAACTGCGAGCCAAGCCAAAACGAGTTCCAGCCAAGCGCCTGAATCTACATCTGACTCTGACCGGCCTACGCTGCACAAGAGAACCGGCGACAGCGACAGCTCCGGCAGCGGCTCGGGAAGCGCCAGCGCCCCGTCGGACGATCCGGACCGGCCCGTGCTGAAGAAAGCCAGGAAGAAGCAGCCGGAGGACGTGGGCCACGTTGACGCGCTGCCTGATGCAGGCGATCCTGACCGGCCCCGGTTGAAGCGCGGCAAATCCAGCGGCGGCAACCTGGACGTAGTACCCAGCCTGATGGGGCTGCCTCCAGACTTACAGCAGGCAGTGGCCGTCTCCGATGTCAAGACCCGCGCAGCGCATCCATGGGACTACACGTGGTCCGACCCGAACGACGAAGCGGCTATGAAGTCGGCGCTTGAGGATATTGCCCGCAAGGCGCTGGGATTGAATCCACCGCCAGCAACTCCCAAGAAGACAAGCACCAATGTGCAAAAGACAGCGCACAAGAGCGCAAAGCCCGCGCCGCCTCCCGAGCCTGCCCCGCTGATTGACGAGCGCTTCCGCGTCTTTGAACTGGCCTATGGCTCAGGCGCAACCATGGTGCTGACCGCGCATACCGACGGCCCTTTGGATCGGCAGAAGTTTGTTACGCTCATCGCCCAGCCGGACCTCTATGGCAACGTATTGGTGCTGCTGAAGAACGTTACGGATGGCGCACATCTGGACGAAACCCCGCGCATGAGACTGGTTGACGCCGTGGACGCGATGGCCGACAACCGCGGCGAGCTGCTCTTCGAGTTGCGCGGCGCAACCCAGCGCCAGTTCGCGCTTTATCGCGTGTTGCGCGGCCAGGCGGAGAAGCTGTTTGTGAGCGGCGGCGCGGAGTTTGGGACGGCGGAATAGCCACATGGGGAGAGCGCCACCGGCTTCCCTTCCCCTCCCCGGTGAACGAAAAATGCTGGGCATTCACTTCGCTTGGATTGACAAAAACCTCGTCATACTCGCCCGCCTTATCACGGTCCGATCGCAAGCGGTCTGGTAGACTCTTTCAACAGACATTGGCCAACTTGTGCGGGCCAGCCGTTTTCAAAATCCATCGAATGTGGTGTCTCGAAAGTTCGCAGCATTAGCCCGCAACGGAGACGCGGGTCCATCGACGTATTTTGGGAGCGAACTCCAGCGACAGGACATTAAAGGAAGAAGAATGACGATCAGGTTTGCGCGCCGGATGGACAGTGTGCGCACCTCGACCATACGCGAGATTCTCAAGGTCACCGAGCAGCCGGATATCATCTCGTTTGCCGGCGGCCTTCCCGCGCCGGAACTGTTTCCAGTAAACGACATTCTTTCGGCCACCGAGCGTGTGCTGCGCGAGACCGGCGCAGGAGCGCTGCAATATAGTCCCAGCGAGGGCTTTGCGCCGCTGCGCGAGATCTTCGCGGCGGAATCGCGCAAGCGCGGGATCGATTGCTCTGCCGGCGATATTCTCATCATGACCGGCTCTCAGCAACCGCTCGATCTGGCCGGAAAGATCTTTCTGGATGCGGGCGACTGTGTACTGACCGAAAGCCCAACCTATATGGCTGCCATCCAGGCTTTTCAGACCTACGGGGCTCGCTTTGCCGCGGTGCCTACCGATAGCGAGGGTCTAATTCCGGAGGCGCTGCCTGCCTTGATTGAACGCGAAAGGCCCAGGTTCCTCTATACGATTCCCAATTTTCAGAATCCCACGGGCGTCACGCTGACAAGCGATCGCCGCCGGACTCTTTATTCCATCGCCGCGCGCTATGGACTGGTTGTGGTGGAGGACGATCCGTATGGGGCCTTGCGCTATGCGGGCGCCGCCATCCCTCCCATCAAGTCGCTGGACACCGAAGGAATTGTGATCTACCACAGCACCGTTTCAAAAACCATCGCACCCGGCCTCCGGGTAGGCTGGGTGGTCGCGTCCAAGGAGATCCGCGCCAAGCTGACCATCGCCAAACAGGCGGCCGATCTGCACACGTCCAGCCTGGACCAGCGGATCGTGCATCGCTATCTTTCCGACTTCGACAGCGACGCTCATATCGAGCGCATCCGCCGGTCTTACGGGGAGCGATTCTCGATCATGGACGCCACGCTACGGGAAACGATGCCGCCGGGATTCACTTGGACCCATCCCGAGGGCGGAATGTTTCTCTGGGTCACTTGCCCCGAGGGAGTGAACACCAATGAACTGATGCGCGAGGCATTTGCGCGCAAGGTTCTGTTTGTGCCGGGCCAGGATTTCTTCTCGGATACGCCCGGTCACCGGTACATGCGGCTGAACTTCTCGAATGCTTCCCCGGAAAAGATCCAACAAGGGATCAGGCGGCTGGCGGAGGTGTGTTTTGCCGCGTTGCAGGCCATGGAAGCGAGCGCGTGAAAGCTCTGCTAAAAGCGGCGAGGGGCGCAGATGGCGGTCCAGCATTGCTCCTTGCTGAGCCAGTCCTCGCGGCAGCTAACCACTGAACCCGATCAGTTTCATCAACCCCCGCGGCTTCAAATCCGGCTCCAGAATCCGCCGTGGCTCCCCGGCGCGGTTGCAGAGAGCCTCCGCCGCCAGATGGCCTGATCGCGCCGCGCTCTCCATCGTCGAAGGCCAGCCGGTTGCTGTCCAATCGCCGGCGAGAAAGAGATTAGGCCAGGGCGAAACGGCGGCCGGCCGCGCGGAGTCGATGCCTGGAGGCACGCCGAAGGTGGCGCGCACCTCCTTCACCAGGGCAACCTTCTCCAGCTTCGCCTCTTTCACGCGCGGGAAAAACTCCGCCAGTTCCGCAATCGCCTGACTAATCGCCTGCTCGCGAGGCAGCGCGGCAAAGGCCCGCGTGGCGCTCACCACCAGTTCGATATAGTGTCCGCCTCGCCCGGTTTGCAGCCGCGACTGGTTATACATCCAGTGAATTTCGCGATCCAGCAGCACCGCATGTTCCAGCTCGGTAATCTCGCGGTCAAACCACAGATGCACGCTACAGATGGGCCAGTGCTCGTGCTTGCCAATCTGCCGCGTCAGCTCCGCCGCGCCCTCCGCCGCAGGCAGATGCGGCAGCAACTGCGCCGTCGCCTCAAACGGCAGCGCCACAACCACAAAGTCTGAAGTCAACTCGCCCGCGCGCGTCCGAATCGTCCACTGAGCAGTGGCGGCATCCCACGCCGCGCCCTCGACGTGCGTGTTCAACCGTACGCTGCCGCCGCGCTCTTCAAGAAACGGGGCCACGCTATCGTAGAGCCTGCTCAGCGGAACGCGGCTCATTCCCATGCTGCCCGCTTCGGCTGAATTCAAGAACAGCTCCCGGATCACTTTTGCGGCATAGGGC
>Ga0182016_10000582_pt1 | contig 45830 bp, 36 predicted proteins | sample 712S2MmetaG_FD_120491 | JGI IMG/M metagenome (GOLD analysis project Ga0182016, IMG submission 120491) | Permafrost microbial communities from Stordalen Mire, Sweden - 712S2M metaG | ecosystem: Environmental > Terrestrial > Soil > Wetlands > Permafrost | place: Sweden: Stordalen | collected...
ACGCTGAAGCATCGCATCGCCGCGCGCCCGCTGGATATCGAGGCGCTTCTGTCATTGGGCAGCGAAATCGCCGACGCCTTAGACGCGGCTCACTCCGCGGGGATCGTGCATCGCGACATCAAACCCGCGAACATCTTCGTGACCGGGCGTGGGCATGCTAAGGTTCTCGACTTTGGACTGGCCAAAGTCGATCCCGCCTCCGGCCATCGCGTCGGCGCAGGCGCAGCCGCCACGGCGCAACCCACCGTCACCATCGAAGACCAGGCGACCAATCCAGGGAACGCGCTCGGAACGGTACCGTATATGTCGCCGGAGCAAGTCCGCGCTCAACCTTTGGACGCCCGCACGGATTTGTTCTCGTTCGGGGTGGTGCTCTATGAAATGGCCACGGGTAAGCTGCCCTTTCGCGGGGAAAGCTCGGGGATGGTTTTCGATGGCATTCTGAATCGCGCTCCTGTGCCTCCCGTGCGTCTGAATCCCGGCGTACCGGCGGAATTGGAGCACATCATCGACAAGTGTCTGGAAAAAGATCGCAATCTGCGCTACCAGCACGCTTCGGAGATTGGCGCCGACCTTCAGCGCCTCAAGCGGGACACAGGGCAGCCTCCTGGCCAGGGACGGGTGATAATCGCTCGGCGACCCAAGCGCCGGAAGGCGATTGCCGCCGCCTTTGCGGCGGTGCTGGCGCTATTCGCCGCCGGTTACTTCTATTTCCACCGCACACGCAAACTCACGGACAAAGACACCATTGTCCTCGCCGATTTCGTAAACACTACGGGCGACCCAGTCTTTGACGGGACGCTGCGCCAGGGGTTGGCGGTACAGCTTGAACAGTCGCCTTTCCTCAGTCTGGTCTCCGAGCAGCGTGTGCGGAAGACACTGCGCCTGATGAACCGGCCGGAGGATGCGCCGCTGACTGCGGACCTCGCCCGGGAAATCTGCGAACGAACCGCCAGCGCCGCGGTCCTGGATGGCTCGGTCCGCAGCCTCGGAAGCCAGTACGTGTTGGCCTTGCGTGCCCGGAACTGCCGCACGGGCGATGTCCTTGACGACGAGCAGGGGCAAGCCGCCAGGAAAGAAGACGTTCTGACTGCCCTCAGTCAGATTGCCGGCAAATTCAGAAGCCGGATCGGCGAATCGCTGGCCACGGTCGAAAAGCACGATACGCCGCTCGCCGAAGCCACCACACCATCGCTCGAAGCTCTGAAGGCTTATAGCACGGCCTGGCAGGTCTGGTCCTCCACAGGCCCTGGCGCGGCTGTGCCCCATCTCCAGCGCGCCATTGGGATCGACCCCCAATTCGCGATGGCCTATGCAACCCTCGGGCGCATGTACGGCGATCTCTTTGAGCCTGCCCTCGCTGCGGAGAGCGCCGACAAAGCCTACCAGTTGCGGAATCGCGTCAGCGACCCGGAGCGGTTTTTTATCATGGTTCCTCATGATCTGGACGTTACGGGAAACCTGGAAACGGCCCGGCAGACCGCTGAGTTGTGGGCCGAAACCTATCCTCGCGACGTCAGGCCCCGCGGGTACTTGTCATGGATTTACCAGGAACTCGGCAAGTATGACCAGTCCATCGAAGAAGGCAAGAGAGCGATAGATCTCAATCCGGACTTTCCCCCTGGTTATAACAATCTTGCCTGGGGCTATGTTCAACTGGACCGCCTGCCGGAGGCCGAGAACACTCTGCGGCGAGCCTCAGAGCACAAAGTCGCATTCCCCGAGTTTCTGATCATGCGATATTACATCGCTTTCCTACGGGGTGACCCGGCGGGAATGGGGCGGCAAGCGGCTCTGGCTGAGGCCAATCCCGATGTGGCAGACTGGGCCCTCCACGCGCAGGCTTCCGTCTTGGCCTATTCGGGTCATTTGCAGGAGGCCAGAAGGAAATCGCGCCAGGCAGCGGACTTGGCCCAGCGGACGCCCCACAGACGCGAAAATGCGGCGACGTACAACGCTGCAGCAGCCGTCCGCGAAGCCTTTTTCGGGAATGCGCCAGAGGCAAGGCGCTACGCCGCAGCGGCGCTCGACATTTCCAAGGAGCGGGATGTGGAGTACGGCGCAGCGTTTGCGCTGGCCCTCTCGGGGGATGTGGCGCGCTCTCAGGCACTGGCGAACGATCTGGAAAAGAGGTCGGAGGATACCTACGTCAGATTCAACTACCTGCCAACACTTCGGGCGCTTTGGGCGCTGAGCCACGGCGATTCTCCCAACGCCATCGAGCTGCTGCAAATCGCGGCTCCCTATGAGCTCGGCGTAGCGGGTAGTTGGTCTGGCTTCTTCGGAAACCTCACTCCGGTGTACCTGCGCGGTCAGGCCTGCCTGTTGGCGCACCGGGGCCCCGAAGCTGCCTCGCAATTCCAGAAGATCCTCGACCACCCTGGCATCGTTTTCGCCGATCCAGTAGGCGCAGTGGCGCGCCTGCAACTGGCCAGAGCGTTGGTCTTGTCGAGGGATACGGTCAAGGCACGGACTGCCTACCAGGATTTCCTCAGCCTCTGGAAAGACGCCGACCCAGACGTCCCGGTCCTGAAGCAAGCCAAGGCGGAATACGCTAGGCTGCGGTAGCCCTGGCACACGACGCGTGGGTCACTGTCTGCACCCGGAAGTTATCCACTCGCCCTGAAGTCGCCATGTCGGACGTGTACCTTCGGGCACTGAAACGCGCAGTCGGTCCACCAGCCCGTTGTTGGTGACAGCAGACCCTCATCCGTGTCACTTCGCCGCCCCGCGCCCCCGCAAAAGCTCGGCAATCTCCGCATGCCCCATCTTCGCCGCCCAAGCCAGCGGCGTCGCCCATGCTTCCGCCTCCGGCTCATCAACCCGCGCGCCGCGCGCGATCAGCAACCGAACCAGCTCCGCTCGTCCCCAGCGGCAAGCCCAACCGAGCGGCGTGGACCGCAGCAGATCGTCCCGCGCGTCGACCCTGGCGCCATGATCCAGCAGCATCCCGGCGAAGCGCACCCGCTGCGCCTCCGTGGAGTTGGCGCGCGCGGCCGTGTAGTGCAGCGCCGTCTCGCCCCGGCGCGCCACGTTCGGATCGATCCCGCGTTTCAGCAGCGCCGCCATCGACGCGAAGAAGTCCTCGTCGTCCGCGCGATCACCCACGCTGCGAATCGGCTGGATCAAAACCCAGTGCCATCGCGCATCGTCCGGCGCCCATCTCAACCTCGGCAGCGCCATCTCGACGATCGCCGGGCATCCGTTGCAGGCTGCCGACCAGGTCAGCTCGCGCGCCAGCTCTTCGCTGCCATCCGCCTCAAGCATGCGCCGCGCCTCGCCGGCATCGTGCTCCATGGTGATCGTCCAAGGTTGCGGCTTCGCGCCGCGCGCCAGCAGCAACTGCTTCATTGGCTCGTCCCCATGACGGTACGCGTGGTCGATCGGCCACCCCGAGGCATAAACATTTGCGTTCGGGTCCGCGCCGCGGTCCAGCAGCAACTCCGCAATGTCGCGCCGCCCGGCCAGCGCTGCGAACCACAGCGGACTGCCCCAGCTCGGCGTCGGCTCCTCCAACTCCACCAGCGTGGTCCGCTCGTCCCCATCGGCTCCCAGGTCCAGCAACAGCCTCACAATGTCGAGGTGCCCATGCTTCACCGCCAGGGTGAGCAGCCCGCCCGTCCGCCAATCGATCTCCCGCAGCACGCCAGGATCGGCCAGAGCCATTTCGCGGATACGATCGGTGTCCGCCAGCCCCACAGCCGCGCGGATCGTCACTTCTGCGCCATGATACAGCAGCCGCCGCGCAACGGCGGGAAAATCCCGCGCGCCCCGATTGTCAGGCTCGCTGCGGGGATCGGCCGCCAGCGCCGCGCGGTCAATCGGCGTCAAGCCATTCAGATCCTGCTTGCGCACGTTGGCCCGCTTGCCCAACAGCCACGCCACCATCTCCTCGTTGGTCGCTCCCGCGGCGGCGTGCAGCGGCGTCGCGCCGTCGCGGTCGCAGGCGCGGATCAGAGACTCGTCCGCCTCCAGCAGCCGCATCGCTTCGCCGTTGTCGCCGCTGCGTATGGCGCGGTTGATCTGGTCCTGCACCGGCGAGACCGTAGCGTTGGGGCAACTCATCGCCTCCCGCCGGTGCTGCTCCTCTTCCTCGATCGCGGCCACGATGTCCCCATACCCGCGGTCCCGCGCCAGAGCGAAGGCGGTTGTCGCATCGCGGTGCGGGAAAATGCCCTTGCGCGCATCGGCGCCAGCCGCCATCAGCAGGCGCACCATCGCAGGGTCGCGGCCGAGCACCGCGTAGTGCAGGGCCTGATGCTCGTCGTCGCCGGCCATGTCCATTGTGGCCAGCTCGGGGCGGGCACGCAGCAGCGACCGCGCCGCGGCGATGTCGCCCACCTGGACGGCCTCCGCCAGCCGTGCCACACTCGCTCCGTCCACGAATGCTTTCAGCTTGGCCCAACTCTGGTAGCCGTACGCTCGCGCCAGCACCCGCTGCGCGTCGTGGAGGGCGGCGGCAGGATCGCCGGCGCGCAACTCCTCCAGCAGATCCTTGGCCTGTTTGCGCAATTGCTCCCAACTCGGCTGCCGCGGCAAATGGCGCAATGGATGGGGATTTCCGGCAGTGGGCATGACGATCTCCTTTTCAGTCTGCCCGGTGTCCGCGTGACGGGCGCAAAGAAGATTCGTCCTGAAGCTACACCAACGCCAATGATCGGTGGGCTCAGCCCTTCCCGCGGACACGGCGGCGCCCGGCGCGCACAGTCCGCATCATACCATGCCCGTGGGGCAGCCTCTCAGCTAGGGTGCTCTCTGGGCCGGGACTCTCAGCGTGTGCCCTAGAGGAGCATAGTTGATGGTTAGATTCGATAGCTGGCGGGCGGTTCGGTTGGGAAACTGGCCGGATCTGGGTAGGGAGCACAGCATGCCAAGAAAATGGGCACGTCCGGTTTGATGAGCGGGGATGGGAAACGGGACGGCCAGTTGCGTCAGTACCCGCGCCCATCCTCGACTCTACCCCGCCTCAAACTATGCGCCCAAAGCCATCATTTGAGGCGCCATTTGTACTAGACGGGGCGCCCGAAAGGGCTGAAACCGGTACCCCACGCTGAAAATCGTCTCGATATACGTGCCGCTGTGCTCGCCCAATTTCTTGCGCAGCCTGCGGATGTGTACGTCCAGCGTCCGCGTGCGGATCTGGTTGCTGTAGCCCCACACGCGCAACAGCAGCGCTTCGCGGGTGACCACCTCGCCGGCGTTCTGAATCAGCAGCGCCAGCAGGTCGTACTCCTTGCGGGTCAGTCCCAGCGGTTTGGTATCCAGCAATGCGGTTTTGTGCTCGAAATCCATGTCCAGATGCTGGTCATGGTAGCGGTGCTCCTGCGTTGCAATATTCTGAAACGGTCCCATCCAAAGTCTCCTTTAAGCGTTTCGCCTATACTGATGCTACGAGCGAGTATGGTGGGAGGTGGTTTTGGTCTTGTAAAAGTTCTGTAAAAAGTGTAACGTGGGGCAGGTTGCCAACCTGCAGGCCGATTGTTAATCGGCCTTTCCGATGCTCTCGATCTGCAACAACTTGCGCTTGCGGCCGGCGCCCCAGCGATAGCCACCCGTCTCGCCGTCGCTCCGCACCACCCGATGGCAGGGGATCGCCACGGCCACCGGGTTCGACGCGCAGGCCCGCGCCACGGCCCGCGCGGCGCGCGGTTGCCGGATTCCCCTGGCGATCTCGCCGTACGATTGCGTGCTGCCGTAAGGGATCGTTTGCAGATACTCCCAGACGCGCCGCTGAAAAGCGGTCGCCTGTATGTCGAGCGGCACGTCCAGCTTCTGCAATCGCCCGCCAAGGTGCGCGCGCAACTGGCCCGCCCACGCGCTCAGAAACGCCGCATCGCGCTGCACGTCGGCGGCCGGAAACTCCGCGCGCACGGCCTCTTCCAGCTTCTTCGCCGAGCCGCCAAACTGGATCGCGCAAACGCCCTTGCCGGTGGCCCCCACCAGCAGCATGCCGGCGGGCGTATCCAGAATGTCGTAGCGAATGGTAAGACCCGCGCCGCCGCGCCGGTATGCGGTAGGCGTCATGCCGAGCTGCGACGCCGCCCGTTCGTAAAGCCTGCTGCTGGACCCGTAACCGGCGTCGTAGAGCGATGTAGTGACCGAGAGGCCCTCGCGCAAGCCGCCTTTGAAGGACTCCAGCCGGCAGAAATCGGCGTAGGCGCGCGGCGTGATTCCGGTGGCTGCTTTGAACGTCCGTTGCAGGTGGAACGGGCTGAGATGCAACTGGCGGCTGAGTCCATCGAGCGTCACGGCTTCGTCCAGATGCTGCTCCAGATACCGGCAGATCTTCTCGACCATCTCCGACCGCGCGTCGCGCGCCTGCTCGCGTTCGGGCTTGCAGCGCAGGCAGGGCCGGAAGCCGGCGCGCTCGGCGGCATCCCGCCGTTGGAAAAACATCACGTTCTCGCGCCGCGGCCGCCGCGACGGGCAAGACGGACGGCAGTACACGCCGGTAGTGATCACGGCGAAAAAGAAAACGCCGTCCATCTGCGTGTCGCGGGTCTCCAGCGCCTCCCAGAAATTCGCTTCGAGCAAGGTAGCCATAGTTCAAGCCTACGCGCTTGGGCGCCTCGAAACCATCCGTTCCTTGCGCCCAAAGCAAAATGTGGAGGGTTGAGCCCGCGCAGGGCTTTAGCCCCGCTCTTGCTAAAATAATGTCCTGCCGCGAAACCAAACGAAAATCCTGATCCGCGCAACCAACTGGCTGGGCGACGCCGTGATGTCGCTGCCGGCCATCCGCGCCGTGCGCGAAGCCTTCCCGGGCGCGCACGTAACGGTCGCCGCGCGCCCCGTGGTCGCCGATCTGTACGCCCGCGAACGGGCCGTCGACGCCGTCATACTCTGCGCGGGCAGCCGCCGCCAGACCGCCGCCGCCCTGCGCCGCGAGAATTTCGATAGCGTCATCCTGCTGCCCAATTCCTTCGACGCCGCTCTGGCAGCATGGATGGCGCGCATTCCGCGCCGCATCGGCTACCGGCGCGACGGGCGCGGCTGGCTGCTCACCGACGCGATTCCGCCGCCCGAGCCCGGCGAGATCCCGCGCCACCAGCGCTTCTACTACCTGGAACTGCTGCGCCGCGCCGGCCTTATCCACGAATATCCGCCCTGTGTGGACATCCGGCTGGATAGCCCCGAAGGGGCGCGCGCAGCCGGTCTGGATGCCTTGCGCGCCGCGGGCGTGCCGGCTCCGGTGGTGGGAGTCAGCCCCGGCGCTGCCTATGGCGACGCCAAGCGCTGGCTTCCGGAGCGCTTCGCCGAAACAGCGGCGCTGGTGGCCCGCGCGCATGGCGCGTCCGTGGCGCTGTTCGGCTCCGCGGCGGAGCGTCCGCTGTGCGAGTCGCTGGCCGGAACGATCCGCGCCGCCGGCATCGCCGCGCGCAACTTCGCCGGCGAGACCACCCTGCGCCAATTCATCGACCTCGCCGCCGCGTGCCGCTTGTTTCTGACCAACGATTCCGGAGCCATGCACATTGCGTCCGCGCTGGGCGTGCCCACCGTCACCGTCTTCGGCGCCACCGACGATACCACCACCGGACCCACCGGCGCCTGGGCGCGAGTCGTGCGCGAACAGGTGGAGTGCGGCCCCTGCCTGCTGCGCGCGTGTCCCATCGATCACCGTTGCATGACGCGCGTCACCACCCAGCGCGTCGCCGCCGTAGCGCTTGAGTTGTGGGAAAATTGAGCCGTGTACACCGGCGGCAATCCCCGAAACAGCGGCCGTATCCTGGTGGTGCGGCTGGGCGCAATGGGCGACATTATCCACGCTCTGCCGGCCGCCGCTTCGCTCCAACACGGCTTCCCTGGATGCCAACTGACCTGGGTGGTCGAGCCGCGCTGGGCGCCGCTGCTCCAAGCCAATCCCTTCGTAGACCGCGTCGTGCATCTGGATCGCCGCACCACAGCGGGTCTGGCGCGTGCCTGGCGCGAACTACGGGCCGAACGCTTCGACTTCGCGGTCGATTTGCAGGGCCTGATCAAGTCCGCGCTGGTAGCCTGCGCCGCCCGCACCGAGCGCATTTACGGCTTCGATCGATCAATGGCGCGGGAGCCCCTGGCCGCCATGTTCTATTCCGATCGAGTGCCGGCCCGAGCGGCCCACCGCGTGGATCGGAATCTGGAACTGGCGGCGGCGGCCGGCGCCGCGACTGCTCTGCATTCGTTCCCTTTGCCCCCAGGCCGTGCGGAAGGAGACTTGCCAGCCGGCCCGTTCGTCCTGGCGAGTCCGCTAAGCGGCTGGCGGGCCAAGCAGTGGCCGTTGGAATATTATGCGCGCCTGGCCCAGCGTCTGCGCCGCGAGGCCGATGTCCCGCTAGTGCTGAACGGTCCGCCGGGCGAGCGCGACGCGCTGGCCGGTGTGGCGGGTGCCGTGCTCCATCTGTCGTCGATCGAAGGGCTCATCGCCGCGACCCGCCGCGCCGCCGCCGTGGTGGGCGTCGATAGCGGACCTCTGCATGTAGCGGCCGCCCTCGGCAAACCCGGAGTCGCAATCTTCGGGCCCACCGACCCCGCGCAGACCGGCCCCTACGGCGGCAGCTTCACGGTGCTGCGCAGCCCCAGCGCCGTCACGTCCTACAAGCGCCGCACCGAGATCGATCCCAGCATGCGCGCGCTGACGCCCGACGCGGTGTTCGACGCGCTTCAGCCGCAGCTTGCGCGGCGAACCCATCCGGCGGATTGTCTGGCTTGAGACTGCTCTTTCCCAAACCCTACGCCGATTTCGTCGCCCGCCTGCGCGTGCCCAGCGGCTTCGCCCTGGTGGCCGCGTTTGCCTGGTTCTCGCATCCGGATGCGCGCTCACTCGCTTACGGCCTTCCGGTATCGGTCATCGGGCTGGCAGTGCGCGCCTGGGCCGCCGGCCACCTGGCGAAGAACCAGTCGCTGGCCGCCAGCGGTCCCTACGCGTATACGCGCAACCCTCTCTATCTGGGAACGCTGCTGGTGGCGGCGGGACTGGCCGTGGCCGCGCGCAGCGTGGGCCTCGGCGCGCTATTCGCGGCGGTGTTCCTGTGCATCTACCTGCCCGTGATTCAGCTAGAGCAACAGCACTTGCGCGGCCTCTTTCCGGATTACGCCGCCTACGCCGCCCGCGTTCCCGCCCTGCTGCCGCGCATGACCCCCGCGGGCCAGCCGCGCGCCTTCCAATGGGCGCTCTACCTGAAGAATCGCGAGTATCAGGCAGCCGCCGGCTTCCTGTCCGGCGCACTGTTTCTACTCTGGAAGTCGCTGCGTTGAAGTGGGGCAGGCTCTCAGCCAGCAGCGGCCTCTCAGGCCGGCTCTTTTCTTGTGCTGCCGGACCGAATTTGGTGCTATATTAGGCACCATGAAGGCATCTAATGTCAAACCCATCACGTACATGAAGACGCATTCCGCCGAACTCGTCAAGGCCGTGAACGAGAACCGCAGTCCGGTCGTGATCACCCAGAACGGGCACGCACGCGCGGTTGTCATGGATGCCGCCAGCTATGAGCAGATGCAGGATGCCCTGATTCTTCTTAAGATCCTGTCTCAATCCGACGCCGAGTACCGCAAGGGACACTGGAAGTCGCAGGAGGAGGTGGAAGCCGACCTTAAGAAGAGGTTTCCTGCTTGAAGCGGCTGCCAGTACGCTGGACGGCTTCAGTCTACGCGGATCTGTTTGAAATCCTGGAATTCGTGGCCGCCGACCGGCCCGAAGCGGCGCGACGGCTTGGCCGGGAGATTCTCAAGCAATCGAAGACCCTGGGAAGCCGCGCTTTGCGAGGCCGGATAGTCCCTGAACTGCTGCAAGAGGGAATTACATCGTACCGGGAGATTCTGGTTTCCCGCTACCGGATGATCTGCCACCTTCACCCTGAAGCCGTCCAAATTGCAGCCGTGATGGATGCCAGCCGGGACTTCGGCGACGTGCTGCTCCGGCGTCTGCTTCGATAGCTCTGGGGCTATTCACACCAGCACAGTAAACGCCGTCTCCGTCCGCGTCACCGGCCGATACAGCGTATCCCGCTCCACTGGCTCCCGCCCCGCCTTGCGGATCAATTGCAGCAACTCCCCCCGCCGCAGCGACTGGCTGGTCGTCGCCCCGGCGTCGTGATAGATCTTCTCCTCCACCACCGTCCCGTCGAGATCGTCCGCCCCGAACCGCAGCGCGATCTGCGCGATGCGCGGCGTCATCATCACCCAATACGCCTTGATGTGCGCAATGTTATCCAGCATCAGCCGCGCCACCGCGATGTTCTTGATGTCCGTGAAACCGGTCGTCTTCGGGATGTGCTGCAGCGGCGTGTTATCCGGATGAAACGCCAGCGGAATAAAGGTCACGAATCCGCCGGTTTCATCCTGCAGCGCGCGCAGCTTCACCAGATGGTCCGCCCGATCCTCGGCGTTCTCGATGTGGCCGTACAGCATGGTGCAATTGGAATGCAGCCCGAGGGAATGCGCAATGCGCGCCGTCTCGATCCACTGCTCGCCGGTGATCTTGTGGTCGCAAATGATGCGCCGCACGCGGTCGCAGAAGATCTCCGCGCCTCCGCCCGGAAGCGAGTCCATCCCCGCGTCGCGCAGCCGTTCCAGCACCTCGCGCACCGAAACTTTCCCACGCTGCGCCAGGTACGCCACCTCCACCATGGTGAACGCTTTCAGATGCACCTGCGGGAAGCGCGTCTTCAGCCCGCGCAGCATCTCGCAATACCAATCCAGCGTCAGCTCCGGATGCAGCCCGCCCACGATGTGGAACTCCGTGACCGCCTCGCTCCAGCCTTCCCCTGCCCGATACCACACCTCTTCGAGCGACATGGTGTAGGCCTTGGGGTCCTTGGCCCGCTTGCCGAACGCGCACAAGCGGCAACTCGCCACGCACACATCCGTCGGGTTGATGTGCCGGTTCACGTTGAAGTAAGTGACCGACCCGTGCAATCGCTCGCGCACCAGGTTCGCCATGTAACCGACTGACAAAATGTCGGAAGTCCGGTAAAGCGCCACGCCGTCTTCATAAGACAGACGTTGGCCCCTCTCGACTTTTTCCCGGATAGGCCTCAGGCGCGGGTCGTCAATTACGATTTCCATAGAACATCGGCAGCCCAGAATACAAAGAATAGCATGCTCACATACCCGTTCATGGTGAAGAAGGCCGCGTCCACGCGCGACAGATCGTTGGCCTTCACCAGGCTGTGCTCGTAAATCAGCAGCCCTGTGACGGCCGCCACGCCCGCCAGGCTCAGCGCGCCCAGCCCGAGGCCGTAAACCAGCGCCAGCAGGCACGCCACCATCAGCACGTGGAACAGGCGCGCCACCCGCAACGCGCCCGCGATGCCCAGCCGGCGCGGCAGGCTGAACAATCCCTCCGCCGAATCGAACTCGTAATCCTGGCACGCGTAAATCACGTCGAAGCCGCCCGTCCAGAAGGTCACCGCCGCGGTCAGCCAGAGGATGCGCGGATCGAGCGAGCCGCGGATGGCGATCCACGCCGCCGCCGGCGCCACGCCCAGGGCAAATCCCAGCACCAGGTGCGAGAACGCCGTGAAGCGTTTGGTGAATGAATAAAAAAACACAATTCCGAGCGCCGCCGGCGCCAGGCGGAAGCACAGCGGATTCAGCGCGCCCGCCGCGAACAGGAACACCAGCGCGGAGACCGCCACGAAGCCCCATGTAAAGCCGCGCGAGAGCACCCCGGCGGGCAAATGGCGCATGCGCGTGCGCGGGTTGCGCGCGTCGATCCGCGCGTCGATCAGCCGGTTGAACGCCATGGCCGCCGAGCGCGCCCCCACCATGGCCACTACGATCCAGCCGATCTTTCCCCACGCCGCGCGCGCGCTCAGCCCCGAATGGCGAATGGCGAGCAGCGCCCCGGTCAGCGCGAAGGGCATGGCAAAGACGGAGTGCTCGAACTTGATCATCTCCAGCGTGAGCCAGATACGTTTCCACATAGGCGCAACAAGAGCGTTACCATTTTATCGCATGCGCTATTTTCTGCCCCGATCCCTGTGCAGGCCGATTGTCATGCCGACATATGGGGCAGGCTGGCAGCCTGCAGGCCGATTGTCAATCGGCCGCCCGTTCCCGGCTTGCCGCTCGGTGCCCTATCCGATCCTGTTGCTGTTGGCGGCTTTCATGCTGGCCGCTTGCGGCGGCCCGGAGACCGAAGGTCCCGAAGCGCTCACCATGCGCACCGTCAAACTGCCCGGCGGGCAGCAGATTCGCGTCGAAGTGGAAATAAACGACGCGGATATGTATAAAGGCATGAAGTACCGCGACTCGCTCGCCCGCGGCCGCGGCATGCTCTTTATCCATCGAACACCAGGGCTGTATAAGTATTGGATGCCCCAGGTGAGGATACCGCTGGACATGATCTGGATGGACACCAGTCGTCGCATCGTGGAGATATCCCCCGACACGCCGCCGTGCAAGACGGAAGAGAGCCTGTGCCCGAACTACGGCGGCCACGAAACCGCGCAATTCGTACTGGAACTGGGCGGCGGCGAAGCCCGGCGCCTGGGCCTGACCCTCGGCCAAACCCTGGAATTCTAACTTTGTGGGGCAGGTTGGCAACCTGCAGGCCGATTGTCAATCGGCCTCCCGGCCTGCGCACAGCAGCGCAAGCGCGCCTCCGTAAGTTAGAGCACCGGAGCCTTGTTCCCAACCAAGCACCAAGCCCGATTTTGCTTGTGCGGGCGTCCCAAAAGGTCTACTATATCCTTGGATGTAGTACCACGCTGTGTGTCTTCGGCTCGGCGGCACGGGGCCTCCGTCCGCCGGCAACGTCGCGCCAGGGAAGCCCTTTCCGGCACGATCACCAGCATAATGTGACAGACACGCGCGCGGCTCGGCACCCTCGCATTTCAGTATATCGGGCCTGAAAGGCGTCTAGTGCCGAATGAAGGAGTTCCCCATGATGCAATATTTCCAGCACATGCAGCCGTTCCGCGCCTGCGCCCTCCTGCCGGCAGCCCTCCTGCCGGCAGCCCTGCTGTTGGGCGCCGCTGCCAGGACCGAGCCCGCCCTGCCCCCGCGGGTGGTGGATTCCTACGGCAAACTGCCCTTGAGCTTCGAGGCCAATCGCGGCCAAACCGCCCCCCAGGTGAAGTTTCTGGCGCGCGGCCCCGGCTACACCCTGTTTCTCACCCCGGACGCCGCCGTCCTGTCGCTCGCCCGCCAAAAGACCAACGCCGTCTTGCGCATGCGACTGCAGGGCGCCAATGCGCGCGCCAGCGTGACGGGAGCCGATGCGCTGCCCGGCAAGAGCAACTATTTCATCGGCAGCGATCCGAGCCAGTGGCGCACGAATGTTCCCACCTATGCCGCGGTGAAGTATGCGGCCGTCTATCCCGGAATCGACCTGGTGTACCACGGCAACCAGCGGCTGTTGGAATACGATTTCCTGGTGGCGCCGGGGGCCGATCCGCAGGCCATCGGCATCCGTTTTCAAGGCGCACGGAAGCTGACGCTGAACCGCGACGGCGCGCTCGTAATCGGGCTTGGCGGCAGCGAGGTGATCGAGCCCGCGCCCGTCGTGTACCAGGAGATCGGCGGGCAGCGGCAGACCGTGGCAGGACACTATGTGCTGCGCGGCAGGGGTCGGGTGGGATTCAGCGTGGCGGAGTATGACCGCAGCCAGCCGCTGGTGATCGATCCGACGCTGGTGTATTCCACCTTCCTGGGCGGAAGCGCGTATGCTTATGCCAACGCAACAGCAGTGGATGCCTTGGGCAACGCCTATGTCACGGGCTACACCTCCGCCTGGCCCTCCTTCTTTCCCACCACCCCAGGAGCGTTCCAAACGACAAATGGCGGGGACGGGGATGCCTTCGTGAGCAAGCTGAACGCAGCCGGATCGGCCTTGGTGTACTCCACCTACCTGGGCGGAAGCGGGGACGATGCGGGCCTTGCGATAGCAGTGGACCCCTCGGGCAACGCCTATGTCACGGGCTACACCTCGTCCCTCGACTTTCCCACTACCCCAAGCGCCTTCCAAACGACGCACAGCACCAGCTTCGTAAGCAAACTGAACGCCGCCGGCTCGGCCCTGATCTACTCCGCCTACCTGGGCGGGAGTGACTACACCTATTGCAATGGCATCGCGGTCGATGCCCCGGGCAATGCCTATGTCACAGGCACAACCACGAGCTTCGGATTCCCAGCCACTCCGGGTGCCTTCCAGACGACCTGCGACGGGAACGGGTGCGCCTTTGTGAGCAAGGTGAACGCCGCTGGGTCAGCCTTGGCTTATTCAACGTACCTCGGCGGCAGCACCTTTGCCCGGCCCCCCACGGCAGGCAACGGCATAGCGGTCGATGCGATGGGCAACGCCTATATCACGGGCCAGACCTACTCGTCCAATTTCCCCACTACTCCAGGCGCCTTCCAGACCGGTCTCGGCGGGCTGTCGGCGGAAAATGCCTTCGTGAGCAAGCTGAACGCCGCCGGCTCGGCCCTGGTCTACTCTACCTACCTGGGCGGAAGTAGTGACGACCATGGCAGCGGCGTCGCCGTAGATGCCTCGGGCAGCGCCTACGTCGCGGGCTTCACCGATTCCATCAACTTCCCCACCACCCAAGGCGCCTTCCAAACCGTCCTCCGCGGGCAGGGAAATGCGTTTGTGACCAAACTGAGCGCCATCGGCTCCGATCTGGTCTACTCCACCTACCTGGGCGGAAGCGTGTACGATTGTGAATGGTCATGCGGCATAGCGGTGGATGCGTCGGGCAACGCCTATGTCACAGGCGGCACCAATTCTTCCGACTTTCCTACCACCCCCGACGCTTTCCAGACCACTTACGGCGGCGGGGGAGATGTCTTCGTCACCAAGCTGAACGCTTTCGGCTCGGCCCTTCTTTACTCCACCTTCCTGGGAGGGGGTAATTCCGATGCCGGGTACGGCATTGCGCTCGATGCCTCGGGCAACGCCTACGCCACAGGTGAGACTCAGTCCTCCAATTTCCCAACTACCCCAGGTGCCTTGCAAACCACTTTGGGCTTCGAGGGGGATGCCTTTGTCAGCAAACTGAGCCTCGGCGCCTTCGTTTCGCCCGGCCCGGTAACCACGGCAAATCTGAATGGCCCCTCAGGAACCTATGGCTGGTATCTGGGTGCCGTGACGGTGACGCTCGTCGCCACAGCCAACGGCAGCCCCGTTTCCGCCACATACTACAGTGTCGACGGTGGCCCATACGTGGGCTATGGCGGTCCATTCTCGATCTCAGGCGACGGGATTCATCAGCTCTTGTTTTACAGCACCGACACTGCTGGTAACAAGGAGACGCCCCACGGGCAAACGATCAAAATCGACGCCACCAAACCCGTAAGCCACGTGACGGCGCTGCCCGCAACGGCAACCACACCTAATTTCAGCGTCCAATGGTCCGGAACCGACGCCACATCCGGTGTCGCCAACTACACCATCTACGTTTCCGACAACGGCGGCCCCTTCGCTCCCTGGCTGTCGAACGTCACCTACGCCCAGGCTTATTACCCAGGCTCGCTCCTGAACACCTACGGCTTCTACAGCATCGCCGTGGACAATGCCGGCAATCAGGAGAACCCCAAAACGGCAGCCGAGGCCACCACTCACGTGCCGCAAATGCCCGGCGACGTCAATGGCGACGGCAAAATCAACTGCGCCGATATCGCCCTCGTGAAAGCTGCTTTCGGCACGAAAACCGGCCAGCCCGGCTTCAACCCCAGTGCCGACGTCAACCATGACGGCGTGGTCAACGTTTTGGACCTCGCCATCGTATCCCAGAAACTCATCCCCGGAACCAAGTGCCCGTAAAGCCGGACCTCCAGGCACCGCAATTAAGGAGTTGCGCCATGATGCATTGTCTCCAAGATATGAAGCTGTTTCGCGCCTGCGCCCTCCTGCCGGCAGCCCTGCTGTTGGGCGCCGCTGCCAGGACCGAGCCCGCCCTACCCCCGCGGGTGGTGGATTCCTACGGCAAACTGCCCTTGAGCTTCGAGGCCAATCGCGGCCAAACCGCCCCCCAGGTGAAGTTTCTGGCGCGCGGTCCCGGCTACACGCTGTTTCTCACCCCGGACGCCGCCGTCCTGTCGCTCGGCCGCCAAAAGACCAACGCCGTCTTGCGCATGAAACTGCAAGGCGCCAACGCCCCTGCCAGCGTAACGGGAGCCGATGCCCTGCCCGGCAAGAGCAACTATTTCATCGGCAGCGATCCGAACCAGTGGCGCACGAATGTTCCCACCTATGCCGCGGTAAAGTACGCAGCCGTCTATCCCGGAATCGACCTGGTGTACCACGGCAATCAGCGGCTGTTGGAATACGATTTCCTGGTGGCGCCGGGGGCCGACCCGCGGGCCATCGGCATCCGTTTTCAAGGCGCCCGGAAGCTGACGGTGAACCGCGACGGCGCGCTCGTAATCGCGCTTGGCGGCAGTGAGGTGATCGAACCCGCGCCCGTCGTGTACCAGGAGATCGCCGGTCAGCGCCAGATCGTGGCCGGACGGTATGTGCTGCGCGGCAAGGGTCACGTGGGGTTCAGCGTGGCGGATTATGACCGCAGCCAGCCGCTGGTGATTGACCCGGCGCTGGTGTATTCGACGTACCTAGGGGGAAGTGGGGGCTCCGTGGGTGGCGGCTACGAGGAGGGCCTCGCTATCGCGCTCGACGCCGCGGCCAACGCCTATGTCACCGGCTTCACCCAATCGTTGAATTTCCCCACCACCCCGGGCGCCTTCCAGACCACACTCGGCAACGTGAACGGAGATGCCTTCGTGAGCAAGCTGAACGCCGCCGGTTCAGCCCTTGTCTACTCCACTTACTTAGGCGGAGACGACCAGGGCAATGGTATAGCGGTAGATAGCTCCGGCAGCGCCTACGTCACAGGTACGGCCGGGCCCAATTTTCCTACCACCCCAGGGGCGTTGGCTCCCTGCGGCTCCCTTACGAACAGTGCAGCTTCCTTTGTAACGAAGCTGAACGCCTCCGGCTCTGCCCTGGTTTACTCTACCTGCCTGGGGGCAAGTTCGAGCTATGGCATAGCGCTCGACGCCTCCGGCAACGCCTATATCACAGGGTCTGCCTTTCTTGGCTTCTCCGACACGCCAGGCGCCTTCCAGCTCGGCTGCACCTCCATATATCAATGTGCCTTTGTGACGAAATTGAACGCCACCGGCTCAGCCATGGTTTACTCCACCTCCCTGGGCGGAAATGGTGACAACGGCATGGGCATCGCGGTCGATACCTCGGGCAACGCCTACGTCACAGGTCTGGCCGGTTCCTCGGATTTCCCCACCACCCCGGGCGCCCTCCAGACCACTTTGAGAGGCTACTACGATGCCTTCGTGACCAAGCTGAACGCCACCGGCTCAGCCCTGGTCTACTCCACATTCTTGGGCGAAAATGCCGAAGGGTATGGCATAGCGATCGACACTTCGGGCAACGCCTACGTTACCGGCGAGACCTTCTCATCTGATTTCCCCACGACCTCAGGCTCCTTCCAGACCGCTTTCGGCGGCTTCTACGACGCCTTTGTCAGCAAACTGAACCCCGTCGGCTCCGCCCTGGTTTACTCTACATTCCTGGGCGGAAGCGGTTACGATGGGGGCAGTGGCATCGCAGTCGACGCGCTGGGAAACGCCTATATCACAGGCACGACTTCTTCGTCCAACCTCCCTACCACCCCGGGTGCCTTCCAGACCATATATGCCGGCGGCTGGGGGAGTTTTGGGGATGCCTTCGTAAGCAAGCTGAATGCCACCGGCTCTGCCCTTGTCTACTCCACTTACCTGGGCGGAAGTGGCGCCGACGGGGGTTACGGCATAGCCCTGGATGCCTCGGGTAACGCCTATGTCACAGGCGCTACTTACTCGCCCAATTTCCCGGCCACGCCAGCCGCCTTCCAGACCACTTCCAGCGGGCAGGAGGATGCCTTTATCACCAAGCTGAGCCTGGTACCCGGCCCGGTGACCACGGCAAATCTGACTGGCCCGTCGGGAAACAATGGCTGGTATCTGGGCGCCGTAACGGTAACGCTCGTCGCCACCGCTGGTGGCAGCCCCGTTTCCGCCACTTACTACAGTATTGACAGCGGCCCATACGTGGGTTACGGCGCCCCGTTCGCGATCTCATCCGACGGAGTTCATCAGCTCATGTTCTACAGCGTCGACACCGCCGGTAACCAGGAAGTGCCCCATGGGCAAACCATCAAAATCGACGCCACTAAACCCGTGAGCCACGTCACCGCGCTGCCCGCCACGGCAACCACCCCCAACTTCAGCGTCCAATGGTCCGGAACTGACGCGACATCCGGCCTCGCCAACTACACCATCTATGTTTCCGACAACGGCGGCCCCTTCGCTCCCTGGCTGTCGAACGTCACCTCCACCCAGGCTTATTACACGGGCTCTCTCCTGCACACCTACGGCTTCTACAGCATCGCCACGGACAACGCCGGTAACGTGGAGAACCCGAAAACGGCAGCCGAGGCCACCACGCACGTGCCGCAAATGCCCGGCGACGTCAATGGCGACGGAAAAATCAACTGCGCCGATATCGCTCTCGTGAAAGCTGCTTTCGGCACGCGCACCGGCCAGCCCGGGTTCAACCCCAGCGCCGACGTCAACCATGACGGCGTGGTCAACGTTCTGGACCTCGCCATTGTCTCTCAGAAACTAGTCCCCGGAACGAAGTGCCCGTAAAGCCATACGTTCGGGCGCCGCGGCAATGCACTGAGTCTTACTAATGTTACTCTCGAGGATACACAAATGCGTCAAAGTCGAATAGTCTCCGTGGTCGTAGTCCTGGCGGCCGCACTCTTGTTTGTACCGTTGCTCACAGCCCAGGCAGTAATATCGCCCGGTTCCACCGATGTCTTCGTCAACCAGGTCTTCACGCTGCCGGTCGACATCGCCGGCGTTTCGGATCTCTACGCGTTCCAGTTTGACCTTGCGTTCGATCCCACCATTCTGCAACTGCTGAGCGTCTTCGAAGGGGGCTTTTTGCCTTCCGCCGGCAGCACCATCTTCATCCCCGGCGCCATCGACAACATTGGTGGAACTGCCACAGCCACCGCCGACACCCTGGTTGGCGATATCCCGGGCGCGTCCGGCGACGGCGATCTGGTTTATTTTACCTTCCAGGCCATCGATACGGGCGCCAGCGCTGTTTCCCTGTCCAACGAGTTCCTGCTCGATTCCAGTTTCAACTTCATCCCGTTCACCACCGTGGATGGCAGCGTGACCGTGGCCCCTGCCCCCACACCCGAACCTCCGGGGCTGTCATGGATCGGCTGTTTTGCCGTCGCCGCAATGCTTTTGGCCAGGAGGTGGCGTCGAGCCAGGCGGAGAGCGTGAAGGTCTCTCCGGAACCGGATCGCGCATGAGACTGTTGTGAATCCGGAGTACAAGCTCCTGTGGGGCAGACCATCGTTTTTTGTGGTCTGCCCGCCTGCGGAGCAGTTGAAAGTTGCTGCGCTCAAACGCCTTTCGGGCGACTCGAGGTCCCGAACTGCCGGATTTAGGATGATGGAGCACCTAGCCCCTTTCCGTACCCGGGGTCCAGCCCAGTCACAAATCTCCCTAAAAATCCTCCTCTCCCGCTATCCCCCAAATCCCTCAACCACCTACAGCCCCTCCCCACCCCCACCCGCGCTAGCCCGCGGGGTCCCGCCAGCCACCTGCGTGCTATCGTGTGGCTAAGAAGACCTCTCGTCCGGAAACGGATCGCCGCGTCGCCCTATCGCCCCATCGCCCTCCCGTAACATCGACGCTTTTTGTCGATGTTGGCGAGCGCAGCTCGCCCCTCGCCCGCCCATTGGCTTCGCTTGACAGAAAGAGGTAACTGCATGACAACAAAGAGACAAATCGCGGCAAATCGCCGCAACGCACGGCATTCTACCGGTCCGAAAACACCTCCGGGGAAGGCTGCCGCCTCCATGAACTCGCTGCGCCACGGCCTGCGCGAGCAAAACGATCCTGCCCGACGAAAAGCAGGAGGACTTCGACCGCATCCACGACGGCCTCCAAAATCTGTATCAGCCCCAAGCCAGGCTGAGCAATACCTCGTCGACCAGGCGGCCATCGCCCAGCGGAAGCTGGTGCGCGTGGAAGTCCTGGAAGCCGATTGCTACGCCGCGGGCCGGCCGCTCGAAGAACGCGCCGCCCTGGTCGACCGTCTTTCCCAAGTCCAGGGCCGCCTGGAACGCGCCTACTTCAAGGCCTACAAGGAGTTGGAGCGCATCAAGGCCGCCCGCCAGAAACGCCCGGAAGAATCCAAGCCGGACCCTTCAAAAGACCACCTGGCTCCCAAGTTCCAGGTAGGCTGGGTGAATCCCGAGACCGGCGAGCGCGACATCTTCTACCGGTCGGAGTACGGCAAGAAGGTGGACAAGTTCAGCGACGAATCGCCGTCTTCCGTTCCCCCGAACGATCCGCCAAGCAACGGCTGAAACCGTGTCGCCCCCTCGCCCCCTCGCCCCCTCCAACATCGACGCCTCTTGTCGATGTTGGCGAGCGCAGCTCGCCTGGGCCTTGCACGCGCCGATGATTCGGAATAGAATGTTCGGAACTCGCAACCAATTGAAACTTGCAGGCAAACGGAGGGAGTCTCGATGCAATTTCGAACGAAGATCGCATTTGTCATCGCTTTTATAGCGGTATCGCTCGCCGCCACCGCCCCGCTGTACGCCCAGAACAGAGCTTCCATCACCGGAACCGTTCGGGATTCCACAGGCGCGGTGCTTCCCAGCGCCCAGGTCGCGGTTACCGATGTCGCAACCGGCGTCACCCTGAAAACGGCCACCAACACAGAGGGCGACTATCTGGTCGCGGGCCTGCCGGAGTCCACCTACAACCTCAAGATCGCCGCCAGCGGATTCAAGACCTTTGAAGCCATCGGCGTCGTTCTGAGCGTGGGCCAGAAGGCGCGCATCGACGCCAGCCTTGAAGTCGGACAGGTCACCACCGAAGTCAGCGTGCAAGGCACGGCCGTGGCGCAGGTGGAAACCCAGTCTTCGGAGCTTTCCGGTGTGGTCACCGGAAAGGAGATCAGCCAGCTCGTCCTCAACGGCCGTAATTTCACGCAACTGATCACCCTGGTCCCCGGCGTCAGCAATCAGACCGGGCAGGATGAAGGCGTGGTCGGCGTCGCCGGCAACGTGTCCTACAGCGTCAATGGCGGCCGCGTCGAATACAACAATTGGGAGGTCGATGGCGGCGACAACATGGACAACGGCAGCAACGACACGCTTAACGTCTATCCCAACGTGGACGCCATAGCCGAGGTCAAGGTGCTGACGTCTAACTACGGCGCCCAATACGGCAGAAACGGATCGGCGACCATCGAGACGGTCACCAAATCGGGCACCAAGGACTTCCATGGAGACCTGTTTGAATTTCTCCGCAACGACGACTTCAATGCGCGGAACTACTTTTCCTACACTGCGCCGCTGGTGCCTGAATACAAGAAGAACGACTTCGGCGGCACCATCGGCGGTCCGGTGTTCATCCCGCATGTCTACAACACGGGCAAGGACAAGACGTTCTTTTTCTTCGCCGAGGAGTTTCGGAGAGAAATCGTTCCGGGCGGCATATTTACCGGGCAGGTCCCCTCCGCCGCGGAGCGTCAAGGTAATTTCTCCGACGTTTGTCCCGAGCCCGGCGGGAGCATGGCCGATTGTCCCATGAACCCGGCGACGGGAACGCCTTATCCGAACAACACCGTTCCGGTCGATCCCAACGCCAAGGATCTGCTGGCGCTCTTGCCGCTGCCCAACCTGGCCAACAATTACTACAGCGCCTCGCCCGCTCTTCCCACGCACTGGCGGCAGGAACTGTTCCGCATCGACCAGAACTTCAGCGAGAAGATGCGCGCGTTCTTCCGCTTTATTCACGATTCCTGGAATCAGACCCAGCCGACTCCCACTTGGGGCAACGGCGCGTCTTTCCCCACCGTTGGCACGAACTTCGTGGGGCCTGGCGTGAGCGTCGTGGCCAACCTGACGGCCAGTATCTCTCCCACTCTGTTGAATGAGGCGACTTTCAGCTACACCACCGACCACATCTTTTTGAACGCCGTCGGTCCCACCGCGCGTCCGGCCGACTTTAACATGACCGGCCTTTACAACAACGGATTCGGCGGACTCATGCCCGCCGTCGGCGTAGCGGGCGGCATCAACTACGATACCGGCGGTTTTTCGCTCGATACCGGCTATTTCCCCTGGAACAACGCCAATCCGACTTATACCTACAAGGACCAGGTGACCAAAATCGTTGGCGGACACAATCTCTATTTCGGCGCCTACGTGGTGACCGCCGAAAAGAACGAAATGAACAGTCCGTATATTCAGGGAATCCTGGGCTTCGACAACACCGATACGGCCATCAGTACGGGCAATGCTTTCGCCGATATGCTCACCGGCCAGATTGCGAGTTTCTATCAAGTCAATCTCAAGACCAAGTACTACAACAGGTACAAGGTCGTGGAGCCTTATTTTCAGGACGATTGGCATGTCTCGAAGAAACTCACTTTGAACCTGGGGCTGCGCCTGAGTATGTTTGGAACTTATCGCGAAAAGTATCATCAGGCGTACAACTTCGACCCCTCTGCATACAAGCTCTCCGCCGCCCCTCAGCTCGATATCGATGGATCGGTTACAGGGCAGTCTGGCGCGATTATCCCAGGCACTGGCAATCCCTATAACGGGATCGTGCAGTGCGGTGTGAACGGCGTCTCGGCGGGTTGCATGAAAGGCCATCTGTTCAATCCCGCGCCGCGTATCGGCTTCGCCTTCGACCCGTTCGGAAATGGCAAAACCTCGATTCGCGCCGGTTATGGCATATTCTACGAGCACACCAATGGCAACGAAGGAAACTCCGAGTCGCTGGAAGGCAGTGCCCCTTTGGTGCTGAGTTCCACGCAGTACAATATCTCCGGCTACACCAACATAGGCGGCGGCGGCGTAGCGTTCCCGCTGGGCGTCACATCGATTCCCACGCAGGCGATCTGGCCTTACGTGCAGCAATGGAATATCAATGTCCAGCACGAGCTCATGAAGGACACGGTCATGAGCGTGGCGTACGTGGGCAGCAAGGGCACGCACCTCTCGCTGCAGCGCGATATCAATCAACTCTATCCCATTTCTCCGTCGCAGAATCCTTATCCTGCAGGCCAGGCCATGCAAGGCCCGACCAACACAAATCCCGGCGATTGCGCCAACGGCACGGTGAATGGAGTGGCCCCCACGGGCGCCGCCCTAAACCAGTTCAACGTCGCCTGCGGCGGCGATCCGGACTTCTACCGCCCCTATCAAGGGTACGGTTCTATCACCTCTCTGGAGCCGCAGGCGAATTCCATCTACAACGCTCTCCAGGCTTCGGCCCACCGCCATGTGGGCCGGCTGAGCCTCGATGCGTCCTATACCTGGAGTCACTCGCTGGACGATTCCTCGGATCGCTACGACGGAAACTTCGTGAATGCGTACGACCTCGCCCTGACGCGCGCCAGTTCCAATTTCGACCAGCGCCAGATATTGAATGTCGGCTACGTCTACGATCTGCCGATCTTCACCAGCAAAGGCTTGGCCCACACCCTGTTCGGCGGCTGGCAGATTTCCGGAATCACCACCTTCCAAACCGGCACGCCGTTCAGCGTGGTCGATGGCCTGTATAACGCCGGTGTCGGAAATGGCACCGGAATCGGATCCTACCTCAATCAGGTTGGCAATCCCAATGCGGTGCCTACTCCGGCTTCCAGCCCCGTCGGCGTCTATGGGCCGCTGTTGTTCAATCCCGCGGCTTTCGCCGCTCCGCAAGGTCTCAGTTTCGGTACCGCCGGGCGCAATTCGTTGAGCAACCCGCGGCGCACTAACTTCGACATGGGCCTGTTCAAGCATTTCGCTTTCACCGAGGCGCGCGCCATCGAGTTCCGCGCGGAGGGCTATAACGTCTTCAATCACACACAGTGGAGCGGCGTAAACGGCGGCACCAGTTGCTTCGGCGACGCCAGCGGCAATTTCTCGGCGGGCGATCCGAGTTGCTATGACAACAACAACTTCCTCCGTGCGGCCGGCGCGCATAACCCGCGCATCCTGCAACTCGGCATGAAGCTCATTTTTTAGTGGGGCAGGCCCCCGGCCTGCGCGGGGCTCTCAGCCCCGCTCCGGAGGCCTGTTATTCTTTCCCTATGGACGAAGAGCAGCTTCGGCAGTTGTTCGAGCAGGTGCGCGCCGGCGCGGTGGATGTGGACAACGCTCTGCACCGCCTGCGCCACATGCCTTTCGAAGACCTGGGCTTCGCCAAGGTGGACCACCATCGCGCGTTGCGCCACGGTATGCCGGAGGTGATCTTCGGCAAAGGCAAGACCCCGGAGCAGATTATCGCCATTGCGGGGAGCCTGCTCGAGAACGCGCACAACGTGCTCATCACGCGCGCGGACGCGGAGACCGCCGCGCGCGTCGAGGCACGTTTCGAATCGGCGGAATATTTTCCGCTTTCCGGCGCCATCCGCTTCTGGCGCGACAAGACCGTGCGCGGCAAAGGCAAGATCGCCGTGGTGTGCGCCGGCACCAGCGATATCCCGGTGGCTGAGGAAGCCCGAGTCACCGCCGAAGTGATGGGCAACGAAGTGGATGCCATCCACGACGTCGGCGTGGCCGGTATCCATCGCCTGATGAGCCATGCGGCGCGCCTAACCGAAGCGCGCGTGGTGGTGGTCTGCGCCGGCATGGAAGGAGCCCTGCCCAGCGTGGTCGGCGGCCTGGTTTCCTGCCCGGTGATCGCGGTTCCCACCAGCATCGGCTACGGCGCCAGCTTTCACGGCCTGGCCGCGCTGCTGGGCATGCTCACAAGCTGCGCCAGCAATGTGGCCGTTGTCAACATCGATAACGGATTCGGCGCCGGGTATGTAGCCAGTCTGATCAACCGCGTGTAGGTCTGGTAGCACAGGCTTTAGCCTGTGGGAGGCTTGCGCTTATGCCAGTCCGTGCGGCTCTGGAATTCCTTACCCACCGCGAGCAGCGTATTCTCGCTGAACGGCACACCCGCAAGTTGCAGCGCCACCGGCAGATTGTCCGCAAATCCGCAGGGCAGCGCCAGCGCCGGCATGCCGGCCAGATTGCCTGCCGGAATCAGGGCCGTGAAGCCGGCGTCCTTCGGCCTGGCACGATCCGGACGATGGTCCAGCGGCTCGTCGATCTTGGGCGCCGTACCCAGGCGGGCCGGCGTCAGCAGCACATCCACGTCGCCGAACAGCTTGAAGATCGCTTCGCGCGCCAGCCTGCGGACGCGCATGGCTTTCAGATAAACGTGGGCGGAGATCTCCAGCCCGGCCTTCAATCCGGCGATCTGCTTCTGATCCGCCAACTCGTCCACCTTGCCGCTGGCGATCAGCGGGTCGAACACCGATGCCGCGTCCGCGGAGATAATGGCGTCGATCGTCGACCCATAGGGGAAATCGGGCAGCCTGGTTTCCACCATGGTCGCGCCCAGGCCGCGCATCGCTTCCAAAGCCTGCTGAAAGGCCGGGCGAGCGGCCTCATCCGGCCACTCGTTGAAATCCGCCGGCGCGAAACCGATGCGCAATTCGCTCATCTTGCGCGCGTATTGCGGAGTATAATAGAAGCTCTTGCCGGCCGATCCCGGATCGCGGCGGTCGCCGCCGGCAATGGTCTCCAGCACCAGGCCGCAGTCTTCTGCGGAACGGCAGAACGGCCCCAGCTTATCCAGGGTCCAGGAAAGCGGCATGGCGCCGTAGCGGCTCACCAGGCCGTAGGTCGGCCGCAGTGCGGTCACGCCGCAAAACGCCGCCGGCGTGAGGATGGAACCAGATGTCTCAGAGCCGATTGCGAACGGCGCCAGGCCGGCGGCCACCGCGATGGCGGAACCGCTCGACGAGCCGCCGGACCAGCGGGTGCGATCCCAAGGGTTCAGGCCCGGCCCGGTCAGCGAGGCGGACGCGTAGCGGTAGCCAGGCCCGCCCGCCAGTTCCACCATGGCCAGTTTGCCCACCAGCGGCGCGCCGGCGCTCTCCAGTTTGTGAACCACCGTGGCGTCGTAGTCGAAGACCTGCGCGGCGTAGGGGCGCGCGCCCCACGTAGTAATTTGGCCGGCCACACTCAGCAGGTCCTTGGCGCCATACGGGATGCCTACGAGCGGTCCGCGCAACTTGCCGCGCTTGCGCCACGCGTCGATCTCGGCATCCACGGCTTTCGCCTGGCGGATGGCCCGCTCGGTGAGGGGCAGCGCCAGCGCGTTGTAACGCGGACCGAGGGTTTCCAGGCGCCGCCCAAACGCGCGCGCCAGATTCACCGCGGTCACCTCCTTCGCCAGCAGCATGCGGCTCAGCTCGGCGATGCCGGCGAAGTAGATCTCGTTAGCCAGTTCCGCCATGACGCCTCACGCGGTGAAGTGGAAGGCCGGCTCCGTCTCGATAGGCGCCTTCACCTTGGCCCAAGCCGCGGCCAGAGTCTCACTGGTGCGCTGGTTCCGTTCCCGCGCGGCCTGCAATTCTCCGTCCGGCGTCGATGGCGTGGGCGCCGGCGTTTGCGCGGCCGCCGCCGTGGTCAAGATGGCGCCCGCCAGTTGGCGGCGAGTCATCCGGCTGGGCTTCATGTTGTGCAACTCAGTGCCTCCATAGCGGCCTTTTCCATCTGGGAGCGAGGCGCCGGCTGCCCGGTCCAGGTTTCGAACTGCCGCACCGCCTGCTCGATGAACATCTGCATGCCGCGAATCACGGTCTTGCCCTGCTCGCGGGCGCGCCGCGTCAGCTCGGTTTCGAGCGGATTGTAGACCATGTCGAACACCACGTCGGCGGGAATGCGGCCGTTGAAAAAGCATTCGTTCACGTGCGGGTACATTCCCAGCGGCGTGGCGTGGACCAGAGCGTCGAAATAGCGCTCCGGAAGCTGCTCGGCGAGCAACGCCTCGGCGCCGCAAATCTTGGCCAGCGAACGCACGCGGTCGGCGTTGCGGCCCACCAGCGCGATGCGCGCGCCAGCGTCGGAGAGCGCACAAGCCGCGCTGCGCGCCGCGCCGCCATTTCCCACGATCAGCACCGAAGCGTGGTGCAGGCGCATCTGATTGGCCAACGGCACGGTGACGCCCGCCGCGTCCGTGTTGGTGCCGCGCCATTTGCCGGCCTTGCGCCACACCGTGTTCACCGCGCCGATGCGGCGCGCCAACGGGTCCACGATATCGAGGTAGCGCAGGATCTTCTGCTTGTGCGGAATCGTCACGCTGAAGCCCGCCACCGGCAGCCTCTCGGCCAGCCCAAAGAAATCGCGCATCTGCGCGGGCGCCACCAGGAAGGGCAGATACACCGCCTCCATGCGCCGGTATTGGAAGGCGCGGTTGTGCACGGCCGGAGAAATCGAGTGGCGCACCGGGTCGGCGACGACTCCGTAGATCTTGCTGGAGCGCGACAGCTTGTCCACGCGATAGACGTGCCGCAACTGCCGCGCGCAAACCTGCCCGGCCGCGGTTCCCTGCGTGGCCGTCGGAGCGGCGTAAGTATACATGCCGCCAAAAGCGGCCGAGAGCACGCGGCTGGGAAAGCCCAACTCGCCCATGGCCAGCACCACCAGCGGCGTTCGCGGGTGGGCTTTGGCCAGGGTCAGCACGCGCCCGTAGTCGGAGGGCTTGCGCGCCGTGGTCACGATCTTGTAGCCATCGGCCGGGATGTGCGTCATGCGGCTGAGCAGTGTATCGAGCTGCGGGGTGGCCTCGTAATTGTGGTAGGAGACGATCAAGCGCGCGCGTCCTCGGAAGAGGCTGAGTTTTGCGGCGGCCGGCTCGGCGCTTTCGATCTCCACGTCCACCGCCTGCGCACCGGCCGTGACGGCCACATCCAGCACGCGCATTTCTTCTTCGATGCTGCCGTTGAATTTGCCGCGGTTCTGGTGGCGGCGGCAGGTGGCCAGCACGATGCAGTCCGGATATTGTTCGAGGAACCCGTGAATGGCTTGGGCGCCGCGCTCGGGATGTTCCAGATAGTCCAGACGGAATTCCAGAAACGATTCGCCCGCCTCGGCTTCGCGCCGCGCGTGGTCCATCAACCGATCCAACTCCGGGAAACCCAGCGCGATGCAGATGCGCGGGAAGGGCCTCGCCTGTGCCATTTGGGAGTTCTTTAGCATACCACGGCAGGCTGCCCGGCTGGTCCGCGAACTGGCTAATTCAAATACTTCCGTACATCCGGAAACAGCAGCGCTTTAATCTCGGGTTTATCCAGATCGCTCTTAGTGACTACGGTGGCGCTCAGATCGATCAATCTCGGCGGATTGGCTCCGTGCAACTTGTCCACGAGCGTTTTGACCGCTTCATAGCCCATGCGGAAAGGGTCCTGCGCAACCAGCGCGTCGATGGAGCCGTCCTGCAGATCCCGCACCAGGTCGTCGCCGGCGTCGAACGCCACCAGCTTGACTTTCCCCGCGAGTCCGCGCGACTTCAGCGCCAGCGCGGCGCCCACCGAACCGGGCTCGGCGGAAGCAAAGATGCCGTCCAGATCCGGTTGGGCAGTCAGAAAGTTTTCGGCCGTGGCCATGGCTTTCGCACGGTCCGACATAGAGAACTGCCGCGCTACGATATGCAGGCCGGGAAACTCTTTCCGCAAAGCGTCTTCGAAACCGGCTTCCCGATCCAGCGTGGACTTACTCCCGGGAGCGTGCATCAGCATGGCGACTTGTCCTTTGCCATGCAGCAACTCTGCCAGTTTGCGCGCCGCCATCTGTCCGGCCTGGAAGTTATTGGTCGTGATGTAAGTCATGTAGTTCGTGGAATCCACGCCCGAATCGAATACTGTGACAGGGATGTGGGCCGCGGCGGCGCGATCCAGGGAGGCATTCAGCGTGGTGCGGTCCTGCGCGGCGACCGCCAGGCCATCCACCTGCCGCGCGATCATGGAATCGACGATCTGTACCTGGCGCGCGTAGTCGGTTTCGGTGGATGGGCCGTTCCACACCACGTCAATGTCCAACTTCTTGCCCGCGGCCATAGCCCCAGCCTGAACGGAAACCCAAAAGAGGTGTGACGTGGCCTTGGGGATGACGGCGATGGTTTTGCGTTGGGTGGCGTGGCAGCCGGCTAGCAGAAGCGACAGGAGCAGGAGAATCGCGGCTGAGCGGGCGAGGGGGCGAGCGGGCGAGGGGGCGAATTCAGTGGATCGACCACTTGCCAGGTTCTGCGAGCATGCGGACGAGTTGTCCGAGGATCTTGTCGTACGCGTCGTCCAATTGGTCGAAGTCATTTTGTTCCAAGTAACCACACCGGAGAGCAAACTCGAGCCAGACACGGGTCTCCTCCGCTTCGCCCTCTGCATCGCTTAGTTTACTAACAAAGTGGGCCTTGTAACGGCGCTTACGCCAAGCCTCCGCGATACTGGCGCAGACCGATCGCGAGGAGCGGCGCATTTGGTCAACCATCGAGTATTTCTCCGCGCCCGGAAAGCGCTTCGATAGTTCGAAGATACGCATCGCAGCGTCGAATGCAGCCTGATATACACGCAACTCCCGAAAACTTCCGATGACGGCCATCGCCCCCTCGCCCACTCACCCCCTCGCCCGCTCAGCCTCTAACTCGCACACCACCCCCCATCGATCAGCACGTCCGTTCCCGTGATGAACCCGGCCTCCGGCGAGCAGAGATAGACGGCCAACTGGCCCACTTCCTCCGCGCGGCCCCATCGGCCCAGCGGGATTTTGGAGACGAACTGCGCGTTCAGTTCCGGGTTCTCAATCGTCGCGGTATTCAGCTCCGTGGCAAAGGGGCCCGGGCTGATGGCGTTGACCGTGATCCCTTCCGGCGCGAGTTCCAGCGCCAACGCGCGCGTGAGACCCAGGATGGCGCTCTTAGCGGCCGAATAGGCAGAGCGGCCCGGGATGGATACGTGCGCCATGGTGGAGGCTAGGTTGATCACGCGCCCGTAGCCGCTCCCTTGCATGTGCGGCACGAAGGCCCGGCACATCAAGAAAGTGCTGGTCAGGCTGGTGTCCAGCACACTCCGCCATTCGTCCAGCGTCAATTCGGTGAGTTGCTTGCGAATGATGATGCCGGCGTTGTTCACCACGATCTGGACGCGACCGCATGCTTCGGTCACTTCCTTCTCGAGGCGCAGCACCTGCTCTTCGCTGGTCACATCGGCCTGAAACACCTGTGCGCCGCTGCCGGTGCGCCACACCTCTTCGGCGGTCCGCTCCAGCGCTTCGCGATCGCGCGCCACCAGTGCGATGGATGCGCCTTCGCCGGCCAACGCCAGCGCCATGGCTTTGCCCAAACCGCGGCTGGCGCCGGTGATCAACGCCACCTTGCCCGCCAGTTTGCCGCTCAAGGCGTGCGTCCGCCGCCGGCGCCGTGCGACGCAGCTAGAATCTCATCGGCGACTTGCTGCGGCCGGTCGACGTTTCGAATGGTCAGCCGGCTGGCCTCGCCCGCGGTCTCGATGGCAAGGTCGCCGACGCCGAACATCCGCTGCATCACGGATTGGTCCACGCGGGCGTCCTGCACCTTCGGCAAAGAGATGTTCCGCGTGGTCTTAGCGAGCGCGCCGACTTCGTATCGCAGCTTGTCGCCTGCGATGGTGGCCTTGGTGAACCGCTGAGCAATGTGCCGCCGGATCGGCCAGATCAGCAGCAGCGCCGGCAGCGCCAGCACCCAGGGCTTGTTCCGCCATTCGTTGTCCGGCGGAATCATGGTGAAAAAGAGGATCGCGCCCGCCAGAATCAACAGCAAGACCACAGCATACCCGAGCTTGATGAACTTCATGGTGGGCCGGATCACCACATCTTCCATAACATTGCCTCCCCGAACGCGCTATTGTACCAGCACCTCGCCGGACGATTACTTGTCTTTCTTCAAGAGCGTCAAACCCTGCGGCAGCGTGAACATGCTGTCTTTCAAATCCCGATTGATTTCCACGCTCTCCGTGTACATCTCGAAGACCTTTTCGCCGTTGCGCTCGCGCCGGATGGCGAAGGGCCACATCACGCCGCCGCCCACGTCGCGATACTTACTGAAGATAGCCACGTCCTCGATCTTGCTGTTATCGATGGGATCTTTCCGGTAGTAAAGCTGCCGCAGGGGGAGCTTGGTCAGTCGGTCGAAGAATACGGTTACCGTGTCGTTGCTGGCGTCGGCAATCTCGACGATTTCCACGGGGCGGTTTTCGAAAAAATCGGCGCCGCGCGAATCGAAGACCATCCCCGGTTCGCCGAGACGCTGGCGCAGGATATAGAAGATGTTGTGCAACGTGGCTGTCTTGAACTGCTGGATCACCGCATCGGACAGGGGGCGGGCTCCCCGGAAGGTAACCTCGTAGCCCGTTCCATCCCCATACAGGATGACATCGTCTTGCTTTTTGCCGATGACATCCTCCGGCTTCCTGCCCCGCGCATCGCGCACTCGCACACCCAGGAACCCGGGCATGGGTGGATCGGGCCGCGGCAGATAATTCGTGTAGAGGGCTTCGGTCGCCATGCCATTCACCTTGTCGTTGTAAGAGCTGTAGATCCGCCCGGTTTCGACGCGGTTCTGCATGTTGAGGAACGCCTGGCCGCCCAGAGCTGCCACGGCTTCGTCCACGACTCGCTTGCCCTTCTGCTGGCTTGTTTCGGCGCGCGCGCCCACCCCGGCCACACCTGCCACCAGCAGCACCACCCACAGTGTTCTCATGGTTTCTTGCTCAGATCCTCCGGTTTCAATCCAGTGTTGAGCTTGACGGATTCGACGATGACATCCGCGTACTTATGCCCGTTCTGAATAATAGTGATGCGATTGGGAACTTCGATGCCGTCCACTTCCGCAAAGCCGTCATAGGTTTCATCGATGGTGGACGGAGGACCGTTCAGCGCTGGGGAAGAATATTGCACCTTCGCCGGCATTCCCGTTTTCTCGTCGATAAATAGCCGCACCGTGCTGCCCTGTCCGTCGGAAATTTGCAGCGCGCCCTCGCCGATCCAGCTCACCGTGCGGCCAGGCAGGCGATCGCTGAGCAGCATGGGAAAAAATAAGCGCAGCATCTTATCCTGGACCGGCTTCAACTGCGCGGGTGGCAATGGCATGCGCGCTTGCGGACTGGACATCCAGCCGCTCTTGCCATCGCCATACACAGAGACGCTCCCGACCGGCAACTGGGTATCCTCGCGGAAATCGGAGGGCGCCACCCAGCGGTCCGTGCGCTTCATGACGACGCCTCCCACCGAGGGGTCCACGTGCAACTCCGCCACTTCCAACATATCTTTAACGGCTGCCAGTTTCTCCGCGCCTCCGACGGCCTGTTGCGCGCGCGCCAGCAATTGCACGGCTTTCGCAACGTCCCCGGCGCCCGGCTGGGGCTTCGCCTCCGGCTTGGATTCGGGGATGGTCAAATCGATGGACGAAACCGGCAGGCCCAGAGTTGCGAGAGACTTCTGGAATTCGCCGGTCTTGCCGACTGCCACGATGGTCAGATCGGCCGGATGCACGTGCTCGCGCGCCACGCGCAGCACATCCGCTCGCGTAACCGCCTCCAGGCCTTTCTGATAGCGGTCGATGAAATCTTTGGGATAGCCGTAGTATTCGTAGTTGAGCAGGCGGCTCAATGTTTTCGTTTTGGTGTCGAAGGCGAACACCAGGCCGTTCAACGCCGATTGCCGCGCGGTCTCCAGCTCATCGGCGGTGACCTCGCTCGAGCGGATGCGCTCGATCTGCTCCTGGATGGCTTTCAGGGTGTCGGCGGTGGAAGCGGACTTGGTGCTGCCACCAATCTCGAACAGGCCCGGATGATCATAGTTCGCGCCCCATTCGGCCGAGATCTCGTAGGCCAGCCCGAGTTGCGTGCGCACACGTTGCACCAGGCGGCTCTGGAAACCGCCGCCCAGGATATCGCCCAGCACTTCCAGCGCTGGAAAGTCCTTGTCGCTGAGCTGGCCGCCCAGATGGCCTTCGATGAAGAAGGTCTGCGTGACGTCGTCTTTATTCGCCAGGTAGATGCCGGGTTGAGCCTTCGCGCGGACTGGCGGGAAGGGCGGCACTTTGGGCTGCTCGTATGTCCAACCGCCAAACAGCTTCATCAGTTTCGCTTGCATTTCTGCGGTGGAGAAATCGCCCCACACCGCCATCAGCATGTTAGCCGGGAAGAAGTAACGTTTGTAGAAGGCGATCGCGTCGGCGCGCGTGATGTGGTCGAGTGTGGCATACTCGATCTGCCAGCCATAGGGCGTATCTTTGCCATACACGATGTCGGCGAATTCCCGCGCCGCGACGCCGTGCGCATCGTCGTTTCGCCGAGCGATGCCGCTGCGCATCTCCGACTTGGCCAAATCGATTTTGTCCTGGCGGAATTCCGGCTGCGTGAGCACGTCCTTGAAGATACCCAGCACTTCGTCGGTATTCTCTTTCAGCGCCGAAAGTGATACCGAACCGCTGGATTCGCCGATATCGCACTCCACCGAGGCGGCGATGTTTTCCAGTTCTTCGTCGAGTTGGTCGCCAGTCGTGCTATGGGTGCCGCCCGAACGCATGACGGCGCCGGTGATAGAAGCGATGCCGACCTTGTCCGCGGGTTCGAGCAGGTTACCCGTGCGTACCCGGACCGTTCCGCTGACAATCGGCAACTCGTGATCTTCGAGTAAGTACACCATCATCCCGTTCGGGAGGGTGTAAGCCGTTACTTCCGGGATGGGGATATGTTTGAGCGGCGGAAACTTCAAGTCTCTGTAAGCTGGCGGAGTATTCGGGATCGCCGCCGGTCCTAAGGGGGTCTGTCCGAGGGCCACCGCCGCCGAGAGGGTGGCCAAAAGCAGCAAGCTCCGTGGGGCGGGACTCCAGTCCTGCGGCCGACGTCCACGTCGGCCTGTTCGTGCCCGGATGTGGCCGATTCTGTTGAAGGCGGGCCAGGCGGCCTGAGAGGCCGCCGCAGGCCGGGGGCCTGCCCCACAAGGGCTTTCATCATTAGTGGTGGGCCAGGGGGCCATCCTGCTCATTGCGCACCTCCCGCCGCCTGCTTCGGCGCGACCAGGTAAGCCACCGTGCGCTTCTCTGGGACGAAGCATTCTTTCGCCACGCGCTGCACGTCCTCGGCGGTAATGCGGTCCAACTCATCGAGCGAAGTAAACAACTTCCGCCAATCACCGTAGATCGCATGGTACGCGGTCAATAAGCCAGCCAGTCCCGGATTGCTATCCAATCGCCGGATCAGACCCGCCCGCGTCTTAGTCTTCACCCGCGCGAGTGTCACATCGTCCACCTTTTGCGATTTGAATTTCTCCAGCACGTCATACAGCGCCTTTTCATTCTCGGCGGTGGTGTGTCCGGCGGCGGGCGCCAGGGAAAATACAAACAGATTCGGGTACTTGCCACCGGGGAAGGTATCGTCCGCCCCCGCCTCCAGCGCGATCTGCTTGTCGCGCACCAGTTCCTTATAGAGCAGACCCGTCCGGCCGCTGGCGAGGATGCCGCTGATGACATCGAACACCGGGTCTTCCTTGCTGTACTGGTCCGGCCGCTTATAGCCCACGAACAGCATCGGTTGGCTGGGCGACTCGACTTCGGCCTGCTTGGGGCCTTCCTGGGGAGGCTCGGCGGTGTGCAGCAGCGGCGGCAGCAGATGCGCCTGCATCGGGCCGAAATATTTCTCCGCCAGGCGCCGCGTCTCGCCGGGATTCACATCGCCCACAATTCCCAGCGTGATATTGCCCGGAACATAATACTCATGGAAGAAGCGCCAGGCGTCGGCCCGTCGCAGATGGGTTACGTCGCTGGGCCAGCCAGCACCCATAACGCGGTAAGGGAACGCCGAAAAAGCCGTGGCCAGGAACGTTTGCATCAGCTTGCCCTGCGGATCGGACTCCACGCGCATGCGGTACTCTTCCATCACCACGTCGCGCTCCTTGTAGAATTCACGGAACACGGGCTGAATGAAACGCTGCGACTCCAGCAGGAACCATAACTCGATTCGATTGGAGGGCAGGCTGTAGTAATACTCAGTAGAGTCCCACGAGGTCTGCGCGTTCATGTTCTCGCCGCCATTCTGCTCGATGATGCGCGGGTAGAGATTCGGCTCCACGAACGAGTTGGCCTTTTCGTCGGCGGCCTTCAGCTCCGCCTCTAGCGCCGCGACCTTCCGCGGGTCGGCTTTGGCGCCCTTGTCCCGCTCGGCGTCGAGCCGGTCGTAGACCGCCTCCACCTGGTCGATGGCTTTCTTCTCCTCGGGCCAATTCTTGCTGCCGATGCTCTCGGTGCCCTTGAACGCCATGTGCTCGAACATATGCGCGATACCGGTGGCGCCCGAGGGATCGTCCACCGACCCGGCGTTCACGTAAGTGTGAAACGAGACCACCGGCGCCTCATGCCGCTCCACGACGATGAAGTGCAGGCCATTGGCGAGGGAAAACTCTGTGACTTTTTTCTCGAACTCAGACAGGTTCTGCGCCGGCATCAGCAGCGGCAGGAGAAAAACAAACGAGCGGTGTGCCCTCATGTTCTATCTATCGAAGTTAGCAGATTGTTGGGCGGGGCTGAAGCCCCGCGCGGACTGGAGTCCGCCCTCCAGCGTGCTATGCTGTCATGCGGATGTTCAGTCGCCAACGCCGCAAAGCCCGGTTTTTGTTCGGTTTGTCCGACATCCTGCTCACCGCCCTGGCATTCGAGGCCGCCTACCAGACCCGCAGCCTGCTCCACCTGGAGCGCGTTTTCTACATCATCCTTCCCACCAAGGCCCTGGTACTGGGCTTCTCGGTGGGCGTGTGGCTGCTTAGCGGCCTGTGGCTCGGCGTCTACGAAAGGTTGGATGCCGGCGACCCGCGCGTGATCCTGCGCGACTCGTTCCGTCAATGCGCGTACGGCGCCGTGGCCCTGATCCTGTTCGAATTCGTGCTGCGCCTCGACCTGAGCCGCCCCTTCCTGGTCCTGTTCGTGGTGTACGCGTGGGTGTTTCTGTTTCTGTTCCGCCTGTTTTCGGGCCGTCTGGCCGGCGCGATCCGGCGCGAATTCGGCGGCCCGCATTACGTGATGGTGGCCGGCACCAGCGAGCGCGCCCGTAAGCTGGGCGAGGCGCTGGAACGCTCCGCACATGACGGCATCCAACTGACGGGTTTTCTGGCGCCGGAGCCCGACACCGCGCCCGCCGAAATCCGTCTGGCATCCACTTACCCGGTCTACCCCATCGACAGATTGCCGCACCTGCTGCGCGACGGCGTCATCGATGAGATCATCTTCTCGGTCGCGAGCGAGACACTTGCGGGGCTTGAGGACGTTTTCCTGCTCTGCGACGAGGAGGGCGTGCGCACCCGCGTGGCGGTGGATTTCTTTCCCCACGTCAACAGCGAAGTCTACCTGGAGCGCCTCGGATTCACGCCGCTGCTGACTTTCTCGGCCGCGCCGCACGATGAGATCCGGTTGCTGGTGAAGCGCGCGACCGACGTGGCCATCGCCGCCGCCGGCCTGGTGGTGCTGCTGCCCTTCATGCTGGCCGTGGCACTGCTGGTGCGGCTCACTTCTCCCGGACCGGCCATCTTCAAGCAAGTCCGCTGCGGATTGAACGGCCGCCGGTTTCTGTTTTACAAATTCCGGTCCATGTGCGCCGGCGCCGAGCAGATGAAGGCCGAAGTCATGCACCTGAGCACGCGCAAGACGGCCACGAAAATCCCGGACGATCCGCGCCTCACGCGCGTGGGACGCTACCTGCGGAAATTCTCGATCGACGAATGGCCGCAGCTTTGGAACGTGCTGCGAGGCGACATGTCGCTGGTGGGGCCCCGGCCCGCCGTTCCCGACGAGGTCGAGCAATATCAAACATGGCAGCGCCGCCGGCTGCGCATGCGCCCGGGACTTACCTGTCTGTGGGCGGTGTCCGGCCGCGACAATCTGGATTTCGAGACCTGGATGCGCATGGACATGCAGTACATCGATAACTGGTCGCTGGCGCTGGATTGGAAAATCATTCTGCGCACCATTCCCCGCGTCGTCACCGGGCATGGAGCGAACTGAGGAAGCAGAAGACAGAAGACAGAAGGCAGAAGGCAGAAGACAGAAGTCGGGAGGGGAGGGGAAGCGTGCATCTGTTACCTACACAAGACGAGGTCGTACGTGTCCTGCGCGATACCGGCGCTTTGCGCGACGGCCATTTTGAATATCCTAGCGGATTGCATTCCAACGAGTACCTGCAGGTTCCGCTGGCCATGCGCTACTACCAGCACGCCCGCATGCTGAGCGTGGGGTTGAGCCGTCTGCTGCGCGAGAATGCGGAGATCCGCGCGATCATCCCCGAGCTTTCGGTTGTCACATCGGCCAACGCCGGCTTGCCCGTAGCTTATGGCGTCTGCGAGGCATTGCGCGCCCGCCAGGTGTATTGGGCGGAGCGCGACGAGGCCGGTCAGCCGATGCGCTTCCGCCAATACCTGGAGCAACACCCCGGCGAGCAGGTCGTGCTGGTGGACGATCTGCTGCGCTCCGGGCGCAACCTGCGAGAGATGCAGGTATTGCTCGAATCGCGCGGCGCGCGCGTGGTGGCGATGGCGGTCATCGTCTACCAGCCCACCCCCCGCACCCGCGATTTCGGCAACTTGCCCCTCTACTATCTGGCGAAGCTGAACGCCAGTTACTACGCCGACGCGGCGCACTGCGATCTTTGCAAAGAGGGCGCGCCGGTACAGAAGGTTTGGGTGTAAGTCACTACCCCGATCGCTGCTGGCGCTCCCGCGTCAGGCGCTCCGCCAGGAACACCTTGAGCAGAGACTGATATGGCACATCGCGCTGGTTTGCCAGCACTTTCAGATCCTCGATCATGGACACGGGGAGCCGCAGCGATATGGTCCTGAGTGACGGTTTGAGATGAACGAGCTTCCTGCGTTTTCCCGATGACCAGTCCAGGTACTCTGTGGAATCCGCGGTGGCCCAGAATTCTCTTTCGCGGTCCTCGCTCTTGAATTTAGGAAGCGCTTTCTTCTTCGTATCTGGCATAGAGCTTTCCTTCGTTTTGGTTCATGTCGCGGACCGAGATCACCCGTATCAGATCCCCCCGAATGGTGAACGCCACAAACAATCGGCGGCCGACGCCCGTCTGGCCCAGTGCATAATATCGCTTCTCGCCTCTTGAATGCCGTGCGTCGCCGCGAACCACCAATAGCTCATGAAAAAAGACACCCTCAGCGTCCTCCGGGGTCACCCGGTGCCGGTCCCAGTTCTTCCCAAGAGTGGCCTCGTCCCAATCAAACCCCGTGTAACTGTCCAACCGGTCGACGGCCGCCACATCCTCAGCCTACACCCATCATATACAGATCCACGCCGGAGCCAGCTCGCACCTCGTGACAGGTGCGATAATCTCGATGCATGCCAAAATCCTGTTTCGCCATCCTCCTGCTTGCCATCTGCGCCTTCGCCGAGCCGCCCAATCTCCGCCTCGGTGATGACGTCCGGCCCGTGCGCTACCGCCTCGACCTCACCGTCGTTCCGCAACAAGACACCTTCACCGGCACAATCGAAATCGACATGCAGGTGCGCAAGGCTACGGATGCCGTCTGGCTGAATGCCCGCGATCTCACGATCGATGCCGCCCAACTGACCGCCGGCGGGCGCACCCAAGCCGCGAAGGTTGAAACCAGCGGCGGCCAGTTCGCCAGCTTCACGGCCGGCTCGGCGATCCCCGCGGGCCCGGCGCAACTGCGCATCGAGTATCACGGCGCTTTCAACAAGATCGGCAGCAACGGGCTGTTCAAGGAGCAGGACGCGGGCACGTGGTACGTTTACACGCAATTCGAATCGATCGACGCGCGCAGGGCTTTCCCCTGCTTCGACGAGCCCAGTTTCAAAACACCCTGGCAACTCACGCTGCATGTGAATCAGTCCGATGCCGCGGTGTCCAATACGCCCGTGCAGTCGGAGACCGGCGAGCCAGGCGGCCGCAAGAAAGTGGTCTTCGCCGAAACCAAGCCGCTGCCCAGTTACCTGGTGGCGCTGGGCGTGGGGCCTTTCGAGTTCGTGGACGCGGGCAAGATCGGCAAGAACCACACCGCGCTGCGCATGATCACCCCCAAAGGGAAAGCGGCGCAGGCGAAGTACGCGGCGGAGGTGACCGGGCCGCTGCTCACCCAACTCGAAGATTACTTCGGCGTGCCTTATCCTTACGAAAAGCTGGACATACTCTCTGTTCCCCTGTTTGACGGCGCGATGGAGAATGCCGGACTGATTACCTGCGTGCAGAGCCTCATGCTGCGCGACCCGGCGCAGGATAGCATCAACCGCCAACGCGAATACGCGCTGGTCATTGCGCACGAGATGGCGCATCAATGGTTCGGCGACCTGGTGACCACCGCCTGGTGGGACGACATCTGGCTCAACGAAGCGTTCGCCTCCTGGATGGATTCCAAAATCATTCGCCATTGGAAGCCGGAGTGGAACACCGTGATCGACGAGCAGAACATACGCATGGGCGCCATGGGCGGCGATGGGCTGGTATCCGCGCGGAAGATCCGCCAGCCTATCGAAAGCAACGACGACATCGCCAACGCTTTCGACGGCATCACCTACAGCAAAGGCGAGGCAGTCATCGGCATGTTCGAGAGCTGGATGGGCGAGGATGCGTTCCAGCGCGGCGTCCAGCGATACCTCGGCCAATACGCGTGGCGCAACGCGACGGCGGGCGACTTTCTGTATTCGCTCTCGTCGGCTGGCGGCAAGCCAGTGGGGCGCGCGTTCTCCACGTTTCTGGATCAGGCAGGCGTGCCGCTGGTGTCGGTCAAGCTGAGCTGCGGCGCGGCGGGCGGAGCTACCCTGCATCTCAGCCAGAAGCGCGCGCTGCCTTTGGGATCGGCGGGTTCGACGGCGCAGGCCTGGCAGGTTCCGGTGTGCGTGCGCTACGGCGACGGCGACGCCACGCGTCGCGAATGCACGCTGCTGACCGAAGCTTCCATGGACTGGAAGCTCGCGGAGGCCAAAGGCTGCCCCGCATGGGTCGAGGCCAATGCCGATGGGAAGGGTTATTACCGCGCGCGCTATGAGGGCGATCTGCTGGACAAACTGCTCGCCGGTGGCGCCGCGCAGCTCTCGCCGGCCGAACGAGTCACGGCGCTGGGAGACGTGGAAGCGCTCACTGGAATGGGCGAAATCAAGACCGGAGAGGCGCTGGCGCTGGCAGTTGCATTCGCGAACGATCCAGTGCGCCAAGTCGTGGATTCGACGATCGACATCGTCTCGGGCGTACACGACTACATGGTTCCCAAAGAACTGCGGCCCAACTATGCCCGGTTGGTCGACCGGACGTTCGGGGCGCGGGCACGTCAACTAGGCTGGAAAGCTGAAGCTGGAGAGGGCGCTGAAACGCGCTTGACACGTCCGTCGATTGTGCCGCTGGTAGCGCTGTGGGGCGCCGATGGATCGCTGGCGGCCGAAGCCCGGCAACTGGCCGCCCAGTGGCTCGCGGACCGCAGTGCCGTCGATCCGGATGTGGTGGGGTCCGTGCTCAACGTGGCGGCGCGCACCGGCGACGAGGCGTTCTTCAAACAACTGTCGGCGGCATTGTCGCGCACCGAAGACCAGCATCAGCGGGACCTCATCCTGAGCGCTATGGGAGCTTTCCGCGATGCGCACATCGCGCGCGGCGCAATGGAGTTGGTGCTCAAGCCCGAATTCGATCTACGGGAGGCCAACGCGCTGCTTTTCGGACCGATTGGCGTGCCCGAGACCAGGTCTCTTCCCTTCGAGTTCGTGAAGGCCAACTATGATGCGATAGTCGCTAAGATACCTGCCGGATCGACATTCGGATTCGGCGAGTATTTGCCATTTGTGGGAGGGGCCTTCTGCGACGAGAAGTCAGGCGAAGAGGTGCTGGCGTTCTTCGAGCCGAAGGTGGATCGGTTCCCCGGCACCCGGCGCAATTTGGCGCAGGCGCTTGAGAGTATCCGAATCTGCACCGCGTATAAGGCGGCGCAGGAGGATAGCGTGGCCGAGTTCTTGAAGAAGTATTAAGTGGGGGGCGGACCTCCAGGTCTGCGCGGGTCCTCCAGGACCCGCTCCTGCCCTACGCTGTATCATGAGTAAATGACCAGCGACCCAGTCCCGTTGCCTTCTCTCACCGCCGACGCCGTTGTCGATCTGGAACGCCAGTATCTGCTCCAAAACTATAGCCGCTATCCGCTGGTGTTGCACCGCGGAAAGGGCTGCCACGTTTACGACGTGAATGGCGCGCGATATCTGGACTTCATCGCGGGCATCGGCGTCAATGCGCTGGGCCACGCGCATCCCCGCATCGTCAAGGTGATCCGCGAGCAGGCTGCGCTGCTTATCCACTCCTCGAACCTTTACTACCACCAATACCAGGGACCGCTGGCCAAGAAACTGGCCGAGACCAGCGGCCTCCAGCGGACCTTCTTCACCAACAGCGGCACCGAGGCCATGGAAGGCGCCATGAAGATGATCCGGTCGCACGGCAACAAGAGCGGGACCGGCAAGCACGAGATTATCTCGCTGGACAATTCCTTTCACGGCCGCACACTGGGCGCGCTCTCGATCACCGGCCAGGCCAAATACCGCCAGGATTTCGAGCCACTGCCGCCGGCCGTGCGATTCGTGCCTGCCAACGATGTGGAAGCGTTGGAAGCGGCTTTCAGCGATTCCACCGCCGGCATGGTGCTGGAGTTGATTCAGGGCGAAGGGGGCATCTATCCCATTTCGCCCGAATACCAGCGGAAAGCGCGCGAGTTGGCCGACCGCTACAACGCCCTGCTGGTGTTCGACGAGATCCAGTGCGGCGTGGGCCGTCCGGGCACGTATTTCGCATATCAGCGCACGAAGCCGGTGGTGATGCCAGATGTCATCGTGGCGGCCAAACCTCTGGCCTGCGGGCTTCCGCTGGGCGCCATCGTCGCCAACGAGAAAGCCGCCGCCACCATCGGGCCGGGCATGCACGGCTCGACGTTCGGCGGCAGCGCGCTGGCCTGCCGGGTGGCGCTCGAATTCTTCGACATTCTGGAAGGGTTGCTGCCCTCCATCCAGCAGGTGGGCGGCTATCTGCACGTGATGCTGAACGACCTGGCGCGCAAGCACAGTTTCGTGAAGGAAGTACGCGGCTTCGGCCTGATGATCGGCGTCGAGATGGAGATCCCCGGCAAGCAGATGGTGCTGGACGCCATGGCGGACGGCCTGCTGATCAACTGCACGCACGACACGGTACTGCGCTTCCTGCCGCCCTACATCATCACCGAGCGGGATGTGGACACGGCAGTGAAGGTCCTCGCCAAGATCTTCGCCAAACAGAAAGGATCGCCGGTATGAAACTCGCGTGGTGCTTGTGTGCGGCTTTGACTGTCCCGTTGGCGTCGCAGGCGCAATCCGGCTGGGTCGCGCTTTTCAACGGCAAGACTATGGCGGGATGGGACGATCCGCGGCAAAAGGCGCCGCCCGGCGACGCCTGGACCATAGAGGACGGCTGCCTGAAGGCCAATCGCAGCCCGCATACTACCGAAGACCTGTTCACCAAGGATGTGTTCCGCGATTTCGAATTGGCGTGGGAGTGGAAGGTGGCGCCAGGCGCCAACAGCGGAGTTAAGTATCGCATCCAGGACCGCATATTCCTGGCGCGCTACCCGGGGCACCGCTTCGAGGATGTGGTCAATTTCTCCGTCCAGAACCGGCCGGCCGAACGGCCCGATCACGGGCAGGAATATGTGGTGGGCTTCGAATACCAGATGCTCGACAATACGCGCAACTCCGACGCGCGGGCCGGGACGAGCCATCAGGCGGGCGCGCTGTACGACATCGTGGGTCCGTCGCAGGACGTCACGCGGCCGGTGGGCGAGTTCAATGCGTCGCGCCTGGTGGTGAAGGGCAACCACGTCGAACACTGGTTGAACGGCGTGAAGGTGGTGGAGACCGAGCTCGATTCGGCGCTCGCGGCGGAACGCATCGCGCACCGTTGGGGGGCGGGTACGCCGGTGACCATCGATCTGACCAAACAGCCGCGCAAGGACTGTCCCATTTCGCTGCAGAACCACGGCGACGATACGTGGTTTCGTAATATCCGCATTCGCAGGCTGGAGTAGCATCCCGGCTCAGAACCGCAGCCGCGCTACTGCCCAGGAGCCTGCCGCAGGATCTCGTCGGCCACGTCTGCCACGGCGCGCATTTCGAGCACATCGTGCACGCGCACCAGGTGCGCCCCGCCCAGAATCGCCGCCGTCACCGCGGCAGCCGTGGCGAACAGCGTCTCCCGTTCGGTCGGATGCGCCAGAAACGACTTGCGCGAAGGCCCCGTCAGGATGGGCAGGTCCAGGCTGGCCAACTCATGCAGGCGCGCCAGGATCGCCGAGTTCTGTTCCTTGCGTTTGCCGAAGCCCAGTCCCGGGTCCACCACGATGCGGGAGCGGTCGATGCCGGTGTGGCGCGCGCGGCTGACGGTGGCTTCCAGGTCGCGCACGATGTGTCCCATGACGTCGGGAAGCGGCGCCAGCTTGGCCCACGTTTCGGGGCGGCCGCGCATGTGATTCAGGATCAGGCCGGCGTCGTGGTTGGAGACCACGCGCGCCAACTGCGCCTCAAACGTCAGGCCGGTGGGATCGTTGATAATCTCGGCGCCGTGCTCCAGGGCGCGCTCGGCCACCTCCGCCTTGTAGGTATCCACGGAGATCGGAATCGTCAGGGCGTCGCGCAGGCGCTTCAACACCGGAATGAGGCGCCGCAATTCCTCGGCGGCCGAGATGCGCGCCGATTCCGGCCGCGTGGACTCGGCCCCGATGTCGATGATGTCGGCGCCCTGCTCCTCCATCTGCAGTGCGCGCGCGAAGGCCCGGTCCGGATCCTGATACTTGCCGCCATCGGAGAAGGAATCCGGCGTCACATTCAACACGCCAAGAATGGCCGTGCGCTCGCCCAGCTTGATCTCGCGGGCCTTGAGTTTCCAGTAGAACAGCTTTCGCATAAGACGGAACCACGGAGGGCCGCAGTCTCTCACCAATGTCTCACGTTTGCGCTACCCGAATTCAAAGCCCGCGGTCGCGAACACCTGGGAATCGTCGTGGTCGAGCGGGGGCGCGCCGGGCACGCCTCGCCGCACCATGCGCACGAGGCGGCGGAGCGGCGCGAATCCGCAAGCGCGTGCCAGCCGCACGGCTTCGGTGTTATGCGGCAGCAGGTCCCAGTAGACGGGTTTCTGCGGGTGCCGGGCCAGAAACCAGGCGAGCAGTTCCGCGGCGGTTCGCGGCTCGCGGCAGACACATGGACCGAAGTACGCGGCCTGCGATCCGGGACGCGCCATGGCATAGCCTTCGTCGGCAACCGCGGACGCCCCCAGCGGGGCCAGCATGGCGAGCAACTGCGAGCGATCGGCTCCGAACGTCTGGCGGTCGTGCGCGGACCACCGGTTTTGCCAACTCAGATCCGGCATGGCGGGAACGCCGGCCTGCGCGGCGGTCGATGCCCAACGTTCGATCCCGCACTCCGGTTCAAAACCCAGTTGACGATAGAGCGGCGCACCCGCCTCGGTGGCATCCAGCTTGATCCATTCCATCTGGCGCACGGTGAGGGCTTCAATCGCGTGCTCCATCAACTGGCGCGCGAAGCCGCGGCGGCGATAGGCGGGATCGGTGAGCACCATGCCGATCCAGGCCAGCCTGCGCTCATAACAGACCGCCGTAGCGGTCGCGGCGAGCGAACCGGCGGACTCCAAACCGAAACACGTTTCCGGCGCTAGTTGCAGCAGATTGTGCCAGTCGGTTTCAGTCTGATTCCAGCCCGCGGCTTCCTTGATGCGCATGGCCGCCGGGATATCCGCGGGCGTGAGCGCCCGCACCACGGCGGTCACCGCCGCGCCGTCAGATCCGCGCCTTCTTCGCGGGCGATCTCGGTGGCGTAGCCGGCGAGTTCGTTCAAACGCACCGTGACAAGGTCCTTCTCCAGGTCCTCGCCGCTCTCCACCATGCGCTTCAGGTGCATGGCGGCCAGGCGCGAGCACCACGCGTCGCTCATCTCGTGCTCCGTGCGGCGGCTCAATTCCAGCAGGTCCACGTGGGGCATGGCGATTTGTTTCTCGACCCGCGTATCATCGCTGCGCAGCGCGAATTTCACATCCACGGTGTCGCTGTGGCGCAGCGCAATGGCCGTCTGCAACCACTTGAACAGGACCTGCCACTTGCGCCCGAACGGGTCCGGCCCCACTTCAAACTGGCGAAAATTCAGCATCAAGGTTATCTTACTTCATTGGGGCCTTGCGCCCCAACCAACTATGGACGACTTTCAAAAGGAACTCGAAACCGGCCGCTCCATTGCGCGCCAAGCCGGCGAAATCGCCTTGCGTTATTACCGCACGGGCATCGCCTTCGAAGCCAAGCCCGACGATTCGCCGGTAACCCGCGCCGACCGGGAGTGCGAGCAGTTCATCGCGCGGGGACTGGAGCGGGCCTTCCCGGACGACGGTCTGCTCGGCGAGGAGGGCACCGAGAAGCCATCGCGCAGCGGCCGCCGCTGGATCATCGACCCCATTGACGGCACGCGCGATTTCGTGCGCGGCAATCCCGTGTGGTCCAACCTGATCGGGCTGGAAGCCGACGGCGAGGTAGTGGCCGGATTCGCGAACATGCCCGCGCTGGGCGAATTGTTCTCCGCCTCGCGCGGCGGCGGCGCATTCGTCAATGGCGAACGCATGCATGCCTCCAGCATCGCCAGCGTCTCCCAGGCCGTGCTGTGCTTCGATAGCTTGAACTCCGCCGCGCGCCAGCCGTTCGGCGGCCGGCTGCTCGACTGGATGCAGCCCTTCTGGGCCGTGCGCAGCATGGGCGGATGCCTGGACGCCCTGATGGTTTCGCGCGGCCAAGCCGAAATCTGGATCGAAACCGCCGGCAAGCCCTGGGACTTCGCGCCGCTCAAGATCATCGCCGAGGAGGCGGGCGCGCGCTTCTTCGACTTCGAAGGCAAGTCCACAATCTACGGCGGCAACTGCGTCGTCTGCACGC
>Ga0182016_10000583_pt1 | contig 45822 bp, 47 predicted proteins | sample 712S2MmetaG_FD_120491 | JGI IMG/M metagenome (GOLD analysis project Ga0182016, IMG submission 120491) | Permafrost microbial communities from Stordalen Mire, Sweden - 712S2M metaG | ecosystem: Environmental > Terrestrial > Soil > Wetlands > Permafrost | place: Sweden: Stordalen | collected...
AAGCTGCCCTTGGGCGCATTCGAGTTGGCGTTCGCGACCGTGGTGCGCAGATCGTCGATGTTCATGCCGTAGGCGGCGAGCGCATGCAGGTTGGTCTGGATGCGCACCGCCGGGCGCTGCGCGCCGTTGATGCTGACCAGCCCGACGCCGGCGATCTGGGAGATTTTCTGCGCGATGCGGGTATCGGACAGGTCTTCCACTTGGGTGATCGGCATCGAATCCGAGGACACCGCGAGCGTCAGGATCGGCGCATCCGCCGGGTTGACCTTGGCGTAGATCGGCGGCGCTGGCAGGCTCTGCGGCAGCAGGTTTGCCGCCGCATTCATCCCCGCCTGCACCTCCTGCTCGGCGATATCGATGTTGAGGCTCAGATCGAACTGCAGGGTGATCACCGAGGCGCCGGCGGAACTGCGCGATGACATCTCCTTGAGTCCCGGCATCTGGCCGAACTGGCGTTCCAGCGGCGCGCTCACCGTCGAGGTCATGACCTCGGGGCTGGCCCCCGGCAGGAAGGTCTGCACCTGGATGGTCGGATAGTCCACTTCCGGCAGCGCCGACAGCGGCAGGAAGAAATAGCCGATGCTGCCGACGATCAGGACGGCCGCCATCAGCAGCGAGGTGGCAACCGGTCGCAGAATGTACGGACGGGACGGATTCATGATGGCAGGCGAGCGCTCAGGGCGAAGAGCTGCCACTCGTGTTGCCGGAGTTCTGCTGCTGGCGCTGCCAGTGATGACCGCCGCTGCTTGCGCCACCGCTGCTGGGGCCGCCGCTGCTCGCACCGCCGCTGCCGCCACCACTGCTGGCGCCCGCGCCCGCATCGTGACGATGCAGGCGCTGGCCGCCGGCAGGCGCCGCGCCACCCGCAGCAGGCGTCGCGCCCGGTATCACCACATGCGCGCCGTCGCGCAGTTGATCGGCACCATCGACCACCACCCGGTCACCGGGCTGCAGGCCCTTGGTGATCGAAACCAGATCGCCGGTCGAGGGGCCGGCGGTGACCGCGCGCATGCTCACGGTGCTGTCGGGCTTGACCACGTAGACGTAACTGCCCGACGCGCCCTGCTGCATGGCTGCCCCGGGAACGACGATTGCATCGTGCAGAGTATCGAGCAGCAGCCGCACGTTGACGAACTGGCTCGGAAACAGTTCGAATTTGGAATTGTCGAAGGTGGCGCGCAGCTTGAGCGTGCCGGTGGTGGTGTCGATCTCGTTGTCGGCGTTGGAGAGCGTGCCGCTCGCGATCTTGTTGGTGAGGCTGCGGTCATAGGCGTCGACCGCAAGCTTCTGGCCGGCACGCAGCCGCTGCAGGATGTTGCTGAGGCTGTCCTCCGGCACCGTGAACAAAACCGACATCGGCTGCAGCTGCGTGACCACGACGATCTCGGTGGTGTTGGCCTGCATAAGATTGCCGATGTCGACCTGGCGCAGTCCGACCAGGCCGGCCACCGGTGAGGTAATGCGGCAATATTCGAGATTGAGCTTGGCGGCTTCGAGCGTCGCCTGATCGGTTGCCACCGTGGCTTCGTCCTGGGCTACCGTGGCTACCTGGGTGGTGTAGGTCTGATCGGAAACCGAGTTCTGCGCCAGCAGGGTCTTGTAGCGTTCCTGGTCTACCTTGGCATTGGCGAGTGCCGCCTGATCGCGCTTGAGCTGGCCGGCGGCCTGATCGAGGGCGGCCTGATAGGGGCGCGGATCGATCTGCACCAGCAGGTCGCCGCGCTTGACCATTTGGCCCTCAGTGAAAGCGATCTTGACCAGCGGTCCGCTGATCTGCGGGTGAATGGCGACGGTCGCCAGCGGTGTGACCGTACCCAGCGCATTGATGGTGATCGGCACCTCGCCGGTGGTGACGCTGGCAACGCCAACGGTCAGCGGGCCATTCAGGCCGGCGCGGCCGGCGCGGCCGGGGATCGCCGGAGTGGCGGCGCGATAACGCGCACCAATGACGATCAGCACCAGCAGCGCAATGCCGCCGATGATCCACCAGATGAGTCTCCGACGCGGCGATCTGGGTTCGTCGTGTGTGCCGGGGCTGGTTTCGCCCGGCGGGGGCTGTAGGGTCATGTGTTATTCCGTCTCATCCAGTGAGGCGTGCTTCGCATACCAAGACATTCAGTCCGCACGATAGTTAACCGGACCAATCGCAAATCATTGATTCGTTAACAACATTTAATTTCGAAGCCAGAACGCAGGCGACGCTGCCGGTGCCGCGCTGCGGCTGCGGGATCAGCCGCCCGATCCAGGAAGCAGTCTGCCGGCAATAATTACCGCCGCGGCCGCGACCAGGCAGTAGTAACCAAACAGATGCCAGCGCCCATGCTCGAGCCAGCGCGAGAGCCACTTGAGCGACAGCCAGCCGGCGGCGAAGCTCAGGACCATGCCCACCACGCACGGCCAGATCGGCCCCAGGCTGTCGGTAGCGCCAGCGGCGAGGTGCTGTGCCTTCATCAGCCGCTGGCCTTCGCGCACGATGACCACCGGGGTCAGCACCACTGCCAGCGCGAAACTGAAATCTTCCAGCAGGTCCTTGCGCAAGCCGCGAAACAATCCAGTGGAGATCGTCGCACCCGAGCGTGAGAAGCCGCGGAATGGCAGGCACAGGCCCTGCACCGTTCCTATCCAGATTGCGTCCGGCAGCCCCAGCGAGAGCTTCTCGTTGCTGCCGCTGCTGCGCAGGCCGGACCAGATGATCATGACTCCGACCGTCGCCAGTGCCGCGCCGATCAGCGTCAGGTTGCCGAACAGCTGTTCGACCGCCGCGCCCGGCACACCTGCGAGCAGCACGCGTTCGATCAGCAGCGTCAGCGCGAGGCCGACAATGCCGGTACAGGCGGTGGCTACGACGACATTGCGCGCGAATGCCCAGAACGCCGGCGCGGAAGAAAAAAATCTTCGCCGCCAGGTATTCCAGAAATACACGATCACCGCCAGCATGGTGCCGGTGTGCAGCATTACCAGCAGGAAGGTCATCGCCGGGGTGGTCGGATCCAGTCCCATCAGCTTTTCGGCAATGATCACGTGCGCCGAACTTGAAACCGGCAGCAGTTCGCACACGCCCTGCACGATCGCCAGCACGAACACATCCAGCACATCCGGCATCATCGTTCCTCGGAAAGTCGGTGTCGGGGCGACTATACCGTGCCAGACTGGACGGCTATAGCTCCTTCGACAGGCCGGCGAACAGTCCGCGCCGCGGGCCGAATTGCGGCGCGCCGACACCGACGCCGGTGCCATTGCGAATCTCGTACACTTTGTCGAGCACGTTGATGACGTCGAAGCGTACCGTCAGTGCGCCCGAGCCGCTGGACTGGAAGGCGTGGCTGACGCCGACATTGATCTGGGTGTAGGTGGGCAGGTGGGCGCCGTTCGGGATCGAGCTGCCATCCGGCAGCTCCTGATCTGCCCGCAGCCCGGTGCCGAACAGCATGTCGGCGGAAAGTCTCGTACCGTCCCACAGATAGGACACCCCGGCCGATGCGGTCGAGCGCTGTTCATGGTCGAGGTGAATGTAGTTGCTTTCTATATAGGTGAGATCCTGCTGCGAGAAATTGAACTGCGCCGATTCGATGTAGCGGCCGATGGCGGTCTGAAACGAAAGGTTGGCGTAAGCGGAGAAGTTCCTGCTGGCGTAGTTGCCGCTGAACTCGATACCCTCAATCTTGCCCTTTAGATAGTTGAACGGCGTGAGAATGATCGGGGCACCGAATTGGCCCTCATCGATCAGGTTCTGTGAGCGACGGTAATAGCTGTCGATGCCCAGCGTCAGCCCTGACAGCAGTTTCTGCTGCACCCCGGCGTCGAAATAGTTGGCGCGCTCGGCCACTGGCGCGGTGTCGGTGAGCACCGCCGGTGCGGCGCTGGTATTGGCGAAGCGGTTGATCGATTCGCTGGCGATCAGCTCGAATGGCGGCGGCGTGAAGTAACGCGAGTAGCCGGCATGCAGCGTGGTGCCGGTCCGGGACTGCCACACGGCATTGACGCGCGGACTGAGCTGGCTGCCGCTCGAGTAGGCGCTGTAGTGATCGAAGCGCAGACCGTAATTGAGCGTCAGCGGCGCGGCGATCTGCCACTCGTCCTGCAGGTACAGGCTTTCGATCCACTGCGCCTGCGAGCCATTGTCGGCGATCGCCGCCGGAACCTCGTCCGCCGGCGGCCCGACGCCGGTAGGCAATACCAGTGAAGTGGTGGTGTTGGAGGCGTCGTCGTGCTGCAGGTACCAGCCGCCGCGCACGGTATGCGTATCGTTGAGCTTATAGGCGGCATCGCTCTGCCAGCCGAGTGCATCGTCGCGCTTGTAGGCCCACTGCGAGATGCCATCGTAGAGCAGGTCGCCGATCGGATCGGGCTCGAAGGTCAGACTCGAATAGCGCCCACTCAGCGAGCTCTGCCAGTCCAGCGCACCCTGCGAGTGCTGCCAGCTCAGGATCGCATAGCTGGTGAGCTCGCGCTGATTCTCGTTCAGATCCGCGCTCGGAAACGCCGTCTGGCCATTGATGCTCAACCCGAGACCTGGCTGCAGGCCGACAAGATCGGGAATCTGAAACGCATCGTTGGAGGCGCCGACGATCAGCGCCAGGCGATTGTCGGCATCGAGGATGTCCTCGAAATAACCGAAGCCGTGATACTGGGTCGAATGATCGTGGATCGGATCGGTGCTGCCGTCGGGCGACTCGATTCCCAGGTCACTGCGCAGCATATCGGCGGAGGCAAAGTAATTAAGGCTGCCGGAGTTGCCGCCGTACTCGACACTCGGCTCGAAGGTTCCGTGGCTGCCGCCATAGACCGAGATCGAGCCGCCAGGATCGAGCAGGCCGCTCTTGGTGGTCATGTCGATGATGCCGGCCGTGCGCAGCCCATACTCCGCCGGTAGCGCGCCGGTGATCAGTTGCAGCGACGAGATCAGTCGCGGGCTCAGTGATTGACCGAAAACGCTGATACCCTCGGGCAGGATGATGCCGTTGAGGCGGTACTGCAGATCGTTGTGATCGCCGCGGACATGGAACTGTCCGAAGGAATCCTGCGCCACATCCGGCGCCTGCAATATCACCTGATTCAGCAGCGTGTTGTCGCCGCCGGGAGTGGCCGCGATCGCAGCATCATCAATAGTGTAGGTAGACGCGCCGGTCTGGGTCTGGATTCCGGCGCGCTTGTCATTCAGCAGCTGTGCGGTGACTACGATGGTCGGCAGTACGTCGGCGGTGTCGGCGTCGGTGGTGTCGGCAGCATGCAGTGCGGGCGCACATAGCATGCAGTACGCCGCCACGGCGAGCGCGATACGGGCATTGGGGTATGACATGGACGGATCCTGTGAAAGCCAAGCGGAGCGCATACGGACGAGTCCGTATGGCGCGGGCGATTACCAAGAGCCCGCTCGTTGCGGGCGGGCGGACAGGATCAGGCCAGGGGAGGACCGCGGATGTCGTAGTAGCCGGCAGGCGGCCGGCTGGGCGCGGTCGCGGTGAGCGGCGTGATGACGGTGCTGATCGCCAGCGACGCACCGATGTGCTTGGGCAGCTCGGGCGGCCCGGCCCAGCGATCGGCGTGCGCGCATAGCAGGCACTGCAGATGCGTTTCGGCGCCGCGGGCGCCCTCGTTCTTGTGAAAATGCGCGGCCTGGGCCAGCCCGCCGCCGAACACAGCGAACACCGCTACCAGCGCGACCAGCCGGCGCAGCTGCCAGCGTCGCAATCTGTTCAATAGTCCGGTGATGTGCACGGTTTCGAACCTGGCAGGTGCCACAGCATCAAGCGAGATCTGCCAGCATAGCGTATCCGCGCTCAGCCACCTAAACCGGCCGCGTCCCGCGCCAGCGACTCGATCGCCGGCCAGTCGCCGGTGGCCATGGCCGCGGCCGGCGTAATCCAGGAGCCGCCGACGCACAGCACGTTCGGCAACGCCAGGTACTCGGCTGCATTGGCGCGCGTGACGCCGCCGGTGGGGCAGAACACCTGATCGGGAAACGGGCCGCCGAGTGCCTTGAGCATGCCGACGCCGCCGGCCTGCTGCGCCGGAAACAGCTTGCATGCACCAAAGCCCGCCGCGCGTGCGCCGATCAGCTCCGCCGGCGTCATGATGCCGGGCAACAGCGGCAGGCCAGATTCTTCCGCCGCCGCGATCAGCTCCGCAGTCAGGCCCGGCGTCACGGCAAATTGAGCACCAGCCGCCGCGCAGTCGCTGAAATCGCGCGCCCGCGTCAGCGTACCGCCGCCGACGATCGCATCGGGCACCGCTGCGCGCATCACGCGGATCGCCTCCAGCGCACACGAGGTGCGCAGCGTGACCTCCAGTACCCGTAGTCCGCCGCGCACCAGCGCCTGCGCCAGGGGCACCGCATGCTCGAGCAGCTGGATGGTCAGTACCGGGATGACCGGTGAGCTGGACATGATGTCGCGCATGTCGGCGCTCTGAGGGTCCGCGATTTTTGCTTTCATGCGAAGCAGCTCAGTGCACCGGATTCGGCGTCGCCGGCGGCGGCGCGAAACGTTGCGAACAGCTCCCTGCCCATGCCGTGCGCATTGGCCGACAACTGCAGTTGCGCCAGCTCGCGCCGCGCCCAGCTGTCTTCCGGCACCTGTGCCTCGAGCCTGCCTTCGATGCTATCCACCAGGATGATGTCGCCGTCGCGCACCCGCGCCAGCGGCCCGCCATGCAGGCATTCGGGGCAGACGTGAATCGCGGCCGGCACGCTGCCCGATGCGCCCGACATGCGACCATCGGTCACCAGCGCCACGCGAAAGCCGCGCTTCTGCAACACCGCCAGCGGCGGTGTCAACGCATGCAGTTCAGGCATGCCATTGGCGCGTGGCCCCTGGAAGCGCACCACCACCACCACGTCGCGATCAAGCTGACCGGCGGCGAATGCCGCCGCTACCTGCGCCTGACCATCGAACACCCGTGCGGGCGCCTCGACCACGCGATGCTCGGCGGCGACTGCAGAAGTCTTTATGACAGCCCGGCCGAGGTTGCCGCGCAACAGCTTCAGGCCGCCGTCGGGGCTGAATGGATCGGACGCCGGCCGCAGCACGTTCATGTCACCGCTGCGCTCGGGCGCAGCCTGCCACTGCAGCTCGGCATCGATCATCGAAGGCTCTTCGGCATAGGACGCAAGACCGGTACCCATCACGGTGCGCACGTCGGCATGCAGCAGGCCGGCGCCCAGCAGTTCCCGAATAAGAAACCCGGTGCCGCCGGCGGCCTGGAAATGATTCACGTCGGCGCTGCCGTTGGGATAGATGCGCGCCAGCAGCGGCACGAAGCCCGACAGATCGCTGAAGTCGTCCCAGTTGATGTCGATGCCCGCGGCACGCGCCATCGCCACCAGGTGGATGGTGTGATTGGTGGAGCCGCCGGTAGCGAGCAACCCGACGACCGCATTGACGATGGCACGCTCATCGACGATGTCGCACAACGGCAGGTGATGCTGGCCGAGCGCGGTGATCGCGGCGGCGCGCCTGGTTGCGGCGCGCGTCAGTGCGTCACGCAACGGCGTGTTCGGGTGCACGAATGCTGCGCCCGGTAGATGCAGGCCCATGATTTCCATCAGCACCTGGTTGCTGTTGGCCGTGCCATAGAAAGTACAGGTGCCAGGCGCGTGATAGCTCTTCGCCTCGGACTCGAGCAGCTGCTGACGGTCGGCCTTGCCTTGGGCGTACAGCTGGCGCACGCGCGCCTTTTCCTGGTTGGCGATGCCGGAGGGCATCGGACCTGCCGGCACGAATATGACCGGCAGATGACCGAACGCGAGCGCGCCGATCAGCAGCCCCGGGACGATCTTGTCGCACACGCCCAGGCACAGCACCGCATCGAACATGTCGTGCGACAGCGCCACGGCGGTAGCCATCGCGATCACGTCTCGGCTGAACAGCGACAGCTCCATGCCCGCCAGCCCCTGCGTCACCCCATCACACATCGCCGGCACGCCGCCGGCAAATTGTGCTACCGCGCCGGCTTCACGTGCCGCCATCTTGATCAGTGCCGGAAAGCGCTCCAGCGGCTGGTGTGCCGACAACATGTCGTTGTAGGCGGAAACGATCGCGATGTTCGGCCACACCAGGCTGAGCAAAGCCTGCTTGTCGCCAGCACCAGCGGCTGCGAAGCCGTGAGCGAAATTGGCGCAGCCGAGGCCGCCGCGCGCCGGGCCGCCGCGGCGGGCGGCCTGCATGCGCGCAAGATAGTCGTGGCGCGTGTGCCGGCTGCGTGTGCGTATGCGCTCGGTCACTTCGGCGACACCGGCGTGCAGCGGCGGGATCGGAAATTTCTGCAGGGTCACTGGTACGGTAGGTGCATATGATGTCGCGGCAATATAGTACAGACTAGCCTCGATGTGACCATATGTAGGAGTGCGTTTGGCTGCTACTTCCAGGGATCGTTCCACGCCGGCGAAGCAATTGCCGGATTTCGACCTGGTGCTGTTCGGCGGCACCGGCGATCTGGCAATGCGCAAGTTGCTGCCGGCGCTGTTTCGCCGCTATCTGGCGGGGCAATTCCCCGCGCGCGCCCGAATTGTGAGCATCGCGCGCACCAGCATTGAGCGCGATGACTACCTGATGCAGATCGAGGATAGCCCTGCAGGAGCAGATAGCCGACATCGTGATCCATTTCGAGGACGTGCCGCATTCGATCTTCGAGCGCGCGCCGTCCGCGAGCGCCAACCGGCTGGTGATCTCGCTGCAGCCGCGCGATTCGATCACGCTGATTATCATGGCAAAGAATCCGGGCGAGACCATGCGGCTGCGACCAGTGGACCTGCGGCTCGACATGGCCGAGAGTGCCAGGACGCCGCAGCTGGACGCCTATGAGCGATTGCTGACCGATGTCATCAAAGGCAATCTCACGCTGTTCATGCGCCGTGATGAACTCGACGCTGCTTGGCGCCGGATTGATCCGATCCGCGAGGCGTGGCTGCAGTCGGACGAACGCCCCAGGAGCTACACCGCCGGCAGCTGGGGTCCGGCCGCGGCCAGCTCACTGATCGGAAAGGATGGCTATGCCTGGCACGGCGAGATTTGATACGCGCCTGTGTCGCTACCCGGACAGCACGGCGCTGACGGCGGCGCTGGCGGCCCAGATCATCGGCGCGCTCGAGCAGGGCTTGCGCACCAGCGGGCGCGCGAGCCTGGTGGTATCGGGCGGCCGTTCGCCGACGGCACTGTTCGATGCACTGTCGAACGCCGCACTCGACTGGCAGCAGGTCTGGGTCACGCTCACCGACGAGCGCTGGGTCGACGCCACCAGCGCCGACAGCAACGAGCACCTGGTACGCGCGCACCTGCTGCGCAACGCGGCGGCACGCGCCAATTTTGTCGGCATGAAGAGTGACGCAGCCACCCCGGGTACGGCCGCCGCCGCGGTGTGGTCGGCGATCGCGCCATTGCCACGGCCGTTCGACTACCTGCTGCTGGGCATGGGTGATGACGGCCACACCGCTTCGCTGTTTCCCGGCTCCCCTGGCATCGACGCGGCGCTCGATGCGCTGCAGCCGCCGGCCTGTGTCGGCATGATCGCGCCGGTGGCGCCGCTGCCGCGCATGAGCCTGAATCTGAGCGCGCTGCTGGCCGCGCGTCGCATCGGCCTGCTGATCATCGGCGCTGGCAAGTGGGCGACGTATCAGCGTGCCGACAGCGACGGACCGGTGGCGCAGATGCCGGTGCGGGCGCTGTTGCGCCAGCAGCAGGTGCCGCTGTCGGTGTACTGGGCGCCTTAGGCGCAGCCGAGATTGCGGCTGCCGAGCACGCCGTAGCGGGATGCGCGGGCGCTGTAAACCGGCGGTGCCGAAGTGCCGCGGATCGCCATCAGCAGCTGCTGCACGCGCGACAGTTTGGCTGTGACCACCGCGCCATTGGTGTCGTTGAGTCGCTGACAGCGACGGGCGATGCGCAGGTTGGCCAGCCACTTCGAGTTGAGTGCGCCGCTCGGATCGCTCCAGGCATATAGCTTGGCAAGCGCGCCGGCTCCCTGGCCGAACGACAGCATGCGGCAGCTGTCGGCGCGTTCGCCGTCCAGGCGCGTCAGCGCATCGACGCAGCGCTGGCGCGATGAGCCGATGTTCGCAATGGCCTCGACATCATCGCCGCGCAGGATCGCGGTCTCATGCTGCAGCAGCACTTCCAGCTCTCCGAGCAGCCCCGCCTCCTCATCCAGGATGCGGCTCAGATGTTGCTGGACGTCGGCGCGCTGCAGCGTCATGGCGGGGCGCTATTGTGCGACGGCCAGATCCTGCTCCATCTGCAGCAGGCGGTTGGCGATGCGGTCCGGGTTGATGACGTACTGGCCATTGCTGATCGATTGCTGCAGCGCAGAAACGCGCTGGCTATCGACCTCGGGTGCTTCGCTGACCGCCTGCGCGAGCGCAAACATGCGCCGGGCGGAGGCGGTGATATTCACGTTGTCCACGCTCGGCTGCGGGGTATTGTTGCTGCTGCTGCTGCCGAGCGCAGTGCTGGCGCGGATCTGCTCGATCGGCGTGCCGCTGCTGGCGCCGAGGGCAGCACTGTCCAGTCCTTTGATTCGATCTGCCACTACGGTCTCCTTGGGGTCCTCGAAGCAGCTATCGGCCGCAGTCCGTCAAACTTTAGGCGCTCCCGGCTTGTCATAACGGGACTTCGACCACGCTGTTGGAGCGCACGATCCCCTCGATCACGCGCTGCGAGCTCAGGTTCTGTACCCGGATGCGATCGGCGAGGCGCCCATCGGACAACGCCACCGCGCTCATGCGCACCTCGAAGCCGCCGGTGGCGGCGATCAGCGTGACCTGCTGGCCGCGATGGATCACATTGCTGGGCGTCAGCGCCTCGAGGGTCAGCGCCTCGCCACTCGCGAGGTCCTTGCGCAGTCGCTGGCCGGTGAGCATGGTGGTCCTGGTGACGTAGTCAGTGGTGAGGCCCGGCAAGCGGCGCGGCATCAGTTCGAAGTCGAGCGCGCTGGGTTCGCTATCGCGCGCCAGCGCGTGCCTGGCGACCAGGGCGGAAAACTCCGAGTCGATGGTCACGCCGATATAAATAGTCCAATGCACCGCGCCCTCGCAGCGCACCGCGACCGTGGTGTGCGCGCGTACCTGCCCATCCCCGGCAACCGCTGCGCTCAGCGGCCGATCGCATTCGGCCAGCCGCAGCCGCGAATCCAGGCCCTGCACGCGCACGATCATCTCACCCTCGCCCTGGCGGACCTCGCGGCGCACGGCCTGCTCGGCCGCCGCCTGCAGCGAGGCGATGTCGGCGATCGGACCGTTGACCGCAGCACCGGCCACGGCGCTGCCGAGCAGCAGCGAGCTGAATAGACGAAGGTATTTTGCTTTCATGCGCAGCACAGGAGCAATTGCCGTGCCACGGGGCGGCGTCGGAATTCTGACACTCAAGCAGTCAGCCAGGCGGTCGATAACCTCAGCGTCGGGCTTGCGCGCGCCGCATCGAGCGCGCTGCGGAACTGCATTGCCGATCGGCGGCAACATCTGGCCGCTGCAAGCGTGCCCGACGGACGCGCAGGCATCGCCGCGCGGTATTACGTCACACATTTATCGCTGATGAATGCCCGGCTCGCACCGTGGCACAAGCCTTGCTCCTGCACCCCCGAGAGAATTTTCGCGTGAGGGCGGCATGGCAATCAACTTGGACAGCTACCTGGGCGTACATGCGCAGGCGTTGACGCTGGAAGCGCAGCGCACGGAATTGCTGGCCGCGAACCTGGCCAATGCCGACACGCCGAACTACAAGGCGCGCGATATCGATTTCAAGGCGGCGCTCGCTGCCGCCGGCGGCGGCGCCGGCAGCAACAGCCCAACCAGCAGCTCCAGCGGCACCACGCTCGCAGTCACGACTACCAATGCCGCGCATCAGGGCGCTCAAAGCGCCGGCGGCATGGACGCGGCCATCGGCGCCAATCTCAAGTATCGGGTGCCGATGGCGCCATCGCTCGACGGCAACACCGTCGATACGCAGCTCGAGCAGGCAGCATTCGCTGAGAATTCGGTCCGCTACCAGGCCACGCTCACCTTTCTGAATGCGCGCTTCAAGGAATTGATGACCGCGATCGTCGGCCAATAGCGCAGCGGAGCACCTATGTCCTCATTCAAAGTATTCGATATCGCCGGCTCGGGCATGAGTGCCGAGTCGGTCCGGCTCAATACGGTGGCCAGCAACCTGGCCAATGCCGACAGCGTCAGCGGCGATCCGACCCAGGTGTACCAGGCCAAGCACCCGGTGTTCCAGAGCGTGCAGGAACTTGGCGCGGCCGCCAGCCAGACGGCGCAACAGGCCAGCGCCAGCGTCAGGGTGCTCGGCATTGCCGCCAACCAGGCGGCGCCCGAGGCGCACTACGATCCAGGCAACCCACTGGCCAATTCCGACGGCTATGTCTACAGCCCCAATGTCAACGCGGTCGAAGAGATGACCGACATGATCTCGGCTTCGCGTTCCTATCAGAACAACGTGGAAGTCATGAACACCGCCCGCAACATGATGCTCGACACCCTCAAGCTCGGCCAGAGCTGAACGCCCAACTACGGAGCCAATCCATGACCACATCGGTGAACAATGACACCAGCGCGACCAACGCGGCCAGCGGCAGCAGCAGCAATAGTTCGGCGACGGCATCGGCCGCGGCCGCGGCCTCGATATCGGCGTTGAGCGTCAACGATTTCCTGACGCTGATGACCGCGCAGCTGCAGAACCAGGACCCGACGCAGCCGCTCGACCCGTCAACGTTCGTGACGCAGCTGGCGCAGTTCGGCACCGTGTCGGGCATCGATGCGATGCAGAGCTCGCTCTCGAGCCTGAGTTCGACCTTGCTGGCGAACCAGGCGGTGTCGAGCGTCGGGCTGGTCGGGCAGACGGTGCTGACCCAGGCGAGCTCGGCGCAGTACACCTCCGGTCAATCGATGGCGGGTGCCGTGCAGGTGCCCGCAGGCGCCAGCAGCGTTGCGGTGAATGTCACCAACAGCAACGGCACGGTGGTGCAGCAGATCAGCGTCAGCCCGACCGCCGGGCTCAATTCATTTACCTGGGATGGCAGCACCCAGAGCGGAGCCGCGGCGCCTTCGGGCAGCTACAGCTTCCAGGCGATCGCGAACGTCAGCGGCAGCTCGCAGGCGGCGCAGATGTATCTGGGCGGCACCGTGTCGAGCATCTCGCTGGGCTCGGGCAGCGGCAGCGGCGCGACGGTGAACACACCGCAGCTCGGCTCGATCGCGCTGTCGAACATTCAACAGATCAATTAACACCGATTCTCACTGATTACTGAATAGGAGCCTTATTTATGTCATTTGGCATCGCTTTGACCGGCATCGACGCCGCCCAGGCCGATCTGAACGTCGTCTCCAACAACATCGCCAATGCGAATACCACTGGCTTCAAGCAGTCAGTCACGGAATTCTCCGATCTGTATGCCAGCTCGCAGAACGGCGTCGCCGCCGATGCCGTCGGCAATGGCGTGCAGGTTGCCGCCGTGGCGCAGGACTACTCGCAGGGCTCGATCGAAACCACCGGCAACAACCTGAACCTGGCGCTCAGCGGCAACGGCTTCTTCACCGTCAGCAATGGCGGTGCGATGTCGTATACGCGTTCGGGTGATTTCTCGACCAACAGCGACGGCTACGTGGTCAACCCGCAGGGCCAGGTGCTGCAGGTGTACGCACCGACCGCCGGCGGCGGCTTCAACACCAGTTCCACCACCGGCCTGCAGATTTCCACCGCCGACAGTGCGCCGGTGGCGACCCAGAACGTAGACATGACGCTCGACCTGCCGGCCAACGCCACGGTCCCGGTGGATGCGGCGTTCAGTCCGACCGATGCCAACAGCTACAACAACTCCACCACGGCGACGGTCTACGATTCGCTCGGCGCAGCGCATACCGCGACGGTGTATTTCGCCAAGACCGCGACCGCGAACCAGTGGAATGCCTACGTGACAGTCGATGGCCAGGCGGTGGGCGGGGCGCAGCCGATCACCTTCTCGGCCAGCGGCGCAATGACCACGCCGGCCAACGGCAACCTGAACTTCGGCGCTTATACGCCGACCACCGGCGCCGCGGCGATGAATATGAACTTCAACTTCAGCAAGACCACGCAGTACGGCGATGCCTTCGCGGTGAATGCGATCCAGCAGGATGGCCAGACCACGGGCACGCTCAGCGGCGTGAACATCGACACCTCCGGCGTGGTGCAAGCGCAATACACCAACGGCCAGTCGGTGACGCTCGGGCAGGTGGCGCTGGCGAATTTCGCCGATCCGAACGGCCTGGCGCAGCAGGGCAATTCAAGCTGGGCGCAGACCGCGGCCTCGGGCCAGGCGCTGTACGGCCAGGCCGGCACCGCCGGGCTGGGCCAGGTCGAATCCGGCTCGCTGGAGGAATCCAACGTCGACGTGACCACGCAGCTGGTGCAGATGATCACCGCGCAGCGCGCCTTCCAGGCCAATGCGCAGATGATCTCGACCGAGAATCAGATCACGCAGACCGTGATTCAGATTCCGACCCAGGCCTAAACGCCGATAGCCGCCGCTCATGGATCGCCTGGTATATGTTGCGATGTCTGGTGCCAAGGAAACCCTGCGCGCCCAGACCGCCAACAGCCACAACCTGGCCAATGTCAGCACGGTCGGCTTTCGGGCAGACCTGTCGGCGTTCCAGGCCCAGCAGGTGCAGGGCGCGGGGCTTGCGTCGCGCGCCTATGCCACCGACAGTTCGGTCGGCTGGGACGCCAGCAGCGGCACGCTCGAGCAGACCGGCCGCGACCTGGACGTGGCGGTGCAGGGGCAGGGCTGGATCGCGGTTCAAAGCCCGCAGGGCAGCGAGGCCTATACGCGCGCCGGCGACCTGCGTGTGGATCCGAACGGCCAGCTGACCACCGCGGCCGGCTATCCGGTGCTGAGTGATTCGGGCCCGATCTCGGTGCCCCCATACGCCTCGATCTCGGTCGGCCGCGACGGCTCGATCGCCATCGTTCCGCTCGGGCAGACGCCGCAGACCATCGCGGTGTGTGCCCGCATCAAACTGGTGAATCCCGCCAGTGATTCGCTCGAGCGCGGCGATGGCGGACTGTTTCGCATGCAGAGCGGCGGCGATGCTCCTTCGGACGCGAGCGTGCAGCTGGTGCCCGGTGCGCTGGAATCCAGCAACGTCAACATGGCCTCGGCCATGACCAACATGATCGAGCTGGCGCGCACCTACGACATGCAGCTCAAGTCGATCAAGTCGGCTGAAGACAACGACTCGTCCTCAACCAAGCTGTTGCAGACCAACAGCTAACCGCATTTCAGGAAGTAAAGAGCCATGAACAGCGCACTATGGGCGGCGAAGACCGGGCTTGATGCCGAGGAGAGCCAGATGGCGGTGGTGGCCAACAACCTCGCCAACGTCAACACCACCGGCTACAAGGAAACGCGCGGGGTGTTCCAGGACCTCTACTATCAGAATGTGCGCCAGGTGGGCGGCTCGACCACGCAGGACACGATGTCTCCGACCGGACTGAATCTGGGTACCGGCGTGCAGATGGTGTCCACGGAAAAACTCTACACCCAGGGCAGCGTCAACCAGACCGGCAACTCGCTCGACCTGGCCATCAATGGCCGCGGTTTTTTCCAGGTGCTGATGCCCGACGGCACCATGGCCTACACACGTGATGGCAGTTTCCAGACCAATTCGACCGGCCAGGTGGTCACGGCCAGCGGCTACGTGCTGCAGCCGGCGCTCACCATTCCATCCGGAGCCCAGTCGGTCACCATCGGTAGCGATGGCACGGTCAGCGTGCTGCTGGCCGGGCAGACCGCGCCTAGCACGGTGGGCACGCTGCAGCTGGCGGACTTCATCAACGAGGCCGGTTTGCAACCCTATGGCCAGAATCTGCTGCTGGCATCGGCGTCCAGCGGCACGGCGCAGACCGCCAATCCGGGACTTTCGGGCATGGGCACGCTGCAGCAGGGCGCGACCGAGAGTTCCAACGTCGATGTGGTGTCGGAGATGGTGAACATGATCGAGACGCAACGCGCCTATGAGATGGACAGCAAGGCGATCCAGACCACCGACCAGATGCTGCAGAACCTGAGCACCTCGCTGTGACGGCCCGCAACATCCCAGTCGCAGCCGCAGCACCGGCGCGTGCACGTCCGGTGGCAGCCTGCATCGGTGTCCTGGCGCTGGCTGCCGGCCTCGCCGCCTGCCACGCGCAGCATCCGCCGCCAAAAAACGATTTTGCCTCGACACTGCCCGAGGAGATTCCGGTGGTCGGCGCCGCCAATGGCGCCATCTACCAGTCGGGACACGATCAGGAATTGTTCGACAACGCGGTGGCGCGCCGGGTCGGGGATATCCTGACGATCCAGCTGCTGGAGAGCACCGCCGCCACCAAGAGCGCGGTCACCACCACCAAGAAGGACACCACGACGACGCTGCCGGGCGCCAACATCCTCGGCGGTGCGCTGACGATCCACGGCCGCAACGTGCTCAGTGGCTCGCTGGCCGACAGCAGCGCCTTCGACGGCGAGGGCACCAGTGCGCAGAGCAATCAGCTGACCGGCTATATCTCGGTCACGGTCGCCAAGCGGCTGGCCAACGGCAACCTGCTGGTACGCGGCCAGCGCTGGTTCGCGCTCAACCAGGGCCGCGAATATGTGCAGATCCAGGGCATCGTGCGGCCGATGGATATCGGTCCGGACAATATCGTGCCCTCGTACAGTGTTGCCGATGCGACCATTTCCTATGGCGGCCAGGGCGCGCTGGCGGACACCAATACCAAGTCATGGCTCGCGCGTTTCTTCGATTCGCCCTACATGCCGTTCTAGCGATGGTGTCACTCATGCATAAGTCCCGTTTCAGCCTGGTGATTGCCCTGTGCCTGCTGCCGGCACTGGCGCCGGCCGAGCGCGTCAAGGACCTAGCCGTGGTGTCCGGCGTGCGCAGCAACCAGCTGGTCGGCTATGGGCTGGTGGTCGGGCTTGACGGCACCGGCGACCAGACCACGCAGACGCCGTTCACGGTGCAGAGCATCGTCAACATGCTGCAAAAGTTCGGCGTCACGATACCCTCCACCGTCAATCCGCAGCTCAAGAACGTGGCCGCCGTCACGGTGACCGCGCAGCTGCCGCCGTTCATCAAGGTCGGCCAGACCATCGACGTCACGGTCGGTTCCATCGGCAACGCCAGCAGCCTGCGGGGCGGGGATCTGTTGTTGACACCGCTGCGCGGCGCCGACGGCGAGGTCTACGCGATGGCGCAGGGCAGCGTCGTGGTCAGCGGTTTCGGTGTCTCGGGCAAGGACGGCTCGCGCGTCAGCGTCAACGTGCCGAGCGGCGGCCGCGTGCCCAACGGCGCCACGGTCGAGCACGAGGTGAAGAACGACTTCGCGACCCAGCCGTTCGTGATGCTCAACCTGAATACACCGGACTTCACCACCGCCAGTCATCTGAGCGATGGCATCAACAAGCTGCTCGGCGGGGCCAGCGCTATCGCGGTCGATCCGGTGTCGGTCAAGGTAACGGCGCCGACCGACATCAATCAACGCATCGCATTCGTGTCGCAGCTGCAGGAGCTGGACATCGAGCCGGGCGATGCCCCGGCACGCGTGATCATCAATTCGCGCACCGGTACCGTGGTCATCGGCTCGCGCGTGCGCGTGACGCCGGCGGCGGTGGCGCATGGGTCACTGTCGGTCACCATCACCGAGCATCACGACGTCAGCCAGCCCAACGCCTTCAGCCAGGGCACCACGCAGATCACGCCGCGCTCCGACATCTCGATCAGCCAGCCCGAGGCGCGCATGTTCGTGTTCAATGCCGGCGTCAACCTGGATGAGATCGTGCGCGCCGTCAACGATGTCGGCGCGGCCCCCGGCGACCTGGTGGCGATCCTGGAGGCGTTGAAGGAAGCCGGCGCACTGCGCGCGGAACTGATCGTGATCTAGTGCCATGAGCGCGCCGACCGTGTCACCGGGTTTCTACGCCGACTTCCAGGGGTTGGACCGGCTGCGCGCCTCGGCGGCGCGCCAGGATCCGCAGGCGCTGCGCGAGGCGGCACAGCAGTTCGAGGGCCTGTTCACGGCGATGATGCTCAAGTCGATGCGCGAGGCCTCGCTCGGCAGCGGGCTCGGCGACAGCGAGGAAACCAAGACCTACCAGGACATGTACGACCAGCAGCTGGCGCTGCAGATGGCCCACGGCAAGGGCCTGGGGCTGGCCGATATGCTGATGCAGCAGCTCACGCGCTCGCAGTCCGCGCACAGCGCGGCGTCGACCTCGGCCGTCAGCGCCCCGGGCGGCACGGCGCCGGTGGCGGCCGCCGGCGCCGCGACCGAGCCCGCCACCAGTGCGCAGCGCGAGAGCTTCGTGCGCAGCATCGAGCCGCTGGCGCAAGCTGCCGGCAACAGCCTGGGCGTTGCCCCCGACACGCTGATCGCGCAGGCCGCACTGGAGACCGGCTGGGGCCGCAATATGCCAGCAGACAGCGGCGGGCGCAGCAGCTCGAATCTGTTCGGCGTCAAGGCGACCGATTCCTGGCGCGGTGCGAGCGTGCAGGCCAGCACCACTGAATTCGACCAGGGCACGCCGAGCAGCACCCAGGCGGCCTTCCGCAGCTATGGCAGCACGGCGCAGAGCGTCGATGATTACGTGTCGCTGCTGCGCGGTAGTGCGCGCTTTGCCGGCGCGCTGGGCACCGGCTCCGATGCGCAGGCGTTCGGCAGCGGCCTGCAGCGCGGCGGCTACGCCACCGATCCCGATTATGTGAACAAGCTGGTCGCGACGGTCGCGACCTTGCGCCAGATGCGTGCGGCAGCGCTCAAGTCGTGAGGTATCCGGCCGAAGACCGTGAATCAACACCCGGCGCGCGATTCGCCGGGCGCAGCGTCCTGCAGGAGCCTTCATGTCCGACATGCTGAATACGGCGATATCCGGCCTGATGGCGTTCCAACAGGAACTGGATACCACCAGCAACAACATTTCCAACGCCAACACGGCAGGCTATAGCCGCGAGACCACCGACCTGGTCAGCGTGCCCGGCCCGTACGTCGGCGACCTGTCGATCGGTGACGGCGTACAGGTCAGCAGCGTGCAGCGCGTCTATGACCAGACCGTGGCCTCGCAGGTGGTATCGGCCACCAGCTCCTATAACCAGCTCAACAGCTTCTCGACCCAGGCGGCCGCGGTCGACAATCTGCTGGGCAGCACCAGCAACGGCTTGTCCTCGCAGCTGCAGAGCCTGGTGAGCGCATTGCAGACGGTGGCGAACTCGCCGACTTCATCGGCCTCGCGCCAGGCGTTCCTGAGCCAGGCGCAGCAGCTGGTGAGCAGCCTGCAGAATGACGACAATGGCCTGCAGAGCCTGGGTTCGCAGGCCAACGCACAGCTTACCAGCGGCGCCAGCGAGGTCACGTCGCTGGGCCAGAGCATCGCCGCGCTCAACAAGCAGATCATGGCCGACACCTCGCAGAGCACCCAGGCGCCCAACAGCCTGCTCGATCAACGCGACCAGCTGATCAATCAGCTCGCCACTTATGTGAATGTCACCACCACGCAGCAGTCGGATGGCTCGGTGAATGTCTATATCGGTTCTGGCCAGACGCTGGTGACCGGTACCAGTGCGGCGACGCTGACCACGATCCCCAATACCTATGACCCGTCGCAGCAGGATCTGGCGCTCAGCAGCGCCGCCGGTCCGGTCGATGTGACGCAGCAGATCAGCGGCGGCACCCTGGGCGGCACGGTGCAGTTTCGCAGCCAGATGCTCGATCCGGCGCGCAACAGCCTCGGCCAGATGGCCGTGGTGCTGTCGAGCGCGATGAACGCGCAGAACGAGTCCGGACTGGATCAGTCGGGCAATCTCGGCGGCGCGATCTTCGGCGTCGGCGCCGTCGGCGTATTGCCTGCCAGCCGCAATACCGGGACCGCCGCCGTCAGTGCGAGCGTCGCCGATGCTAGCGCGATCACCGCCGATAATTATGTTCTCTCGTACAACGGCGCCTGGAGCCTGACCGATACCACCACCGGAGCCAACGTGGCGCTGAGCGGTAACGGCACGGCCGCAAGCCCTTTCACCGCCGCCGGGCTGTCGATCGTAGCGGGCGCCGGCGCGCAGGCCGGCGACAGCTATCTGATCGAGCCCACCAGCGGTGCGGTTGCCGGCATGCAGGTCCTGATGACCGACCCGAGCCAGCTGGCGGCCGCCGCGCCGCTGCTGACCTCGGCCAGCAGCGCCAACACCGGCAGCGCGACCATCGACCAGGGCACAGTGGCCACCGATGGCACCTGGGTGCGTGGTAATTACACGCTGAGCTTCACCAGCCCGGCGGCCTATCAGATCACCAACAGCACCGGTGCCGTGGTGCAGACCGGCGCCTACACCTCCGGCTCGCCGATCAACTTCAATGGCATCCAGGTCGCGGTCTCGGGCGCACCGGCGACCGGCGACAGTTTCTCGATCAATGACAACGCCAGCGGCACCGGCGACAACCGCAACCTGACCACAATGTCGGGCCTGCTCGACCAGGCGCTGATCGGCGGCACCACCTCGATCAACTCGGCGACCAGTGAGCTGGTCACCAGCATCGGCATCCAGACCAGCCAGTCCCAGAGCGGCGCCACGGCGCAGCAGTCGGTGCTGACGGATGCCACGAATGCCCAGCAGAGCGTCTCGGGTGTCAATCTCGACGAGGAAGCCGCCAACCTGGTGCAGTACCAGCAGGCCTATCAGGCCGCCGCGCAGGTCATCAACGTGTCGTCCACCCTGTTCAAGTCGCTGCTGAACGCAGTGCAGAGCTAACCGATGCGCATCTCGACGGCGGAAATCACCTCGCAGGCGATCCAGGCGATCGATAATCAATCGAGCGCGCTGCAGATCACGCAGAATGAAGTGTCAACCGGCCTGGCGGTGCAGAACGCGGCCGACAATCCGGTCGCGGCCTCGCAGATCGTGCAGCTCACGCAGCAGCAGTCGCAGCTCACACAGTACGCCACCAATCTGCAATCGGCCCAGACACGCCTGTCGCTCGAGGAAAGCTCGCTGTCGACCGCGACCACCACGCTGCAGAGCATTCGCGACCTGGCAGTGCAGGCCGGGGATGCCTCCCTCAACGACACCGATCGAGCGCAGATCGCGACCCAGATCCAGACCCAGATCCAGGCGCTGCTCGGCACCGCCAACGCGCAGGACGCCAACGGCGAGTACCTGTTCTCGGGCTACGCCGCCCAGACGCAGCCATTTACAGCCGACAGCAGCGGTAATGTCAGCTATCAGGGCGATGCCGGCACGCGGCTGATTCAGATCAGTCCCAATCAAAGCGTCGCCGACAGCGACACCGGCGCCAGCGCCTTCATGGACGTCGCGGCAGGCAATGGCACGTTTACCACCGCGGCCGACGCCACCAACACCGGCAGTGGCATCATCGACAGCGGCTCGGTGGTCGACAGCACGCAATGGGTGCCGGGCGACTACACGCTGAGCTTTACCAGTCCGACGGCGTACCAGGTGACCAACAGCGGCGGCACGGTGGTAGCCTCCGGCAACTACACATCCGGCACCGCGATTCAATTCGATGGCGTGCAGGTGACCGTGACCGGTGCGCCGGCCGCGGGAGATTCATTCGACATCGCGCCGAGCGGCAACCAGAGCATGTTCGCGACGCTGACACAGCTGACCGCAGCACTGAACAAGCCGGCCGACACGGCGGCCGGCAGTGCGCAGCTGGCGACCAGCCTCGCCACTGCCCTCACCAACATCGACCAGGACGTCAGCCACCTCTCGACTGTCTCGGCCAGCGTCGGCGCACGCCTCAATCTGCTGACCGCACAGACCACCACCAACACCGCAACCAGCACCACGTTGACCACCCAGCAGTCCAGCCTGCAGGACGCGGACTATGCCTCGGCCGTCTCCACCCTGAACGAGCAGATGGTGGGGTTGCAGGCGGCCGAACAGTCGTACGCGGCGATAGCGCAGCTTTCACTGTTCAAGTATCTGACTTTTTGAGAATTGATCCTCATTCGACCTGCAGCCATCCGGGACTGGATTGTGATCTGTTGCCCACTTTCATCAATCTCGCGCCGCGCCACTCAAGTTCGGCCGCCGTGCACCGATAAACGCCCTGAAGCAGGAAGCGATCGTGAGGGTCGCCCAAGAGCTGGCGATGCGGCGGACTGGTGTCCGGCGCAAATACTAAACATCAGGAGCAACAGGCAATGTCACTGGTCCTTAACACGAACATCGATTCACTTGTGGCGCAGAACAGTCTGTCGTCTTCAGGCAGCCAGTTGTCTACCGCGCTGGCTCAGCTGTCCTCGGGTCTGCGTATCAACACCGCCGCCGACAACGCTGCGGGCTACGCCATCACGCAGGGCATGACCTCACAGATCAACGGCCTTAACCAGGCCGCCAACAACGCCAACGACGGCGTGTCGCTGACACAGACGGCCTCGGGCGCGCTGTCGGAGATCACCAGCGATCTGCAGACCATGCGCGATCTGGCAGTGCAGTCGCTGAACGCTACCAACAGCACCACCGATCGTGCGGATCTGAACACGCAGTACCAGCAGCTCGTGGCCGACGTGAATTCCGTATCCTCGCAGACGCAGTTCAACGGCGTGAATCTGCTCGACGGCAGCTTCCAGGGTGCCACGTTCCAGGTCGGCGCCAACGCCGGCCAGACCATCACGGTGTCGTCGGTCGCCAGCGCCAACACCAACAATCTCGGTCAGCTCGCCACGGTTGCCGGCACCGCCTGGGTGCCCGCCAATGTCACCGCCGGTGACAGCGGCACGATCACGTTCGACGTGACGCAGCCGGCCGCAGGCTCCGTCGCCAAGGCCTACACCACCGCGCCGATCACGCTCACCGGCAATGCCGCAACCGACGCGGCGACCGTTGCTGCGGCGATCAACCAGCTGTCCTCACAGGACGGTGGCGTGATTGCCACGGTGAACAAGGCGAACGGCGGCATCAATCTGTCCAGCACCACGGCCGGCCAGGTGATTGGTGTCGCGACCGCGGCCTTCACCACCGCGCTGGGCGCGGCCGGTGCGGAAACCGGCGCCACCTTCGGCCTCGGCGTGGGCGGTACCACCGCGGCGGTGACCTTGGCCAATGGCGGCTTCCTGAACGCCTCCAGCGTGTCCACGGTCGATGCCTCGAACCTGACGCTGGTCCAGATCGACACCGCCCTGCAGCAGCTTGCGACCTCGGGTGCGCAGCTCGGCGCCTTCCAGAACCGCTTCACCGCTGCGATTACCGGTCTGAATACCGATTCGACCAACCTGACGAGCGCCCGCAGCTCGATCCAGGACACTGACTACGCGCAGGCGACCTCCAACCTGTCGAAGGCGCAGATCCTGCAGCAGGCCAGCACCGCGATGGTGGCGCAGGCCAACATGGTCCCGCAGAACATCCTGTCGCTGCTGCAGAAGCTGCCGTAGCGGAACACGATGCATCGAGAGTCGAAGGTACCTAAAAGGACACGCAGGGTGGACGCTTCCAGGCGCCCACCCTGCGTCGTTTTGCGTGTCTAGGGAATAGCCTGCGATGACCACCAGCAGCGTCGACACGTCTACGAGCAGCACCACGACCGCCCCGGTGGTGTCGATCGCAAGCAGTTCGAGCAGCCAGGCGGCCGGCGGTTCAGTCATCGACGTCAGCTCGCTGGTGTCGCAGCTGGTGGCCGCAACCCAGGCGCCGCAACAGGCGGTGATCACCGCGCAGACGCAGGCGGTCACGACCCAGATCTCCGCCATCGGCACGCTGAAGAGCGCGTTGTCGACGTTCCAGTCATCGCTCGGGGTGCTGGACACACCGAGCGCGTTCAACGTGCAGACCGCGAACAGCACCGACCAGACTGCCTTCACCGCGACCGCCAGCTCCGGCGCTGCGGCCGGTACCTACAACGTGGCGGTCAGTGCGCTGGCACAGGCACAGCAGCTGCTGTCGCAACCATTCGCCGGCGGCGCTGCGGCCACGGTTGGCACCGGTACGCTGTCGCTGTCACTCGGCGGCACCAGCTTCAGCCTGGCGATCGGCGCCGGCGGCGACTCACTGAGTGCGATCGCCTCGGCCATCAACAGCGCGGCCGGAAATCCGGGCGTCGAGGCGACCGTGCTGCAGGGCACCGATGGCGCGCACCTGGTGCTGTCGTCATCGCTCACCGGTGCGGCCAATACCATTCAGATCAGCGAGACCGATGGCGGCAACGGCCTGGCAGCACTGACCTACGGCACCGGCAACACCGCCAACTACACGCAGGAAGCGGCCGCGCAGGATGCCGCCTTCAGCATCTCAGGCGTGGCCTATACCAGCCCCAGCAACACCGTCAGCAATGCGCTCAGCGGAGTGACACTGAACCTGCTGGGCACCACCGCCGCCGGCAGCAACGCCACGCTGAGCGTGGCCAACGACACCTCGACCATCGAAACCAATATCAGTGCCTTTGTGAGCGCCTATAACACGCTGGTAAATGCGCTGGCGCCGCTGGGCAGCTATGACGCGAGCACCAACACCGCCGGACCAATGCTGGGCAGCGCGCTGCTGTCCGGTACGCAGAACCAGATCCAGCAGGCGCTCTACAGCATCGTCAACACCGGCTCGTCGACCTACAACTCGCTGGCAAGCATCGGCATCACCACCAATTCGGACGGCACGCTCAGCCTCAACAGCGCCACGCTATCAAATGCACTGTCGACCAATTTCAACGCCGTGAGCCAGCTGTTCAGCAGCAGCGGCGGCGTTGCCGCTTCGCTCAATACACAGCTGACCGCCGCCCTGAGTTCCACCGGCGCGATCTCCGCTACCAGCAACACGCTGGTGCAGCAGGAAAACGCGCTGAACACGCAGACAAGCAACCTGGACAGCCAGATGAACGCGCTCAGCGCCAGCCTCACGCAGCAATACACGGCATTGAATACGCTGCTGTCCTCGCTGCAGACCACTTCAGCGTATCTGTCGCAGCAGTTCGCCAGCCTGCCGACGGTGCAGGGCGTGCCAAACGCCTGAAGCCCGGCCGGGCCGCCGGCCTCAAGTTGCGGCCGATCCGGCCGTTAAATCAACCATCGAAGATCGATGGAGTACGGCGGCGTGAGCGCGTTTGCGCGAAACCACAAGCTTGCGGCTTACCAGAGTGTTTCGGTGCACGGCGGCGTTGCCATTGCCGATCCGCACGGCCTGGTGCTGATGCTGATGGACGGCGCGGTGGAGCGCATGAACACAGCACGCGGCTGCATGGAACGCGGCGATGTGGTGCGCAAGGCCAAGCTGCTGCACAGCTGCATCAGCCTGATTGCCGAGTTGCGCGGCTGCCTCGACATGGTTCGCGGCGGTGCGATCGCGCAGAACCTGAGCGACCTGTACGACTACATGATGCGCCAGCTGCTGCGCGCCAATGTTGACAACAACCCTGCCTTGATAGCCGAGGTGCTGAGCCTGCTGGCGGAGATCCGCAGCGCCTGGGTCGCCATCGGGCCCGAGGTGCGGCAAATGACACGGCCACTGCCTCCGAGCGCGTAGAATACGCAGCGGCAGTGCGAGTGCCCGCAAGCTGCGCCGAGGAGCCCGTATGTACGAAGACGCCGAGACCGTCGTGCTCGACAACGAGCTCGCCTATCAAGACGTGCTGCCAGTGCAATGGATGGCCATGTGGGAGCCGCCCGACCGCTTCGATCTGCTCGGCTTGGAGGAAGCCAACCTGCTGCTGCTGCAGGCCTGCGTCGCGGTCGAGGAGCATCCGGCGCGCGACAAGAACGAGGACCTGGGACCGCTCGCCGGGGAAATTGCCCGGCTCGACTTCAAACTCAACCTGGTGATGCAGCTGCTGGCGAAGCTGGTGTCGAAGGATCGCATGCCGCCGGCCACCTCGATCCTGTTCAACAGCCTGGGGGCCTCCTGGACCTGCATCGGGCAGACGCCGCCGGTCGGCGGGCATGGACTGCTGCGAGTGCAGCTGCGCAGCTCGCTGCCGCAGCCGCTCGAGCTGCCGGCGCAGTGCATCGCGGTCGAGGGAAGCCTCGCGAAAGTGAAATTTCCCGGCCTGTCGGCCGGCGTAGCCGAGCTGATTCAGCGGCTCGCTTTCGTGCGCCACCGGCGCCATATTGCCGACGCGCGCAAAGCGCGCGCCTGAAACTCCGATATTAGGGAAAATGCGACGCGGTGCTCACGGCCGGTGTGACGGAATACCTCTTTTTTCCATAACCCGATAATTAGTCTGTTCCCGTTCGATTTGCGAGGGAACAACAACTTCATGGCTGAAAGAGCCGCTCTTGCCGGAGCTTTCGTTGACACCGAAGCACCTGAGCCGTACCAGGCAGCGGACACTGGTGCGGCGCTGCTGCCGACCGGACACTCGATGCTGATCCGCCAGGTCAATCGCCTGATCGGCCAGGTGGCCGCCTTCGACAGCAATGTACTGATACTGGGGGAATCGGGCACCGGCAAGGAAGTGGTCGCACGCGCCATTCACGAGGCTTCGCCGCGCCGCCAGCGACCGTTCGTACCGATCAACTGCGGTGCCATTCCGGCGGAGTTGCTCGAGAGCGAGCTGTTTGGGCACGAGAAGGGCGCCTTTACCGGCGCACTCGCCACGCGCAAGGGCCGCTTTGAGATTGCCGAGAGCGGCACGATATTCCTGGACGAAATCGGCGACATGAATCCCACCATGCAAGTGAAGCTGCTGCGGGTGCTGCAGGAGCGCGTGTTCGAACGCGTCGGCAGCTGCGTATCGCAGCGCTGCGATGTGCGCATCATCGCCGCGACCCACCACAATCTCGAACAGTCGATCATCACGGGCACGTTCCGCGCCGACCTGTACTACCGGCTCAACGTGGTGCCGATCGATATGCCGCCGCTGCGCGAGCGCGGCGAGGATCTGCCGCTGTTAATCGCCGACCTGGCGCAGCGCATCGGCCATGCCGGCCGGCCGCAGGTGAAATTCGCCAGCGCCACGGTCGAGGCACTCAAGGCATACCGCTGGCCCGGTAACGTGCGCGAGCTCGGCAATCTGATCGAACGCATGTCGATACAGTGCGGCGCGCGCGCGGTGACGATCGGCGATCTGCCGGCACGTTACCGGCCGGCTGACTGGAACGCGTCCGGCGGGCAGGCGCACGACGCTGTGGCAACCGAGCAGCTGATCGCCTCGGCGCCCGCGATCAGTGTACTGGGACCAGCGCTGGCGGCGCTGGCGCGGGACGCCGCGGTAGCGGACGAGGACGAACGGTCATCGATGGACCCGCAGCTGGCGGATGCACTGCTGGACGAGTTTCCGCATGAATTCGATCTGCGCAATTATCTCGAGTCGCTCGAGCAGCGGCTGATCGAGCGCGCGATGCAGGCCGCCAACGGCACCGTCGCCCAGGCGGCGCGGCTGCTGGGCCTGCGACGCACGACGCTGGTGGAAAAACTGCGCAAGTACTCCCTGGCGGGGAGTGACACGGCGGCGTCGGAAACTTGACGTTGAGGCGGCGGCAGATGGCCGCCAGCGTGAGCCGCGTCACAAATTCCGGGCGGCACGCAAATTGCTCCTATCTTCGCCGGTACGACGAAGTTGATAGAGGCAATGACAATTTCAATGTACGTTCACGAGCCTGTGGCCTGTGCCGCGGTCTCCACCCGGTTGATGGAGCTGGCGCGCCGCGTCGCGCGCAGCGAATGCACCGTGCTGATCGCCGGAGAGTCCGGCAGCGGCAAGGAGGTGCTGGCGCGCTATATCCATCGTCATTCCAATCGCGCCAGCTCCCCGTTCGTGGCGCTCAACTGTGCGGCGATCCCCGAGAACATGCTCGAGGCGATTCTGTTTGGCTGGGAGCGCGGCGCCTTTACCGGTGCGCAGGCCGCCCACCCGGGCAAGTTCGAGCAGGCACAGGGCGGCAGCCTGCTGCTGGATGAGATCTCGGAGATGCCGCTGGCGCTGCAGGCCAAGCTGCTGCGCGTGTTGCAGGAGCGCGAGGTCGAGCGCCTGGGGGCACGCCAGACCCTGAGCCTGGATGTGCGGGTGATCGCCACCACCAATCGCCATCTTCGCGCTGATGTCGCCAGCGGGCGCTTCCGCGAGGATCTGTATTACCGCCTGAATGTATTTCCGCTGACGCCGCTGCCGCTGCGCGCGCGACGCGACGATGTGCTGCCGCTCGCCATGCGGCTTCTGGCTTCGCACTGCAAGCCTGGCGCCCGCATACCGGCGCTGCTGCCGGACGCAGCCCAGCTGCTGTTGACCTATGACTGGCCTGGCAACGTGCGCGAACTGGAGAATGTCATGCAGCGCGCGCTGGTACTGTGCGAGAGCGATCTGATCCGAGCCGCACATATCGTGTTCGAATCCGCGGCCGCGGAGTTTCGCAGCGCCGCTGCCGCTGTCGCCAGCGCCCCGATCGCCGGCGCCGCGGCAAATATCACCTCGCTCGCCGCACCCATGGCCGACGCTGCCAGCACCGCGCCCGGCGCCGCCGGCCGGGCGCTGGCGGATTCGCTGGCGCTGGCCGAGCGCCAGATCATCCTGCGCGCGCTGCGCACGCATGCCAGCCGGGAGCGCGCGGCCGAGCAGCTCGGCATCAGCGCGCGCACGTTGCGCTACAAACTGGCACGGCTGCGCGCCGCCGGAGTCGATCTGGCGGATGAGATCCAGATGGCCGGGAGCGCAGCATGAGCAACATGGCAATCGATCAGGTCCTGGCGCAAATCCGTTCGATGTCGACGCAGGCGGGAGCGGGCATCAAGCCGGTTGCCGCGGCCGGACTCGACGCACCGGGCAGCGCCGGCGCCGTAAAGGGGCCGGCATTCGGCGACTTGCTGAAGCAGGGCATCGAATCGGTCAATCAGAGCCAGCAGAGCGCCAGCGCACTGGCTGACGCTTGGGAGCGCGGCGCGTCCGGCGTCGACCTGGCACGCGTGATGATCGAGAGCCAGAAGGCCTCAGTCTCGTTTCGCGCCCTGACCGAAGTACGCAACCGCCTGGTCACCGTGTACCAGGACATCATGAACATGTCGATCTGACTGGGTGATGGAAACTGTTTATGGCGAATGATCAGAGCGTGACTCTCTCCGGCCGCGTCGGCCTGAACGTCCGGCCGCTGCTGTTGCTGCTCGGTATCGCCGCGGCGGTGGCCGTCGGCGTTACTGTGGTGCTGTGGTGGCGCGGACCGAACTGGAGCCTGCTGTACGGCAACCTGTCCGACTCGGACGCCAACAGCGTGGTGCAGGCACTGCAGACCGCTGCCATCGAGTACAAGCTCGACAGCAACAGCGGTGCCATCATGGTGCCGGCCGAGCGAGTACACGAGGCGCGACTGCAGCTCGCGGGACAGGGACTGCCGCAGGGCAAGACTGCGAGCCTCGACCTGATGAGCAAGGATCCGGGCTTTGGTGTCAGCCAGTTCATGGAGAATGCCCGCTACCAGTACGCGCTCGAAGGTGAGCTTGCACGCACCATTTCATCGCTGCAGGCGGTGGAGGCGGCGCGCATTCATCTTGCGCTGCCGCAGCAGTCAGCCTTCGTGCGCGACCGGAGGCCCGCCAGCGCCTCGGTGCTGCTGCAGCTGCGCGCCGGGCACCGACTGCAGCCCGAACAGGTCTCGGCCATCGTGCATCTGGTTGCCTCCAGCATCCCGGAGCTCGACTCCGACAATGTGACCGTGGTCGACCAGCAGGGCAGGTTGCTGTCGTCGCCGAGGAATTCCGAGGCTGCGATCGCCGCCGAGCAGTTCGAGGCTGCGCATCGCATCGAGGATAACTACGTCGACCACATCGAGAAGCTGATTTCGCCGCTGGTGGGCGACGGCCGCGTGCATGCGCAGGTCACGGTCGACTTGGATGCCGGCGCCACCGAAGAGGCGCACGAACAGTACAAGCCCGATGGCGCCGTCGTGCGCAGCGAGCAGAGCGCGGAGGAAATCTCGCATTCGGGCAGCACTGGCAGCGGCGGTATTCCGGGCGCGCTCACCAATCAGCCGCCGGCTGGCGGCGCCGTCAGCGCGACCAGCAATCCCAAGCCGGCCTCGGCGCCGGTGGGCGCTGCTGGCGCTGCTGGCGCCGGTAGCGCTGCCGCTGCCGCTGCAGCCACTGCCGCAGCCAATGCCGCTGCTTCCGCCTCGGCCACGCCGGAGAACACTTCCAAGCAAAGCACGCGCAACTACGAAATCGATCGCACCGTGAGCTACTCGCGCCAGCCCGCCGGCCGCGTCAAGCGCGTGACCGTCGCGGTGCTGGTGGACAACATGCGCCAGGTCGGCGCCGACGGTAAAACCGTCGAGCGGCCGCTCACCAAGGCGGAGCTGGACGACATTACGCGCCTGGTCAAGGATGCAGTCGGGTTCGAGGACGCGCGCGGCGACAGTGTCAACGTGGTCAACCAGCCGTTCCTGCCACTGGTGGCCGAAACCTTGAAGCCCGACGTGATTCCGCTCTGGCAGCGACCATGGCTGCGCGATGTATTGCGGCTGGTGCTGGGTGCGCTGGTGCTGGTGGCGCTGGCGCTCGGCGTGCTGCGGCCGCTGATCAAGAACCTGTCCACCCACGCTCTGGCGCCGCCGCCGCAACTGCTGCCCGCCGGCAGCCGCGCCGAGGACCAACGCCCGGTGGTGAGCGCAGCCTCCGGACAATCGCTGGCGTATGAACAGCAGCTGCTGCAGGCGCGCGGACTGGTGAACCAGGATCCCAAGCGAGTGGCGCAGGTCGTGAAGACCTGGGTAAGTGAATAATGAGCGAGGCGCAACTGTCGCGCTCCGGTGTCGACCGCGCCGCGATCCTGCTGCTCGCCCTTGGCGAGCAGGACGCCGCGCAAGTGCTGAAGCATCTCGGCGCCAAGGATGTGCAGCGCGTCGGCGCCGCGATGGCGCAGCTTTCATCGGTGACACGTGAGGAAGTGGCAACGGTACTGACGACGTTTTCCAGCAATGTCGAGCAGCAAACCTCCTTCGGTGTCGGCACCGATGAGTACATCCGCAAGGTTCTCAACGAGGCGCTGGGCGCCGATAAGGCCAGCAGCGTCATCGACCGCATCCTTCGCGGCCGCAGCGGCCGCGGCCTGGAGGCGTTGAAATGGATGGAAGCGAAGGCGGTCAGCGAGATGCTGCGCTTCGAACATCCGCAGATCATCTCCATCGTGCTGTCGTACCTGGATGCCGATCAGGCGGCCGAGGTGCTGACGCAGCTGCCGGAAGCCATGCGCGCCGATATCCTGATGCGTGTGGCGACCCTCGATGGCGTGCACCCATCGGCGCTGAACGAGCTCGACGAGGTGCTGGAGAAACAGTTCTCGGGCAACGGCACCGGCCAGAAGGCGGGCGGCTTCGGCGGACCCAAGGCGGCGGCCGCGATACTCAACCTGATCGGCACCACGCATGAAGGCTCGATCATGGCGCAGATCGCCAAGGTCGATGAACGGCTGAGCCAGAAGCTGCAGGACCTGATGTTCGTGTTCGAGGATCTTGCCGAGGTCGACGATCGCGGCATGCAGGAGCTGCTGCGAGAAGTGCCCGGAGACAAGCTGATCATCGCGCTCAAGGCGGCGGACGAGTCGCTGAAGCAGAAGATCTTCAAGAACATGTCGGAACGGGCCGGACAGATGATGAAGGACGACCTCGAAGCCAAGGGCCCGGTGCGGCTGTCGGAAGTCGAGGCCGCGCAGAAGGAGATCCTGCTGACTGCGAAGCGCATGTGCGACGAAGGCAAGCTGGCGCTGGGCGGCAAGGGCGGAGAGGAGTATGTCTGACGCCGCCAGTGCCGCCGTGTGGGAGCTGCCGCCGATCGACGGCCCGGTGCTCGCGCGCCGCCGGCGCAGCGCCGACCTCGATGCGGTGGAGCGGGAAGCCTGGGACAAGGGCTATGCGGAAGGGCACGCGGCCGGCCTTGCGGCCGCCGCCCAGGAGCAGCAGGCGGCGCAGGCCGAGATCGATCAGCGCGTGCAGCACCTGGGCTCGATACTGGAGTTCATGGCCAAGCCGATGGCGCAGGTCGACGAGCAGGTGCAGCGGCAGCTGGCGCTGCTGGCCGGCGCAATCGCGCGCCAGGTGGTACGGCGTGAGATCAGGCTGCAGCCCGACGATATCATCGGACTGATACGCGACACCGTATCGCTGCTGCCGGTGACGGCGCGAGAAGTGCGCGTGCACCTAAACCCCGAAGACGCCAGGCTCGTGCGCTCGCGGCTGGCCGAAGTCGCCAGTGAGCGCGCCTGGAGCATCACCGAGGATCCGCTGCTGCCGCGCGGTGGTTGCCGCGTGAGCAGTGAGAACTCGACCATCGACGCACAGGTCGAACACCGGCTGGGCGCCGCGATCGCCGCGGTGCTGGGTGACGAGCGCGGCGCACCTTGCGCGGACCCGGGCCGATGAATTCGATGTACGCGCCGGCCTCGAAGCGCTGGGCGCAGGCGCTGGCGCGCTACCAGCAGCGGCTGGAGCAGGTAGCGCCGCCGGTGGTGGCGGGCTGCCTGACGCGCATGGTCGGATTGACGCTCGAAGCTTCCGGCTGCCAGGCCGCGGTTGGCGATCGCTGCGAAATCGTCAGCGCCGACGACTCGCACATCGAGGCCGAAGTGGTCGGCTTCGCCGGCGAGCGGCTATACCTGATGCCGACTGGCGACATCCACGGGCTGAAGCCCAACGCGCGCGTGGTGCCGCGGCCGCATGCCGGCACGGTGCGCGTCGGCCACAAGCTGCTGGGTCGCATCGTCGATGGCGCCTGCAGGCCGCTGGATGGCCTGGGACCGATCGAGGCGGAAGCCAGTGTGCGGTTGACCGGAACTCCTATCAATCCGCTGCTGCGCCAGCCGATCACGCAGCCGCTCGACGTTGGCGTGCGCGCCATCAATGGCCTGCTGACGGTAGGCCGCGGCCAGCGCGTCGGGCTGTTTTCCGGCAGCGGTGTCGGCAAGAGCGTGCTGCTCGGCATGATGGCGCGCTACACCGCGGCTGACGTCATCGTGGTCGGCCTAATCGGCGAGCGCGGCCGCGAGGTGAAGGAATTCATAGAGCGCATTCTCGGCCGCGAGGGCCTGGCGCGCTCGGTGGTGGTAGCAACGCCGGCCGACTATCCGCCGCTGATGCGCCTGCACGGCGCGTGGCTGGCGACCGCGATCGCGGAGTTCTTTCGCGACCGCGGCAAGAATGTACTGCTGATCATGGACTCGCTGACGCGATTCGCGCAGGCGCAGCGCGAGATCGCGCTGGCGATCGGCGAGGCGCCGGCGACCAAGGGCTACCCGCCGTCGGTGTTCGCCCGCCTGCCGCAACTGGTGGAGCGCGCCGGCAACGGCGTTGCCGGCGAGGGTTCAATCACGGCGTTCTATACCGTGCTCGCCGAGGGCGACGATCACAACGATCCGATCGTCGACGCCGCGCGCGCGGTGCTTGACGGGCACATCGTGCTGGCGCGCCGCATTGCCGATGGCGGCCGTTACCCGGCGATCGATGTCGAGGCGTCGGTGAGCCGCGTCATGCACGACATCGTGCCCGAGGCGCAGTTCGAACTGGCGCGCCGCTTCCGCCAGATCACGGCGCTGTATGAGCACAACCGCGACCTGATAACCATCGGTGCCTATCAGCGCGGCAGCGATCCGCGCATCGATGGGGCTATCGCCCGCTGGCCGCAGATTGAGAGCTACCTGCGCCAGGACATGCGGGAGCGCGTAAGCCTGCCTGGCAGCACATCGCAGCTGGCGGCGACCATGGCCGAGGCGCACGACGCAGCAAAAAGCAAGTGAGGAGCACCGTGAAGCGATCGAAACGACTGGAGGCGGTGGGCGCATTGGCAGACGAAACCGAGCGCGAGTGCGCGACCCAGGCTGCGGCACTACAGGGTCGCCTAGCCGATGCCGAACGCCGCTGCGTGGAGCTGCAGCGCTACCTCGGAGAGTATCAACAGATGTTTCAGCGGCGCGCGAGCGCCGGGATGGGGGTCACCGGCATGCGCGACTACCAGACTTTCATCGCGCGACTGGGCGACGCGGTGCGGCAGCAGCAAGGGGTGATCGAGCAGCTGCGGGCGGATTGCGAGCGCGCTCGGGCGCAATGGCTTGCGGCTGCCGCGCGCAAGAGCGCGATGCGCAAGGTGATCGCCAACGTGCGCTCCGAGGACCAGAAGCTCGAAGACCGTCGTAATCAGAAAGAGTTCGATGAACAGGCCCAGCGACTGGGCGGTGGCCGGTGATGTCGGCCCGGGTATCGAGCGTACCGTCCGCCAGTGCCAGTGCCAGCTCCGCCGTGGGCGGCGCGAGGGCGGCGCCGGCAACCGGCGCGTCCGCAGATGGCGCGGCAGGATGCGAGGGCGCCGGCGCCGGTGCTGGTGCTGGTTCTGGTGCCGGGGCCGGGGCCGGGGCCAGCTTCTCCTCGGTGATCGCTCACGCCGCACACGGCCAGGATGCTGGGCTGGGCGCGAACGATGGCGCTGGCGACAACACCGGCGGCGCCAAAGCGAGCGGCAGCAACGATGCTACCGATGCCGGTTGCGCCAGCGCCGCGCAGGCAGCTGCCAGTGTCACAGCGCCCGACGTCGCGCCGGCAACAAGCCAGAGCCTGACGCAATCGCAGCCTTCCGCAGCGGCGCAGGGCGGCAATGCGCGTGCTGGCCGGCCCACTGCCAGGCCCGGCGGCGGCGCGCGTGCCGCAGGCAAGGATTCAGCGTCCGCCGTCACTACCGACCCGGTGGCGCTGGCGATGCTGCTGGCCGCCAGTGGCATGCAGATGAGCGCTGCCGCGGATGCCAATGGCGCTACGGACGCTGCCGGCAGCGCGCCGGCGAGCGTGAGTGGCGCTCCTGGGTCCGCGATTGCAGCGACCGGTGACGCGACCGGATCTGCCGACGCAGCGCCGTCTTCGCAGTCGGCGCAATCGCAGCAACCTGGGCAATCGCAACTGCTGCAACCGCAGCCACCGGCGCCGATGGCGCGCGACATTGCAGCACAGCTGCCCGATGCGCGCACTGCAGCCGATAGCATCGGTGGCGCCTTGTCCGATCCCGCAGCACTGGCCGCAAAGAGCGCTGCCGGCGCTGGCCAGAGCGATGCGGTGCAGATCGGCAGCGCAACCGCGGGGCTGCCGGAACTGGTGCGCAGTTTCACCATTACCGGCCCTCAAGGCGCGGTGGTCGAAACAACCATACCGGTGCCGGTCAGCAGTGCCGGCTGGCCGCACGCACTGGCCGCGCAGGTGCACTGGTTCGTCAACAACGACGTGCAGAGCGCCACGCTGCGCCTGTCGCCCGAACATCTGGGGCCGGTGGAGGTGCAAATTGACGTGCAGAAATCACAGGTCAACGTGAATTTCAGCGCCGCGAGTGCCGAGACGCGCACCGCGCTGGAGCAGACTGTGCCGCGATTGCGCGAGATATTCGCCAGCGGCGGCCTGACGCTGGGCCATACCAATGTGCAGGCCGACCCGCGACCTGGTTCACAACCTACGGCGCTGCCGGTTCGAACCGCTCTCGCCCATGCGCAAACTGTCGAGCCGGTCGCAGTCGCGGCGACCCAGATGCTCGGCCTGGTCGACGAGTACGCCTGAATGTGCGCCAGGGCAACGACAGTTTTCCGTCGCTATCGGCATCGTCGCGCTGGCACAACGCTTGCTCTGGTAGTGGGCACGCCGCATCAACCGTCAGCAAACTAGCGAGCATCACCGAACATGGCTTCTGAACCCGCGAAGAAAGAGGCTGCACCGAATGTGCAGCCGATCAAGCCCAGGAAAAAAGGCAGGCTCCTCTGGATTGTCGTCGCGACGATCGTGGTGCTCGGGGGGGTTGGTGCCTGGCTCGCCCTGAAGCCGGGTGCCGCAGCCGACGGCGCGGCCGCAGCCGGCAAACCGGCGCCAGCGCATGCGGCACCGATCTACTACAAGTTCGACCCTGCGTTCGTGGTCAACTTTGGCGGCGAAGGCAGTGCGCGCTACCTGCAGGTCACGGTCGAGGCGATGTCGCGTGACATGACGGCGGTGGAGAATCTGAAGAACACCGAACCGGCAATCCGCAATGACCTGGTGATGCTGTTCTCGGCCCAGGACAACGCCACGCCTATGAGCGTCGAGGGCAAGGAGAAGCTGCGCGCAGCGACGCTCGCCAGTATCCGCAAGGTGCTCGACAGCGAGCGCGGCAACGGCAATCTGATCGAAGCGGTCTATTTCACCAGCTTCGTGATTCAATGAATATGAGCGGCGAGGTGCTCAATCAGGATGAGATCGATGCGCTGCTCAAGGGCGTTGATGATGGCGCGGTGCCGACGGCGCCGCCGCCGGAGCTGGCTGGGGAAGTTCGGCCGTTCGACATCGCGACCCAGGTGCGGCTGGTGCGCGGTCGCATGCCGACGCTGGAGATGATCAACGACCGCTTTGCGCGCCAGTTTCGCATCGGCTTGTTCAACATGCTCCGTCGCACGGCCGAGATCAGCGTCGCGCCGGTCAAGGTGCAGAAGTTCAGCGAATACACGCAGCAGCTGCACCTGCCATCGAGCCTCAACCTGATCCGTCTCAATCCGCTGCGCGGCACCGCGCTGCTGGTGCTCGATGCCACGCTGGTGTTCGCCGTCGTCGACAATTTCTTCGGCGGCAACGGGCGTTACGCCAAGATCGAGGGCCGCGAATTCACCATGACCGAGCTGCGCATCATACAGATGGTGCTGCGCCAGGTATTTGCCGACCTGACGGAGGCCTGGAGCATAGTCGCCAACATCAACCTCGAGTTCCTGAATTCCGAGATCAATCCGCATTTCGCCAATATCGTGAGTCCGTCCGAGATCGTGGTCGTGACGTCCTTCAAGATCGAACTGGAAGGCGGCGGCGGCGAGCTGCACATGACCATGCCGTACGCGATGATCGAACCGATCCGCGACCAGCTCGATTCCGGAGTGCAGAGCGATCGCATGGATCGCGACGACAGCTGGACGCAGTCGCTGCGCGAGGAAATCGAGGAAGCCGAAGTCGATGTGGTACCGGTATTGGGAAAGAGCTCGCTGTCGCTCGGACGGCTGGTGGACCTGAAGCCGGGCGACGTCATTCCCTGCGATTTTGACGGCAATGTGACGCTGTACGCGGAAGGGGTCCCGGTGCTGCGCGGCAGCTATGGCGCCTCACGCGGCCAGCAGGCCGTCAAAGTCACCCATCGGATCTCGCGGCACAAGCCGCCGGTGTTAAGTAATGTCGTTATAGGTGGAAAGCTATGAGTACCGTGACAGCGGCTACGGCCGAAGCACAGCCGGCGCCATTGGGAAATCTGAAGCCGGATGCCCCGGAAGCCGGCGCAAACCGTGAGCTGAATCTCGATGTGGTGCTGGATATTCCGGTCACACTATCCATGGAAGTGGGGCGCAGCCGGATCAGCATTCGCAACCTGCTACAGCTCAACCAGGGCTCGGTGGTCGAACTGGAGCGCGCCACCGGCGAGCCGCTGGACATTTTCGTCAACGGCACCCTGATCGCCCATGGCGAGGTGGTGGTAGTGAACGACAAGTTCGGCATCCGCCTGACCGACGTCATCAGCCCGGCGGAGCGGATTCGTCAGTTGAAATAGTCCGGCTCAAGAAAATCGCTAGGGTGCCGATAGAACTCGCGATAGCAGATTTCTGGAGAGATCCAACGTGTCAGCGACCAGATCGCAGCCGGCGCTGCCGGAATCCGCCGGGTCGCCATTCCGGTTTCTGAGCGATCTCGCCCGGGAACTGTCCGCCGGACGGGTCGACCTGCCCTCATTTCCGGATGCCGTCGCCCGCGTGCAGAACGTGCTGAGCGACGACAGCATCAGCAGCGAGCGTATAGCGCGCGTCGTCAGCTCCGACGCCGGCCTGGCCGCGCGCATCCTGACCATGGCCAATTCGACGCTGCTCCACCGCGGCGGCGCCCCGGTCACGGACCTGAAGGTCGCGATCACCCGCATCGGTCACGACAGTATCCGCGCCGCAGCGCTGGCTTATGCCACCGCGCAAGTGCGGCAGGCTGCCGATCTGGCGCCTATCCGCGCCGATCTGGAAAGATTCTGGCAGGAAGGCGTTCGGGTCGCCGGCCTGGCACATGCGATGGCGAAGGAAACCCGGCTGATGCGCCCCGACGAGGCGCTGCTGGCCGGGCTGCTGCATAACATCGGTAAGGTTTACATCATCGCGCGCACGCCCAGGGACTCCGGCAGTGTTCACATCGATGAGGCGGTATTGCGCGACTGGCACCCTGGAATCGGCCAGGCGTTGATCGAGAACTGGAAGCTGCCGGAAGATATCGCGACCGCAGTGGGCGGCCAGCTCGAGAGCGAGCGCTCGCACGGCGGAACCGCGGACCTGCAGGACCTGCTGATCGTCGCGGTGAATCTGGCAGCGCAGATGGCCAGCAACGTCGCCGATGATGCTGCAGCGCGGATGCCGGCTGCGAGCGCGATGGGGCTCACCGACTCGGCGATCGTGCGCATCATGCTCGAGTCGCAGACCGAACTGGAGACGCTGCAGGCCGCGCTCGGCTAGCAGCAGAGCTTCAACCGCGCGCCGGCGCGTGCGCCGGGCCGAATACCGTGCGTCCGCCATAGCGATGCGATCGCCCACGTTCCTCAGTGATCAGCGCATCGAAGCCCGGACCGCCATCCGCCACCCGTTCCAACCAGCGCGCCTGCGCGTCGAGGCGGCCTATCGCCGTGAGCCGGTCGTCATTGCCGATCCTGGCCGCGGCCACGGCCTGCTTGAGCACGCGGATGGTCTGATCGTAGATCTTGAGCGGCACCGGAAACGGATGTCCGTCCTTGCCGCCATGCGCCATCGAGAATCGGGCCGGATCGGAGAAACGCGACGGCGCGCCGTGAACCACTTCGGCCACCAGCGCCAGGGCTGCGACGCTGCGCGCACCGATGCCCGGCGTCAGCAGCAGCTCGCTGAAATCGCGCGGTCCGCGGTCGGCCGCAGCTGCAAGCGCTGCGTGCAGGCGTCGCAGCACCACATCCGATGCGCGTACGTCGTGATGAGCGGGCAGCTGCAAACGCGGCAATACCGGCGCGGGCTGGGTCTGCGCGTCGGGTTGCGCATCGAGCTGCGGAAACAGGCTGAGGGCCGGATCGGTGTGGTCACGCAGGCGTCGCAGCGTGGCGATGGTGCGATCTGGTCCGCCGCGCGCGCATCGGCGAGATTGACGATCACGCCCTGGTGGCGCCCGTCAATGGCGCTGTGCGGCGAATCAAGAAAACTGTCCAGATGCTCCGACAGCCAGTGGTAGCGTCGTGCTTCGCGCCGATCCGTGTTCATTCCCTGCTGCACCACGCACCAGCGGCCCGTAGGGGTGGCAATAAATGCGTGCAGGTACAGATCAAATCCATCCTGCAGCGCCGCCCCGTCCACCTTGGCGACCAGCCGGCTGGCATGCGTCAGGGCGGCAGCATCAACTCCGGTCTCGTCGCCGAGCCGGGTCAGCTGCGACGGCGTCTCGCGGCCGCGCAGGCCCTTGCCGCCGCAGACGTAGATACCGAGTTCGTGCCGGATCGGTGCCAATCCGCGTTGCAGCGCGCCGATCACACTGGTGGTGATGCCCGAGGAATGCCAGTCCATGCCCATCACCGCGCCGAGCGACTGGAACCAGAGCGGATGCGCCAGGCGGCGCAACAGTTCGTCGCGCCCATAGTGGTGGACGATCGCCTCGGCCATCACGCGGCCGAGCGCCGCCATGCGCGTGGCCAGCCATGACGGGACGTGCCCGCCATGCAGCGGCAGATTGGCGCTTCCGGTGCGTCTGGTCATGCCGGCATTGTGCGCAACAGGCGGGAACTGCACCAGCTGATCAAGGCCGATTCCCCGCCGCCCTATCCGAGTTGCTGGACTGCGATCAGCGCTGCGTTAAAAAAAAGCCCCGAACGGCCCGCTGCCGTCGGGGCTGTGGATCAACCGGCTTTCCGCGCTCAGCTGGCCGGCGCCATGCCGGTGTAGTAGATGATCACGTACGCCTGCAACGTGCCGTCGGCCTGCGCGATACCGAACACCTTGACCGGCGTTCCGGCCACAAGGTTACTGGTGAGAGTTGCCAGTCCACTCGCAGTGGTGATGTCCACCGAGCTTACCGTCAGGATATTGCCGCTGCGATCGAGCTGGTAGACCAGTGCCGCCGAGCCGCTGGTGCTATTGAATGCCACGCTCACCGGCTGGGTTCCATTGGCGACCCCGATGGTGAAGGCGTTGGCGGCAACCCCGGTGGTAACCGTAGCCAGCGGCACCGGTACCGGCAGCAGCACCGTCCATGGTGCACTCCATCCGCTCGGATTAGCCGGATCGCCCCAGCTGGCCGCGCTCAGGCCGACAGCGTTGATCGGCTGCGCTGTGCCGCCGAAGCTGACCGAGCCGTTGGTGGCGGCGATGAAGTCGGTGATCGCCGCACTGCCATCCGTCAGCAGCGTCGGAAAGGCGAAATTCCAGTACTTGAAGCCGAGGATCGGGTTGCCGCTGGAATTGTTGCCGTTGGCGCTGCTGGCCGAGATGTAGTCGAGCGCGATCAGGTAGTCGTCGGCCAAGTGCGGATAGTTGTGCGTATAGGTGAATGAAGTCGCATTGGCCAGCGAAATGCCACCCGAGTAGTCGGCGGTTTCGATGTCAATGCTCTGCGCCACCATCGGCGTGGCAAGCGGATCCACTACGCTGGCGTGCACCTTGAAGCCGCGCACCAGATTGCCGGCATCGAGGAACGCCGTGCCGGTGCCGATCGGCGTCGCATCGGCAATCGCGGACCAGGGCTGGCGCAGGTAGAACTGCGTGTTGCCGTTGATCTGCATGTCCACCGGCACACCCAGCTCGTTGGTGACCGTGATGGTCTGGGTGCTGGTGTTGGCGTGCAGTACATGACCCTCGGGGCTCAGCCAGACGCTGGCGAAACTGCTGCTGGCCCAGATCCGCGTTGCCACCAGCGATCCGTCCTGCTGGTAGCGCGCCGCGATCCGTACGTACTTGCCCACAAGGCTGGTCTCGCTCGAGAAGCTGGTGATGGTGCTGCTGGTCTTTGCGTCAACGTCATAGAACAACGTGCCATTGGTGCTGTCGACCAGGATCGTCAGCTGCTGGCTGCTGGCCACCGCCGTCTCCGGCGACGCCGGCGGCAGCAGCGGATAGTCCTTGGTAACCGTGACGGACGAGCCATCGCTGGCCACGCTCATCACATTGCCATACATGTGGCGCAGCACCAGCCGCGTAATGTCGGCGATCGGATGACGACGCACCGGCCCGTTGAAATTGACCGCCCACAGCGTCGTGCCCGCGCCCGGGGGCTGGTGGCCGACGATGAAGGCCGGATGCGACAAGTCGAATTCCAGGTCGAGTGCCGGATTAGGCGCGCTGCCGTCCGTCACGACCAGCGGCGCATCGAAGCTGATGGCGATCGGCAACGTGAGATTGGATCCGCTGCCCTGCGTGTGCTGGATCTGGATGTCCGCCGAAGCAATGCTCGAGCCTGGCGCGCCGGCAAAGCCCGCTTCCGGATCCGCAGCCACGGTCAGCAGGATATCCCCCGGATTGCCACCGACGGTAATCACGGCGCCGCTGTAGCTGCCAACGGGCACTGCGACATTGCCCAGGATCTCGCCCAGATTGTCGAGCTGCTCGAGATTCACGTACGGTGCATCCGATGCGGCGGTGAACACCGTCACGTTGGCGCCTCCGCCCTGCGGCACCAGTGCGATGCTCAACACCTTGACACCCACCAGTGCCCAGTCATCCGACGAGGCATCGCTCATGATCACTGGAACATTGCCGCTCTGCATCGTTGAGCCGGAAGAATTTCCCGTCGACGACATATCCGAGTTGCTGCCGCCGCCGCAGGCGGCGAGGGCCGCAGCTGCCGCCACGCACATGGCGTATCTGAGCATCGTGATTTTCATGACCCATCCTCCGTGTTTTGCATAACATCACCAGCTGCCGCATGCGGCTGGATGTCTCGTGGGCAGGACAGCGCTCGATCGATCATTCGGTTGACGTGGCTGTGAAGATGACAGCCGCGGCGGCCCATGGTGTCGGCAGCAGGCGACAGCGCGCGGCCATCAGCGCGCGGCCGGGCACGGCGCCAATTATCCGGCAGTGGTACGCAATGTGATCTGCATCACAAAGGGCGATTCATCGCAAATCAAATCCGCAGAATGACTTAGCGGCATCGCGCACTGCGTGGCATGCGTGTTGCTCCTGTTCGCGCGGATCGTCTTATTCGTACGGAGCCACCCGCTATTGAACGCCATTGCCCGAAGCTGCGCTGCGCACCGCGCCCCGACCTCACCGGGATGGCTGCCGGCGCTCGGCGGCTTGATGACGCTGAGCGCGGCGTGCCGCACGCTGTATGCTGCGTCGGCCACGCAGTTTGCCGCACCGGTGCAGCAGAGCGCGACAGGCTCGGCCGGCGGGCTGCTGCGCGTCATCCTGGCGCTGATCGTGGTGCTGGCCGCGGTGCTCGCAGCCGCCTGGCTGGCGCGGCGCATGCGCGCTTTCAGCGGCGGCGGCGCGAGCGCCAGCCTGGAAATGCTGGCGCAGTTACCCCTCGGTGCCCGCGAGCGCGCAGTGCTGGTGCGAGTCGGCGACTGCCGGGTACTGATCGGCGTGGCACCGGGCAACGTTCGCACGCTGCACGTACTGGGTCCGGCGGCTCTGCCGCTGGCTGAGGCCGCGGCATCGGCTGACACCGCGGCGCCAGCAAGCGATCCGGCCGCACGGCCGACATTCAAGGCATTGCTGCTGCGGAGTCTGGGCAAATGAGCGCGCGGCTGCGGGCGCTGACGCTGGCAGTGTTGCTGCTGCTGCTTGTGCCGTCGATCGTCCAGGCGGCGCCGGCGGCAACGCCGGCCAGTGCCGCGGTAGCGGTGCCGGGCATTCCGGCATTTACCGTGCATAACAGCGGTGGCGGGCAGAACTATACGCTGACCATTCAGCTGCTGGCGCTGATGACGGCGATCACGCTGCTGCCGGCGGCGCTGCTGATGATGACCGCGTTTACACGCATCATCATCGTGCTGTCGATCCTGCGCCAGGCGATCGGTGCCGGACAGTCGCCGCCCAACCAGGTGCTGGTAGGCCTGGCGCTGTTCCTGACGCTGTTCGTGATGTCGCCGGTAATCGACAAGGTTCGCACCGATGCGGTGGCGCCCTACATGGCGGGATCCATCGATAGCAGCACCGCGCTCGGCCGCGGGGTCGCGCCGCTGAAGACTTTCATGCTGGAGCAGACGCGCGAGTCCGACATCGCCGCGTTCGTGCGCATGTCCGGCGGCAAGGGATTTTCAACGCCACAGGAAGTGCCGCTGACCATCCTCGCTCCTGCCTTCGTGACCAGCGAATTGAAGACTGCGTTCCAGATCGGCTTCCTGCTGTTCATCCCGTTCGTGATCATCGATCTCGTGGTCGCCAGCGTGCTGATGTCGATGGGCATGATGATGCTGTCGCCCGTGCTGATCTCACTGCCGTTCAAGCTGATGCTGTTCGTGCTGGTGGACGGCTGGACACTGGTCATGGGATCGCTGGCATCGAGTTTTTTTCACTAACCGGCCGCCCTGGCAAGAGATCACCGCATGACGCCCGAAACCGTAATGACCATCGCCCAGCGTGCACTCGAGATGACCGTGATGCTTGCCGCGCCGCTGCTGCTGGTGGCGCTGCTGGTCGGTCTGCTGGTCGGCATCTTCCAGGCCGCGACCCAGATCAACGAGATGACGCTGTCGTTCATCCCGAAACTGATCGGCATGGCCACGGCGATGCTGGTTGCCGGACCCTGGATGCTCAAGCAGCTCGTGAACTACACGCGCATGCTGATAGAGAGCATTCCGTCGCTGATCGGCTGAGCCGCTGCAAGCCACATGCCGGTCTACGACTATTCCCAGATCGAGGGCTGGATCGGCCTGGCGTTCTGGCCGTTCCTGCGCATTGGTGCCTGCCTCATGGTCGCACCGCTGTTCGGCGCCAGCTATGTTCCGCCGCGCGTGCGCATCGTGCTTGCCGGTGCGCTGACGCTGGTCGCGTTGCCGATGATTCCACGGGTCGATGGCCTGACGCTGCTGTCCGCCGACGGGGTCATCACCACCGTGCAGCAGATGATCGTTGGTGTGGCCATGGGATTTGCGCTGCAGCTGATGTTCGATGCGCTCAATCTGGGCGGCCAGCTGCTCGCCAACGGCATGGGCCTGGGACTGGCCTTCAACATCGATCCGCTGCGCGGGGTCGAGACGCCGGCCCTGGGGCAACTGTATGTGGTGCTGGGCACGCTGACCTTCATCGCGCTGGACGGGCACGTGGCGCTGATTGAAACACTGGTCGCAAGTTTTCACGGCTTGCCGGTCGGGCCGGCCGGATTCTCGCCGCAGGCGTTGCAGTCGCTGGCGGATTGGGGCAACCAGATGTTCCTGGGCGCAGTGCGCATCGCTCTGCCGGGCATGACGGCACTGCTGGTGATCAACCTGGCCTTCGGCGTCACCAGCCGCGCCGCTCCCAGCCTCAACCTGTTTGCGGTCGGCCTGCCGGTGACACTGGTATTTGGACTGGTGGTGATCTGGCTTGGGCTTCCAAGCATGCAGACCGGCTGGCTGGAGCTGCTGAACTCGGCATTCGGCTTCCTGCACGCGCTCGGCGGCGTCGGCTAGGAGCAGCGCCATGGCCGAGCACGATGATCGCGAGCGAACAGAGAGCCCGACACAAAAACGGCTGGATGAGGCACGCAAGAAAGGCCAGGTGCCGCGCTCGCGCGACCTGGGCGCCGCGGCGGTGGTGCTGACCGGCGGGCTGGGACTGTATGGCGTCGGCTCGCTGACCGGCGGCCGCCTGCTGTCGCTGATGCACGATGGTCTGGCCTTCAGCCGCGGCGATGCGCTCGACAACGCTCGCATGCTGCTGCAGTTCGAGCATGCCGCGCTGCGCGGACTGCTGGCAGCGGCGCCGCTGCTGGGGCTGCTGCTGGCCGCCGCGGTGCTGGCACCGCTGGCGATCGGCGGTTGGACTTTCAGCAGCGAGGTGCTGACACCGGATTTTGGCCGGCTCAGCCCGAGTTCCGGCCTGGCGCGCATGTTCTCATCGCGCGGCTGGATCGAACTCGGCAAGTCGCTGACGCGCTTCATCGTGGTGGCGCTGGTAGCGGTGGCACTGCTATGGAAGCAGTTTCACAGCTTCTCTAGCCTGGGCTCCGAGCCGGCCGGGGCCGCGATCGGCCATGCGCTGTCGCTGGTGGGCACGGCGTTGATCGCACTCGGCGGCGCGCTGGCGGCCATCGCACTGGTCGACGCGCCGCTTGCCATCTGGCAGCACCACAAGGCGCTGCGCATGAGCCGCGAGGAGATTCGCGAGGAGCACAAGGACACGGAGGGCAGCCCGGAGCTCAAGTCGCGCGTGCGCCGGGTGCAACAGGCGATCGCCCGCAAACGCATGATGCAGGACGTCCCGAAAGCCGACGTGGTCATCACCAACCCGACCCACTACGCGGTCGCATTGCGCTACGACGATCAGCGCATGCGCGCGCCGGTGCTGGTGGCCAAGGGCCGTGACCTGATCGCACAGCGCATCCGCGAGATCGCGATCGAGCACAAGGTGGCGCTGGTCGAAGCGCCGCCGCTGGCGCGCGCACTGCACGCCGGCTGCGAACTCGGCGACGAGATTCCGGCGCGACTGTACTCGGCGGTGGCGAGAATCCTGGTGTACGTCTACCAGCTGCGCACCGCGCGCCAGCGCGGCGGGCCGACACCTGCGCAACCGAGCATCGAACTGCCGGATCAGTGAAGTGGCGGCGCATTGTGTGACACAGGTCGCATTCGTCGCGTGATCGGGGCGCCGGAATTCTGTCGCCGCGGGACGGCACAAGAATTGCTCCTCTCGAGGGAACATGGCTGAAACTGCAATCAAAAATGCCGCGCCGGCAGCGGCGTGGACCGCGGTGCTTAAGGTGCTGCAGCGGGGCGTTGGCGCGCCGTTGCTGCTGCTGGCG